>Ga0307504_10000109_pt1 | contig 16225 bp, 13 predicted proteins | sample 19_S_MG_FD_194516 | JGI IMG/M metagenome (GOLD analysis project Ga0307504, IMG submission 194516) | Soil microbial communities from Populus trichocarpa stands in riparian zone in the Pacific Northwest, United States - 19_S | ecosystem: Environmental > Terrestrial > Soil > Riparian zone > Trees... | reverse complement strand
GAGGCGGCGACGGAACACTCGGGCCTTGAGATCGACACGGTCCTGACGGCGGAACGGGACTTCGATGCGTTCCTCAGCGCGGACGGCCGCCGTTTCGGGCGATATCCGACCGGTGTCCTCACCGTCTCGTTCCGGTCGTTGGTAGCGAGCAGACGCAGATGCTCCGACTACGATCACCAGCACGACTTGCCGCTGTCCAAGCGCGCGTGAGCCGTCTCGATCTGCGCGCCGACGGAGCGGTTCGAACGTGCCGTAGGGACGTACAGATGAATCCCTCTGACTCTCGGCCCGATATCGAAATCACAAGCCCGGCTCGTGGCAGGCATATGTCAACCGGGCGCGGTTCGGCAGCCGGTTCCCACGTGCGGGTTCGATGCGACCGGCGACCGGCGACTGACTGAGCGGTCTTCTCGGTGCCACGAGTGAGCGGGGCCATATGTCGACGACATGATCGTGCGGGTGCGCGTGTTGTTCACCTTCACTGGTGGCAGCGGCCATTTCCTGCCTGCTACGGGTCGGTGCAGAGCACCTCGCGAGCCCGGAACTGGAGGCGATGCTCGGGGTGGTGGCCGCGGCCGGCTGCTGGGCCCTGGACAGTGGTGGACCTACGCTGGTCGCGCCGCGGGCCAGAGGACCGCTGCTGCCCGCAGATCCAGTACAGGAACAGAACGCGGTCCGTGACAGCTTCGCTGGCTGGATTGCCCGTGACCGGGCCACCCGACTGCTCGGGTTGGCAGCCCGGTGGCGAGCAGATCTCATCGTCCGCGATGAAGTCGATTTCGGCGCCGCAGTCGCCGCCGAGCGTCTGGACATCCCCCACGTCTGCGTGACCGTACTCGCCGCCGGCGGACTCCTCCGCCCCGAACTGCTGGTTGAACCGCTGAACGGGCTGCGCGCCGAGCACCGGCTGCCCGCCGACCCCGACCTCGCGATGCTGCATCGCTACCTCAGCCTGGCTCCGGTCCCACCGAGCTACCGCACACCCACCGACCCCTGCCGCCCACCGCCCGCCACATTCGACCCGCCGTGCTCGACCCGGACTCCTCGCCCGTCGAACGGGATGCGCCGAGCCTAACCGGCCGCTGCCCGACGGCGGACGGTCCGCGACCGTTTCACGGCGCGTCGTCCGACGGACCCGGGGACGCGGTGTCCGGGTGCCCCCGGCGCGTGTCGCCACCGCGTGCGCCTACCTTTGAGCATCCCGTAGAGAATGCCATTGGGAGGGCCTTCCGAGACAGGTAACAGCAGAGCCTGCCACACCCGGGCAGGCGCTCCTAGCCTCGACGGCGTGAACGGAAGCAGCGAGATCCGCGAGTTCCTCCTTTCCCGACGCGCTCGAGGGGCTCAGTTCAGCAGGCTCATCGACCGCTGACCCGACCGTCCCCGTCACCGAACCGCCAACGACCACATCGGCGCCCTAGCGGCGCCGGAAGGAGCCCAGGCACATGGCCGCGAACGAGGCCGCACGACGCAACCACGACGAGCTGTTCCCAGGGCATGTTTCCACGCTCGCGCAGACCGACCCCGAGCTCATCGAGTCCTTCGACAACTTCGCCTTCGACGAGGTCTTGGCCCACGACGATCTCGACCACCGCACCAGGCTCATGGTGCAGCTCGCGGCCATGATCGCCTGCCAGGCGATCAGCGAGTACCGAGTGATGGTCGGCGCCGCCCTCGCGGTCGGGGTCACTCCGATCGAGGTGAAGGAGGTCGTCTATCAGGCCGTGCCCTACGTCGGCATGGCCAAGGTCTTCGACTTCCTGCACGTCACCAACGACGTCCTCACCGAACGCGGCGTCGAACTGCCCCTACCCGGGCAGTCCACCACCACGCCGGAGACCCGGTACGACAACGGGCTCGCGGTGCAGAAGCAGATCGTCGGGGACAAACGGGTCGACGGGATGTATGACTCCGCGCCCCAGGACGAGCTGCACATCCAGCGGTGGCTGTCGGCCAATTGCTTCGGCGACCACCTCACCCGCGCCGGCATCGACGTCCCCACCCGCGAGCTGCTCACCTTCGCCATGCTGGCCTCCCTCGGAGGGTGCGAGCCGCAGGTCAAGGGCCACGTCGCCGCGAACCTCAACGTCGGCAACGATCGCGTCCTGCTGCTCAACGTGCTCACCCAGCTCATTCCTTTCATCGGCTACCCGCGCACGCTCAACGCGCTGCGCGTGCTCGACGAGCTCACCCTCACCCAGCAGTGACGGAAGGACACACGATGGCACCGCGTACCTGGCTGATCACCGGCGTCAGCAGCGGCTTCGGCCGCGAACTCACTCGACAACTGCTCGAGGGCGGTGACCAGGTCGTCGGCACCGTCCGAGACACCTCCAAGGTCGCCGACCTGGCCCACAAGCACCCGGACGCCTTCATCCCCGAGACCCTCGAGATGAGCGACACCGCGGCCGTCCGGCACCTCGTCGATCGGTCCTTCGCGCGGCTCGGCCGCATCGACGCCGTCATCAGCAACGCCGGTTACGGCCTGTTCGGCGCCGCCGAAGAACTCTCCGACGGCCAGGTCGAGGACATCATCGCGACCAACCTCGCAGGCTCCATCGCGCTCATCCGCGCGGCCCTGCCACACCTACGCGGCCAGGGCGGGGGCCGCATCATTCAGATCTCGTCCTACGGCGGCCAGGTCGCCTTCGCCGGCAACTCGCTCTACCACGCCACCAAGTGGGGCATCGAAGGCTTCTGCGAAGCGGTCGCCCAGGAGGTCGCACCGTTCGGCATCGGCGTCACCATCATCGAACCCGGCGGCGCACGAACCGAGTTCCGCTACGGCAGCGCCCGCGTCGCCGACCCCATGCCCCAATACGAGCACAACCCGGCACACGCCTTCCACCGCATGCTCGACCCCGCCAACGGGCTCGCCGCCGGCGACCCCGCCCGGATGGCCGCCCGCATCATCGACAGCGTCGACACCGAACCCGCTCCGTTGCGCATCGTGTTCGGCACGCAGGCCCTGGAGTCCACCATCGCGACTCTCCGCCAGCGCATCGCCGGCTTCGAGGCGCAGACCGAACTGGCCGCGTCCACCGACTTCCCAGCCGGCGAATGACGACGTGCGCGTCGGCGAACACCCTTTGTCGTTTCGCGACGACGGCAACGAAGCGAGGCGCCGTCTGAGCCCGGCAGGCCCTGGACGAATTTCCGATCCTGACAACTTAGAAAGCGTGATGTAGGCCCAGTCACCGCGCGATGTCGAAGTTGAGCACGGCGCGTAGGTCTCGAACCCCGAATGGCCCATCGAGATGAGGGTTGGTTTGTGGACGGGCGCGTGGAATGCTCAAGTGCGCAACAACATCGCCGAGCAGTGAAAGGACTGACATGACCTCTGCGGCAGTCAACATTCCCGGTTTCATCGCCGGCAAGTGGGAATTCGATCCCGCCCACTCCCAGATCGGATTCACCGTTCGCCACCTGATGGTGTCCAAGGTGCGAGGCCAGTTCACCAGTTACACCGGCAGCCTTGTCACCGCCGACAATCCACTCGACTCCCACGCCGAGGCCGAGATCGACCTGTCCTCGATCACCACCGGTAACGACCAGCGCGATGGTCACCTACGCAGCAGCGACTTCTTCGACGTCGAAACCAGCCCCAAAATGACCTTCAGATCGACCTCCATCGAGCCGGACGGTGACGACATCAAAGTCACCGGCGATCTCACGATACGCGGCGTTACGAAGCAGATTGTCTTGGACGTCGAGATCGGTGGGTTTGGCCCCGATCCGTACGGCGGTACCCGCGCGGGTTTCAGCGCCACCGGGGTCATCAACCGTCACGACTTCGGCGTCAGTTGGCAGACCGCGATGGAGGGCGGCGGTGTTGTCGTCGGCGACAAGGTCACCATCAACCTCGAGATCGAGGCGGTTCTGATTCCCTGATCCCCCGCCCCGTCCGGTCAGATTTCCGGATTACCCGATATTCCCGGACGACGGATGGGTGGTGACAGTCCAGCCGCCTAGACTCGACGTATGAGCACGCGTGCGGCAGTCACCACCCAATCTCCGGGGACCCAAGGTGGTCAGGTAACCGAGGGCACGGCCGCTCACGACTCGCCGCTGCCCACGGGTTTGGCCAAGGCTATCGGCCAGCAGTGGCAGGCAGCACCCCGGATGCCGCACCCGGCCAGCCCTGGACAGCGGTTGTCTGATGGCGCGCCGACGTTCGCGCGCAACCGGGCGGCCGTGTCGGCGCAATTCCAGGATCGGTTGGTCGTAGTACCGGCCGGCGTGCTGAAGCCGCGCGCCAACGACACCGACTACGCCTTTCGGGCAAGTTCCGCGTTTACCTGGCTGACGGGTGAAACCGCTGAAGAAGCAGTCCTCGCACTGATCCCGCGACCCGGCGGCCACGATGCCATCCTCTACATCCGGGAGTACGCGGGGCCAGGTGAAACGGCCTATTTCACGAACCGATCGCATGGCGCGCTGTGGGTGGGCAACGTTCCGACCGTCGCGGAGACCTCAGCCGTCCTCGGTTTGGAGGTACGGCCGTTGGCAGAACTCGCCCGGGACCTACGGGCGCTCCCGACCTCGGAGGCGGTGGGTTACCCCGGGCTGGACGCGACGGTGGACGACCTGGTACCGGGCATTGCGGGCAGGGCCGCGAACGCCGAGCTCAGTCAGGCCATCGACGAGTTACGGCTGATCAAGGACGATTGGGAGGTCGGGCAACTCCAGGCCGCTTGCGAGGCCACCAACAGGGGTTTCACCGACGTCGCCGCCGAACTCGCGACTGTGTTGAGAGCGGGTGGCCGGCGGGGTGAACGCTGGCTCGAAGGCACGTTCTGGCGGCGCGCGCGGCAGGACGGGAACGATGTCGGCTACACCTCGATCGTCGGTGCGGGGCCGCACGCGACCACCCTGCATTGGTGGCGAAACAACGGCGACGTCGAACCGGGTCAGCTGCTGCTCGCCGACATGGGCGTCGAGGTGGACTCGCTCTACACCGCGGATGTGACCCGAACGATGCCTGTGTCGGGCGATTGGACCGACGCCCAGCGCACCCTGTACACAGCGGTGCTCGAAGCTCAGCGGGCCGCGATCGCCGAGGTCAGGGCGCAGGCAACCTTCCTGGCCGCGCACAATGCGGCCATGTGGGTACTCGCCGATCACCTGCACCACTGGGGTGTCCTGCCCGTTCCGGCCGACGTTGCCTGCGCCGAGGACACCGAGGCGCCTGGCGCCGGTCTGCACCGTCGCTACACCCTGCATGGGGTCAGCCACATGCTCGGCTTGGATGTTCATGACTGTGCCGCCGCTCGCGACGAGTCCTACCGGCACGGCCCGCTGCGCGCCGGATATGTGCTCACCGTCGAACCCGGCCTGTATTTCCAGCCGAACGATCTGTCGGTTCCGGCTGAGTGGCGCGGGATGGGCATCCGGATCGAGGACGACATTCTGGTTACCGAGGCTAGCCCGATGAACCTGTCGGGCGCGCTTCCCAGCGAACCGGACGAGATCACCGCGTGGATGCGCGAGGCGCAGTCCCGTCCGGTCAGCCCCTGAATCCCGTCGATCATGCCAGGAGTCAGCTCATCGGGCGATCTGCGGCTTCCGCCGGGTCGGGGCAATCCGGGCGGGTTGGTCGTACCGGCCGCCGAGTTGTCCGAGCGGTATTCCCGATCGTCCGGTCCCGGCGGCCAGTCGGTCAACACCACGGACAGTCGGGTGGAATTGCGCTTCGACGTAGCTGGCTCGACGGCGTTCACCGATGAGCAGCGGAGCCGGGCGGTCGACAGGCTCGCTGACCGGCTCGTCGACGGCGTGCTGACGATCGCGGCCTCGGAGCATCGCTCACAACTGCAAAACCGGATCGCCGCGAGGGCCCGACTCGCCAACTATCTGGTCGAGGCGCTCCAACCGCCGTCACCCACCCGACGCGCGACCCGTCCATCTCGGTCGGCCCGGCAGCGTCGACTGGACACCAAGAAACGGCGTGGCGCCGTGAAGGCGGGCCGGGGCCGGGTGCGAGATGTCTGATTGGCCCGGACGGCCGGGAGCAGGCGTTTGGCCCGGGGTCGCCACGGGACGCCTCCCAATCGATCTCGGTGACTACCTCACCGAGATCCCGACGCGGCGATGTAGCTTGATCAGGGGAGCGCAGCAAGTACCGGGTCGGACGAGGACTGACGATCGTGCCGGAACCGCTGCATGGGACGAGGCGGGCCGGGCATGAGAACTGTCAGCAACCGTCATCAGCGGGATGACTGGCCGCGGATCCATAGATGGGTCCAGTCCTGGGCGCTGTGGTCGATCGTCGGGCGCGGACGTGCGCTGTTGCTGAGCAGCGAACTGCTCGCTGCGATCGTGGTAACGGCGCTCCTTGCCCGGAGCCATCCGAGCGGTGTCCATCTGGCGCGATTCGTCGCACTCGCCGTGTTCAGCATCGGCTACGCCGAGGCCGCCGATCGCGTCGAGCGGGTTCGGCGTTACCTCGGCAGCGATAAGGTGTGGGCCAACGAGGCCTCCGTGTGGGCCATCGCCGGCGCGCTGGTACTGCCGGCCGGCTACGCGGGCCTACTCGTCGTGGTGATCTACGCGCACACCCTCATCTTGGGCCGACGTCACCGTTCGACGCGTCCCTACCGGGTGGTATTCGGCTGCGCGACCGTGATTTACGGAACCCTCAGCGCGTCCGTGGTTGTCAGCCTGGCTCCTCGCGGGATCACCAGCGAGGGAGTGCTGGCCGCGCCGATAGTCGGCGGTGCCTTGATCGCCTACACGAGCGTGAGTTTGCTTGTCATGGTCGTTGGGGCTTACTTGGCCACCGCGCCGCCCTCTTACCGCACTCTGCTGCCGGGCAGGGACGAAATCACCTTCGAAGCCACCACCCTTCTGGTCGGCGTGGTCGCCGCGGCGTTCATCACCACGATGCCATGGCTGACTCCGAGCGTGCTCGTCCTGCTCGCGGTTCTGCATCGCAGCACGCTGGTCAAACAACTTCAGGTCTACGCCTCGACCGACGCGAGAACCGGGCTACTCAACCCGGTCATATGGCAGCAGGTCGTCGAGAACACGCTCCTGCGTCGCAGCCGCAGCGCGACGCCTGCCGCGGTGCTACTGCTCGATCTGGACCACTTCAAGAACATCAACGACCAATACGGCCATCAGACCGGTGATTACGTCATCCACGAGGTTGCTGAGGTCCTCAAGAATGAGCTTCGCGGTTATGACGCTGTGAGCCGATACGGTGGGGACGAATTCGTGGCATTCCTTGATGATGTCGACGCGGCCACGGCGCTCGCGATAGCCGAGCGGATCCGGCTGCGGATAGGCACAATTCGACTCAAGGCAGAGCCCATTGTCACCACGTGCATCGGCGTGGCTCTCACCGACGGCTACGACGACACCGTCGAAACACTGGTCGCCGACGCCGACGCCGCACTCTATCGGGCGAAGGCCGATGGTCGAAATCAGATCCACTCCGCCACCAGGGTCATCCGGCAGGAGCCGCTACCGGATCAGTAACGCTGATAACCGCGCCGGGCAGATGCCAGGCCGACCGCGGCGACCAGGCCAATCCCACCGGCGCCCGCTATGGCAACCGGGCTGGTCCAAAGCTGCGCCGCGATGCCACCCAGCAGCAATCCCAGTCCTTGCACACCGAGCAATCCCGAGGACGCCAAACCGATCGCCTGGCCACGGATGTGATTCGGGACCGCGGCCACGTATTCGGCGACAACCTGCACCTGATAGGCCGACAACACCCCGCTTAGCAGCCACAGCACCATCGACACCGGCAGTCCAGGGCCACGGGCACAGGCCAATAACGGCAGGCCGCAGGCGACCGCGAGGGGCCCGACCAACCGCGACCGCCAGCGAACCGGGACTACCCTGCCGAGCAACAGCGCGCCGATCACACAACCCGTCGGATTTGCCGCCAATAACACGCCGACCGACGCCGGTCCCGCCCCGGCGGCGGCCGCGTACGGCACCGCAAGGCCCTCCGGCACGACCCACAGGCCAGCCAGCCACGACAGGCCCAGCAATGTTCGCAGCTGCCTGTCGCCGAACACCTGGGAAAAGCCGGTCAGTGCCCGGGTGCCCGGCCGACCGCCTTGACGCCGGGCCGCCGTCGGTCGCGACTTCAGTCCACCGCGCAGCACAGCGGCAGAGCAGGCGAAAGTGACCGCGTCGACCACCAGTGCCGGACGCGAACCGAGTGCGGCCACCGTCGCGCCGCCGAGCATGAAACCCACCAATTGCGCGGTCTGCCCGGTCGCCGCTCGCACCGCTACCGCCGTACCGTAGCGCGCGCTGTCGAACAACTCCGCGACAATGGCCGCCTCGGCCGCCTTGAAGGGCGCACCGACAAGTACCGCCACCGCGAGTAGCGCTCCGACCACACCGAGGGGCACGGCTGGCATGGCCATCAACGCGAGCAGGATCGCCCGAATCGCGTCACATCCGACGAGCAGCTCCCGTCGGGGCAGCACATCGGCTACTCGGCCGAGAACAAGTCCGCCGAACACCGCGGGCAAGAACGTCAACGCGTACACGGCGGAGGTGGCGAAGCCGGAGCCGGTCCGATCGAAGACGAGAACCGACAACGCCACCCGGGCGAGCTGGTCGCCGAGCAACGACTGCACATCGGCCAACCACCGCCAGCGGAATTCCCGATGGGCGAAGATGGACCGGAAGGTCACCGACCCTGCGTCATGGCGGCGCTGTCCCTGCCATGAGGTTACCCGCAGTAAAGGAATGCGCACTCATCGAGTACAGCACGCCTGAGTTTGCTCTGCTCGGCGGGTTAACCGATCAGGGCGCCGTAGGCCCGTCCGGCCTCCCGGTCGGCGGGACGCTCGGTCGCCGCGACTCACGATCGACGGTTGGCTGGGCGCCCGACGCCGGCACGCTCCGCTGCCACGACTCAGGCTCGGCGGTTGGCTCGACGCCCGACGGCTCGGCGCCCGGCGTCGCCTGAAAGGACTCCGGGACCCGGCGGATGTGCTTGGACATAGACCTGTATAGAAAGTACACCGCAACCACGAGGAGCAGGACGACGAACAGCCCGATCGGACTGCCCTTTCCCTTGTCGGAGTCGGCCAGCACAGCCGCCGCGCCCAGCGTCGAAATCATCACGCCCTCGCCCTCGCCCTCATGCTGGGCGATCACGCCCTCGCATATCCCCGCCCAGCTTTGTCGCACCAGCGTTCATCTGGACCGCACCCGGTCGCGGACGCCGGCGAACAGGTCGTCCTCTGGCAGGTCGGTGTCGACCAGGGACCGGACGAGTTCGAACTGTTCCCACGGGAACACCTCGCGTTGAACGTCCAATGGCACTTTGAAGAACCAGCCCTCCGGATCAACCTGGGTGGCATGCGCCATCAGGGCGGCGTCGCGGCGCTCGAAATGATCGGCGCAATACACGCTCGTGGTCACCGTCGGAACCCGGTGCCCGGCGACCCAGTCCTGCCAGTGCTCCAGCCAGTCGGCGTACGGCGACTCCATCCCGCGCTGGATCATGGCGTCATTGAACACCTGCATCCGCTCACGGGTGAAGGTGACGTCGTAGTAGAGCTTCAACGGCTGCCACGGTTCGCCGGCGTCAGGGTACTGCTCCGGATCACCCGCTGATTCGAACGCCGCCACGCTGATCCGGTGACACATGACGTGGTCCGGGTGGGGGTAGCCGCCATTCTCGTCATAAGTCGTCATCACCTGAGGACGGAACTCTCGAATGACCTTCACCAACGGTTCGACCGCCTCGTTCAGGTCGACGAGGGCGAAGCAGCCCTCGGGAAGCGGGGGCGGCGGCTCACCCTCGGGTAGCCCGGAGTCGACGAAGCCGAGCCAGTGGTGGCCAACCCCGAGGATCGCCCGGGCTCGAGCCATCTCCTCCTGCCTGATCGCCGAGATGTTCTGTTCGATCTCGGGCCGGTCCTTCAGGGCCGGGTTCAAGATGTCGCCCCGCTCCCCACCCGTGCAGCTGACCACCAGCACCTGAACGCCCTCGTCGACGTAGCGGGCCATCATCGCCGCCCCCTTGCTCGACTCGTCATCGGGGTGAGCATGGACGCACAGCAGCCGTAGCTGTACGACGTCAGGCCGGTCCACGATCTCGTCCACCCACTCATTGTCTCCGATGGCTCGGACAACGTCCGACACCGGGCAACCGGCGACGATCCAGCTGAGCCCGGATCCGACGATTTCGCGGAACCGGACATCCCGGTGTTACGTTCTACAGCTTCAGGCACCCGCCTCGACAACACCGTTGCCACCCTCGAGGGCCCGACCATCTGGAGTAACACCGTGACCAGCACCGACGCCACCGCAGTCACCTGGCTGACACAGGACGCCTACGACCGCCTGTCGAAGGAACTGGACAAGCTCGTCGCCAACCGCCCGGCAATGGCCCGCGAGATCAATGACCGGCGCGAAGAGGGCGATCTGAAGGAGAACGGCGGCTACCACGCCGCTCGCGAGGAGCAGGGCAAGCAGGAGGGCCGGATCCTCCAGTTACAACAGATGCTGCGCACCGCCAAGGTTGGCGAGGCGCCCGACACCGGTGGAGCGGCCGGTCCCGGGATGGTGGTTACCGTCCGATTCGACGGCGACGACGAGTCCGAAACCTTCTTGATCGGATCCCGTGAGGAATCGGAGACCACCGAGCTGGAGGTGTATTCCTCGGGTTCGCCGCTCGGCCTAGCCCTGACGGGGGCCAAGAAGGGCGAGACGGTGCAGTACGACACCCCGACCGGCAGGACCATCAAGTTGACCGTGATCGAAGTCAGGCCGTTCGGTGGCTGACGGCGCGGTTAGCGGCCACCCCCGAGCGACCCCGGCTGCGGCGGCCCGGGCGGTGGCCGATCCGTTCGTCGGCACGTAGCGTCGACCGGGTGACAGCAGCCCCCGAAATCACCACCCTGGGCGCCCTGCGCGCGACCGGTCATCTGCACCGCGGCGTCAAGGCCGAGATCCGCCGGAACCTGATCATCCGGCTCGCGTCCGGGGAGCCGAGCTTTCCGGGCATCGTCGGCTTCGACGACACGGTCGTGCCCGAGGTTGAGCGTGCCCTGCTGGCCGGCCACGATCTTGTGCTCCTGGGCGAGCGAGGGCAGGGCAAGACCCGCCTGATCCGCACCTTGATCGGGCTGCTGGATGAATGGACACCGGTCATCGTGGGCTCGGAGATCAACGAGCATCCGTACGCCCCGATCACGCCCGCGTCGATCGGGCGAGCGGCCGAACTCGGCGAGGACCTGCCTATCACGTGGCGGCACCGCAGTGAGCGCTATGGCGAGAAGCTGGCAACGCCCGACACCTCAGTCGGCGATCTGATCGGCGACATCGATCCGATAAAGGTCGCCGAAGGCCGCTCCTTGGGAGACCCGGAGACCGTTCATTACGGCTTGGTGCCGCGTACCAACCGAGGGATCTTCGCCATCAACGAGCTGCCCGATCTGGCCGAGCGGATCCAGGTGGCCATGCTGAACGTGCTCGAGGAGCGTGACATCCAAGTCAGAGGCTACCAACTTCGATTGCCGCTCGATCTACTGCTCGTGGCCAGCGCCAACCCGGAGGACTACACCAATCGAGGCCGGATCATCACGCCGCTCAAGGACCGGTTCGGTGCCGAGGTTCGTACCCATTACCCGCGCGAGATGGCAGACGAGCTTCAGCTGATCGCCCAAGAAGCGGCCCTGCTGTGGGACACCGAAAGCAGCACCAACGGCCAGGCGTCGGCGCATGGCGCCCCGGTGGTGCCAACCCACCTGGTCGAGGCAATTGCCCGATTCGCACGCTCGGTCCGAGAGGCACCGCAGGTCGACCAGCGCTCGGGTGTGTCGGCCCGTTTGGCGATCGCCGCGGTCGAGACCGTCGCCGCGTCGGCCGTGCGGCGCGCGGCCATCACCGGTGAGCCGGTTGCGGTATCCCGGGTAGTCGACCTGGCCTCGATCGTGCCTGCCTCCCGCGGCAAGGTCGAGTTCGATGACGCCGACGAGGGCCGGGAGATCGAAGTCCTCAACCACCTGTTGCGCAGGGCAATCGCCGACACGAGCCGGTCCAGGTTGGCCGGCCTGGACCTTCGGCCGCTACAGCAGAAGTTCGACTCCGGCCTGCTCGTGGAGTCCGGCGACACCGTGTCGGCAGACCGCTTTCTGGAGCAGCTGGGCTCGATACCCGGCCTATCCGTGCTGCTCGAACGGCTGGAACCGGACAGCGTTCACGAGGGACCGGCAACCGTCGGCATCGCTGCCGCGGCGGTCGAGTTCGCCCTCGAAGGGCTCTATCTGAACAAGCGCCTCGCCAAAGAGACGATGGGAAATCGTACGATCTATGGTTCGTGACCGGTGTCGCGCGGCGCCCGCCGGCCAGCTGAGGGGAATCGATGAGCATTAGATACGGCGCCTGGCATGGCGGCCCCGACCCGCTGCAACCGCCTTTCGATGTTCGTCAGGCGCTGGACGAGATAGGTGACGACGTGCTCGCCGGCATGTCGCCGCGATCCGCCCTCCAGCGGCTGATGAAGCTGGGTACCAACGGCCGAAACGGCCTCGACGCGCTGCGTCAGAAAGCGCGCAACCGGGCCCGCCAGTTACGCCGATCCGGGCGGCTCGACGGCACCCTGGACCGGGTGCGTGAATTGTTGGATCAGGCCCTGGACGCGGAGCGCTCCGCGTTGTTTCCGGATCCCTCGGACGCGGCCCGAATGGCTGAAGCGGAACTCGATGCCCTTCCCGCCGACACCGCCCGCGCGGTCCGGCAACTGTCCGACTATCGCTGGCGTTCGCCGGAGGCGGCCGCAACCTACGAGCAGATATCGAAGATGCTGCGTTCGGAGGTGCTGGACGCGCAGTTCGCGGGCATGCGCGCGGCGCTGGCCAACCCCGATCGGCGCGCCATGGACCAGGTGCGCCAAATGCTGGCCGATCTCAACGACATGCTCGACGCCGATGCCCGGGGTGAGCACACCCAGGAGCAATTCGACGAGTTCATGAACCGGCATGGCACATTTTTTCCCGACAATCCGAGCAACCTGGCCGAGCTGGTGGACTCCCTGGCACGCCGGGCGGCCGCCGCCGAACGGTTGATGAATTCCCTGACGGCCGACCAGCGAGCCGAACTCGGCGCGCTGATGGAGCAGGCGATGAACGAAGCGGGTCTGGCCGCCGAAATGGCCCGGCTCCAGCGATCGTTGCGCTCGGCCCGTCCGGACCTACGGTGGGCAGGCTCGGAGCGAATGACCGGCGAGCAGCCGATGGACTTCGGCGACGGCACCGCCGCCCTCGCGGAGCTGGCCGACCTGGACGAGCTGGCCGAGCTGTCCTCGCAGGACTACCCCGGCGCGAGCCTGTCCGACATTGACGACGACCTGGTCGAACGCGCTCTGGGCCAGCAGGCCGTGGACGACATCGAGCAGCTGCGGCGCATCGAACGCGAGCTACAACGGCAGGGGTACCTCGAGCAGGGCGGCGAGGGTCTCCAGCTGAGTCCCCGGGCGCTTCGCCGGCTTGGCTCGACCGCGCTGCGACGGGTGTTCGCCGCGATCGAGTCCGGCGGTCGGGGAGATCACGACGTCCGCGACGCCGGGGCCGCGGGCGAGGTTACCGGCTCCAGCCGGCGATGGCGCTTCGGCGACGAGCAACCCCTCGACGTTGTCCGTACCGTCCGAAACGCGGTTCTCAGGTCGGCGAGCACCGCGACTGGCCCGGTGCGGCTGTCAGCTGAGGACTTCGAGGTCGTCGAGACCGAGCGTCGCTCGGCCGCGGCGGTGGCCTTGCTGGTCGACATGTCGTATTCGATGGAGTTGCGAGGCACCTGGGGCGAGGCGAAGACGACGGCCCTGGCCCTGCATTCCCTGGTGACCACCAAGTACCCGCAGGACGCGATCGAGATCATCGGATTCTCCGACTACGCCCGAACCATGACGCCACGCGATCTGGTCAACCACGATTGGCAACGTGTCTACGGCACCAACCTCCAGCATGCCTTGATGCTCGGCCGAAGGCATCTGGATCGCCACCGCGGCGCCGAACCGGTCGTCCTGGTGATCACCGACGGGGAACCCACCGCCCACCTGGCCGCGGACGGGTTCTCCGACTTCTGCTGGCCGCCCTCGGTCGAGACGGTGACCGCGACACTCGCCGAGGTGGAACGGTGCACCCGGCGTGGTGCGACCATCAATATCTTCATGCTGGACGACGAACCGCGGCTGGTGGACTTCATGCGGGAGGTGGGCCGGCGCAACGGTGGCCGGGTGTTTCTGCCGAAGCCCGGCGCCCTCGGGGAATACGTGGTCTCCGATTACCTGTCGGCACGACACGGCCGAGGGCGCCGCCCGCGCCGGGGCGTCCCGGCATAGTGGGATGTCTAGGCTCGCGGTATGCGAAACCTGTTCCTCGCTCTGCACCTGCTGGCGTCCATCTTCGCGGTGGGTCCACTCGTACACGCCGCTACCACCGCCTCCCGCGGCGTGCGAAGCGGTGATGGCGCGGCGGTAGCGACCGCCGCACGCACGGCGCGGGTGTACGGATACGCCTCCCTGCTCGTCGTGCTGCTCGGCTTCGGTGTGATGGGGATGAAGGAGTCCGGCAAGAAGCCGGGATTCGGTGATACCTGGGTCTGGCTGTCCCTCGTTCTTTACATCATCGCGCTGGTCCTGGTGCTCGGCCTTCTTGTACCCGAATTGCGTCGGGCGGCTGCTCAGCTTGGATCCGGGGCCGGCGGCACCGCACCGGCTGGCCGGGTAGCGGCGGTCGGCGGTTCGATCGCGCTGCTGTTCGCTGGCATCATCTTTCTGATGGTCTACCGTCCCGGCTCCTGAAAGCCGCACTCTGATCGAGAAAGATCGCCGGTCACAACCCGCGTAATCGCCGAGGTCCGAGGTCGAGCCGCGCGGTGGGCGGCGCCAACCGGATCGTCGCGCTGAGCACATGCGCCGCCCCGGCGGCGGCCACCAACGGTGCCAATGCGCACGCGACGACTTCGGGAAGATCATCTGCCAGTTCCGACAGCCTCAACGCCACCTCGACGAGGCGTGGAATGTCGGCCGGTTCGGCCCCGCCGTAACCGGTCAGCAGCGGGAACGCCTTCGGCCCACGAATGAGATCCGTCGCGTCGGTGGCGGTGAGCGGGACGACCGCATAAGCACGGTCGTTGAGCAGGTCGGTGGCCAGACCGCCCACGCCGAAGGACATGAGCGCGCCGAAGGACCGGTCGTCGTGCACCTGGAGGATTGTGTCGATGCCACGCGGCGCCATCTTCTGCACGATGGCGCCACCCAGCGGGCCGAGCGCCAGCGACGTCCAGGCTTCGGCCAGATCCTGGGCGTCGGCCAGATGCAGCCGGAACCTGCCGGCCACCTTGAGTGCGACCGGCCAACCCATCCGCTGGGCCGCCGCGACCGCCTCGGCCGGTCCGGTCACCGCCTCCGACGGCACGGTCGGGATGCCATACCAACCGAGCAACCGCTGTGACTCGCTCACGGTCAGCCTTCGACCAGCCGGCGTTCGAGCCATCACGGAGTCGACGAACTCGCGCGCCGCGGTCGCGTCCACGCCGACCAGATCGGGCACCAGCCCGGCATCCCGACGGCGCCATCCGGCGTAGCGGATGACGTGCGCCAAGGCCGCGACCGCTCGCTCGGGCGATGAATAGGACGGGACGGAACCACGCATCGGGGCGTACTCACCCTGGACCGCGAGTTCGACGGGCACCCCATCGAAGCCGAGGAAGGTGGACAATACCGGCTTGGGTTGGCCAGCCGTCGCGTCTCGGAGCCGACCGGCGACCTCCACCTCGTGCCCGCGGCGCATCGGCGGGACGAAGATGCTGATGACCGCGTCGACGTCATCAGCCGCCAGGGCATCGGCCACGGCGTCGATGAAGGCATCGGTCTCGGCATCGGCGCCGACATCGACCAGCCTCGACAGCGGCAGCGCGGCAGTGGCCAGGGCATCGGCCACCAGTACGCCCAGGGCGGTGGAATGACCGACGACGGCAACGCGGTTCCCGGCCGGTAGCGGCTGGGTGGCGAGCAGGATCGCGACGTCGAACAGTTGCGCCAGAGTCTCGGTCCGGATGACGCCGGACGCCTCGAACAGGGCCTGCACGCTCGGCTCCGGAACCTGCACCGATGTGTGCTGGAGGCCGGCCACCACGGAACCGCGGCCACTCTTGACAGCGACGATGGGCTTGTGTCGCGCGAACCGCCGCGCCAGCCGGGCGAACTTGCGGGGGTTTCCGAAGCTCTCCAGATACAGCAGCGCGA
>Ga0307504_10000108_pt1 | contig 16278 bp, 12 predicted proteins | sample 19_S_MG_FD_194516 | JGI IMG/M metagenome (GOLD analysis project Ga0307504, IMG submission 194516) | Soil microbial communities from Populus trichocarpa stands in riparian zone in the Pacific Northwest, United States - 19_S | ecosystem: Environmental > Terrestrial > Soil > Riparian zone > Trees... | reverse complement strand
CGGCGCAGGGCCAGGGCGCCGGTGGACCCCCTGAAGGTGGCGTCGCCGTAGTTGAAGATGCCGCCGTCGGAGGCCACCAGCCAGTAGCCGTTGCCGGAGCCGGTAGCGGCGATACCCACCAACGGGTTGCGGAGGGAGTCGACTGCCGGTGCCCCCAGGAAGGCCGCTGAGCCGAAGGCGAGCACGGATCCGTCGCCCGTGCCCCCGGCCGTCGCAGGGCCGGCCGTCGCAGGGCCGGCAGTCGCCACGACGGGAAGGGTCGCCGCCACGACAACGGCGATGGTGACCAGGGCTCGCCCCCCGGTGGTACGCAGCCACCCTCGGCGAGGCGGGCGTGAGGGCGACATGGCCGGGCAGACTACCGGCGCCGGGACGTCATCGACACGATGCAGTACCCGGCCGGCCCGGCGCCCGGCGCGGCGCCGGGCGCCGCGCGGAAAAGGGCATTAGCCGGGCCCGGCGCCGGCCGATACAGCCGGCATGCCCTTCTCGGCGGAGATCAGCCGGGCCAACCCCACCTGTTTCCTGTTCCTCATCGACCAGTCCGAGTCGATGGGCGACCACATCGGCGGCGGGGACCTGCCCATGACCAAGGCGGAGGCGGTGGCCGACGCCGTCAACCGGCTGCTGTCCGAGCTGTCGATCAAGTGCGCCAAGGAGGACGGCGTGCGCGACTACTTCCACGTGGGAGTGATCGGCTATGGCGCGGCGGTCGGCCCCATCCTCGACGGCGCCCTGGCGGGGCGTGACCTCGTCCCCTTGAGCGAGGTGGCCGCCCGCCCGGCGCGCATGGAGGAGCGGGCCCGCCAGAACGGCCGCCACCCGGCGCGGACGGTGCGGTTCCCCACCTGGTTCTCGCCCGTCGCCTACGGCGACACGCCGATGTGCGCCGCCCTGGCACGGGCCCGCTCGGTGCTGGCCGCCTGGCTGGCCGACCATCCGGGCTGCTTCCCGCCGGTGGTGGTCAACATCACCGACGGGGCGTCCACCGACGGCGATCCCGTCCCTGTGGCCCAGGCCCTGCAGTCCCTCACCGGCGCCGACGGCCACGTCCTGCTGTTCAACCTCCACCTGTCGAGCGGGCGGTCCGAGCCGGTGGTGTTCCCGATCTCCGACAGCCACCTGCCCGACGACTACGCCCGCCAGCTCCACCGCATGTCGAGCCCCCTGCCCGACCAGATGCGGCTGGCGGCGGCCCGCCAGGACCTGTACCTGGAGGACGGGGCGCGCGGCTTCGCCTTCAACGCCGACATCAGCGCCATCGTGCAGTTCCTCGACGTCGGCACCCAGGTATCGGAACTGCGGTAGGGCTGCGTCCCCGCTGTGCGCTGCGTCGTCTCGTCCTTCTGGCTGCCCCGGGACGGCAGCCCCGTCGAGCACTACGAGGACGCGTACTTCCCCAGGCGCACCGGGGAGCGCACCGCGCCGCGGCTGCGCCTGGCGGTGGCCGACGGGGCCAGCGAGAGCATGCTGAGCGGGCTGTGGGCGCAGACCCTCGTGCGCACCTGGTGCCGGTCGCGGCGCCGGGGCATGGCCGACGTGGTCGCGTCCGCCATGTCGGGATGGGACGCCACCCTTGTCGCCTACCGGCGCGGCCGGGAGGCCGAGCAGCGGCCCATCGAGTGGTTCGAGCAACCCGGCCTCGACCGCGGCGCCCACGCCACCCTGCTCGGCGTCGAGCTCACCCGGCCGCCCGGCGGCGAAGGCCGGTGGTCGGCGGTGTCGCTCGGCGACTCCTGCCTGTTCCAGGTCCGGGACGACCGGTTGATCGCCGCCTTCCCGATGACCGACGCCGCCGCCTTCGGCAACTCGCCGAAGCTGGTGCCCTCCCATGCGCGGCACCTCGGCCGGGTGGTGGCGCACATCGAGCGGACGGAGGGGACCTGGCACAGCGGTGACGTCCTCCTCCTCACCACCGATGCACTGGCTGCATGGTTCCTCTCCGGTGCGGCGGAGGGCACTTCGCCCTGGCGAGCCCTGAACCGCATCGCCTGCGACGACGCCGCCGCCTTCGAAGACTGGGCGGCCAGCCAGCGGGCGTCGGGAGGGCTGCGCAACGACGACCTGACCCTCGTACGGGTGGAGCAGGTCCGGTGAGGCTCCCGGGCGCGGCCGCGTACATGGAGGCGCTCCAGGACCCGTCATCGTGCTTCGCCGACCCGGAACTGGCCGCTGCCGCGCCCGCCCTCGGCCCACTCGGGCTGCCCCGGGCGGTGAGCGGGAACGTGGCCGTCGTATTCCGGGTCGACGGTGCCGGCGGGCGCTCGTGGGCCGTGCGCTGCTTCGTGCGGCCGGTCGACGAGGAGCGGGCCCGCTACGACGCGATCCGGTCGCACCTGGCCGGCCTGGCGTCGACCTGGCGGGTCCCCTTCGACCTGCAGCCCTGCGGGATCCGGATCGACGGCAGCTGGTGGCCCGTCCTCAAGATGGACTGGATGCCCGGTGAGCCGCTCCTCTCCTATGTGACCCGCCACCTGTGGGACGGGGCCGCCCTCGGCTACCTGGCCGCCCGGTTCGCCGACCTGTGCGGGTCCCTCCGGAGCGACGGCGTGGCCCACGGGGACCTCCAGCACGGCAACATCCTCGTGGCGCCGGGCGGCGACCTCCGCCTCGTGGACTACGACGGCATGTACGTCCCGGCCCTGGCCGGCCGTTCCGGCACCGAACGCGGCCATCGCAATTACCAGCACCCCGGCCGCGTGGTGGGCGACTTCGGCCCTGGGCTCGACTCGTTCTCGGCGTGGGTGATCTACGGATCGCTGGCCGCGCTGGCCGCCGACCCGCTGCTCTGGGGCCGCCTCGACGGCGGCGAAGAGGCTCTGTTGCTGCGCCATCACGACCTGGAAGCTCCGCGGCGGTCGGTCGCCCTGTCGGCCATGGAGGCCAGCGACGGCCCCGGCGTGGCTCGCCTGGCCGGGCTGTTGCGGTCCTTCCTGGTGGCGCAACCCGACGAGGTGCCGCCGCTGACGCCCGCCCTCGTACCCGAGCTGGCCTCCGCCCTCGGGAAACCGGCGGGCGCCTGCAGCCGGAGCCTCTACCACGCCCTCACGGCGGGCTCCGCCGGATCGACGGCGGTCGCTGCCCGTGGGTCGCAGTCGTCCGGGCGTGGGCGCGCCACGCCGGCGGTGGCGTTCCGCGGCGACCTGCGCGACGCCCGCGTCACGGTGCTTGCAGGCGCAGCCGTGACCGCCGTACTACTGGTCGCCACCCTGCTCGGCGTGTCACCCGTGGTGGCCCTCGCCGGCGTGATGGCGGTGTCGGGCGCTGCCCTGTTCCGAGTCCGACACCTGTTCGGCCTCACACCGGAGGCAGAGGAGGCCAGGCAGGCGGGCGCCGTGCTGGCCGGGCCCCGCCAGGCGGTGGACGAGGCGGTGGCCACGGTCGACCGCCTCTCGCGTCGCCGGGCCGAGGTCGCCAGTACGCAGGCAGCGGCGGCCGGGCTCGCGGCGTCGGCCCGAGAGCGGCTGCGGGAGCGGGAGGCGGAGGAGCTGCGAAGCGTCGACGCCGAGCTGGACCTTGCCCTTGGCGCTCTCACGGAGCGGGAGCGGGGTGTGGCGGCCGCCGAGCGCGAGGCCCGCGGCACCGCCCTGACCAAGCTGCAGGCGACCGTCATCGACGCCCAGCTGAGCCAGCACAGCCTGGTCTCGGCCGCCACCGTCGGCGTCAGCGATCAGGTCGTGCACCGCCTGGCGGTCGATGACGTGCGTACCGCAGCCGACTTCACCGGCGTACTGGTGGAGAAGGCGGGCGGCGTGGTCGTGCGCCGCGACGGGCGCCGCCTGCAGGTGATCGGGGTCGACCAGCGGCAGGCGGCCGCCATGCTGGCGTGGCGGCAGAAGATGACCGGGATGGCCCAGCTGAAGGCGCCCGCCGCCCTCCCCCGCGAGCAACTGGCGGCCATCCGGGCCGAACACGACAAGCTGCGGGCATCGCTGGCCTGCGAGGCGGAGGCGGCCCGGGCGGCCGCCAGGCGCCGGGCCGACGATGTGCGGGCCCGCTCGCGGCGCGAGCACGACGACGTCGTGCAGCGCCAGAAGCAGGTGGAGGCCGACGCCGCCCGCCAGCGGGTGGAGCTCGACCGGGAGCTGGCCCACGCCCGCAAGGACGTGGCCGAGGCCGGGTGGCGCCTGGCCGAGCACCATGACCAGGCGGGTGGGCGGGCCGAGCTGCGCCTGGCCGACTACCTGCGCCAGGTCGTGGCGGTCGGCCCCCTCGCCACCGTGGCCGGGCGGCGGCCTCGCCATGGCGGGCGTCGCGCAGGTCGGGCGCCGCCCCGCCCCTAGGCTTGCGCCGTGAACCGGCTGGCCGAGGAGACGAGCCCCTACCTCCGCCAGCACCAGGACAACCCGGTGGACTGGTACCCGTGGGGCGACGAGGCGTTCGCCCGGGCCAGGGCAGAGGACAAGCCTCTCCTCCTCTCGGTCGGCTACTCGGCCTGCCACTGGTGCCACGTCATGGCGCACGAGTCGTTCGAGGACCAGGCCGTGGCCGATGTCATGAACGAGCTGTTCGTCAACGTGAAGGTGGACAGGGAGGAGCGGCCCGACGTCGACGCCGTCTACATGGAGGCCGTGCAGGCCATGAGCGGCCAGGGCGGCTGGCCCATGACCGTGTTCCTCACGCCCGGCGGCCACCCCTTCTTCGGCGGCACGTACTACCCCCGGACGGCGTGGGGCGGTCGCCCCGGCTTCGTCGAGCTGTTGCGGGCCGTCAACGAGGCGTGGGGCGAACGGCGGGACCAGTTGCTGCGCCAGGCCGGTTCGCTGTCCGAGTCGATCGCCGCCCGGTCCGCCACGCTGTCGGCCGGCTCCGGCGCCGGGGGCGAGGTGGGTGCCGGCCTCCAGGACGGGGCGCTGCGGATGCTGCGGGCGTCGTACGACGCCGAGTGGGGCGGCTTCGGGCGGGCGCCCAAGTTCCCCACACCGACCAACGTGGAGCTGGTGCTGCGGGCGTGGCGGCGTGAGGGGAACCCGGCCACCCTCGAGATGGCGGTCAACACCCTCGACGCCATGGCGTCGGGTGGCATGTACGACCACCTGGGCGGCGGCTTCTCCCGGTACTCGGTGGACGCGTTCTGGATGGTCCCCCACTTCGAGAAGATGCTCTACGACCAGGCCGGCCTGGTGCGGGCCTACCTGCACGCGTGGCAGGTCACCGGCGAGGAGCGCTTCCGCCAGGTGGTCGGGGAGACGGTGGGCTACGTGCTGCGCGACCTGCGGTCCCCGGAAGGCGGCCTCTACTCGGCGGAGGACGCCGACTCCGAGGGCGAGGAGGGCAAGTTCTACGTCTGGCGCCACGACGACGTGGTGGGCCTCGGGGGCCCCGAGGCGGCGGCCTGGTACGGCACCACGCCGGCCGGCAACTTCGAGGGATCGAACATCCTCCACCGCCCGGTGCGGGGCGACCTGGTTCGCCCGCCCGAGGTGGAGGCGGCCCGCCGGCGCCTGTTCGACGAGCGTGAGAAGCGCGTGCGGCCCGGTCTCGACGACAAGGTCCTCACCGAGTGGAACGCCATGTTCGTGGCGTCATTGGCCGAGGCGGCGGCCGCCATGGGGCGCGACGACTGGCTGGCCTCGGCGGTGGAGACCGGCGAGTTCCTGCTGGCCTCCCTGCGCCGGCCGGACGGGCGCTGGTTACGGTCGTGGCAGCGGGATGGGGGTGCCCGCCACCTGGCCTACGCCGTCGACCACGCCTGGCTGGTGGACGCCTTCACCCGGCTGGCCGAGGCCACCGGCCAGGCCCGGTGGATCGAGGCCGCCCGCTCGGCGGCCGATGCGCTCATCGACCTGTTCGCCGATCCCGACGGTCCCGGCTTCTTCACGGTGGGCCACGACGCCGAGCAGCTCATCGTCCGCCAGAAGGACCTGTTCGACGGGGCCACGCCGTCGGCCAACGCGGTGGCGGCCGTCGCCCTGCTGCGCCTGTCGGCCCTCACCGGCGAGCGGCCGTACGCCGAGCGGTCGGCCGCCATCCAGGCCGGCATGGCCGACCTGATGGCCGAGCACCCGGGCGCCTTCACCCACCTGCTGGCGGCCGCCGACATGGCGGTGACCGGCGTCACCGAAGTGGTCGTCGCCGGCAGGCGACCCGACCTGGTGGCCGCGGTCCATGCCAGGTTCCTGCCCAACGCGGTGCTCGCGTGGGGCGAGCCGTACGAGTCCCCCCTGTGGGAAGCCCGGCCGGAGGATGCCGCCTACGTCTGTCGCGACTTCGCCTGCCAGCTGCCCGCATCCACCACCGAGGAGCTCGCCGCCCAGCTTCGCTGACCAGTTCGCGCGACCCGGGCCGCGGTGCCTCGCTCCGCCCACCGACCGAGGCCCGTGACCATCCACCACCCGCGCGGCCGGCGACGCCAGCATGGGGGCCGTGGCCGTCACCATCGCTGGCCGAACTTCCCTGGCCGGCGCGGAGGTGGAGTTGCTCCTGCTCGCCGGCGGGCAGCGGTGGTGCGCGGCCATGCACCTCGAGTCGGGAGCCCTGGTCGGCGCCCGCTGGGAGGAGCCGGTCTCAGGCCTGGCGCCGTTCGTCGTCGCCAGGGCCCGGGTCGCCGGCGACCAGAGCGACGCCGACCCGGCGCGTCCCGAGGAGGTCGCCCTCGACGCCCCGCCCCGGCCGGTCGGCTCCGCCAACCGGCGGCGGGCCGAGCGCCTGCTGCGCAACGTCCTCCACCCGACCGGCGAGCACCTGCTCGGCGTCGCCGGCCCCTCCGTCCCCTACTGGACCCTCGACGGCAGCCGACCGTCCATCGCCGTCGTGGCACCGTCTCCTCCCCCGGAGGTGTCCGGCGGGCAGTGCCGGTTCCGCTGGCGCAACCTGCATCACGCCCTCCCGGTGCTACCCCAGGCCCTCGAGTGCCGCCCGGCCCATCCCCGGCGCCTCCTCATCACCCTCTCCGCCCCGCGCCAGGGCTACTGCTACAAGATCGTCGCCGCCCTCCTCTAGCCACCCGATCCCGTTCTGGTCCCGAAAACAGCGTCGAAACCCACTCGCTTTCGAGACCAGAAGGCCGGGGGTGGCCGGCGAAGCGGGAGACCGTCACACCCCTGCGGCCATGCTGGGGGCATGGACCGCCAGGCCGTCGACCAGTTGCTGCACGAGTTGGCCGCCGTCCAGCACGCGCTGGTGGGGAGGGACCAGCTCAGGGCCGAGGGGGTGACCCGTCAGGCGGTGGCCAACCGGCTCCGTTCGCCCGGCTGGGAGTCAGCGACACCCAGGGTGGTGCGCCTGGCCGGGTCGCCGCGCACCGACGAGCAGCGGGCCATGGCGGCGGTGCTGGACGCCGGGGAAGGCTCCGTGGTGTCGCACTCCTCCGCCGCCGCGCTGTGGGGCCTACCGGGGTTCACGCTGCAACGGATCGAGCTGAGCCGCAGGCGGACGGCCACCCACCGACCCACCGTCTTGGCCGCGCTCCACCACCCTCGCCGCCTCCCGGACAGCCACTGCACCGTCCGGGCCGGCATCCCGGTCACCAGGCTGGCCCGCACCGTCGTCGATCTGGCCGCGACGGAACACCCGTCGCGGGTCGAGCTGGCCCTGCACGCAGCCGTGCGGCTCGGCATGCCGTGGGCCGCGGTCGAGCAGGTGATCCACGATCTGGAGGCGAAGGGGCGCACGGGAATCGTCGTGGCTCGGGCCCTCGTCCTCCGCGACCGGGGCCGGCCGCCGCTCGGTAGCGGCCTCGAAGGCAGGGTGCTCCGCCTCCTGCGAGCGGCAGGGATCCCTGAGCCGCGCCGGCAGGTGGACGTGGGCGGCGGGGCGTGGATCGGTCGCGTCGACTTCCTCTGCGACGACACGCCCTTGGTGATCGAGATCGACGGCAGCTGGCACCACGACGGCGCACTCGCAACGCGTCACGACCGCCAACGCACGGCGGCCCTCGAGGCGGCCGGCTTCCATGTGCTCCGGCTACCGGAGGAACTCATCCGGCGCACGCCGGAACGAGTCGCTCCGCTCGTGTTCGCCGCCCGCCACAGGGTCCACACCGGTTCTGGTCCCCAGACCGACGCCGTTCCGCTGTCGCTTTCGAGACCAGAAGCGGCCGGGGAGTGAGCCCGGCGGGTCAGCGGCGGGTCAGCGGCGGGTCAGCGGCGGGTCAGCGGCCGATCTTGCCGCCGGCCAGGTTCTCGGCCATGGCCCAGCCGAAGGCGATGAGGTAGTCGCCGCGGGAAGTGTCGGTACCGGAGAAGAAGGCGGCCACGTCGGGGTCGACGGTCTCCTCCTTGAGGGCCTCGTGGTCGAGGGCGCCGCAGGTGTTGCCGTCGCCCGTCACCACGAAGCTGCGGTCGTCGATGCGGCCCTCTGCACCGAAGCGCTTGGCCAGCCGGCGACCCCACGCCCGCTCCTCGCCGGTGGCCTTGTGGCCCGGACGGGGGACGATCTCGTCGAGGCCCTTGAAGGCCTGGAACCCGGCAGGGTCGAGGAACTTGGTGCCGATGAGGACGTCCTCGTCGGGGAAGGCCAGCAGGGCCCTGCGGTACTGGTCGGCCATGAGCGTCTTGAGCACGGCGTCGCGCCGGGCGCTGCGCCTCACCGAGGCCAGGCCCACCAGCAGACACGGCGTGCCGCCGATTCGCTCGAGCGTGCAGAACGAGAAGCCGCACAACTTGTCGTTCTCCCGGGCCTGGGTGACGAGCACCCACTCCTCGCGCTGCTTGGACAGCAGGCCCACGTCGTAGTGCGCGGGTCCGTCGGCACAGATGTCGGCCATCTCACCCATTTCCGCATCGGTGAGTGCCGTACAGTCTTTGGTCTCGACCTGGATCGCCATCCTGCCCAAATCTCCCGGGAGAGCTCGGTGTTTCGGTCCACAGCCTAGTTGTTCGGCCGCGACACCGTGGACGAGGGCCCGGAGGCGCCTAGCCGACCACCGCGTTGGGACCGAGCAGGACCCGGATCTCGGCCATGAGACCGTTGCCGTCCTCCACGCGGAACTCGTCGGTGAGGCGCAGGACCTTCTCGCCGACGAGGAGGAAAACGGGCGACGGGCCGGGGTGATCGGCGAGGAGCCGCTTGAGCTGGTCGACCCGCGTCTCGGTGAGCGAGTGCACGGGGAGGCGGATGCGGACCTCGGTGCTGCCGGTGACCGACAACTCCGGGCGCTGCACATCGAGGCAGGTGAGCTTGGGCTGGTCGTCGCGCGTGTCGAGGCGGCCTTTGATGCAGACGATGGCGTCGTCCTCCAGCTTGTAGCCGAACTCCAGCATCGTGCGGGGGAAGACCCAGCACTCGATGGCCGACTCGAGGTCCTCCAGGAAGAAGGTGGCCATGAGGTCGCCCTTCTTGGTGTACTTCCGGTTGAGTCCCGTGATCACGCCGCCCACCGATCGGATGTCGCCGTCGCGCAGGTCACGCAGCTCCGAGATGGTGGCGTCGGCATAGCGCCGCAGGCCCGCCTCAACGCCGAGGAGCGGGTGGTCGCTGATGTAGAGGCCCAGCATCTCCTTCTCGAAGGCAAGCTTCTGGGCCTTGTCGAACTCGACATCGGGCACCGGCACCCGGCTGTCGTCGAACCCGGCGCCCGCGCCGGCGGCGCCGTCGCCGCCGCCCATGTCCGTGAACAGGCTCATCACGCCGAGCTCGCGCTCGCGCCGGCGGGCCAGCGTGCGGTCGATCACCTGCTCGAACACCTGGCACAGGCCCTTGCGGGGATGGCCGAGGGAGTCGAACGCCCCCGCCTTGGCCAGCGACTCCACCGAGCGCTTGTTCAACACGATGGGGTCGACCCGCTCGCAGAAGTCGTAGAAGTCGCTGAACGGGCCATTCGCCTCCCGCTCCGCCACGATGCGCTCGACGAGGCCCTCCCCGACGTTGCGGATGGCCGACAGCCCGAACGGGATGGCGTCGTCCCGGGCGCAGAAGTCGGACGACGACAGGTTGACGTCGGGGACCAGCACCTTGATGCCCATCGACCTGCACTCCGACAGGTAGACGGCCGTCTTGTCCTTGTCGTCCTTGACCGAGGTGAGGAGCGCGGCCAGGTAGGCCACCGAGTGGTTGGCCTTGAGCCACGCCGTCTGGTAGGCGATGAGCCCGTAGCCGTAGGCATGGGCCTTGGGGAAGGCGTAGTCGGCGAAGGGCTCGATGACGTCGAACAGCTTGGAGCCGAGGGCCGCCCCGTAGCCGGCCGAGTCGCAGCGGGCGACGAACTTCTCCCGCTCGGCGACGATCAGCTCGCGCTTCTTCTTGGCACACGCCTTGCGGAGGTTGTCGGCCTCCTCCAGCGAGTAGCCGGCGAAGCGCTGGGCCACCCGCATGAGCTTCTCCTGGTAGATCATCAGGCCCTGGGTGTCGGCCAGCACCTCCTCCAGGTCGGGGTGCATGTAGGTGACCGGCTTGCGCCCGTTCTTGCGGTCGGCGTAGTCGTTGTGCATGTTGGCCGCCATGGGGCCCGGCCGGTACAGAGCGACCAGGGCGGCGACGTCGTCGAAGCAGGTGGGCGCCAGCGAGCGCATGAGGGCGCGCATGGGGCCGCCCTCCAGCTGGAAGACGCCGATGGAGCGGCCCTGGCGCAGCATCTCCAGCGTCGGCTCGTCGTCGAGGGGGACGGCGTCGATGTCGGGCCGCGTGCCGTTGGTGGCCTCGATGATGTCGAGGGCGCGCTCGATCACGCTGAGGTTGCGCAGCCCGAGGAAGTCCATCTTCAGCAGGCCGAGCGACTCGACGCCGTGCATCTCGTACTGGGTGACGATCGGGGCGTCGGTGGGGTTGCCGCCCGGCTCGGGCTTGCGCTGGATGGGCAGGTACTCGGTGAGGGGCTCGTCGGTGATCACCACGGCGGCGGCGTGGATGCCGTCCTGGCGGCGCAGGCCCTCGAGGCCCCGGGCCACCTCGATGACCTTGCGGGCGTCGGGGTCCGCGTCGTACATGGCCCGCAGATCGGCGGCCATCTTGTAGCCGTCGGGATGGCTGGCCGACTGCTCCAGGCAAGCGGCGAGCGGCGTGTCGCGGCCCATGATGAGCGGCGGCATGGCCTTGGCCACCTTGTCGCCCACCGCGTACGGGTAGCCGAGCACCCGGGCGGCGTCGCGCACTGCCGCCCGGGCCTTGATGGTGGAGAAGGTGACCACGTTGGCCACGTGGTCGGAGCCATAGCGCTCGGCTGCGTAGCGGATCATCTCGCCCCGGTAGCGCTCGTCGAAGTCCATGTCGATGTCGGGCATCTGCTTGCGGCCGGGGTTGAGGAAGCGCTCGAACAGCAGGTCGTACCGGATCGGGTCGAGGTCGACGATGCGCAGGCAGTAGGCGACACAACACCCGGCCGCCGACCCGCGGCCGGGGCCCACCCGGATCTTGCGGTCGCGCGCGTGGCGGATGAGGTCCCACACGACGAGGAAGTAGGCCGAGAACCCCATGTTGGAGATCACCGACAGCTCGTTCTCCAGCCGCTCCACCACCGTGCCCGGCAGCTCGTTGCCGTAGCGCTGACGGGCGCCGTCGAAGGCCAGGTGGCGCAGGTAGGCGTCGTCATCCGCGAAGCCGGGGGGCAACGGGAACCTGGGAAGCTTGGGCTTGCCGAACTCGATCTCGACCTGGGCCCGCTCGGCGATCCACAGCGTGTTGTCGCACGCGTCGGGGACCTCGGCGAACAGCGAGCGCATCTCCGCCGCCGACTTGAGGTAGTGCTCGTCGCCCTCGAACCGGAAACGCTTCTCGTCGGCCAGGGTGGCGCCCGTCTGGACGCAGAGCAGGGCGTCGTGGGCGACGGCGTCCTCGCGGGACGTGTAGTGGCTGTCGTTGGTGGCGAGGAGCGGGGCGCCGATCGTCTTGGCGATCTCGATCAGCTGCGGGTTGGTCTTGTGCTGCTTGGCCAGGCCGTGGTCCTGGAGTTCCACGAACAGGTTGTCCTTGCCGAACACGTCCTGCAGGCGGGCGGCCAGTGCCGTGGCGCCGGCCATGTCGCCCCGCAGCAGGGCCTGGAGCACCACCCCGCCCAGGCAGCCGGTGGTGGCGATGACGCCGTCGTGCCAGCGCTCGAGCAGCTCCCAGTCGAGGCGGGGCTTGTAGTAGTAGCCCTCCAGGTAGGCGGCGCTGGACAGCTTCAGCAGGTTCTTGTAGCCGGTGGTGGTCTCGGCCAGCAGGGTGAGGTGGTAGTAGAGCTTGTCGCCCTCGCCGTCCTCGCCGCCCCCGTCGTCCATGCGGCCCCGGCGCACCGGCCGCTCGTGGCGGCTCTCCCCCGCCATGTAGGCCTCGGTGCCGATCACCGGCGTGATGCCCGCCTCCCGGGCCTCCCGGTAGAAGTCGAGGACGCCGTACATGTTGCCGTGGTCGGTGATCCCGATGGCCGGCTGGCCGTCGGCGGCGGCGGCGGCGATCACGTCCTTCACCCGGGCGGCACCGTCGAGCATGGAGAACTCGGTGTGCACGTGGAGGTGGGAGAACGAACTCGCCACGATCCGCCTTTCCTCAGCCTGTCCACACCTGGTGTGGATAACTACAACCGTGTCATTCGACGATAGCTCCCCGGGGGGTGCCCGTCGACCCCTCATTTCGCACCTGAGGGTCCCGGAAATGGGGAGGAGGCGGGGGGCCGGGCGGACCGGCGGCGGGTCAGAGGTAGCCGGGGGGCCGGCCGGCGAGGCTGGGGTCGTCGGGACCGGGGGGGAGACCGCGGCGGCCTCCCTCCAGCTCGGCCCTCGCCGCCATCTGCTGGGCGAACACCGTGGCCTGGATGCCATGGAAGAGGCCGTCGAGCCAGCCGACCAGCTGGGCCTGGGCGATGCGGAGCTCGGGCTCGGTGGGGGTGTCGTCGTCGGCGAAGGGGAGGGTGACCCGCGCCAGCTCGTCCCGCAGGTCGGGGGACATGCTCGATGCCAGCTCCTCGACCGACGTCTCGTAGACCTCCCGGAGCCGGGACCGGCCGGCCTCGTCGAGGGGGGCGAGCCGTACCTCCTCGAGCAGCTGCTTGATCATCGACGCGATGCGCATGACCCTGGCCGGATGCTCCACCGTCTCGACCGGTGCTCCGCCGTCATCGTCGCCGGCGCCGACGACGGAAACGCCGTCGAGCACCTCGGGCTCCTCGGCGGGCTGGGGCAGGCCGGCCGGGCGGCCGGGCGGGCCCTCGGGCGGGGTCGGGGAAGAAGGCATATCGGTCATCCTTCCCCGCCGGCCGCCGCTTTGCCCAAGAGGGGCACGAGCGCCTCGGCGGTGGTGAGCGAGCCGTGCCGGCACACCAGCCGCGACTCGCCGGTGTCGGCCGGGTCGATGAACGCCACCGGCTCGAACGGCACGAGGGCCACGTCGCCCAACCGGCGCTCGACCTCGGCCGAGGGGACGCCGCCGAGCCACCCCTCGTCGATCACCTCCCGGCGCGTGCGGACCCACGCCACGCCCTCGTACCGCCGCAGGGCGTTGGTCGCCAACCTGTCGGCAGTGCCCGGCCGGGCGTGCAGCCAGCGGAAACGCCCCTCGCCCGACATCATGTCCACGTCGGCGGCCACCTCGGGGTCGAGGGCGATGCCGGGACCGTCCACCTGCACCTGGCCGTGGTCCGAGGTGACCACCAGGGCCGCGCCGGGCGGTAGGACGGCCGCCAACTCCCCCACCATGCGGTCGGCGGCCACCAGCTCGGCGTCGTAGTACTCGCCGAATCCCCGGTCGTGGGCGACCTTGTCGATGCCGTCGTAGTACGTGTAGACGAACGGCTCGCCGGCGGCCAGGAGACGGCGGACCTCGACCACGAGGCCCGAGGCCAGGCGCCACCCGTGCAGGCGGGCGCCCGACAGGTGGGCCGCCGTGAACCCGGTGGACGCGAACTCGGCACGGGTGACCACCGGCGGCGCCGTGCCGGCGAAGGCGGGCCGGGGCTGGAACAACCCGGGGTCGAGCTGCGACCTGGCGTCGCCCGACGACGTGTGCCACCGCAGCACGTTGAGCACATCTCCCGGCCCGACGCGGACCCGGTAGCCGACCACGCCGTGCTCCGCCGGCGACAGACCGGTGGTGATCGACGTGAGGGCGGTGGCGGTGGTGGTGGGCGCAACCGACGTGATGGGCCCGCCCTCCATCGAGCACAGCACGGGCGCCAGCGACCGGCGCTCCTGCAGTTGCTCCCATCCCAGCCCGTCGAGCACCAACAACACGACCTGCGTGGCGGCGCGCACCGGCGCCGGCATCCAGTCCCTGGCCGACGCCTCGGCTGACAGCAACGACGGCACGATCGACGCCAGGCACGCGCCGCCGTAGGCCGGTCGCACGGGGTCCGGGCGCGTCTGGAGCATCCCAGAACCCTAGAAGACGGCCAGGAGTCCGCCCGAAGAGGGGCCGCCGGTCCCGTAGCATGAAGCCGTGAAGGTGTCCACCAGGGGTGACTACGCCAGCCGGGCCCTGCTGTCACTGGCACTGCACGGCGAGCCGGGCCACCCCACGTCCGTACGTGACGTCGCCGAGCGCACCGGCCTGCCGCAGCCGTACCTGGAGCAGATCCTCCTCGCCCTCAAGGGCGCCGGCCTGGTGCGATCGAAACGGGGCGTGGGCGGTGGCTACGTCCTGGCCCGGGATCCGGGCGAGATCACCCTGGGCGAGATCGTCAGCGCCGTGGACGGCCCGATCGTGGCCGGCGACTTCGGTCAGCCCCACCAGGACGGCGCCTGCGACCACGAGGGCCAGTGCGTCCTTTTGTCGGTGTGGGCCGAGGTCGGCCGCCACATGCGCTCCCACCTCGACTCGTTCACACTCGCCGACATGGTGCACTCGGCCCGGGGTGGCGCCGACGCCCCCCTCCAGCCCCTCGTCTGAATCCCTCCCCGGCCGGGGCCCCGAACCCGCCGGCGCCGCCTGGAGGCGAACTACGCGAAGCCGTCGAGCACCTCTTGGAGGTCGGCGGGGAGGGGCGACTCGAAGGACAGCCGCTCCCCGCTCACCGGGTGGTCGAAGCCGAGGGAGGCGGCGTGCAGGAAGGGGCGGGGCGACAGGCGCGCCGAACGGGACCCGCCGTAGCGGCGGTCGCCCAGTACCGGGTGGCCGATGGCGGCCAGGTGGACACGGATCTGGTGGGTCCGCCCCGTCTCCAGGCGGCAGTCCACCAGGGTGGCGCCGGACGGCTCGGTGAAACGCCGGCGCACCTCGTAGCGGGTCCGCGCCTCGCGGCCCCGGGCCGACACCGACATCCGCGTGGGGTCCCTGGCGGCCCGACCAACCGGCGCGTCCACCAGCCCGGCCGGCGCCTCGACCACGCCCCACACCATGGCCGCGTACCGCCGGCCCACGGTGCGGGCCTTGAGCTGGGCGGTGAGGCTGCGGTACGCCTCGTTGGTGCGGGCCACGACCAGCAGGCCCGACGTGCCCTTGTCGAGGCGGTGGACGATGCCCGGGCGGTCACGGGTGCCGACTCCGGCCAGCTCGGGGTAACGGGACAACAGGCCGGCCACCAGCGTGCCGGTGTCCTGGCCCGCACCCGGGTGCACGACCACGCCGGCCGCCTTGTCGACGACGAGCACGGCCTCGTCGGCGTGGACGACTGCCACCTCCACCGCCGACTCGCCCGACAGCGGCGCCACCTCGACCGGCGTGGGCAGGTCGACCTCGAGGTCGTCCCCCTCGGCCAGGCGGCGGCTCCGGGCGCTCACGGCCCGGCCGCCCACCCGCACCCCGCCGGCCTCGACCAGGGCAGCCACCTCGGAGCGGGCCAGGCCGGTGAGCAACGCCACGACCTTGTCCACCCGCTCGCCGGCCAGGGCGGCGGGCACCGTCTCCCTCACGGTGCCTCGCCGCCGCCCACCGGAGCACCCACCGCCGCCCGGCGGTCGCGCAGCGATGCGCTCAGCACCAGCACGACGGCGCCGCAGGTGATGGCGGCATCGGCGACGTTGAACACGGGCCACCACTGGAGGTCGATGAAGTCCACCACCGCGCCGCCGTGGTGGCGGAACAGGCGATCGACCAGGTTGCCGCCCGCCCCACCGAGGACCAGCCCGATGGCCACCATGGCCGGCAGGGTCGTGCCTGCGGATCGGCCCATGCCGAGGAGGGCCACCACCATCACCACGCCGACCACGACCAGCAGGGGCGCCAGGCCCTGTCCGATGCCGAAGGCGGCCCCCGAGTTGAACGACAGGTTGAGCCGCAGGGTCCACACCACGTGGCGGGGACCGTCGCCGAGGGCGCCGAGCGCCCAGGTCTTGGTCACCTGGTCCAGTACCACGACCGCGACGGCGATCACCCCGCCGATCGCCGGCCGGCGCAACCCGCCCGGCGCTGTGCGTCTACCCGGCCGGGGCCCCGACCCCGGCCTCCTCGCCGAAGCGGGGTCCCCATCCCCGCCCGGCGCTGTGCCTTTAC
>Ga0307504_10000107_pt1 | contig 16285 bp, 16 predicted proteins | sample 19_S_MG_FD_194516 | JGI IMG/M metagenome (GOLD analysis project Ga0307504, IMG submission 194516) | Soil microbial communities from Populus trichocarpa stands in riparian zone in the Pacific Northwest, United States - 19_S | ecosystem: Environmental > Terrestrial > Soil > Riparian zone > Trees... | reverse complement strand
TGAGAGGTGGCTGGTGTCGACCGGGTTGGCCCATTCGAGGTGGTACATGGCATTGCGGTCGAGCCCGTGAATCGGAAGGACGACACCGCGGTTGTGGCTGGACTCATCGATTTGAACGTGCGCGATGAGTGCTGATGATCTGTCCGCCGCGATCACGCCATGGCCCAATACAGCCGGATCGCTTGATTCAAGGCGGACCGTGCGGCCCGAATGAAGTAGGGGTCGGAACTTCTTATGAAGCGCTGTCCACCACTTCAGTCCTTCCAGCTCTTCCGGGGTGGCTTGGCTGAGATCCCATTCGATGCCGAAGGCTCCGAAGATGGCGGTGGCCGCGCGAAAGTCCAGCGTGAACGTTCGCCCCGTTTGGTGCGACGTCGGAGACGCTACGTGCGCTCCCAGGTATTCCGGGGCGACGAACTGCGCGGTCCAGCGTTGCATGTGTTGGCGAGCCAAAGCGTCGGTGACATCGGAAGTCCACACACGTTGGACGCGTTCGAGAACGGCGAGGTCGACTCGTCCGCCCCCGGCGGAACACGATTCCCAAGCCACCCGCGGGTGCAGCTTTCGAAGCGAGTCCAGCAGCGCGTAGTAGGCCAGATTCTGGTAGTGCACTGCGGGCGAGCCGGCATGAAGGGCGCTGCCAGCCTCGAGTAGGTCTCGGTTGTGGTCCCATTTCACGTAATCGATGTCGTGTTCGCTGAGCACCGCATCGAAACGGTCATGCAGGTAGGTCCACACGTCATTATTGGTCAGGTCCAGAACGAGCTGATTTCGGTGCAGTAGGGGTACCCGACCGCCGGCCGAAAGTATCCAATCCGGGTGGGCGCGAAACAGATCCGAGTCTGGGTTAACCATTTCCGGCTCGAACCAAAGCCCAAATTGCATGTCCAGTTCGTGAATCCGTTTGATCAGCGGGGTGAGTCCCTGGGGCCATACATCCTCATCGACCCACCAGTCTCCGAGACCGGCATGGTCGTTCCGGCGGCCTCGGAACCAACCGTCGTCCAGGACGAATCTTTCGACACCGACCTCGGAGGCCCGCTCGGCGATGGCATCGAGCTTGGCGACGTCGTGGGTGAACTGGACGGCTTCCCACACGTTGAGGGTCACGGGCTGCTCGACTGGGTGCGATTCCAGGCTGCGTTGCCATTGATGCAGCGACGCCGCGAGGCCGTCCAGCCCCTCGGCTGCGGCGACGACGATCCACGGAGTCGAGTAGCTCTGCCCCGCGGTGAGCACCACCTCGCCGGGAAGGAGGAGTTCGCCGCCACTGATGGTGGGACCGGTAGCGCCGCTGCGTTCGATCGACATGGCCGAGTTTCCGCTGGTGGCCACCAGAAGTCCGACCACGTCACCGCGGGCGAAGCTGAAGGACGGAGTTCCGGCGATGAAGAGGCTGGCTGAATCCAGGCCGGGTTTGCCGTGTCGGGATTCTCTCAGCCAGTGCCCGTCGTGGATGTGGTGTCGCTGCGGTGCGCGTTCGTGTTCGTGGCGTCCGGTGAAATCGAGGACGTCGGTGAAGGCGGCTGGCAAGGGAAAGGCGACCTCGAGACCGTCCAGCAGGTAGGGCAGATCGCCGTGATTGGTGAGAACATGGCGGGCTCGTATCGCGCCGCCAGGGAGGGTTTCGATTTCCGTGCGCAGGCCGAGACCGGCGACCGGGTCAGCCGCGTGGATGAGAAGGCGGGTGGGGCTCACCTCCGTCCGGGTCGGTCGAAAGGCGGTCGACCAGTCCCGACCGGCGATGTCACGCGGGCCGCGAGGCGGGCCGGTGGGCTCAACTGCGAGGCGATGCCCGCGCAAACCGGGCCGCAGGTAACTACCCCGAGAATGTTCGACAAGCAGTGGGGTCCCTCGTTGCGGGCCTGCCGCCGCCAGCAGACCGGCCTGCGGGAGTTCACCGTGTTCAGTGACACCGAGCCAGGCCAGCACGGGCAGCCGCTCGGGCTGTGTGACCTCATCGAGGACAATGGTGGTGCCACCGGAATGCGGAAAGATCAGTTCTGACATGACCGCTTCCTCATTTGAAATAAGAGATGCGGTAGTCGAGGATCGTGCGCGCCGATGCCAGCCCATCCGTGGCCGAGGCTTTGCCGAGGAATACCGGTCCCAATGCGGTCGTGACATTCTTCAACGCTTCAGCCAGCCCGGTCGCAACCGGGAAGCTGACCGTGTCCCCGGAGGCTTCTTCCAGGAACGGGCTCACGTCTATGCCTTTGCCCTTCCAGTAGTCCAGGAACAGCGGGTCGAGACTCTTGATCGCCGGCCACACATACCCGCCACTGCCCAAGATCTTCTGCGACTGCGCCGAGGCCAGCCACTGAACCAGTTCCCAAGCTTCCTCCGGATGCGGGGTGTTACTCACGATGCCGTCGGTGAGCCCGTTGAACACGCTGATCCGGCCCTTGGGGCCTGCCGGTAGGGGGATGATCCCGACCTTGAAACCCGATAGTTGGGATAGGGAGTTGGTTTGCCAGTCGCCCGTCTGCCACAACGCGGTTCGCCCTTCTGAGAAAAGGGTTTCGATGTTGTCGCTGCCCCCGTTGGGTCCGGTCTGTCCACCTGGCACGACCACATGCGCCTTCTGTAGCACGTTCGTCAGAAAGGTCAGAGTCTGCCGGTTCTGTGGGCTGTCGATGGAGGAGGTCGTCGCGAACGGCGCGGGCAGGATCGACCCGCCGTTCATCGCGAAATAGTCTCCGTAGATCGCCTGCAGGTCGTTGGTGGACGCCATGGCGTAAGTCTTGACCGAGTTGGAGTCGAATTTGGGATCGAGCGCGTTGTGGCCGCGGGTGTCGGTGGTAATTCTTTTCAGGAACTGAAGGAAGGTCCCGCCGTCGGTCGGGTTCCAGCGCAGGTCCCGCGGCGCCGAGGTTATGCCGAGTTTGGCGAGATAATCCTTGTTGTAGTACAGAGCTATTGTGTCCCAATCCTTGGGCAGCCCGAACAGCTGACCGTCACTTTCGTGCAGCTTCACCAGCGACGGGTAATACTGGTCCAGGGCGATTCCGGCTCGCGTGACGCGGTCGGTGATGTTGAGGAGCAGTTTTCCTTTGATCCAGTCTCCCAGCCAAGGCGTGTTCACCCAGAACACGTCCGGGGCGTTTCGGGAGATGTACTGCGCGGTGATTTTTGACTGATAGCTGTTGTAGGGGACCTGTTCGATCGTGACGCTAATGTTGGGGTGGGCCTTTTCGAACAGGCTGATCGACTTCTGGTACCCGACTTGTTGGTAGGGGTCCCACAGGGCATAAGTGAGGTGCACCTTGCCTCCGCCGCCACCGTGGACACCCCACCCGGCCGCGGAACATCCGGTCAGACCCACCAACGCGGTGGCCAGTATCGCGGCCACCTGCCGCCTGCCTCGGTCGCGGCGCGTCATCGACTCGCCCCGGCCAGGTTCACGGAGTTCACAATGTGCTTCTGGAAGAGCACGAACATGATCACCATCGGAATGAGCGCCACCAGGGAGCCGGCCAGGACGAGATTCCACTGGCTGACGAAGTTGGAGTTGAAGTTGGCGATGCCGACGGTGAGCACCTGTTGTTTGTTGGAATCCGTCGCGATGAGCGGCCAGAGGAAGTTGTTCCAGCTGAAGATCACTCCGATGATCGTGGCGGTTATGATTATCGGCCGGGACATGGGCACGATTATCTTCCGCAGAATCGTCAGTTCCGAGCATCCGTCCAGTCGCGCGGCTTCGATGGTCTCTCCAGGGATGCTGAGCAGGTACTGGCGCATCAGGAAGATGGTATACGGCGTCCCGAACACATAAGGCAGGAACAGCGCCCAGTAGGTGTTGGTCAGTCCGGCCTTAGACATCATCACATACAGCGGGATCATGGTGACGACGTTCGGCACCATCAACATCATCAGGAATCCCCAGAATAGCGCGTCCCGTCCCGGGAAACGAATCCGCGCGAAGGCGTACGCGCCCATCAGGGAGAAGCTGACCTGCCCGGCGGTCAGGATGACGGTAATGGCGGCGGTGTTCAGCAGGTAGGTACCGAAGTCGTACTGCTGAAAGATCGACTTGAAGTTGTCGAAGGTGAAGTGCGTGGGGAGGTTCCAGGCGCGGTCGCTGTTGATCTCCGATAACGGCTTGAATGCCGCCATGACGGCGAAGAGATAAGGGGTGATGAAGATCAGGGCGATCAGCACAAGTGCGGCGTAGTAAAGCGATCTGCGTACAACGATAGTCGATCTCATGAGGGCTCCTCAGACCATCTCGTAGGTGGTCCGGTTGCGGAAGTAGGAGAATTGAGACACGGTCACCAGCAGGATGACGAGGAAAAGGATCACCGACAAGGCCGATGCCGCACCGATGCGGAACCCTTGGAATCCGTTCTGATAGATGAGCTGGTTCATCACCGTGGTCGCGTCCCCGGGTCCGCCCTGGGTCATCACGTAGACGCTGTCGAACACCTGAAACGAGCCGATGAAGCCCGTGACGAGGACGAAGAGCATGGTTGGGCGCAGCAGTGGGAGCGTGATGTGCAGGAACTGCGCCCGCGTGGTCGCACCGTCGATCGACGACGCCTCGTACACCTGGGGTGGGATGGCTTGCAGCCCAGCGAGAAAGAACAGCATGTTGTACCCGACGTACTGCCAGATGTTTGCGAACACCACTACCGGAAGTGCCCAGGACGAGGAGGAAAGCCAGTCGGGCCCGGTGATTCCCACCTGATGCAGCAAGGTGTTGACTACCCCGGTCTGCGGATCGAAGACCCATTGCCACACAACAGCCATAGCTACCGGCGTGGCCAGATAAGGCAGCACACAGAGCACGCGAACCACCGCCGTGAACCGTCCTCGTCGGTTCATCAGCATTGCCATTCCCAGGGCCAGCACAGTCTGGACCGGGATGTTGATGACCACGTAGTAGATGGTTACAAGCAGGGCGTGTCCGGCACCTTCGTGTCGGAAAATGTCGACGTAGTTGCCAAAGCCGACCCACTGCGGCGAGGTCAGCAGATTCCACCGGAGGAAGGAGAAGATGATGACCAGAACAACCGGGATAGCGAGAAAAATCGTGACGCCGAACAGGCTCGGGGCAAGCAAGCCGAGCGCCGTCATCCGCGCCCGCCGTGGCGAACCGCCAGCGCCTGCCCGCGCATCGTCTATCTGCGCGACCTCGGCGGATTGGGCGGCGACCGTTGTCATGGCCGCCCCCCTACACCCCGACGTCGAGATGCCACCAGCGGATTGCCGACCATGCCCTACCTCCGTTTGCTACCAGATCCTCGACAGAGACATCCCCGTAGCAGCCTGATTGAACGTTCGATCAGGGGGCTGTAGTATTTCACTTCACGAACAGAAGTCAAGAATTCGACGGAGAATGGGTGATCCCATCATCGAGCGAACGCCCACCGACGCCTCGCCGAACGACCATCGACGATGTCGCCCGGGTCGCCGGCGTATCGCGACAGACCGTCTCGAACGCGATACGCGGGCGCGGTCGGCTGGCTGAACCAACTCGAGCCCGAGTGCTCGAGACCATCGAGAAGTTGAACTACAGGGCGCATCCAGGCGCCAGCAGCCTCAGATCGCGCCGCACGATGCAACTGGCCCACCCCATGCCGGCGATTGAACTGCAACCCGGCAACGCCATCGCGCTGGAATTCGTGCAGGCGCTCATCAGCGCGGCCGGGGACGCGAACCATCATGTACTGCTCACGGCATCTGGCGACGACACCACAGTGATTGAAGATCTGATGCGATCCGGCCGCGTAGACGGCTTTGTATTCTCAAACCTAGAGCCTCATGACCGCCGGGTCAGGCTTGTTGCCGAACGCGGGTTTCCTTTCGCATGCTTTGGCAGAACAGAGTCGGACTTGCCGCAATGTTGGGTCGACATCGACAATGCAGGTGGCACTTCGGCAGCTACCCAGCATCTGATCGCCAAAGGCCATACAAGCATCGGCTACCTTGGCTTTGGCGGACAAAGCTACTGGGATCAAGAACGTCTCAGCGGCTATCACCAAGCGATGGCGCTGGCAAACCTAACGCCTCACCCCGTGCTCGTGGACCACGACGACACCCGTTCAAGCTGCGTCAGTGCGCTGTTGGACGGCCCTCATCTCACGGCTGTCGTCACTGGTAGCGACGCGCTGGCGGCCGTCGTCTACTCCGGAGCGGAGCGCCGCGGGATGATGGTGGGCAAAGACCTCGACGTCACCGGCTTCGACGGCAGCATCATCGCCCGCAGCCTTACACCCCGCCTCAGCACCCTGACAATCCCAACCGTAGAGATCGCGGTGCTTGCGGTAAATCGCGTGCTGGACGAACGCGACGGCCCGACCGGCCAACCCGGTCAGATCGTCGATCTACCTCTCGTCCTTGGCGAAAGCGCCTGACAGCGGAGCGCCTCCACACACGAAGTCGACCCGCGTAGTCGGAGGCCTCGGTGGCCCTGAAGGCGGACCGAACAATTCCTGAGGGCCTCGAGTGCGTTGGATTTCGTCGTGCACACGGTCACCTGATATTGCGTTATGGCTTCCACCCGTCTCGGGGGCTATGGGTTTGGGTGGAGGACGCCGCCGGCCGTGGAGACCGGCGGCGCCGAGGTGAGGTTCGCGTGCCGAAACGTGGGCTACCCGAGGACGAGAGCGCGACGGCGCACGGAGGCTCCGACGGACCCGGTCACGTTTTCGATGAGCAACGGAATGAGGCTATCGTTTGCAGCCACCGGCTGGCCCCAGCTGAAGCCCCCCCAGGCCCAGCCCGTGTTGATGTCGTAGCTGAGCGAGCGCAGGCTACTGGTGGTCAGGTCGATGAGAACGCCTGGGCTGTAAGCCTGCTCGATCACAGTGCCCGTGTTGACCGGTGTGGTCGAGAACATCAGTAGCACCTTTTCGATGGGCGCGATCACGTCAAGCTGGTTCCCGTACAGCGGGAACGCGCACATCGGGTTAACGGAGCCATCGACCGCCTGTTGCGCGATGCCACAGGTGAACTGGGTGGTAACCGTGTTTTGGATCGAGATGGCATGCGCGGGGCCGTCGCTGGTGACGTCTCCGAAGCCACCAGCGACGACCCCCAGGGTCTGGCCCAGGCTGATATCGGTATCGAAGCTGGCTTCGACCTGGCCGCTGGAGATTGCTGTGTCGGTGGAGGTGTAGGCCTTGTACTGCTCGGTCCACGTCAGTCGGGTGGTATTGGAGTATGCGGTGGCCGGCAGCTGGAACCAGACAAGAGGTGCGCCGCCCCCTTGCGTCGCCTGCACCGCCTTGAATCCGAACAGGCTGTACTTGCCACTTTCCAAGGCGGTCACAGTGCCTTGGGTCATGGTGATGTCGATCTCGTAGGGTGTCAGGTCGGGCTCCGCCGGAACGACGACGTCGGCGGAGCCGTCGGCCCAAGCGTAGTTCCAACTCGTGCTGCGGCCGCCGGCGACCGTTCTTAGTTCCGATTCGAAGCGTGTGTGGTTGACGGTGCCGTCATAGTCGACCCTCTTGCTGGCGTTGTCGCCGGTGATTGAAATGACCTTGCCTCCTGAATAGGTCATCGCCGTGCTGATCTCCGAATTGGACGGGACGCTGTTCTCATTCTTTTCGATCCTTACAAAGCTCATGCTCTTTGCCTCTCGGTGGGTGTGTCGGTTCGCTCTGTGGTCTGCGAGCCTTCCGATGGCGGCCCTCGTCCCCTCGGTGCCGGAATCGACGCTGCCACCAAGCCGTCCGCGTGATGGCAGGCGCGCCGATTGTGGGCGGTGGCCGCACCGCTGGGTCTACCACGTAGAGTAATCATCTGAATACAGACAACGTGCATTCGTCAGACAGTTCTCCTAAACCGGCATCTGGAAAAGCAACCTGCGGACGAATCTTTGGCAGTCATCCCCACCCGACGGAAGGACGAAGTGAGTCATGCCGATGGAGGCACGGGTAGACCTCCGCGCGCCTACCTCCGAAGGTAGGCCGACCGCAATCGAGTCGCTTGGATGATTTCCTGCGACGCACGCTGCATGCGGAAGTCGATAGAACTTCCGGTCCTGTCAAACTCAGTGGCCGCCAGGACCGGGTGGTCCGGGGCAACGTCGGACCGTGGTTCCGCGATGCCGTTTCGTGGCCGATGATCTTGGATTTCTGCCGCGACGCGGGTCACCAACCTCGTCGCAATTCGACCAGGACTCGGCGCAGTCGCTACGCGCGCCCCTGCATCAGAAACACGCCTTCGAACGACATCTACCAGGCTGAGCCGAGCCGCAATGCTGCCTTCGGGTCGCCAGCATCACTCCGCCGTTGCCAACGATCCCTGCCCGCTCCCGTCAGTCGATTAACCGACAGAAGCACCGTGATCAAGTTTGCCCGCGTACACGCGGCTCACTCCGCAGATCCTATGGACCGAACCGAAAGCATCCACCTCCGCGGAAGCATGAGCCGGGACAGACCGAGGCTGTGGACCGCCCCAGCCTGTCACGCATTTCCGGAGGATAACGTGTGCTGCAATCCCCGATTTCTTTCAATTTCCCAGGTACAGCGAGAACTCGGGCTAACAAGACCTCAGATAACGGAATTAATCGACTGCGGCACCTTACCGGCGTTTCAGATCTTCAGTGAATGGCGCATCGAACGGGCTATCCTCGACCGCTTCGTGGACCAGCTCTATGAACAGACCATACAACGCTCAGACGTCGCCGCCAAGGTAACCGATGATCGTCATTCCGACGGCCCTTCAGTGCTCCAGGTCCACATGACGGGAACAGAAAGAATGACACAACAGCAGCAGCGGATCGTCCTGCTAGTTGGTCAAGGCCTGTCGAACGCCGAAATCGCCGAACGGCTGTCCGTGGAGATAAGTACCATAAAGAGCCACGTATCGCGGATACTGCAACGCCTAAACATGCCCAATCGCCAGCAACTTATCGTCCATCTATGGCGTTCCGGGGCGCTGAAGGATTCGGAGCCACGGCCCCCGATCTGAACGGACGATGAACGAGGCGCGGGCCGCCCGCATACCGGCAACAACTGAGGACTCGGGATCCGATGATTGGCTCCTCCCCTGGTGTCGTCGGTAGCTATTGTTGATCTCGGTGGACCCTGGACGAATTTCCGATCCTGACCGCTTAGTCCGGAATAGCCAGCAGGACGCGCTCGCGACCGCCTGCCTCGACGCGGTCGTGTGCTTCCGCGGCGCGTTCGAGCGGAAGCGGGTCGCCGATCGCGATCGACAGAGCACCCTCATGAGCTGCGGTGGTCAGGTCGCGGGCCGCCTGCCGCTTGGTCTCAACCGGGAAGTCATCACTTCCGAGCAGCCGAATCACGACGTTGTCGAACAGCATCGGCCAGAACGGAAAGTCAGGTCGATCGCGGCGGGTCGCGAAGGTGGCGATGACCGCCTGGTTCTTCACGACGGCGGCGTCGAGGTCCACATTGTCGGAGAACGCGACCTCCACGACGCGATCCACGCCCTCCGGGGCGACCGCACGGATCGCAGCGACCGGATCGCGACCGTCCAAGGCGACGGCGTGTGCCAGAGCTGACCGGTTCACGGAGCCAAGGTCATGCTCCCGGCGCACCGTCCCGATGACCGTGGCACCGGCCCAGTGCGCCAGCTGAGCAGCTAGAGCACTGACACCACCCAGCACGCCGTGTACCAGGACCGTCATTCCGGCCACAGGCCCATCGGCGAACACGGCGCGATGGGCGGTGATCCCCGGGATGCCGAGGCATGCGCCGACCTCGTCGCTGACGTCGTCAGGCAGCTCAACCGCCTGGTGCTCAGGGACAACGGTCAGTTGCGCCGAGGTACCGAAGGGTCGGTAGGACTGGGCGCCGTAAACCCACACCCGACGGCCGACCCGGCCGGGATCCACCCCTTCGCCCACCGCCTCAACGATGCCAGCGCCATCGCTGTGCGGAATCACCCGAGGGAACGGCATCCTCGAGCCGAGCCAGCCGCGTCGTTTCTTCGTGTCGCCAGGGTTCACACCAGACAACCGGACCCTGACGCGAACCTCACTCGGCCCCGGTTCGAGCGCGGGCACTTCGCCGACCCGCAACACCACACGGGCTGGACCTTGCTCGTCGTACCAGACCGCACGCATCGACCCTCCACTGGCTGGAAGCTTCCAGGTAACCATGACACGCCGATCGAGCGTCTGGCCCGTCAGGAAGGTACGGCCGAGGCCGATGTCGCGCATGCGGCTGCAGACGTAACCGAAGCCGACACTGTGGTCGGGGTCGGCGATGCCGAGCCGGCCACCGGCTGTGACGAGTTCCAGCATCGGATGATACGTCAATCTCGGGTGCAAGTGGTCAAAACGCGGGTGTACCGCGCGACTGAGGAACTCCCGCGCCTGCTCGTCATACTCGATGACGGTCCAGCCAGCGAACAATGCTCCGAGACCACGAAGCACATTCTTCTCCGGGCCGTTGGTGATATCGCGGAACGTGAGGATCGACTGCTTCGCTGGCCCGTCCCGCCAGGACGGTAGCGAACCCACCACGAGGTGATCGGTCACGCCGCGAGCCGCCCTGAGCCAGACTCGCTGCTCATGGGCCGGGAGCGCGGTTGGCTTTGGACCGGCGGGCGATGCGGCGGTCGGTGATGAGGATGGATGCCAGCAGAAGGGTGCCGGCCAGGGCGGCGAGCAGGAAGAGGATCATTGCGATCGACGGGTAGCCCAGGATGCGGGACTTCGTCGGGACCTGCATCATCAGTGCGGCACCGACGACGAGGGCGGCGAGGACCAGGCCCATGGTCAATCTGGTGGCCAGGCGTTGCAGGACGTGCAGGAACTGGACTTCGTCGAGCGCGTCGACTTTGACCGTGAAGTTGCCCTGCGCGAGGGAGTCCAGGACGGAGTTGACCCGTCCCGGGAGCCGTGCGGCGAAGTCCTTCGCTTCCATCGCCGCGGTCAGCAGGCTCGCCGGTGAGGAATGCATGCCTGCTTGCGTGATCTGGGCGAGGTTGGCGCGGATCGCCTCCGAGGGGTCGAATCCCGGGTCGAGATGCGTGGTGGTCTGGTCGAGGTTGAGCAGCGTCTTCCCGACCAGCGCCATCTCCGCTGGCGGACGAAGCCCGCAGGCCCCGGACAGCCGGCTGAGATCGACCATCACCGTTCCAGCCTGCGCTCCGTTCGGGGTGCTGAGCGCGGACGCGACGAGGTCGGCGGCTCCGGCCCGGAACGCGTGCTCGTCGTAGCCGTCCAAACGGCGCCCGATCACCGCGAGGATGTTGGCAGCGCCTTGCCCGTCGCCGTCGCTGATGGCCAGCAGCAGCTTCACCATCCGGTCCTGCAGCTGGGGAGTGAGCGTGGCGACCATGCCGAGGTCGATCAGGGCGATGCGGTGATCCGGGGTGAGCAGAAGGTTGCCGGGATGCGGGTCAGCGTGGAAGAACCCATCGGACAGCATCATTTGCAGGTAGGCCTTGAACAGGTCCGCGACCAAAGCGTGCCCGTCCAGGTCGAGCCGTCCCACCGGACCGATGTCGGTGATCGTGCGGCCGGGGATGTAGTCCATCGTCAGCACGCTGCTGGTGCTGTAGTCCCCGACCGGGCTGGGCACGAGCAGGCGCGGATGTCCCCTGAGCGCCTGCTGGACTCGGGTCAGGTTCGCGGCCTCGCGCTGATAATCCAACTCACCGGTCAAGGACCGGCGAAACTGCGCCAGCAGCTCGCTGAGCCCGAACCGGCGCCCGATATCGGTGTGAGCGTCCGCGAACTCAGCCAACTCCCCGAGCGCTGCCATGTCATCGCGGACCGTTTCCCTGACCCCTGGGCGTTGGACCTTCACCACGACCTGCCGCCCGCTGCGCAGCTCCGCGCGGTGCACCTGAGCCAACGACGCTGCGGCCAAGGGCCTCTCATCGAAACTGGTAAATCCGTGGCGCAGCGAGGCACCCAGCTCATGGGTGACGATCTGCTCGACGTCGTGGAAGGCGAAGGGTTCCACGTCATCTTGCAGACGCGTCAACGCGTCGGTGTATGCCCGCGGAAGCAGGTCGACCCGGGTGGACAGCAGCTGGCCGAACTTGATGTACGTCGGGCCCATCCGCTCAAGATCAGCGGCGAGCTGCTGCGCCCGTTCCCCAGCGTCACCGTCGACCGGCTCGGTCTCGCCCAAATCATCCAGCCCGACGCCGGCGACGAGGTCTGACCGTCCGTAGCGCATCAGCAGCCGAGCAAGATCGGCATAACGCTCGGCGTACTGAGGCCGCAGAAGAAACCGCATGGACAACATCCTGCCGGTTCTGCGACCCACTCGCTCGGCCAGGCGTCTATGCGGCGCGCCCGCCGTGCCGTGGTTGGCTCGGCAACGCGCAGCGGGAACCACCGGACGTCGGCCGGTGAGATCCTGCCGGCGCCACTGACCGGCGCCGTGACGACCGACAAGGCAGCCAACCGGGTCGGGGACACCTCCGGGATCACCGGTGTCCTCGCGTGGGACACGACGGGTTGGCCGGGCGACGGATCAACCCACGCCGGCGCGCTGAAACACGACCACGTGGCCGGCCCGGTGAACTACGCGGTAGTTCCCCCTGTCGGTGGCCCGCACAGCTCGGAGTGGATGAACGCCGGGATCTACACCAAGCCGGTCCCGAGCGAACGGGCGATCCACAACCTCGAGCACGGAGCGGTCTGGATCACCTACAGCCCGAACCTGCCCGCCACGCAGATCGCCGACCTCACCGCGTTCGTCACCAAGCAGACCGTGATCGCCGAACCGCCCGCATCCGCCGGCGCCAAAGGCTCGTCCAACCGCTACATCGACCTCAGCCCCTGGGCCAGTGACACCCTGCCGAGCCCGATCGTGATCAGCGCCTGGGGTCACCAGTTGCGGCTGACCTCGCCGACGGACCCGCGGCTGCAACAGTTCGTAGACACCTTCCGGCACAGCAAGGTCTACAACCCCGAATACGGCGAATCAGTCGACGGCATCGCCGTGTCAACGGGCGGGCGACCCGCCATCGGCTGACCCGGCGACCGAACCGGCAACACGCACACCGTCCGCCGGGCCGGTCCCACCCGGACCAGTCTGCCGGACTCTGCGTGAGTAACGGCTACTTCGGGCGAGCAACACCTTGATCTCGGCGATCTTCCTCGTCTGCCCGCCGGTGATCGACCGCGCGAGTGCCTCGCCTGCGCTGCTGGTACCTGCGGGGAGTTCGGTGCGCGCCATCGCCAGCGCTCCCCGGTGGTGCGCGATCATCTCGGTGAGGAAGAGCTCGTCGAACGCGCTGCCCTTGCTGTTCGCCAGCCGTGACATCACCGCGTCGCTCATCATCCCCGGCATCGACGCCCCGCCCATCGGCCATTCGAGCCACACAGAACCCTCGGTCAAATACCCAGGTGAGGTAGGGTATTCGCGACGCCGAAGTTGTCCGCTTGTAACGCACGAGTCAGCTCGACGCCTTTGCTCAGAGCTGACCCTGGCCTCGTGTACTAGTCATGCTCCGGTGCTCCGGTGACCTGATGGTCTGCGTGGAAGAGCGCCTGAACAAGTAGCGCACGGACGTGCCCGCCGCGGAGCCGGTACGCCACCCGCTGGCCGTGCCGTTCACCCACGACGAGGCCCGCGAACCGAAGTTCGGACAGGTGCTGGCTGGCGACCGTGGGTCGGCAGTCCGCGATCGCGGCGAGGCTGGACACGTCGAGTTGGCTGTCCCGTAAGGCCCAGAGCATCCGGACCCGAGTCGGATCCGCGAGTAGCGCGAACGACGTCACCGCGGCGTTGACTTGATCTGGACCCTCATCGGACGAATTGCCGCCCCGATTTGGGCGTAGCCGTCGCGGCTGGCAGCGCTCGACGTGAGCGGCACCGGCACGATCGACACCACCACCTTGCAGGCCGGTGACTTCCCCAATTCCATCCCACGCTTCGGGGCCGACGCCCGGCGGCGAACCAGGCCGTCGTCGATCTGCTCGACCGCATCGCCGACCGGGTCGGCGCCACCAAAACACAGGTCGCGCTCGCCTGGCTGCTGGCCCAGCACCCGTGGATCGTGCCGATCCCGGACACCCGCAAGGTGTCACGGCTCGATGAGAAACCTCGGCGCGGCCGGGATCGGCGCCGGCCTGATGGCCGCGCCGCTGGTGGCGCTGCTGCGCACCGTCGTCGCCGAACGGTGTCCCCGCACGGGCAGGCGAGCGGTCAACGGCGGGTGACCCGGATGGTGCCCAGGTTCTTGTCGACCGGGGTCGGGCAACACCATGCCGGCGTCCACGGCCGGTGAGCAGGTAGTCAACGACGGCACCTAATGGGCCCGAACGAGACGGACGGGCGTAGGCGTTGGGCTTGGCCAGTCCCGAAGGTGGTTCGACGGCGATGGGCACGCGCTCCACCGCCGGTGGGCTCAGTCGCGCGCGAGTCGGTCGCTGACGAAGCGATTGAGACTCATGTGATGGTCGGCAGCCCGGATGGTGAGTTCGCGATGCAGATCGGGTGAGATGCGGATATTGAAGCGGCCAGAGTAATGCCGCTCGGCCAGTGGGACCGGCGGGTCCTCGCCGCTGGCGACCAGGTCCGCGACGACATCGTCGACGAGCCTGCGGATCCCGGACAGCGCCCTGACCTGCGTCGATGCCAGCCACGACAACGACGGAAGTTCGAGACAGATCGCGACGAACTCTCCGTCCTCGGCCGACCATGAGACCCGATAGGTGTAGTGCGCGGTGTTAACCGCATCGAGGTGAGTAGTCATTGGCCTTCGTCCAGCTTCGCGATCGCTCGGAGCACCTGCCTGACCTGGTACGCCTTGGCTTTGCCTTTGTCCGACTGGATGTTGACACGCGGGTCACCGGGCCACGGCGTGGGCGCGCCAATCGCCGTGGCGAAGGAACTCGCCGGTGAGCGCGACGTGGCGGTCGCCGCAGGCGAGGCGGGCGGGCAGGCCCTGGCGCTCGGCCTGGTCGATGAGGTCGCGATGGCGTTGTCGTGAGCCGGGAGATCGCCGCGCCGCCCGAGACGGTCTGGGCGCTGCTCGCGGACCTCTCCCGCCTCGAAGGTGGGCTGTCCGCCAGCGCCTACACCGCGGCCATCATCGCCACCCTTGGGAAAGCTGGCGGTGTCAGTCCCGCCACACCGAGGCCAACGGCGAATCATTAACACCATACGGGCAAACGATTACGCGATCTGCCGAATGATGCATCAGATGCAATTCCGCGCACCTTCCTCGAGGGTGGCCAGGCTGTGCCGAGGCTCGTACGAGGCGAACAGACGGTCCAGCAGGTCGGCGTACGAATCGGCGCTCATAACCGCATTTGCCTAATCAGCTGAATTGCCACGGTGAAGGATCGCGACGCGAACCTCCCGAACCGTAGGATATCCATTCGCGCAGCATCGGATATACTCCTGGGTATGACGAAGCGACTGGTGGACGTAGACGACACGATGCTCGAGGAGGTCCGGACCCTGCTCGGCACCTCGACGACGAAGGCGACCGTGAACGGCGCGTTGGCGGAGGTCCTCGCCCTGGCAGCACGGCGCAGGGCACTGCTCGACCCGGACGCGGTCGCGGGCAGCGCTGACTTGGCCCAGGATGAGCAGCGGCGTGCCGCGTGGGCCTGAGCGCTCACTTCCTGGCCGATACCTCGGCCGTCGCGCGCATCGCGCAGCCACCGATCGGGGCACGGCTACGACCATTGATGGAAGCGGGCCTGGTCGCTCGGTGCACCATCACCGATCTCGAGGCCGGGGTCAGTGCCCGGAGTGGGCCGGACTGGAACCGCACCCGCTCGGCCCGCTCGCCCTGGCCGCAGGCGTTGATCGATCAATCCGTGCTGGACCGTGCGCTGGGCGTGCAAGGCGAGCTCGCGGGTCACGGGCTGCATCGAACGGTGAAGATCGGCGACTTGATCCTCGCTGCCGCGGCAGAGCGCGCCGGGTTGGTAGTCCTGCACTATGACCGCGAATTCGACAGAATCGGCGAAGTCACTCACCAGCCCATGGAATGGGTCGTGCCCGCCGGTACCGCCGATTCCCAGTAACTGACGATCAACCTTGCTCCCAGTTGGCGATCTGAACCGTCCTGGGATTCCTGGAGTGGAAGGGACCTAACACGCGGCTCTGGCTCAGTCGCCTTTGATCGCCGCGTCGGCCCCTTCCAGCAAGAACAAGTTCGGCGCTGAGGCGGCGATCCAAGCTCGCGCCGTCGGATGTCGATCACCGCCTGCTCGCTGGGGTCGCCCTTCTTGCTCCGGTGGTGCTCGTTCAGGTCCCAACGCATCAGTGACTAGGTGTCGGCGGATGCACTCTTTGGGGTCTCGGGTGTCCATCAGCCATACGGCCTGCGCTGATGCCTCGATGGCCGCTCGCGAGGGTGTGGATCGGAAATGGCGACC
>Ga0307504_10000106_pt1 | contig 16486 bp, 35 predicted proteins | sample 19_S_MG_FD_194516 | JGI IMG/M metagenome (GOLD analysis project Ga0307504, IMG submission 194516) | Soil microbial communities from Populus trichocarpa stands in riparian zone in the Pacific Northwest, United States - 19_S | ecosystem: Environmental > Terrestrial > Soil > Riparian zone > Trees... | reverse complement strand
CGCCGAGCAGCGACGGGGCTCGCGGCGTACGACGCCGGGTCACTGGCCCGAGTCCTGGCGTACGCCGTCGACGAACTCCTCGAACGCGCCGCGCGCGGCCGCGAGCTCGTCGTGGAACGGGTTGTGCTCGGGGCACATGTCGCGGGGCGGCGTCGAGCCGAACTCGTCCTCACGCGACTGCCCCCAGCCGAGCGCGCGTGCCTGGTCGGCGAGGTCGTGGGAGTTGCGCAGGTAGTGGCTCTTGCCGCACCCCGGGACGTCGCAGGTCAGCCGCCAGGACTCGAACTCCCTCACAGCGCCGGCTCGGGTTCGGGGTGGGTGGTGTCACGTTGGAAGCCGTCGACGACGGTGCCGTCGCGGCGCAGCTGGCGGGCCTGGCCGAGCTTGGCGAGCTGCTTGGTGATGTAGCCGACCAGCGCGATCCCGAGGGCGATGCCGTCGGCGACGTCCTGGTTGGCGGGCCCGTCGCCCATCCGGCGGGCGATCAGGGACGCGGCCGGCTTGGAGACCTCCTCGAGGTCCTGCTCGTCGGGCAGGTAGACCTCGAGGGCGACGTCGTACTCGTCGCGGGCGAGGAGCTGGTGCGCGACGGTGGTGGCGGTGGCGAACGCGACCTTGATGCCCTGGGCGGCCGCCTCGATGGCCTTCGCGCTAGCGCGGGAGGATGTTCGGGACTCGCCAGTCTTGCGCTGCTTGCGCTCGTGCGGCCCGTCGCTGCTCCCGGGTGAGCTTGCGCTTCCCGCGCTTCCAGGTCCCGTTTCCGGACCGGGGCTGGTCCCGCTTGGGCTCGGGCTCTCCGGGCTTGGGGTCTTCTTCCACCCCGGCCGGCTCACCTTCAGCGGACCCTCCTGCGGCGCCGTCGTCTGCTCGGTGCTGGGGCTTGCGGCCTCGTCCTGGGTCACGGTCGTACTCCACCTCTCGCACGCGGTACTGGTCGTCGCCGGCCTTGCTGCCGGGCGTGGCCGGCGGGGCCTTCTCGGCGGGCTTGGAGCTCGCGGGGGCGCCGGGGATGCGCTTGGCCTTCACACGCTCGGTGCACCCGTCGTGGGCGCAGTCGCCCTCCCACGTCACCCGGCCGGTGTCCGAGGTCGCCTCGGTGGTGTGCCCCTGCTTGCAGGTCCCGCGGACCGGGATCCTGCCCCTCGTTGTCGCCACCCGGCGGAGGGTGCCACGCGAGGGGCTGGTCACGTAAGTGACCAGAACCCCCGGTAGCGACACGCGCTAAATCTCAGCCGTACGACGGCGTGGGTGGCTGCGGGCCCTGGCCGAGCAGGAACTTCATCCAGGCGACCGTCTCGAGCTCCTCGAGGCTGCCGAAGACGAACTCCATGGCGTCCGGGTCCTGCCAGCCGTGCGTGACGTCGACGTCGTCTGCCTCCCACGCGGCGATCACGTCGGCGTAGCGGGCCGGGAAGATCTCGAGCTTGCAGCCGCGGTAGCGGGCCCGGAAGTAGTACCCACGGCCGTCGTCGAGCCGGCCCTCGACCTGGACGGGCGAGGCGCAGCAGGTGAGCTTCGCGGTCGCGATGCCGGGGACCTCCGCGACGACCTTCGCCTCGAGCTCTGCGCTGCTCACACGACGTCCCAGAGCTCGACGTCGCCCAGGATCGCGACCACGCGGGACTTGCTGATGCCGGCCGCCTCCGCCACGGCCCGCTGAGCGATCCCAGCATCGACGGCGGAGACGATCAGCTCGTCACGCTGCCGGTAGAGCAGCTTCGCGTGGTCGTCGGCGTCCTTGGCGTGCTCGGTCGCCGCCCGGATCCGGGGGATCAGGTCCGGGAGGACCTCGCGGCCGCTCACAGCGTCGCCCCTGCGGGCGCGGAGCCGCACACGCACAGGATCGACCGGTGCGCGATCGGCGGGCCCTCGCAGTAGCGGACCAGCGACCTCGAGCACGGCACATGGCCGCCGGCGTACGTCGCGATCTGGTGCGGCCGGTAGACCAGGTGCCCGTCGTGCTTGACCAGGCCGACGCGGTGCTCGTGGCCGGGGCAGTCGACCACGAACCGGTTCTCCTGGCCGTTCATCGACGCCCACCAGCCTCGCGGCAGCACCGGCAGATGGCCCGGGTCCGCGGGCACCGGGACCAGCGGCACGTCAACCTCGAGCTCGGCCGACGCGGTCACTGGCGCGGTCACTGGCGCGGTCCGAGCTCGCGGAGGAACACGCCGAGGCAGATCAGGCCGGCGGCGACGTTGTACGGCAGCAGCTCGAGGCGGCCGCTCGAGATCGAGCCCGACGTCGCCCAGGCGTTGATCGCGACCCCGACGAAGGCGACCACCAGCAGCCACCCCGAGGGGCGTCGCGGCGGCTTCCAGGTCCGGGGGATCACCTCGAACTCGATCATGGGCCTGGGCTGGTGGGTCTGGTTCATGGTTCCTCCGTGGTGGGTGTGTCGGGCAGGGCTTTGCGCAGCGCCTCGCGGACCTCGCGGGGCATCGGTGAGCTCGAGGACTTGCTCGCGGCCGCGGCTTCTCGAGCGGCCTTCTGGTCCTTGAGCCGCTTTCGGTTCGCCGCCTCGCACGCCTCCGCCTCGCGCTGCCGGCTCTGGTCTCGCTTCGTCGTGTGGCACTCCCGGCAGCCGCCCTGGGCGGCCGTTCGTCCGTGCTCGCACTTCTCGAAAGATGAGAGGGGGCCCTGGCCGGAGGCCGGGGGAGAGAGATCCGCGGTGCTCCCGGTGCTGGTGGTGCCAGCGGGGGTAGGGGGAAGAGTCTTTCTAGAGTCTTCCTCGCGCGCGCCCGCGTAGGGAGGTGTCGTAGTGGCACCCCTGGGGTGTCGTAGTGGCACCCCTGGGGTGTCGTTTTGGCACCCCTGGGGTGTCGCGGATTCACCCCGGTGAACGGCCGGGTTCCCCCAGGTGGAGTCGCTCGGATCGCCCAGCAGCTCGTGCACCAGGGCGTCGTTGAGGGAGAACCGTGACCACGTTCGACCGGTGCCTCGGACGACGATGACCAGCCCGGACTCTTCGAGCGCATGCACGGCGCGCACCAGGGCGCGTCGGGAGACCCCCAGCTCGTCCTCGAGCCCGACGACACGGCTGTCCACCTGGGTCCGATAGGGCAGCTGACGGGTCATCCCCGGTCGGCGGTCGAGAACGCGGAGCAGCTGCTCGAGCAGTCGCGGGGCGGCGCCGCGAGGGAGCAGGCCGGCTGCGTGCGCACGGTTCGCGAGAGTGCGGGCCTCCTTGGGGCCGTAGCGTGTCGAGGCACGGGGCTGCTTGAGGGGGACGACGTTGCCTCTGGTGCTCATGTCGGGGACCTCCCGGCCGCCGCATAGACCTCCGAGAAGAAGTGCTGCAGCCGCGCGAGCTCAACGTCGCGGGCGACAAGCAGCGCAGCAACGGAGGCCGCCCACTCTTCGGGCGGCCCGTCGACGCTGATCACGAAGCCTGGGGAGGGTCGATGAACTCGATGCCGGGGAGCTCGTCGATTCCCTCGACGAGCCGCTCGATCGGAACATCGAGGGCCTTGGCGACGCGCGCGAGCTCGTTCACGTCGAAGGGGGTCTCGCCGCGGAGTCGAGCGGAGACGGCGGGCTGGGAGACTCCGAGGAGCGTCGCCATCTGTACCTGGGTGATGCCGCGGCGGGCCATGGCTCCCCGCACGTTGGCACCCGCGACCTGAGTCGGTGTATGCGTCATAGGACTAGAAGTAGTCCACAGAAACTAGTTATGCAAGAACTGACACAGAATGTCAGAGGAGTTCTTCATAACCTCTGCTTGTAAATGCAGGTCGCGACCGCTACCTTCGTTGCATGAGCACTCTCTCAGTTGTTCCCCTGACGCGCGGGGAAACGATGAACATGCGGCTGGCTCAGGAGCTCAACGCCCTGCGGGCGCGCTACAGCGTTAACCAGACCCAGCTTGGAGACGTCGTCGGTGTCACTCAGAGCCAGATGAGCAAGAAGCTCAAGGGCCGGGGCACCTTCACCCTCGACGAGGTCGAGCGCCTGGCCGAGTTCTTCGGGATGACCGCGCTCGAGTTGCTCGGGAACGCAGAAGCCCCCAGGCCTGGACCTGGGGGCGATGGTGTGCGCCATCAGGGACTCGAACCCCGAACCCGCTGGTTTGCTGCATCGCGACGTGAGGTGCGGCGTCCGCTGACCCTCTCCGGGAGCGCAGCGTGAGCCGGTACGCCGTGGTGAACGGCAACGGCCAGTACGACGGCATCCCGTTCTCACCGCTCACCGATGACGAGATCTCGGCGCGGGCGAAGGTCCTGTATGACCAGGCTGCCGTCTGGCGGCGCAGGAGCGGGGAGGCCCTGGCGCCGACGCACAGGTTCCGCGGTGAGATCTACTCGCTCGAGCTGCGCATCGAGGAGCTCGAGGAGGAACTGCACGACCTGCGGGTGAGGCGTGGCGAGTTGCTCAAGGCGACCGAGGCTGCGGAGGCGGCCTCGAGGTGGCAGACCCTCGAGCAGGAGCACCGCACACGTTACGACGCGGCGAGAGAGCTCGAGCTGGCACTCGCCGCGCGCAGGATCAGCGACGCTCGCGCGCGCCGGGTCGGCCGCGTCGTACGCGACTCGAACCGGGAGCAGTCGTGAGTCGGCGGGTCGAGCGGCTGCTCGAGCTGGCCGGCGACAACCACGTAGCCCGCCTGGCGGCGGAGTGGGCTGCGCAGGATGGCATCCAGCAGTGGATCTTGGCGGCGCCCGGCGACGACGCGGACGGGTCGCTGCTGCGCGAGGTCGTGCTGGACTACCTCGCGGTGCACAACCCGTTCCCGCCGGGGTCGTCGGTCCTGGTCGACGCTCGAGGCCGGTTCCCGGCCGAGACGGGCGTGGTCGTGGAGCGGGTCGCGGCCGACGAGTGGGTGGTCGACCTCGAGGCCTACGGCTGGGCGTACCGCGACGCGAGCGAGCTGCGACCGGAGCGTGTCTCGTGATCGCGAGGTGCGGGTCGGGGCCCTGGTCTTGCTCGAGCTGCGGCGCGGCCGCGCCGGCGGCGGAGAACGGGTGTGGGCGGCCGCGGGGATGGGAGCACCGCGACGGGAACTGCCTGAGCGGCTCGCCGGTCGTGTGCAGCGACTGTGTGGGCCGGCTGCTCGACGAGCTGCTTGCTGCGTTGCGCGAGGCCGCGGCCGCGGGCCGGTTCTGAGAGGACCACGGACACCTCAACAGGGACCGAGAGGTACGGGACGCCCGCGAGGGTGAGTAAGGGCCGCTGGTGGCCGCGTGAAGTCCCGGATGCATCGGATCAGACGCGCCTTTCCGGGACGGCGCACGGGCTTGGTTTCGGATCGGGGTGGTGCGGCCATGCGCACCTGTATGGCGATCGCAGAGCGCGAGATCGACGCCTGGACGACCTGGTTAAGAGCATCAGGGCGGTCGGGGGAGACGATCGGGTTGCGCACCTACCACATCAGGCGCGTCATGGGGGACCTCGAGACGGACCCCTGGGCGCTGAGCACCGAGCAGCTGCTGGAGTACCTCGCGGCGCAGGACTGGAAGCCGGAGACCCGCCGGTCCTACCGGGCGTCGCTGCGCAGCTTCTACGCCTGGGCACAGGCCACCGGGCGTCGTACGGACTCCCCGGCGGCGCTGCTCCCGTCGATCCGGGTGCCGCGCAAGGTGCCGCGGCCGGCGCCGACCGACATCTACAAGGCTGCGCTCCTGGCGGCCGACGTGCGGGTCCGGTTGATGCTCGAGCTCGCGGCGATCTGCGGGCTGCGCCGCGGCGAGATCGCCCGGCTGCGACGCGAGCACGTGCACACCGACCTGGTGGGGCACTCGTTGATCTTCGCCGGCAAGGGCGGCCACGAGCGGATCGTGCCGCTGCCCGACTTCTTGGCCCGGGACCTGCTCGAGCGACCGGCGGGCTGGATCTTCCCGAGTGTGAAGACCGCGGGGCCGTTGACGCCGGCGCACGTGGGGAAGCTGGTCTCGCGGGTGCTGCCGGAGGGCTGGACCTGTCACACGCTGCGGCATCGGTGCGCGACGGTGGCCTACTGGGGCAGCAAGGACATCCGCGCCGTCCAGGAGCTGCTCGGGCACGCGAAGCTCGACACGACGATGCTCTACACGCTGGTGAACCCCGAGCAGGTGCGGGAGCTGATCCGGCTCACCTCGGCGGCGTGAGTGGGGCGGGACCGGGCGGCTCACGGGGGAGAGAGGCACCCGGCCCCGGTCGGGGAGCCTACTGCTGTGCCGGCGGGGCCGCGACTCGCTCGGTGCCGGTGGGGACCAGGAGGCCGACGAGGGCGGTGAGAGCGCCCACGGAGATGTTCTGCAGCACCGCGGGGATGCCGTGGGACTGGAACGCGAGCGCGGCGATGCAGAGCACCGCGACGAGCAGTACGACGCCGACGAACAGGACGACGAGACGGGTGGGGCTCATGGTTTTCTCCTTGGTTGGTTGAACGTTCATGTGGCGGGGAGGTTGCTGCCGGCGGCGTTGTGGATCAGCAGGGCGAGCAGCGCGACGATCACGACGCCGATCACGATGCGCAGCGCCCAGGTGCGCCAGCCCTCGAGGTCCTCGATGCGCCGCTCGAGCTGCCGGGTGCTGGAGGCCTGCTGTGCCTCGCTCGCGGCCAGGCTGGTGGCCCACTGGCTCACGATCATCGAGAGCGTGTCCTTGGAGATCGTCTGGGTCTCGACCTTCCCCGTGAGCTCGTGGATGTCACCACGCAGCGAGTCGATGTTGCGAGAGAGCTCACCGAGGGTCAGGTCGTCAGCCGGCGCCATCGGCGCTCGCCTGGGCCGTCTCCGCCGGCGGCGGCAGCTCGGGGAGGAGGGTGGTGATCCCCGCGCGCACGTGGAAGGCGCGCCCGCGCCAGCCGCGCACGTGGTTCCCGTCGAGCTCGGCGAGGGCCTGGGTGAGCAGGGTGCGGGCCCGGTTGATCCGGTCGGCCCCGATCTTGCGGTTCGCCCAGGTGAACCGGTTGTGCACGAACGCCCGGCTGCCGGTGTCCGGGCCGCGGCCCGCGAGAGCGTTGCGTCCGTTGAGGTAGTCGACGACCTGGGCGGCCGCGGCCGGCGACAGGTAGGCGTTCCCGATGAGGATGCCGTGCAGGTGCTCCACCCATGGTCCCTGGCTGGGCAGCCGGTGGTAGAGCGCGAACCCGATCTGACGCCCGATGGTCTCGACGTGCGCGATCTCCGCCGGCGACATGCCGGCCACGGAGAAGTCGACGGCGCCACCACCGTCGTGGGTGCCCGCCGACTGCGGGACCCGGCCGGCGTTGTAGGAGCCCTGCACGACGGTGAGGCGGAACCCGAGGGCGTCGTCGAGCGCGACGATCGCGGCACGGGTGAGCGCGTCGAGAGTGTGGCCCTGGTAGCTGACCCGCTGGTAGGGGCCGCTGGTCGGGATCGTGCTCATGCTGGTGCTCCTGTCGGTGGGTGCTGCTAGGGGCCGGGGTAGGTCTTCAGCTGCGCCCAGGTGGTCACCGCGAGGGCCTTCAGGTCGGCCTTGATCTCGGCCGCGGTCGGGGACGTGTCGCCGGTGATGGTGAGGACGTCGGTGAGCACCTGCCAGGCGGCGCGGATCTCGGAGAGGGTCTCGAGCGCGTTCAGCTGGCTCTGGGACCAGGCGACGCCGTTGGACTGCCGGACGGGGGTGTTGTTGAGGATCACGCGGGCACCGCCGACGGGTAGGACACGAAGAGGTTCGAGATCATCAGGGAGTTGGACAGGCAGAACGGTCCGGGCGCGGGACTGACGCCGGCGCCGGACCAGCGCAGGTTCACGGCGTCGTTGTCGACGGTGAGCCGGGTCAGGGTGGCGGTGAAGACGAGCTCGAACGAACGCCAGGCGGTGGAGCCTGCGGCGAGGGCGGACACGGTGGCCCCGTTGACTCGCAGACCGACACCGGTTGCGGTGCAGTAGAGCCCGCTCAGGGCGGTGTTGCCGCCGTTGTTGAACCCGAGGCCCGCGGTGTTGCTGAGGCTGTTGGAGAACACCCCGGTGACCACGCATGGGCGGGTTGTGTCGGACCCGGCGTAGCGGGCCAGGGCGTTCCAGGTGGCCGCGGGGAACGTGCCACCCCCGAAGAGCGCCGGCTGGCCGGCGGAGGAACCGTAGCTGCTGCCGGACCCGAGGGTCGGGGGAGCGCTGGTGTCGCCGGCGGAGTAGCACGGCCAGAACCGGGACTGGTCCGGAGTCGTGACGACGTTGCCGGCGACCTGGGCGGTGCCGTTGACCGCGACGCTCGAGCCAGCCGCGAGCCCGACGCTGGAGCCCGCAGCCAGCGCGACGGAGGTGCCGGTCGCGAGGGCGACGCTTGCGGGGACGTTGGTGAACCCCATCAGTACACCTGGGTCTTGCGCAGCACGGCCCACTGGGCGCGCAGCGTGGCGGTGGCGCCGACGCTGGCGCCGGTCCACACCGCGTACAGGCTGGTGCCGGCGTCGAGGTGGATCGGGCTCGACTCGTCGGCGACGTCGAGGTTGCCCGATCGGGTGTACTCGAGGGCACGCTGCGGGTCCTCGAGGTCCTCATAGATCACGCACTGCGTCGTCGACGTCGACGTGCAGGTGACCACGATCCGGTCGACCAGCCACAGCTCGTTCTCGGGGACGACGGCGAGCTGGACGGTGCAGCGGCCGTTCGCGGCCGCGGCCGCGGACTTGGCGCTGGCGTCGCCGTAGTCGGTGGTCTGCCACTGGGCCGCCTCGCCGATCGGCTGCGGGACGGTGATGCTCACCAGGTCACCCGCCGGGCAGGAACCGGGCGAACCAGGGCCGGGTGCGGCCGCGGGCCTCGTAGGCCTGGTGCAGCAGCCAGGAGCCGGCCACGAGGCACGCCACGCCCCCGTAGAGCGCCCGCTGGCGGTCTCTCACCACAGGTGTGGGCATGGTTCCCCCTTCACTCGGGGCCGCGGAGGTAGACCGCGCCCTCGATCGAGCCGGACATCACGTCGACGTAGAGCCCGTAGGCGACCGCGAGCCCGGACGGTCCGAACCAGTCCCGCACGGAGCCGTTGGCGGGCAGCTGGATCGAGGTGACGAGGTTGGCCGCGGAGTCGGCGCCGTCGCGCAGCGCGACGACGGCGGTGCCGGCGCCGGTGGTCTCGCGCATGGACCAGCCCAGCACCGCGCCGGGGGAGACCATGGGCCGCTTCGTGCCGGTGTTCGCCGACCCGATCGGGACGACCGAGGCGCCGCGCAGGTTCACCGCGTTGATGGACTGGGCGTTGCGGACCGAGGTCTCCTCGAACCGCTGCAGGGACGCCTCGAACGTCATCACCAGGCCGTCGACCATGGCCTGGGTCTCGGGGTGCATCTTCTTCACGGGGGGCCTCCTACAGCGCGGCCAGGGCCGCGACCTGGCTCGGGTCGGGCTCGGGCATTTCCGCGCGGAGCTTCTCGGTGGTCGGCTTGGCGGTGATCGCGAGGCCGAGGATCACCAGGCCGATGCCGGCCACGGCGAACGCCGCAGTGACGATGGGCGGCTCGACCGCGGTGAACAGGGCACCGCCGGCCGCGGCGATGCCGCCGCCGATGGACTGGCCCATCGAGTCCAGGATCCCGGCGCCGGCGCCGGCCGCGGCCGCGCCCAGCTGCGGAACCCCGGGCAGCGGCAAGAAGCCGTTGATGGCGCCGTTGGTGACCGCGCCGCCGAGCCCGTCGAGCAGGCCGGCGTTCTGCCCGGTCGTGCTCGTCGAGCCGGCCGCGGCCGCGTTCTTCGCCGAGGTGCCGAGGAACTTCTTGTACGCACCGCTGGAGTACGTCGTCCAGGCGCCGAGGCCCTGACCGTGCAGGATCGACGCCGCAGCGCGGGCCTGGGCGGTCGGGTTGCCCTTGAGGGCGTTGATGTCACGGGTGCCGCCGGTGCCGGTCTGGGCCTTGAGGGTGCGGACCTGCCAGATCCCGACCGAGGGCCCCCAGGTGGCGTCCTGCAGGTTCACGTCGCCGATCGCGTTGGGGTTCCAGCCGGACTCGGCGCCCCCGACGGCGGTCAGGATTGTGGCCATCGACGGGGACACGCCGGCGCCGCGGAGCAGCGTGAAGGCCTGGGCGGGGGTGGTCACGAGATCACCGCTTGTCGCGCGGGAGCACGACCTTCTGGCCCGGCTTCACCGTGTTGCCGTTGAACCCGAGGGTGGTGCGGTTGGCGCGCTGCAGCGCGACCGGGGACACCCCGGCCCGCTGCGCGACCCCGCCCAGGGACTCCCCGCGGCGTGCGAGCACCACCCGGGTCGGGGTGGCGGCGTGCGGTGCCGGCGGGGCGACCTTGCGCGGCGGCTTCCGCACCACCGGCGGCTTCGGCGCAGTCGACGGGTGCGACTTCGGGCCGAGCTTGTGCACCGGCTTGTGCGGCTTGTGCGGCTTGTGGGTCACCGGCTTCTTCGGCGGCCTCTTCACCGGCGGCTTCTTCTTCGGCTTGGGCTTGGGCTTCGGCTTGGTGCCGCCGGTGCTGGGCTTGGTGCCGGGCAGGGCGTTGAGCAGCTTCTGCAGCATCGACTGGGTCTGCTCGATCTGCGGTTGCAGGGCGTTGTAGACATCGTTGGCCGAGGAGTCGTAGGTGCCGGCCTGCCCCGCGGTGCCGGTGGGTGTGACCGCGGCGCCGGTGGTGCTCGAGGCGGCTGCGGCCGTGGACTTGTGGTGCAGCAGGCCCAGGCCGACCGCGCCGGCGCCGCCGGCGACCAGGACGGCCTTGTGGTGCTGGGCGAAGAACGCACCCGGGTTGAAGCTCACGGACGGACCCCCTTGCGTCGTGCGCGGGCGGCGAAGATCCGGTCCGGGAGGTCGTTGAGGTTGTCTCGGGAGTTCTCGAACGTGGCGGACTTCCCGGTCGGGATCGGCTTCGCGGCACCGGACAGCGCGAGGGCGGCCTGGCCGGTCATGTGCTGCAGGTCGTGGCCCAGGTCGCCGTTGAAGGCGCTGCCGCCCTGGCCGTGGTCGCCGGCCATCACGTAGCCGTCGCGGCCCTCGACGCCGAGCTGGTGCACCCCGGACAGGCCGAGGAACATGCCGGTGCCGACCGGGTCGGGGGCGAAGTCGAGCTGCTCGGCCCGGGAGGTGTTGATCGGCCCGGAGCCCTTCACGACCCGGGCACCGGTGGACCCGGTGGGCGCCGGCGCCCGGCTGGCGCGCTGGGCGCGCTGGGTACGGCGGAACATGGCTCAGCGTCCCTGCAGGGTCTTGACGAACGTCGAGCCGCCCTGGGCGCCGTTGCTGATCAGCTTGCCCATGTTCGAGCCGTTCGCGACGGCGATGTAGAGCCCGATCAGCGCCGCGCCGTAGAAGAGTGCCTTGCGTCCCATGGTCATGCCTTCCGTGTGGCCGGGAACCGGTTGGTGAGGATGGTGCTGGTCGACGAGACCGGGCTCGCCGTGTTTCCAGTGCCCGTGCTGGTGCTCGCGCCCCCGACCGGTCCGGTGCCGGCCTTCGAGGTGGTGCGCAGGTCCGGGATCAGCGGTACGTCGGGGGAGGCCAGGTGCTGGAGCACCGTCGCGGCGCTCGTGAACGCCCCGCCGACCCGGCCGGTGGCCTGGCTGGAGGAGACGACCGCCTCGAGGGCGGACAGGCCGATCACCCCGATCACGAACCCGCCGATGCCGCTCACTGGGCGGCCTTGGTGGGCAGGATCTTCAACCGGTGCAGGGCGTCGCCGAACACGACCTGGGTGAACACCAGGACGCCGAGGACGCTGATCACGAGGCCGTTGGGGTTCACGCGCCCACGACCTTGGAGCCGGTGCCGGTGCTGGGCGCCGGCTTCGTCTGGACGGCCGACTTGGTGGCGGTCGGGGCCGTGGTCTGGTTGAGGAACTTGGCCCGGCCCCACCGCTTGAGCCCGTCGGTGCCGCCGGTCAGCCACGCCAGGAACGGCGGGTAGGCGACGATCGCGAGGAGCACGCCGGCAGCCGAACCCCCGGAGGAGGGCCGCCGCCTACTCACGGCGGACGGTCTCGGCTGCCGGCGCTCCCCGCCCCCTCCACCACCGCCGGTGCCGGACGGTCCACCGGTCGGGGAGGGCCCAGCTGACGAGCCGGTCGGAGTGCTCGTCGGGGCAGGCGTGCTGGTCGGCGCAGCGGGCGCGGGCTCGGGCTCGGGCTTCGGGGCCACCTGGTCCGTCAGCTCGGCGGCGCGCTGCTTGCTGTAGCCGAGGTTCCGCAGCCCGGAGATCGTGTCCTCGCGGGAGCCGGTGGCCTTGTGGAGCCGTCGGGCCAGCGCGAGGTCGTCGTCGTCAGCCACGGGAGGCCCCCCGCGTGCGCGGGTCAGGCGTGCGGGCGTGGGAGGACGCGCGCGGGCTGCTGCTGGGTCCGTGCACGTCCTCCTCCTCTCGCCACGGTGCTGCTCTCCTGGTGGGCGAAGCCTGTTGCCGTCAGAGCTGCGTGAGCTCGTCGAGCCGGCGGACGTAGCCGTCGGGCAGCTCGCACACCCGGGCGAACTGCCCGGTCTGCTCGTTGCCCTGGGCGTCGACCTCGACGTCCTCGAAGAGCTCGGTGACGATGCCGCGGCGCGGGTGCTCCCACCCGTTGCCGTCGGTGTACGTGTACGACACGAGGTCGCCCACGGCCGGGCCGGCCGGCGCCGTCGACGTGCTCGAGGTGCTCGTCGACGAGCTCGAGGTGTCACCCGCGACCGGGGTGCTCGAGGTGCTCGAGGGGTCGGTCGCGGGGGAAGTCGCGGCCGGGTCCGGGCTCGTGCTGGTCGGGGTGCTCGAGGGGTCCGGGGTGACCGGCGTGCTGGTCGACGTGGTGTCGGTCGGCGTGCCCGTGGTGGGCTGCTCGGTGGGCTGGTCGGTCACTTCGTGTCTCCGATCGAGATGCCGGCCTTGGTGTGGCCGACACGGACGCTGGTCGAGAAGGCCATGAGGCCGAAGACGACGGCGCCGATCACGCCGAACGCCAGGAGCGGGTTGCCGGGGTGCAGCAGACGCCCGTCGGGGTCGTCCGCGCTCGGGGTGGCCATCGCGGCCGTCTCGCTGGGGGCCCCGGACAGTGCCGGGGCCGCCGCGAGACCGAACCGCGAGGGCCCGAAACCGGTGTTGGCCATGGCTTAGGCCGCCTGACCGGGCCGGAACACCGTCTCGGTGACGTACTCGATCGCCGGGGAGGTGAGCGAGACGCTGTTCTGGATGTTCGTGAGGATCCGCAGGTCGCTGGTGGTGCCCATGTCGACGACGTCGCGGAACTCCAGCTCGGAGGCGAAGTCGTGGCAGCCGAAGCCCCACTGGCCGCCGATGTCGGAGCAGAAGTGCCGCTCGTTGCTCTCCCGCATGTACTGGCCGTCGGGGAAGACGTCGGGCGTCTCCGAGTTCCCGTAGCGCCACAGCTGCTGGCCGAAGTTCGCGGCGTTCATCGGCAGCGGCTTCGCGGCGTTGCCGGCGCCGTTCCACACCTGGTAGTAGGTGCGCAGCAGGGACTTGCCGCCGCCCTGGCCGACGAGGCGGACCTCGTTGTCGCCGTTCTGCAGCGACGTGGTCCGGGACTGGATCAGCGAGTGGAACATCGACAGGTCCGGCACGATGATGCCGCCGTTGACGACCGGGATGGAGAACTTCTTGGAGACCACCTGGGTGGTGCCGGTCAGCGTGACGCTGGTCGCGGTGCCGCCGTAGAACAGCTGGTTGGTGGGCAGGTAGTCCATCACCAGGGTCAGGTCCGCGGTCGAGGTCGCCAGGAACACCGCGCCGGCCAGGTCGATCTCGTCCTCGGCGACCGGGACGATCCAGTAGATCTCCACCGGGTAGGAGCCCGCCGCCACCGCGGTCGCACCCGAGCCGACACCCCAGTTCTCCGAGGCCATCGACAGGGTGCCCTGCGAGGTGTTCGCGCCCTGGATGGACTGGGTGACGCCGCGGTCGTTGAGGTCGGAGCGCTTCATCAGCTCGCGGACCTTCAGCTTGCCACCGGAGGCGTTGATGATGTTGCTGGCGCCGTTCGCGGTGAACCGGAACGAGGCCATGTCGTAGGGCCACCGGGCCGAGACGTTGGTCGTGCCGCCGGTCACCGTGATGGTGCCGGTGAACCGGACCAGGACCGTGGCGAGGATGTCGCTCTTGCGGAGCTCGACGACGTCCTGGGACTGACCGGCGTAGGCGATCGCCTTCTCCTGCAGCGTGTGCCGGCGGGTCAGCTTGAAGAACTCGTCCGGGTTCACAGACGACGCGGGGACCTCGATCCCCTGCATCGTGTGGGTCGGCGTAGCGGTAGCACCGGGCATGGGGGTCATCCGTTCCTGCGAGTCGCGTAGTCGTTGAGGGTGCGCAGCGCGGGCAGCGTGTGGCCGAACCGGTCAGCGGCGATGTTGAAGACGACCGGCGCCAGGATCGAGACCCCGGCCACTGCCCCCCAGAACGCCGCGAGCTGTCCCTTGCGCATCAGGCGCTCTTGGCCCGGTAGTGCTCGACGCCCAGCACGACGATCAGTGCGATCACGGCCGTGTAGGCGATGTTCTTGCCCGACATCGGGTCTCCTCGGGGGTCAGCGGGTGGTCATGGCCCCAAAGGTCAGGCCCACCGGACCCCGCTGCAAGCACATCCGGACGGTTCACCTGGGTGAACCGCACACGTCACTCCTGCCCCACCAGCACCAGACGCCGGACAGGGGACCGCTGGGGCCAGGAGCTTCAGGTAGTGAGCGTTGGCCCGCAGCTGGGCCCGCTCGCGGGCACGCTCGAGCTGGCGCTCGATCACGCGGCGGCGATGGTTCACGACCGCGTGGGGTACGTCGTACGCCGGACCGTCACCCCAAACTCGATGTTGCTCCAGGCGCTCACGTCGGCGGTGGCGCGCTCGTGGGGCTCGAGGTCCTCGAGGCACACCGCCGCGTCGCGCAGTGCCCGGGCGAGGTCGTCCGGGGACTCGTCGTAACGGAACCGGAAGGTGGTCTCGTGGCTGACGATCGGGCTGGTGTTGGTGGTGTCCATGTCGAGCCTTTCAGGCGGTCTCGGGGAGCGGTGGGCAGCGGTAGAGGGTCTTGGCCTTGGAGACCCACAGCAGGTGCCAGTACTCGCCGCGGCGGAAGGTGCCCTCGCACTCCTCGGCGAACCGCTTGGGCGGGTAGCCGATGACCTTCGCGACCCGCTCGCGGTCGTCGGGGTCCGGGAGGTCGAACACGGCGACGTAATCGGACTGGGCGATCACGAGCTTGTCGATGTCGACCGGCCGGGGCCCGTCGAACAGGGCGCTGGTGCGGTAGTGGCGCGACTGCATCAGCAGCCGGCGCAGGTGCGGGCCGGTGCGGTTGCCGGTGCACAGCTCGCCGACCTCGCCGCCCCACACCAGCGACTGCTCGCTCGAGGGGTACATCGCCATCCCGATGGCGCGGTCCAGGTCGTCGCGGTAGGTGTCCGAGCCCGGGTCGGCGAGGTAGTGCAGGTTCGGGGCCGGCTTGCCCTTCTCCCAGGTCGGCATCCGGTGCTCGGGGTGCCGGATCACGGTGGCCTCGGGGCCGGGGTCGGCCTCGCCGTTCACGTCGACGCACAGCTTCGAGAGCGGGTAGTCGCGGTACAGCTGCCGGTTCCAGGTCGTCTTGCCGGCGCCCTTGCGGCCGAACGCCGACATGATGAAGTTCTTGTGCGGGTCGAGCTCGACCGGGTAGGTGTGCGTGACCTCGGGGAGCTGCTCGGTGCTCACCGCACCACCCGGCGCAGCACCGCCCGCGCGCCCGCGACGCCGATCGTCCACCCGACCGCGACGGTCGCCGCGGCCAGCACGGTCGACGTGACGGTCGTCCAGAGCGGCGGGCGGTACGACGGCCGGCGGCGGGTCACTGCCCGGGCTCCGCGAGCTCGAGCGGAGGATCCTGCGTGTCCGCGTGGTAGCTCTCGAACGCCTCGCGCACGCCGGCGAGGTCGTCGTGGAACGGGTTGTGCTCAGGGCAGATGTCGAGCGGCGCGGAGGCGTCGTACTGGTTGGCCGGGAGCACCTGGCGCCACCCGGCCACGTAGACCGCCTGGGCGACCTGGGTGTGATCGCCGGGCAGCTCTGCGTTGACGGTGCAGCCCGGTACGTCGCAGCGCACCCGGTAGGCCTCGTAGCCCCTCACAGCGCCGGCTCGGGTTCGGGGTGGGTGGTGTCACGCTGGAAGCCGTCGACGACGGTGCCGTCGCGGCGCAGCTGGCGGGCCTGGCCGAGCTTGGCGAGCTGCTTGGCGATGTAGCCGACCAGCGCGATCCCGAGGGCGATGCCGTCGGCGACGTCCTGGTTCGCGGGCCCGTCGCCCATCCGGCGGGCGATCAGCGACGCGGCCGGCTTGGAGACCTCCTCGAGGTCCTGCTCGTCGGGCAGGTAGACCTCGAGGGCGACGTCGTACTCGTCGCGGGCCAGGAGCTGGTGCGCGACGGTGGTGGCGGTGGCGAACGCGACCTTGATGCCCTGGGCGGCCGCCTCGATCGCCTTCGCGCTAGCGCGGGAGGATGTTCGGGACTCGCCAGTCTTGCGCTGCTTGCGCTCGTGCTGCCCGTCGCTGCTCCCGGGTGAGCTTGCGCTTCCCGCGCTTCCAGGTCCCGTTTCCGGACCGGGGCTGGTCCCGCTTGGGCTCGGGCTCTCCGGGCTTGGGGTCTTCTTCCACCCCGGCCGGCTCAC
>Ga0307504_10000105_pt1 | contig 16527 bp, 14 predicted proteins | sample 19_S_MG_FD_194516 | JGI IMG/M metagenome (GOLD analysis project Ga0307504, IMG submission 194516) | Soil microbial communities from Populus trichocarpa stands in riparian zone in the Pacific Northwest, United States - 19_S | ecosystem: Environmental > Terrestrial > Soil > Riparian zone > Trees... | reverse complement strand
CGAAGTTGCCCGGTCGCCCCGCGAGCGATATGCAGAGGCGGGTGTCCTTGCTGATCACACGGGCCATCGTGAGCATCCCGTCCTTCGAGGTCGTTTCGGTCCGGGCCAGACTAGATCAGCCCTGGCCGCGGGCTCTTACCGCCCGCAGATAGCCGCCGACGCCCACCCGAAGACGGCGCCGGCGCGGCACTACGGCGCGTCGGATCAACACGTCATATCCGGCCCGCTCGATCTCGTCGAGTATTTCGCCGTAGAGCACGAACGCGGTCCGCACGCAGTCGCGCGCGTCTGCGCTGAGCAGCCCGATGCCCGGCTCGGCAAGCCGGTAGAACGACCTGGCCCGGTCGATCTCGGCGGCGACCAGCCTTCGCACGTTCGGGACTGCCCTCGGCGCGGACAGCATCTCCGGGGTGACGCCGTGCTCGGCGAGGCTGTCCTCAGGCAGGTAGATGCGACCTCGCCGGTAGTCCTCGCCGACATCGCGAATGAAGTTGGTGAGCTGGAACGCGACGCCGAGACGGCCGGCGTAGCGCTCGGCCATCTCGCGGTCGCCGGTTGTGCCCAGAATGGGCAACAATTGCAGGCCAATGACCGAGGCACTGCCCCACATATAGCGATCCAGGTCCGCGAAAGTCGGGTATCGGGTGACCGTGAGATCAGCCTCCATCGAGGTCAGGAAGTCCGCGATATAACGTCGGTCGATCCCGAACCGGTGGACCGTGTCGGCCAGCGCCCGGACCACCGGGTGGGACGCTGGAGCGCCTGCCAACGCGGCGTCCACGTCGGTCCTCAGCGCGGCCAGCCGACCCGCGGCCGAGACGTGTGGGGCCACCTCGATCGGCAAGGCGGCCGTCCGGCCCGCGGCCGAGGAGGTGGCGCCGGCCGGGTTCGACTGATCGACGATGTCGTCGGCGTGGCGGGCGAAGCCGTACAGCGCATGGACGGGCGGCCGTTTGCTCGCCGGCAACAGTGCGGTGGCCAGGTAGAAAGTCTTACCGTGTCTGGCGTTTACCCGCCGGCAGTACCGGTAGGCCTCGCCGAGATCGATTGACGCGGCACTCACGCGGATCGAAGACGGTGCACGACCGGGCCGAGCAGCGCACGCGAGGCCAACCCGGCGACGATCACGGCCGGCACATACGGGGCCAACTCCAGGCTCGAACCCATCGGCCGGGTGAGGAATGTCAGGGCTACCGAACCGGCGGCGATCCAGGAGATCTGGCCCGGCGCCACGACGAACAGCGCGGCCACGGTCAGCGCCCAGGTGAAATACCACGGCTGCACGGCGGGGCTGAGCACTACCACGCTCGCCAGTGCGAGGGCGAGCAGCTGAACGCTCGAACCGCGAGTCGAGCGGACCCAGAGATAGACCAGCAGGACCGCGCTGACAACCGAGCCGGCCCTGCGAAAGCCGCGGACGGTGTGGTCGACGAGGGTGCTAGCGTGCGCCGCGCCGATGACGAACCGGTAGCCCACCGCCAGCATGGTGGGTATCGACATGAAGTTCACTACCGGGACAGCGGGGCTGAGCTGCTTGGTCCATCCGTTGCCGTAGCCGACCAGCCAGGTGATGAGCGCGAATACCGGTACCGCCACCGAGGCGGTCAGCGTTGCCGCCCGGATCCAGTCCTTGGTCCGCAGGTCGGCGCGACCCGCCAGATAGGCCGGGACGACGAAGGCCACCGCCACGGCCCCGGGGGCCTTCACCGCTGCCGACAGCGCCATCAGAGCCGCGCCGCCGGCCAGGTGATGCCAGTTCGCGCCAGGACGCAAAACGATCGCCAGTCCGGCAACCAGAAATGCCACCATCACCGCATCGTTGTGGCCACCGCCGACTCCGTGAACCAGTACCAGCGGATTGGCGATCGCCAGCCAGAGGGCAAGGTCACCGCGCTTGCCGAATCGCCCCGCCAGTCCGGGTAGCAGGCGGGCCGTGCCGAGGATGGCCAGGAAGGGGATCAGCCTCAGCACCAGGACACTGATCAGCGCATGGTTGCCGGTCAGGCTGGCCACCCAGCGGGACACCGTCACCCATAACGGTCCGTAGGGCGACGGCGTGTCCACCCACTTCCACGCCACGTTGTCGAGGAACTTGCCCGGCAGGTCGGCGGGGGTGAAGGTATACGGATCCCGACCCAGCCGCGCCAACTGGGCCTGCGCGGCGTAGCTGTACAAATCCATACTGGCCAGCGGCATCGAGACAAGCAACGGAGCCATCCACTTGACCAGCGTTCGCCGCAGCATCCCCGGCTCTATCACCTCGCGATTCACCGCGGTCGTGCCGTGCGGGGACCCGGTCAGCAGCAACCGGCCGAGCACCAGCCAGGTCGTGACGAGCAGGATGAGGCCCAAGTAGTACAGCGCTAGTGCGACGTGCAGACCCAGCCAGCCATGCCGGAGCAGCCCGATGAGCGGGATGTGCCTGGTCGGGTCGTTGGCGGGCAACGCTCCCGCACCATAACTGCCGACCGTGATCAGGACGGAGCCAGCCAGACCTGCTCGGCTGATCTGGTTGAAGCACCAGCCGTCGACGAGTCGGCCGAGCCACCCGAAGGCGCGGTGCGGCGCGCTGACGTGCACTCGCTCCTCCGTTCCGACCACTGTCACATCGTCCCAGACCCTGCCGACGGTGTTAGCCGGTCACGCGGGACGCGGCCAGTTTGCCGGATATCACCACCGTCGGTACGCCGACCCCGGGTTGAACTCCGGCACCGCAGAAGAGCAGGTTCCCGATCGCGGGGTGCTGCGTCGGGTGCCGCAAGGGACCGGTCTGTCGCGTGGTATGCGCCAACGTGAAGGGGCTTCCCGCGGCCAATCCCCGCGCCTGCCAGTCGGCGGGAGTTACCGTCCGGCTGATCTCGACACCGGCGGAGAACACCCCGCCGGCGTCGAAGCCGCGACGGCGCAGCACCTGGGCCATCTCTTCGATGTAGCGTGGTCCGACCCGGGCCCAGTCGATGCCGCCGGTGGCCGTATTGGGCGCCGGGGCAAGCACGTAGTAGGTGTTGCGGTGCGCTGGGGCAAGGCTCGGATCGGTCACCGTCGCGCTGGTGATCAGCAGGGACGGATCGGACATCAGCCGGCCGCGATCGATGATCTCCTCGAAGGTCCGCGACCAGGCCGCACCGAATGAGATGGTGTGGTGGGCCGGATCGGGCATCGAGCCGCGCGAACCGACATGCCAGAGGACAGCCGACGGTGAGTACACCGGACGACCGAGTCGGCGCGGACGCAGCCCGGACGGCAACAAGGCCCGGTACGCCTGGTCCGGGTCAGCGTTGACGATCACCACATCGGCCGGAATACGTTCCCCCGACCGGGTGATGACCGCCCGGGCCCGTCCCGACCGGATCTCGATCCCGGCGGCCGTGGTGTCGTAGCTGATGTCGACGCCGTGCTTCATCGCGGCACCGGCCATGGCCTGCGCCACCCGGTGCATCCCGCCTTTCGGGAACCAGACACCGGCCACCGAGTCCAAGTAGGGGATCACCGCGTACAGCCCGCGTGCCCGGGACGGGGCCAATCCGGCGTACATGGACTGGAACGTGAACAGCCGTCGCAGGCGTTCGTCGGTTACATAACCACCGATAACCCGGTCGAGCCGGCGCAGGCCGCCCAGTCGCAACAGGACCAGCGCCTCGGGCCTGACCAGGTCGGCGAGTGAATCCAGGTTGCGGTCCAGATAGCTGTCGAACTCGGTCCGGTAGACCCGGTCCAGATAGTCGACCAGCCGAAGGTAGTTCCGAGCCTCGGCCGGCCCGCACACCGAGGCCACCTCCTCTGCCATCCGAGCCGGTTCGCTGAAGGATCGCAGGGTCGATCCGTCGGCGAACCGGCCCCGATAGGACGGCGTGACGGGCACCAGGTCCAGCCAGTCCGTCAGCGCCTCGCCGACACAGGCGAGGGCGTCGCCGATCAGGGACGGCATCGTCAGCACCGACGGGCCGGTGTCGAAGGTGTAGCCGCCGGTCTTCCACTGTCCCATCAGACCGCCGGGCACGGACGCGGTCTCGACGATGCGCACCTGCCGGTCCGCCCCGGCAAGGCGAAGTGCCGCGGACAGCCCGCCGAGTCCCGCGCCGACGATTACCACCCGATCGGTCGGCCCGGCGACGCACCGGCGGGGCACCGGGTGTCTCAGAACGTTCGGTGCGCGGCGGCGTGGGCCAGGTCGAGCAGTGCCCGCAGCGCCTCCGGCTGCATGGTTGTCAGTGCCAGCGAATCCGCCGCGGCGGCGGCCTTGTCGGAAATCCGCTTCTCGATGGCGTCGCGCGCGCCGGTCTCGGTCAGAATCGCGCGTAGTCGCTCGACGCCCTCGTCCGTCAGATCAGGATTGCCGATGCCTGAAGTCAGGGCGGCCCGTTGTTCCGGATCGGCCTGCTGGGCGGCAAGTGCCACGAGCAGGGTTCGCTTGCCTTCACGCAGGTCGTCTCCGGCCGGCTTGCCTGTCTCGGAGGGATCGCCGAAGACGCCCAACAGGTCGTCGCGAAGCTGGAACGCCTCCCCGAGACAGAGGCCGTAGGCACCGAGTGCGCGCTGAATGTCGGCTGTCGCGCCGCCAGCGACGGCGCCCAGCAGCAGCGGGCGTTCCACGGTGTACTTGCTGGTCTTGAACTCGATCACCCGCAGTGCCTCGGACGGATGGAACTCCCCCCTGGTCTGGGCGAGCACGTCGAGGAACTGTCCGGCCACCACCTCGGTGCGCATCAGACCGAACTCCCGCTGGGCGACGGCGGCCCGATCCTCCGGTAGCCGCGAGATCGAGGCCGTGAACAGCTCCTCGGCCCAGGAGAGCAGCAGGTCTCCCAGCAGGATGGCCCCCGCCGTCCCGAAGTTTCGCGACGATCCGGGCCAGCCGTGATCGCGATGTGCGCTGGCGAACCGTCGGTGCGCCGATGGCTGCCCCCGCCGGGTATCCGAGGAATCCATCACATCGTCGTGCACCAGGGCGCACGCGTGCAGTAGTTCCAGACTGGATGCGGCTCCGATGAGCCAACGTTCGCCGTCCGCGCCGTCCAGCTGAACCGAGCGCCAGCCCCAGTACGCGAAGGACGGGCGCAGCCGCTTGCCCCCATTGAGTACCGAGGACCGGGCGGCATCGGCAAGCAAACGCAGGTCGGGATGAATCTCGGTCAGGGCCCGAGCATGATCCTCGACGAACGAGGCCAACTGGTCGGTGACCCGCTCCATCAGCGACACGGTCGCGGCGGGGATCTGCACGGGCACGGCCACGGGGCGGGACACTACGCTCTTGCCATGCCACGATCGGTTCGGGACGCCTTCGCCGAAGGCAAGACGACCTTCTCCTTCGAGTTCTTCCCACCCAAGTCCGCCGAGGACGACCGGCTGCTGTGGACCACGATCCGCGAGCTCGAATCCCTGCGTCCCGATTTCGTCTCGGTCACCTACGGTGCCGGGGGGGCGACCCGAGACCACACCATCGAGATCACCGAGCACATCGCCAGTGACACCACGTTGCTTCCGGTCGCCCACCTGACCGCTGTCGACCACTCGATCGCCGAGCTGCGCTCGATCATCGGTCGGCTGGCGGACGCCGGCATCTCCAACGTGCTGGCGCTGCGGGGCGATCCTCCTGGCGATCCGATGGGTGAGTGGGTGGCACATCCGTCGGGTCTGCATTTCGCCGGTGACCTCGTCGACCTGGTCCGGGCGCACGGGGACTTCACCGTCGGTGTCGCTGCTTTTCCGTACAAGCACCCGAGGTCGCTCTCGGTCGAGGAGGACACCCGGCGGTTCATCCAGAAGTGCCGGCGAGGGGCGGATTACGCCATCACCCAGATGTTTTTCGACGCCGAGGCCTATCTACGTCTGCGCGACCGGGTCGTCGCGGCCGGGGGCCAGATCCCGATCGTGGCCGGCCTTATGCCGGTTACCAACATGGGCATCATCCACCGATCCGAGCAGTTCACCGGCGCGCCGTTTCCCGCCGAACTCGGCGACCGGTTCGCGGCCATCGCCGATGATCCAAAGGCGGTGCGTGCCCTGGGGATCGACGAGACGTCACGGCTTGCCCAGCGGCTATTGGACGAGGGGGTGCCCGGCATCCACTTTTATACGCTGAACCGGTCCAAGGCCACTCGTGAGGTGTGGAGCAACCTGGTGGGCACCACGAGCAGGGCGCTGTCCCGCTGACCGACACCGCCAGTAGCTTCACCGATACCGCGCGCGGTCTAGCATCCCCGGGTGGTGCCCCCGTCCGGTGGCCGCATTCCGCTGGACCCGCGCGGTTCAGGGTCCGCGAGCCCGCGGCGCGGCCGGACGACTGGCAGCTCGTCGAACGGCAGCCACGCGCCCAGCACACCGAAGGGCCGATGGTCGCCGGGAAAAAGGTGATTGCGGGCCAGGTCCACAAAGCCGACCCGACGGTACAGTCGCCAGGCCCGGTTATCGCCCTCCGGAGTCGAGAGCACCATACTGCGGTGCGGCAGGTCGTCGGCCAGTGAACGCAGCACCCGCTCCCCGATCCCCAGCCCCTGCGCGGACGGAGTGACGTGCAGCTCTGAGAGTTCGAAGGCGTGATCCAGCCAGCTGCCACCCCGCCTGCCGACCGCCTTCGTGACCAGGTCATGCCACCACTGGCCGGGCAAGCAGGTATACCCGTAGCCGAATGCGAGCATCCGGCCTCCTGGATTGACAGCCGCGCGGAACCGGAACGAGTCATACCCCGCGTGCTTGCGCACGTGTAGACCCCGCTGCTTGGCCGAGCCCCGCGGGTAACCCATGGCGGCGACGTAGATGTCCATCGCCTCGTCGAGGCGATCGTCGAGCCGGTCCGGCGGCAGGTTCACGATCACGATGGTTGAATTGGCCGCACCGTGATCCATGCCGAGCAGGTTAAGCCATCTCGAGCCGTGAAAAGGGCCGCCTGTCTTCAGCTGTGTAGCCCGCATTCGGTCCTGTCGGTTCCCGCCCACCGCCCGGCCCGGCTGTCTTCGCCGGGCAACAACCGGCGGGTGCACGGAGCGCAGCCGATGGAGCCGTAGCCGTCGGAGAGCAGCGGGTTGACCAGTATTCCATTTCGCGCGATGTAGCTATCGACCTGTTCGTCGGTCCAGGATGCGATGGGATTGATTTTCACCATCTCGCGCTTGGCGTCCCACTCCAGCACCCGGACCGCTGCCCGGTCCGGCGAGTCGGCCCGGCGCAGGCCTGTCGCCCAGGCCCGGTACGGGGCCAGCGCGCGCTCCAGCGGCTCGACCTTGCGCATGGCGCAGCACAGGTTGGGATCGCGGTCGTGCAGCCTCGCGCCGTACTGCCGGTCCTGTTCGGCAACCGTCAGCCGGGGGGAGATCGTCTTAACCGTGACCGGCAGCACCGCCGCGACAGCATCGCGCATGCCGATCGTCTCGGCGAAGTGGTAACCGGTATCCAGGAAGATCACGTCGACTCCTGGCTGTACCCGCGAGGCCAGATGGGGAAGCACGGCATCGGCCATCGACGAGGCCACGCACCAGTCGCCGCCGAAGTGTTCGCTGGCCCACCGCACAATCGCTTCCGCGGGCGCCGCCTCCAGTTTCGCGCCGTCGCGATCGATCAGAGCCAGCAGATCGTGCCGGTCGGCCGTGCACACCGTCATGAGTTCCCCTTGCTCCTTGCGCGAACATGCTCCGCGCGCACCCTTGCTTCTCGCGCGAACTTGCTCCTTGCGCGAAGGCTCACCGGCCATCCTTTCTGGGCGCGGCCGTCCAGCCAGGCGCCAATCCCCGGTAGCTCAGCGTGAAGACGCGCTGACACGTCCCACACCGCCACTGCCCATGCGCTTCACCGAACGGACGCAGATCCTCGTCGCCGCAGTACGGACAATGCAACGGTGCGGCACGCTCGGACATTCCTACGCGTCCGTATAAGCGGGCGAGGCACAACTATCGGTTCGACAGGTCGAGGCAGTCGCCCGTGCGTGCGGGCGAGTCACAACAGCCACTCTTCCTCGGCCCGGTTGACGTAGGTCGCGAAGGACTCCCCGTCCTCGCGCCGGTCCAGGTAGCCCTTCAATATCCGCTCGGCGTAGTCCGGTGCCTCTTCTGCGCTGACCTTCAAGCCGCGGAACTTGCGACCGAATGCCGCCTCGGCGCCCAGCTGACCGCCGAGGTGAATCTGGAACGCTTCGGCGTCGGCGAAGCTTCCGTCGTCCTGGCGGACCTTCTGCACGATGCCCTTGAATCCGATGTCGGCGACCTGGAAGCGTGCGCAGGAGTTCGGGCAGCCGTTGACATTGATCGTGATGGGGGTGTCGAAGTCCGGCAGCCGCTTCTCGAGTTCGGCCCGGATGGTTTCGGCCCGGCCCTTCGTCTCCACGATCGCGAGCTTGCAGAACTCGATGCCCGTGCAGGCGATGGTGCCCCGGTGGAACTTCGACGGACGGGTGGCCAGGCCGAGAGTCTCGAGTTCGTCGGCCAGGGCATCGGCGCGGTCGGGGGGCACGTCGAGGATGATCAAACCCTGCTGCGGGGTAGTCCGAATTCGGCCCTCGCCGGCACCAAATTCCGCGGCAAGATCGGCCACATCAGACAGCGCGCGGCCACTGGTCCGTCCTGCCTTGGTGGTGGTTGCGACCGCGATCAAGCCGTCGGCCTGAGTGATGAGCCCGATGTGATCACGATGAGCGGGCGAGGGTGCGGGGGCCGGTCCGTCAGGCAGCGTCCGCCCGAGGTACTCCCGTTGGAGAACGTCGCGGAACTTCTCCGGGCCCCAGTCGGCCATCAGGAACTTGATTCGCGCATGGTTGCGGGAGCGCCGGTAACCGTAATCACGGAACACCGAACAGACCCCGGCCCAGATCTCGCTTACCTCCTCCGGGCGCACGAAGACCCCGATGCGCTTGCCGAACATCGGGTTGGTCGATAGGCCGCCGCCCACCCACAAGTCGAAGCCCGGACTGCCGTCCGGACCTTGCACACCGACGAACGCCACGTCGTTGATCTCGTGGTTCACGCAGTGGTGGGAGCATCCGGAGATGGACGTCTTGAACTTGCGCGGCAGGTTGGAGAACGCCGGATCGCCGATGTACTTCTGGACCGTCTCCCGCAGCGCCGGCCCGGCGTCGAGGACACTGTCGGCGGCCACCCCTTCGAGCGGGCAGCCGAGCATGACCCGGGGGGTGTCCCCACATGCCTCGGTGGTACTCAGACCGACCGTTTCGAGCTTGTCCCAGATGGTGGGCACGTCCTCCACCCGGATCCAATGCAGCTGCACGTTCTGTCGATCGGTGATGTCGGCCACATCCCGGCCGTACGTGCTCGAGATCTCACCGATCACCGCGAGTTGCCTCGAGGTCAGCTGACCTCCGTCGATCCGGATGCGCAGCATGAAGAACTCGTCCTCGAGCTCCTCCGGCTCCAGGACCGCCGTGCGGCCGCCGGGGATTCCCTGGGCACGTTGGGTGTAGAGACCGAACCACCGGAATCGACCCCGAAGATCCGCGGGGTCGATCCCGCCGAAGCCGGTGTGCTGGTAGATGTCGATGATTCGCCGCTTGACAAGCAAGCCGTCGTTGTCCCTTTTGCTGCGCTCATTCGGGTTCAGGGGCTCGCGGTAGCCGAGTTTCCACTGACCCTGTCCTTTGCCCGCAGACATGCGCGGTGAGTCCCTTCGAGAAACGTGCGTGGGGGTCTGAGCAAACGCCCACGCTCAACAGCCGGCGCCGGCCACCCTCAAAAGGTCGATGTGCCGGCGCGAGGTCAGCATCAGCGGGGCCGGGCGCACCCACCTATGGTTTCATATTCGAGCGGGTCTACCTAAAGTTGCGCCCGCACGGCTCCGCACGCCCGGACGTCAGCCCCGTTGGGGAAGCGCCGTCGGTTGTGCCACACTGGTACGCATGTTCGCCGTCCCGCTCGTCGCTCGCCTGCACGTAGACCTGCAGCGCGTCGTCAGCGCGGCGTGTCGTAAGTCCTGACGAGGGTTCCCGCGCCCAGAGGCGCCCCGATCCCCGAAGCCCCGCCGCGCTTTCCCGCACCTCGCGACACCGCGTCGGTCGGTATGCGGCCTCCCGCTCACGATCAGGACGTATCGATGACTGTCAACCTCACGACGATGACCGTCGGGGCCACGCTGTGGTTCACAGGCCTGCCGAGCGCGGGAAAGACCACCCTGGCCAACGCCCTCGCGGCAAGGCTTCGTGACTCCGGACGCGCTGTGGAAATCCTCGACGGCGACGCGGTTCGGCCGGTGCTGTCGCCCGAACTCGGCTACTCGCGTGCCGACCGCGATGCCAACGTCGCCCGCATCGGCTGGGTGGCATCGTTGCTCGCGCGACATGACGTGCTGGTGCTGGCCTCGGTGGTGTCCCCATTCGCCGACGCACGCCAGCGGGTGCGCTCGGCGCACCGTGAGCACGACACCCCGTTTCTCGAGATTCACGTCGCCACGCCGGCCGCGGTCTGCGCCGGGCGTGACGTCAAGGGCCTATACGCCAAGCAGCGCGCCGGTGCGCTGGCCGGTCTGACCGGCGCCGACGGCGAGTACGAGGCACCGTCGGAGCCCGCCCTGCGTATCGACACCGCCGAAAGATCGGTCGATTCAGCTGTGGACGATCTGATCGCCCTGCTGGAGAAGGAGAACCTGCTGTGACTGCCTTGCTGCCGCACCCCTCGCGCGACCTCGATCGCACCTGGTTGACCGACCTGGAGGATGAGGCCATCCACATCATCCGAGAGGTCATCGGCCAGTTCGAGCGTCCGGTGTTGCTGTTTTCGGGCGGCAAGGACTCCATCGTGATGTTGCATCTGGCCATGAAGGCCTTCTGGCCGTCCCGACTTCCGTTCCCGGTGATGCATGTCGACACGGGCCACAATTTTGCCGAGGTGATCGGCTATCGCGATCGAAAGCTCGATGACTGGGGAGTGAAACTGATCGTCGCCAGCGTGCAGGACGCGATCGATTCGGGCCGCGTCACCGAGACCGTGGGCCAGACCCGTAACCCATTGCAGACCGTGCCGCTGCTCGACGCCATTACCTCGCACTCCTTCGACGCCGTCCTCGGCGGCGCCCGCCGTGACGAGGAGAAGTCCCGCGCCAAGGAGCGGGTGTTCTCCGTGCGTGACGACTTCGGCCAATGGGATCCGCGCAATCAGCGACCCGAGCTGTGGGACCTCTACAACGGACGGCACCGTATCGGTGAGCATGTCCGGGTGTTTCCGCTGTCCAACTGGACCGAACTCGATATCTGGGCCTACATCGAGCGTGAGGGAATCGAGGTTCCCTCGATCTACTACGCCCACGACCGGGAGGTGTTCGAGCGCGACGGCATGCTGCTGGCGGTGACCGAGTGGACCCAGCCGCGCGCGAACGAGACCGTGCGCCTCCAGTCGGTTCGCTACCGAACGGTGGGCGACGCGACGTGCACCGGCGCGATCGCCTCTACCGCGCGTACCGTGTCGGAGATCGTCACCGAGACCGCGGCCAGCACCGTGTCAGAGCGCGGTGCGACCAGGGCCGACGATCGGGCCAGCGAGGCTGCGATGGAGGACCGAAAGCGCCAGGGCTATTTCTGATGCCGGGTGAGTTACTGCGCGTCGTCACGGCCGGCTCGGTCGATGACGGCAAGTCGACCCTGGTGGGTCGGTTGCTGCACGACGCGAAGGTGGTTCTGGTCGACCAGATGACCGCCGTCGAGCTCGCATCCGAACGACGCGGCTATGACGGAGCCGACCTTGCGCTGCTCGTCGATGGCCTCCGGGCCGAACGCGAGCAGGGAATCACGATCGACGTCGCCTACCGCTATTTCGCCACCACGAAGCGCACGTTCATTCTCGCCGACACCCCGGGGCACGTTCAGTACACCCGCAACACCGTGACAGGTGCTTCTACGGCCGATGTGGCGGTCATCCTCGTCGATGCCAGGTCCGGTGTGGTCGAGCAGACCAAACGTCACCTGGCGGTCGCTTCGTTGCTTCGGGTGTCCGAGATCGTGCTCGCGGTCAACAAGATGGACCTCGTGGAGTACCGCGAAGCCGTGTTCGACCGAATCGTCACCGATTTCGCGGCAGCGGCCTCGAATCTGAAGGTCGACCATTTCACCCCGATCCCGGTCGCCGCGCTTACCGGCGACAACGTGGTCGAAAGATCCACCCGCATGGACTGGTACAGCGGACGGTCGCTGCTGGACTTCTTGGAACGGATCGAGCCCGCGCTGGACCCGGACCTGCCGGCTCGGTTTCCGGTGCAGATCGTGATCCGGCCCCGTACGGTCGAGCATCCGGACTACCGAGGGTATGCCGGACGAGTCGAGGCTGGCGTGCTCAGGCGCGGCGATGCGGTGCGGGTCCTTCCGTCCGGCCGGATCTCGACGGTCGCCGCCATCGACACGCCGAACGGACAGCTGGAGTTCGCCCCCGCCGGAAGATCGGTGACGATCCGGCTGAGTGACGACGTCGACGTCGCCCGCGGTGACCTAATCGTCGTCGACGGAGCCCCCGCCCCGCTGGTCACCCGGGAGCTACGGGCGACCGTGTGCTGGCTGACCGACCGGCCGCTGCGAAGCGGAGATCGATTCCGGATCCGGCACACCACCCGGGACGTTCAGGCAATTGTGGACGCGATCGAGTCGAGATTGGACATCACCACCCTGGCCTCCGCGCCGGCGACCGAGTTGACCCTGAACGATATCGGAACCATCCGAATCCGGCTGGCCGAACCAATCGTGGTGGATCCGTATGAGATCAACAGATCGACTGGGGCATTCCTGCTGGTCGAGGAGACCTCCGGAGCGACCATGGCCGCCGGACTCGTCAGCTGAGATCGGCGCCGAGCGCCAGCGGGCGATACCGCCGCCGATTACCGGCCCGCAACACCGATGGACGAGACTGTCGGCGTGACCGGGTTGCCTCTGACGCTCGACCTCACCGGTCGCCGGGTTGTCATCGTGGGTGGCGGATCGGTTGCCGTTCGGCGCGTCGAGACCTTTCTGCGGGCGGGCGCGCACGTCGTCGTCATCGCACCCTCGACGACCGGTGATTTAGGCATGGCGGACGTCGAGCGGCATCAGCGCGGGTATCGGTCCGGCGACCTCGACCACGCCTGGTTGGCCGTTGCGGCGACCGACGACGAACAGGTCAACGCGGCCGTGGTCGCCGAGGCCACCGCCAACCGGATCTTCTGCGTCCGGGCCGACCAGGCACGATCCGGATCTGCCCGCGTGCCAGCCATTCACACCAGCGGTGACTTGACGGTTTCGGTCAATGCCGGCGACGACCCAAGGCGTGCCGTCGAGCTTCGCGATCTGATCGCGGCCGCGATCGAGGCTGGCACGCTCGCCTCCCGGCCGGTCCGACCCGCGGCGGTCGGCAGCGTCGCACTGGTCGGTGGTGGGCCCGGCGATCCGGAGCTGATCACGGTGCGCGGCCAACGTCTGCTTTTCGAGGCCGACGTGGTGGTCGCCGACCGGCTGGCACCCCGCTCGCTGCTCGCCCGACTCGACGCCGCCGTCGAGATCATCGATTGTGGCAAGTCCGCGCACCGGCACAACCTCACCCAGGATGAAATCAACGCCGTGATCGTCGAGCGGGCTCGCGCCGGCCTGCGGGTGGTGCGACTCAAGGGCGGCGACCCGTTCGTATTCGGTCGCGGCGGTGAAGAGGTCGCCGCCTGCGTTGCCGCCGGAATCGCCGTGCAGGTCGTCCCCGGTATCACCTCCGCCATCGCGGCCCCGGCTTCAGCTGGCATCCCGGTCACCCATCGCGGCCTGGCGGCCGACTTCGCGGTGGTCTCGGGACACCGCGATCCGGGCCGAGCCGAGGCCGGCTGGAACTGGCCGGAACTGGCCGTCGGCCCGGCGACGCTGGTGTTGCTGATGGGCATGGACACCCTCGGCGGGATCGCCCGAGAACTCATCGAGAACGGCCGACCGGCCGATACTCCGGCCGCGGTGATCCACCGGGCCACGCTGCCGGAGCAGCGCGTGGTGCGGGCACCGCTCGGCGAGCTGGCCGACGCGGCCCGGCGCGCGGGATTGTCGGCACCCTCCGTGGTGATCATCGGCGCGGTGGCGGCCCTCGGTACGGACTGGGGTAGGCCTGTCGTACCCGAGGTTTAGCGTCGATCTGGATCTGGATCTGGATCTGGATCTGGATCTGGATCAGTCGCTCGCAGCTGTTGACCAGCGAGGACGATCTGATAGCATCGAACATAAGTTCGATTCAGAGTGACCGGGACCACGAGACAGGAGACCCACATGAGCAGTCCGATCCCGGCCGGCGTCACCGCATTGCTCTCTCAGGCCAGCAAGACCTGGGCTGAGGCGGTCATGGAACCGCGGGCGGCCGAGAAATATCGCGGGGCCCATGTCGCGGCGTTGCGGGCCGCCGCGGCCGTGCTGGCCCTGCGGGCGCGTCCGGTGGATGGGACGCGGCGACGGCCGACCAGCGCTTGGGTGCTGCTCGATGCGGTTGCTCCTGAGTTGGGGGACTGGTCCGCCTACTTCGCCGATAGCGCCCGACGGCGGGCGGCCATCGAGGCTGGTTCGTCGAGCGTGGTGAGCGAGCGAGACGCAGACGACCTGCTGCGTGCCGCTGGTGAGTTCATCGCCCTGATCGACCGTAGGATTGACGCCTTGGCTATTCGAATGGCCAGCTGAGTCGGCTTGCGGCGCTAATGTCTTGACTCGTGGCAGCTGATACTTCGGACCAGCGCGGCGCGGACGCCGCGCTCGTACCACGGGGTCAATCGCGGCCGTTGTGGTTGGCCCTGTCGGCAGTGGTGCGGGCCCACCGGGGTGCCGGGTTGCTCCGCATTCTCGACTGCGGCGGCGGATCGGGCAGTCTCGCGGTCCCGCTCGCCGGTCTGGGCACCGAGGTCACGGTGGTCGATGTGAGCATCGATGCGCTCGGCACTCTGCTCCGCCGCGCGGCCGAAGCCGGCGTTTCCGATCGGGTTACCGCCGTTCAGGGCGAAGCCGAATCGCTCACAGAGCTGATGCCGAAGGCCGCGTTCGATCTTGTGCTGGCCCATGAGGTCCTCGACAAGGTCTCCAGCGTGGGCCCGGCTTTGGCGCAGGTCGCCGCCGTGCTGCGCCCGGGTGGTGTCACGAGCATCGTGGTCGGCAATCCGGTAGCGGGTGTGCTCGGCCGTGCCCTGGCCGGCGACGTCGCCGGAGCGCTTGCGGCATTTCGGCGCCCGGATCATGAGGTGCTGGACCTGGCGGCCCTCGAGGCTCATTGCCTGGCGGCCGGTCTGGCCGTCGAATCGGTCGAGGGCATCGGAGTCTTTACCGAACTGGTCCCGGGCATCGACCTGGAGCGTCCAGGAGCCCTGATCGCGCTCACCGAACTCGAAGCGGCCACCGCGGCCCTCGCGCCCTATCGCGACATCGCGTCGCGGCTGCACGTCATGGCCCGGCGCGCGACCGTGCCGACCGGCTAGGCCCGTCCGGTGGGGCGCAGCGCGGATCTACCCCGCGCCTCGGGGGAGCTCGACGGTGACGACTCGGGCTGCCACGTGCTACACGTGGACATGGATGCTTTTTTCGCCAGCGTCGAGATCCGAAACCGACCTGAGCTGGTCGGGCTTCCGGTCGTGGTGGGTGGAGCTCAAGGCCGGGGTGTGGTGGCCGCGGCGTCCTATGCGGCGCGGACCTTCGGGGTTCGCAGCGCGATGTCGATGGCGCAGGCCCTTCGACTCTGCCCGCAGGCCGTGGTCATCGCACCCGACCGGAGTGCCTACAGCGAGGCATCCACCTGCGTCATGCGGATCCTGGCCGATTTCACTCCTGTGGTGGAACCGCTATCCCTCGATGAGGCCTTTCTCGACATCTCGGGCGCTGTGGTTCTCTTCGGCCGGCCCGCCGAGATAGCCCGGCAGATCCGTCGGCGGGTTCGGGCCGAACAGGGGCTGACCTGCTCGGTCGGCGTCGCGTCGATCAAGTCGATCGCGAAGCTGGCGTCCGGCAGCTGCAAGCCCGACGGCCTGCGGGTAGTGCCCCGGGCCGAGGTGTTCGATTTTCTGCATCCGCTGCCCGTCACCGCACTGTGGGGAGTCGGCGCCCGGACGGCCGAACCGCTGCGTCGGCTTGGTATCCGCACGGTTGCCGACCTCGCCGCGACACCGCTGGACACGCTGCGGCGATCCGTCGGCGCGGGCGCCGCGAGGCATCTGCTCAACCTGGCCAACGGCCGTGATGAGCGTGTGGTGGCGCCGAGAGAGGCCGAGAAGTCGATTTCGACGGACCGGACGCTGGCCAGGGACCTGCTGACCGAGTCCGAGGTGGCTCGTGAGTTGCTGCGCGGCGCGGCTGAGGTGACCGAGCGACTCCGGCACGCCAAACGGGTAGCCCGGACGGTGGGTATCAAGATTCGGTTCGCGGACTTCACCACCGTCACGCGGGTCCGAACGCTTCCGGAAGCCACTGACCTGCGGGCGGTCGTGTACGCGGAGTCGTTAGAGCTGTACCGAGGGCTACACCTTGATCGGCCCCGGATCCGGTTGGTGGGGGTAAAGGTTGAGAACTTGCGACCCGCAGGCGAGGCGACCCAGCTGGCGCTGGAGCTGCCCGGCTTCGAACCGGCCGCGGGC
>Ga0307504_10000104_pt1 | contig 16724 bp, 13 predicted proteins | sample 19_S_MG_FD_194516 | JGI IMG/M metagenome (GOLD analysis project Ga0307504, IMG submission 194516) | Soil microbial communities from Populus trichocarpa stands in riparian zone in the Pacific Northwest, United States - 19_S | ecosystem: Environmental > Terrestrial > Soil > Riparian zone > Trees... | reverse complement strand
GAATGCCACCCGCACGGGCCGGATGCGCGACATCGTGGCCACCATCCAGGCCGAACAGGACGAGATCATTCGGGCCCCGTTGGCCGGCGTGCTCGTGGTGCAGGGCGGCCCCGGCACCGGCAAAACCGTGGTGGCGCTGCACCGGGCCGCGTACCTGCTCTACGCGCACCGCGATCGGCTGGCCCGTTCCGGGGTGCTGGTGGTGGGACCGAATCACCGGTTCATGCGCTACATCGAGCAGGTGCTGCCGAGCTTGGGTGAGTCGGGAGTCGTCATGGCGACGCCGGGCCAGCTGTTTCCAGGCATCGACGCCACCGAGACCGAGGATGCGGCGGCCGTGCTCGTCAAGGGCAACCCGCGGATGGCTCGGGTGCTGGCCGCCGCGGTCAAGGCGCGCCAGCGCCTTCCGTCGGGTCCACGTGCCCTGGACGTCGAGAGCACCAAGATCACACTGACGGTACGGGACGTCGAGCAGGCACGGCATCGGGCCCGGCTATCACGAAAGCCCCACAACGAAGCCAGGGTCCGGTTCGTCGCCGACATGCTGGAACGACTCGCCGTGCGGATGGCGAAGGCGTTGCGAACCGATCTGGACGACGACACCCGCGGTGAGATAACCAACGCCCTGCGCTGCGCTCCTGACGTCCGACGTGAGTTGAACCTGTGCTGGATGCCGCTGACGCCCGAAAAGCTGGTGCGAGACCTATACGCCGACCCGTTCTCACTCGCCGGGCCGGGCCGGGTGTTGTCGGAGGCCGAGGCAACGGCGCTGCACCGGGAACGCGCGGCGCCATGGACGCCGGCCGACGTGGCAGTGCTCGACGAGGCGGCCGAATTGCTGGGCAGGTACCCCAGCACCGCATCTGATCAACAGGAATGGGCTCAGGCCGACCACGAGCAGGAACTCAGCTACGCCCGGACGGTGCTCGAGATGTCGCCCGAAGCGGCGAAGATCATCACCGCCGAAGAGCTCGCCGACCGGTACGGCCCAAGCGTGCGCCGCCAGTCGCTGGTGGAACAGGCGGCAAGCGATCGCAGTTGGGCCTTCGGGCACGTGGTGATCGACGAAGCGCAAGAGCTCTCGGCCATGCAGTGGCGACTGCTGATGCGCCGCTGCCCCGCCAAATCGATGACCGTCGTCGGCGACACGGCGCAAACGGGCTCACCGGCCGGCGCGCGCACGTGGGACCAGATGCTCCGCGCGCATGTTCGAGACCGCTGGAACCTGACTGAACTGACGGTGAACTACCGAACTCCGGGCCGGATCATGAGGGTGGCCGGTGACCTGCTGGCAGCGGCCGGAATCGAGACCACCCGCCTCACTTCGGCGCGGGAGGGCGACTGGCCGCCGACGGCCGAACGCACCAGCGGCGAACTGGGCACCGCGACCGTATCGGCTATCCGCGAGGAGTTGGGCCGGCTCACCGCCGGGCGGCTCGACAAGGGCTGGCTCGCCGTCATCTCACCCCGAGCCGAGCACGCCGGCGTGCTCGCCGCGGTGGGCGGGGCCTTCCCGACGGGAGGAAACCCCACCGAGCTCATCTCGGTGCTGACGGCCGCCCAGTCCAAGGGGCTGGAGTTCGACGTCGTACTGTTGCTCGAGCCTGCCGAGATCCTCGCCGAATCCCGTCGAGGACCAAGCGACCTCTATGTCGCCATGACACGGTCGACTCAGCGACTGCGCATCCTGCACCGGCTCCCGTTGCCCGAGACCCTGTCCTCCGGCATCACTGAGACCTCATCCCGCTGTCCATCGGCATAACTGGAAACGCATCGTTTTTTCCCCCTGCGCTAGTCCTGTCCGCCCGCGTAACTGGAAAGGCATCCTCATGAGACGCTTCCGGGCCATTCGCCGAGCCGCGATGCTCACCGCATTCACCACCAGTTTGCTGGCCGCCGGCGCCGGGGTGGCGAGCGCGCACGTGACGATAGGCGGATCCGACCTGACACAGGGCGGCAGCGATGCCCTTATCTCGTTCCGGGTGCCCACCGAGAGCGATTCGGCGAGCACCGTCGAGGTACAGGTCCAGCTGCCGACCGACAACCCGATCGCCTCGGTCCTCGTGCAGCCGCACGCCGGCTGGACGGCCAAGGTGACCAACAAGAAGCCCGCGACCCCGCTCAAGACCGATGACGGCGAGATCAGCCAAGTCGTGTCCGAGATCGACTGGAAGGCGAACAGCGCGTCCATCGGCATCAAGCCTGGCCAGTTCGACCAGTTCATTGTCATTGCCGGGCTGCTGCCGAAGGTAGCGCAATTGACGTTCAAGACGATCCAGACCTACAGCGACGGATCCGAGACCTCCTGGATCGAAGAGGCTGCCCCCGGAAGCAACGCCCAACTGGAGCACCCGGCTCCGGTGCTCACACTCGCGCCCGCCTCGGCGGACACGGCTTCGCCGAGTCAGGCGCCAACCGTCAACTCGACCCGCACCAGGTCCTCGGCCAGCTCGAAGGGGGCCTCGAGCGGCGCCGTTACCGCTGCCGTTCTGGTCGGATCCCTCGGCGTGCTGCTCGGCGGTGCCGCCCTGGTCCTTGCTCTCGCGAACCGCCGGCACTAGCGGCTCCGGCACCAGCGGCTCCGGCACCAGCGGCTTCGGCACCAGCGGCCGAGAAGACGTTTCAGCGGCCTGTAGACGTCGCGCGGGCATAGGAGGATGATGTCGGGGACGAGCACGCGCCCCGGTGTCGATCTCACGGCGTTCGGGCGCGCCAGAAGCACTGCGAAGTCGCGGGGAGGACACCGGGCAGGGGGCCCGGACGGCACACCAAAGGCCGTGACCTCCAATGTAGAAGTCACGGCCTCAGATGATGCTTCGGGCTGAGTTTCTACCTCTCGGATCCACGCACCGAGAGGTGCCCGCTCATACCTCTGCAGGGGTGTTCGTGTTGCCTTCGAGCAGCGAGCGAACCTCGGACTCGCGATAACGGCGGTGGCCGCCGAGAGTGCGAATCGAGGTGAGCTTGCCGGCCTTGGCCCACCGGGTCACCGTTTTAGGGTCGACTCGGAAGAGCGTGGCCACCTCTGACGGGGTCAGTAGGGGCTCAGACTCGGTTCGTTGACGAGGATTGGTCATAGACCCTCGCCCCCTTTCTAATTCTCAAAACGCGCATCCCGTTGCGCGTCGTAGGAAGTATGCACCAATTTCCGGCCCGACCCGGTGTCTATTCTCTGTAAAGTATTGGATTTTTGGTTGCGATTTGATTACGAACCCTTGCGAAAGTCCGTTCAATGCACAGGTGGTGTTGTGTCGTGCGCGGCCGGTAAGCGCCGGACGCCCGCTTTCGACTTCGTGAGGTCTCGAACACGGTTAGGTGGCTGGTGTGCCGGAGGGCTCATCTGCGATGTACGCTCGAAGCACGAATTGATAACCAGATTCCCGTCGCTGATGGATCAAGGCTTGTGCCCGCAACTCAGCGTCGGATGACTGTGCGAGCGAGGGGGTCGAGCCATGGGGCGCGGCCGTGCTAAGGCAAAGCAGCAAAAAGTGGCGCGGGAACTGAAGTACAACACCCAAACCACCGATTTTTCCGCGCTGCAGCGCGAACTCGGCCGCTCTGCCGAGTCCGGCTTCAATGGTGCGGAGTCACAGGGCGACCCCTACGCCGACGAAGACTTCGACGACGAAGACACCTGGGCTAGGGGATCCCGTTAAGAGCGGGTGAGTCCGGCTCGTTCAGAAGGCGCAATCGGCGTAGTTGCCCGACATCCGGACCTGACCGGAGCCTTGCGTCACAGTGCCCAGGATCCAGGTCGGCACGCTCCGGTCGTTGAGCAGCCGCACCGCTGCTGCGGCATGTTCGGCCGCGACGATCGCCACCATGCCCACCCCAAGATTGAAGGCCTGTTCCAAGTCGGAGCGGGCGACTCCACCGACCTCTGCCAAGTACTGAAAGATCGGCAGCGGCGACCAGGTTGCCCGGTTCACCGCGGCGTCGACGTCGGAGGGCAGCACCCGCGCCAGATTGCCGGCCAATCCCCCACCCGTGACGTGGGCCAATGCCCGGACACCGGTCCGGGGCCCCAGGGCGCGAATGAGCGCCAGACAGTCCTGGGCGTAGATCCGAGTCGGGGTAAGCAATTCCTCGCCGAGACTCCGGCCTGGCAGGGCGTCCGGGACGCTGTACAGGTCCAGCCCCTTCGCCGCGATGATGTGCCGCACCAGCGAGTAGCCATTGGAATGCACACCGGACGATCCCAGAGCGATCAGAACGTCACCGGGCCGGACGTGCTCCGGTCGCAAGATCTCATCAGCGTTGACGACACCGGTGCCCGCGCCCGATATGTCGTAATCGCTCTCAGCCATCACGCCTGGGTGCTCCGCTGTTTCACCGCCCACCAGCGCGCAACCGGCCCGAACGCAGCCTTCGGCGATGCCAGCCACTATCGCGGCGACCTTGGCTGGCACGACCCTGCCGGTGGCGATGTAATCGGTCATGAAGAGAGGCTCAGCGCCGACTACCACGAGGTCGTCGATCACCATTGCCACCAGGTCGATCCCGATGGTGTCATGACGATCCAGTCGTTGAGCGATCGCCAGTTTTGTGCCGACGCCATCCGTAGAGGTCGCCAGCACCGGATTCGGATAACGCCCGACATCCAGCTGAAACAGCCCGGCGAAACCCCCCAAATCACCGCGCACACCCGAGCGGTAGGTGCGGCGGACCGAATCACCCATCAGCTCGACCGCGTGCTCGGCAGCGCCTATGTCAACGCCGGAGGCGATATATGAGATCCGGCCAGCTGCCGGGCTCACCTGACCACTCACTGGTGGTGCAGGGCTGGCGGGCTGGCGACCTGAGCCGGCTCACCGAGGTGGCTTGGGGTGCGGGCAACCGTAGCTCGGGAGCCGTTGACCGCACGACCGATGCCCTCGAGCATGTGCTTGCCGACCTCGTCCGGAACCTTGATCGGGTATTCGCCGTCGAAGCACGCTCGGCACAGCCTGGACTTAGGTTGTTCGCTTGAGGCGATCAAACCTTCCAACGACACATAGCCGAGCGAATCCGCCCCGATCGACGCGCGAATCCCCTCGTTGTCGAGCCCGCTGGCGATGAGCTCGGCCTTCGAGGCGAAGTCGATGCCGTAGAAGCAGGGCCACTTGACCGGCGGCGAAGCGATCCTGACGTGAACCTCCAGCGCACCTGCCTCGCGGAGCATCCGCACCAGAGCGCGCTGCGTGTTGCCCCGGACGATCGAATCGTCGACGACGACCAGGCGCTTGCCGCGGATGACGTCCCGAAGCGGGTTCAGTTTGAGCCGAATGCCGAGTTGGCGAATCGTCTGAGAGGGTTGAATGAAGGTTCGCCCGACATATGCGTTTTTCACCAAACCCATCCCATATGCGATCCCGGACGCTTGCGCGTACCCGATGGCGGCCGGTGTCCCCGATTCGGGTACGGGCATGACCAGATCGGCCTCGACCGGATGCTCGCGAGCCAGACGACGGCCGATCTCGACGCGGGTGGAGTGCACGCTCCGGCCACCGATGGTGGTGTCCGGTCGCGCGAGGTATACGTATTCGAACAAGCACCCTTTGGGATCCGGATTCGCGAACCGCTGGCTACGCAGGCCGTCCTCGTCGACGGCGATCAGCTCGCCGGGCTCAATCTCGCGTACGAAGGCCGCACCGACTATGTCCAGGGCAGCGGACTCACTGGTTACCACCCAGCCACGCTCGAGACGACCCAAAGACAGCGGCCGGACGCCCTGGGGGTCCCGCGCGGCGTAGAGGGTCTGCTCGTCCATGAAGACGACGGAGAAGGCACCGCGTAGTGTCGGCAGCACCTCCATGGCGGCCTGCTCCACGGACACGTCCGGACGATCGGCGAGCAGCGCGGTCATCAGATCGGAGTCCGAGCTGGAGTCCATCCGCATATCGCCCCGGCCGCCACGCCGCGGCACCCGGGGCGCGAGTTCGGCCGTGTTCACCAGGTTTCCGTTGTGCCCGAGAGCTATCCCGGTGCCCGCCTGGGTGGTGCGAAACACCGGCTGAGCATTTTCCCACGTTGTCGACCCGGTGGTGGAGTAGCGGGTATGACCCAGGGCGATATGCCCCTTCAGGGTGGCCAAGGTTGATTCGTCGAACACCTGTGACACCAGCCCGAGATCCTTGTAGACCAAGATCGACGAACCGTCGCTGACCGCGATGCCGGCCGCTTCCTGCCCCCGATGCTGCAAGGCGTACATACCGAAGTACGCCAGTTTTGCGACCTCCTCGCCCGGTGCCCAGACTCCGAAGACGCCACACGCGTCCTGCGGGCCTTGATCCTGGGGGTCGAGATCGTGGGTGAGCCTGCCGTCTCCGCGCGCCACACCGGACAGTCTACGGGAGATCTCGGCCGGCCCGGACGGACCCGGCCGCCGGATTCGACTATCCGCAGTCAGCTCAGCAGCGGCAGCTGGTCGGTGAGATCAGCTCGATTGCCACTGGCCGAGACCGTGCCGTCGGCGACGGCGTCGCGCCAGTCGAGACGGCCGGTGGCGAGGCGCACGAAGGTCAGCGCGTCGGTCTCGACCACGTTTGGCGGCGTGCCGCGAGTGTGGCGCGGACCGGCCACCGCCTGAACGGCGGCAAACGGCGGTATCCGTACTTCGACCGAACGGCCCGGATACCGGGAAGCCAGGACGCCGGCCAGACCGCGGACAGCGACGGCCAGGGCCGCGGGCGCGAGGGCAACGGCGTCGAGCTCCGGCATCGACCGGGACAGGTCGTCGGCATGCACCACAAGTTCCACAACCCGGGTTATCAGGAAATCCTCAGACGTGGTCGGCCCCCGCGGGGTATCGATGACCCGCGGTAGCGCACCGGCCAGCGCGACGCCGACTTCGGTCGCTACCGCGTCGAGTTCGGCCCGCAGCTCGTCCGGACTCCGCGCGCCGGTGGCTTCGAGCGTCGACGAGGCGATCATGTCTACGTCCCGCCGGTACCGGCTGACGAACTCCGACATCGGCAGCGGTTCGGCATCCGTCGGAGCGCCCAGCCGTACCAGCAGGCCACGGTGAACAAGCAGGACGTGACCGGTAAGGGTCCTCAGGTCCCAACCCGGGAGTACCGAAGGGCGGCCGAAGCCGTCGCCCGGCACGCGCCCCAGCCACTCCCGGATGGCTGCCGATTGGCTCAGGAAATCCGCGCCGTGCCGAGTCGCCATGACTGCCCCGTCAACCGAAAAGCTCGGGCAAGGTCGCGGTCCAGGCCCGGCGCAGTTCGGCCAGCGTGATTCGAAATTGGCCCTGAACCTCGAGCGCGGCCTCGAGGATGTCCAGGACGCCGATGCGCAGCGCCGGTAGCCGCCGCGCCGTGCACATGTCCGTGAACCGCACCTCCTCGGTTCGCGGAACGGCCACGATCGCTCGTCCGGCCGATTCGGAAAAGAGGAACACGAACGGATCGATGCCGTCCGGCACGACCAGCCGCACCCCGGCGCCGCCGCGCAAGCACGACTCGCTCAACGCCGCGAACAGACCTCCATCGGACAGGTCGTGGGCGGCGTCCACCAGGCCATCCCGGGAGGCGTTTATCAGCACATCTGCCAGCAGTCGCTCACGCTCCAGATCGACAGCCGGCGGTATGCCACCGAGAAAAGCGTGCGATACATATGCCCACTCCGAGCCGCCGAACTCCTCTCCGGTGTCGCCCAACAGGTACAGCAACTGACCGTCGCGGGCGAAGGCGATCGGCGTTCGCCGCGCGACGTCGTCGATCACGCCGAGAACGCCGACCACCGGAGTAGGCAGGATCGCCGACGCGCTGGTCTGGTTGTAGAAGCTGACGTTGCCACCGGTGACCGGAATACCGAGCTGCTGGCATCCGTCGGCCAGACCCCGCACGGCCTCGGAAAACTGCCACATGACGCCGGGATCCTCCGGCGAGCCGAAGTTCAGGCAGTTCGTCACCGCCAGCGGACGCGCGCCGGTGGTCGCCACGTTGCGGTACGCCTCGGCAAGGGCAAGCTGGGCGCCGGCGTACGGGTCCAGCCGGGTATACCGGCCGTTGCCGTCGACCGAGAGCGCGATGCCCAGCGTGGCGTCGGCACCGCCGTGCTCGTCTCGCCAGCGGTCGTCGGTGACCCGGATCATGCCGGAATCCTCCGGCTGCGCGAGCACCGTGTTACCGAGCACGTAACGGTCGTATTGATCGGTGACCCAGGACTTGTCGGCCAGATTCGGGGAGCTGATCAATCGCAGGGCGGTGGCCCGCAGCTCGTCGCCGGTCCGCGGTCGCCGGAGTTGCTCACCACGATCGCCGTTCAGGACGTCCTGATCGTCGGGTCGGGCCACCGTCCGGTGATAAACCGGACCCTCGTGTGCCAGTGTTCGGGGCGGCACGTCGACGATCTGCTCACCGTGCCAACGCATGGTCAGTCGGCCCGAGTCGGTCACCTCGCCGACGACGGTCGCGGTGACGTCCCACTTTTTGCAGATCCCCATGAACACCGGAAGGTTGTCGGGGGTTACCACGGCCATCATGCGCTCCTGAGATTCGCTCATCAGGATCTCTTCGGGCACCAGGGTCTCGTCGCGGAGCGGCACCAGGTCCAGCTCGATCGCCATCCCACCGGACCCGGCGGCCGCCAGCTCAGTAGTGGCACAGGACAAACCTGCCGCGCCCAGGTCCTGAATGCCGGTCACCAGGTCGGCTGCGAAGATCTCCAGGCAGCATTCGATGAGGACCTTCTCGGCGAACGGGTCACCCACCTGCACCGCGGGGCGCTTAGACGGTTTGGTGTCGTCGAAGGTCGCACTGGCCAGCACCGAGGCGCCGCCGATGCCGTCGCCGCCGGTGCGGGCACCGAACAACACGACCTTGCTGCCTGGCCCCTCGGCTTTGGCCAACTTGATCTCGTCGGCGCGCAGCACGCCCACACACAACGCGTTCACGAGCGGGTTGGCAAGGTAGGTCGGATCGAAGACGACCTCACCACCGATGTTAGGCAGGCCAAGGCAGTTGCCGTAGCCGCCAACGCCCGCCACCACACCAGGCAGCACCCGCGCCGTGTCCGGGGCGTCGGCTGGACCGAACCGGAGCGCGTCCATGACCGCGACCGGTCTCGCGCCCATGGTGAGAATGTCGCGGACGATGCCGCCGACGCCGGTTGCGGCGCCTTGGTGTGGTTCGACATAGGACGGATGGTTGTGAGATTCGATCTTGAAGGTGACCGCCCATCCGTCCCCGATATCGACGACGCCAGCGTTCTCGCCGATACCAACCAGCAGGATCTGCGATGCCTCAGCTGGAGCCTTCTCGGCGAACTGGCGCAGATGAACCTTGGATGACTTGTACGAGCAGTGCTCGGACCACATCACCGAGTACATCGCCAGCTCCGAGCTGGTCGGCCGCCGGCCGAGAATTTCTCTGATGCGGGCATATTCCCCATCGGCCAGACCCAATTCGCGATACGGCTGCCGGCGATCGGGTGAGCGTCGCGCGTTGCCCACCGTGTCGACACCGGCAACCGCATTCTCGGACTCGACCGTCGTGTCGGCCTCGTCGGCCGACCGGACCGTCGTGTCGGCCTCGCCGGCCGACTTGTCCGTCGTGTCGGCCTCGTCGGCCGACCGCGCGATGGGGGATGTCATGCGCTGACCACACTCTTGAGGATCGAGGTAAAGAAGGCCAGGCCGTCGGTCGTCGGACCCGTCAGCTCCTCGACGGCATGCTCGGGGTGGGGCATGAGGCCGACGACGTTGCCTTCAGAGTTGCTGATCCCCGCGATGTTGCGGTACGAGCCGTTGGGGTTGTCGCCGAGGTAGCGAGCAACCACCCGGCCTTCCCGCTCGAGTGCGTCCAACGTCTCATGGTCGGCGACGTACGCTCCCTCGCCGTTTTTCAGGGGCACCACGATCTCCTGCCCCTCGGCGTAGTCGCCGGTCCAAGCGGTTGCGGAATTCTCGATGCGAAGTCGTTGATCGCGACACACGAACTTGCGGTGATCATTGCGAATCAACGCACCGGGCAGCAGATGCGCCTCGCAGAGCACCTGGAACCCGTTGCAGATGCCCAACACCGGCATGCCGCCACGCGCACCGTCGATGATCGAGCGCATCGCCGGGGAGAAGCGGGCGATCGCCCCGCACCGCAGGTAATCACCATAAGAAAACCCTCCCGGCAGGACGATGGCGACCACCTCGGCCAGCCAGGAGTCGCCGTGCCATAGGGGAACCGGCTCGGCGCCCGCCAACCGGACGGCGCGCAGCGCGTCCCGGTCGTCGAGACTGCCCGGGAAGGTCACTACTCCAACTCGAGGGGCCACGTCGTCAGGTTACCGGGGCGTGCGATCGCTCAGGTTCGGGCATTGCGGCCCGATCGGGCGTTTGTGCGGCGGGCTTGTGGGTCAGCGACGGATGGTGAAATCCTCGATCACCGGGTTGGCCAGCAGGGTGTCGGCCAGCTTGGTCAGGGCTTCATCGGAAATGTCGTCAGCGACGTCCAGCTCGAAGTGTTTGCCTTGCCGGACACCGCGCACCCCGGAAATACCCAACCGGCCGATAGCGCCGACAATCGCCTGACCCTGCGGATCGAGAATCTCAGGTTTCATCACGACATCGACTACGACTCGGGCCACCGTTGAGCTCCTCAGGACTATGCGGTCTATGCCACTCTATCCGTGCTGATCATCAGGCACGGGTGACGCCGGGCCCGGCCAGTCGGCGAAGCGAAGCCCGGTGAGCTGTTCGTAGGCGTCCAGGTAGCGCCGTCGGGTGGCCTCGACGACGGCCTCAGGCAATTCCGGTGGCGGCATCGAGGAGGTCCGGCGCCATCCGGACGCGGGTGAGGTGAGCCAGTCCCGGACATACTGCTTGTCGTACGACGAGATGGTCCGCCCGGGTTCCGGTGGCCAGCGTTCGGTCGGCCAGAACCGGGACGAGTCGGGAGTGAGCACCTCGTCGGCGAGCAACATCTCACCCGAGCAAGGATGCAGACCGAACTCGAACTTGGTGTCCGCAAGCAGAATCCCCCGTCCTGCCGCGAGCTCGGCGGCATAGGCGTAGATCTCCAATGTCACGGTCCGCAGCCTGCGTGCGGTCTTCTCGCCGACCCGTCGGGCCACCACCTCGAAGCTGACGTTTTCGTCGTGCTGACCGACCGCGGCCTTCGTCGCCGGGGTGAAGATGGGTTCGGTCAACCTGTCCCCATCCTTCAGTCCGGCTGGCAGCGGCACTCCGCAGACCGCTCCGGTGGCCTGATAGTCGATCAGCGCACTGCCCGTGAGATAGCCGCGCGCGACCGCCTCTATCGGGATCATGTCCAGCCTCGTGCACAGCATGGCCCGGCCCCGCCAGACGTCCGGGATCAGCTCGTCGTCGTGGCTGATGAGGTGGTTGCCCACCAGGCCAGCGAGGGCGGAGAACCACCACACCGACATTGCGGTCAAGATCCGTCCCTTGTCCGGGATGGGCGTGGGCAGGATGTGGTCGTAGGCCGAAATCCGATCGCTGGCCACCAACAGCAAGTGACCGGTATCGGTGGCGTACAGGTCGCGCACCTTGCCCGAGTGCAGGTGGGTCAGACCGGCGCTCTCGAGCTCGGAAGGCGGGATCACGGCCAGATTTTGTCACACCGTTCATTGGATCGCTGCCGGCTCATAGGATCGCCTCCGGTTGGTAGTTGGCCGCGGCGGGCTGGCTGGACAACGCCAGGTCAACCGCGCCGATCACCGATTCGACCTGAGCCCGGGCGGCGCCGGTGAAGGTCAGCGGCTGCGCGAGCAGGTCAGTGAGAATGCCCTGATCCAGGCCCAACCGCGGGTCTCCGGCCAGCCGGGCCAGCAGGTCGTTGTCGGCGGCTCCCCGCTCCCGCATGTCGAGGGCCACCCGCACGGCGTGCTCCTTGATCGCCGAGTGGGCCTGCTCGCGGCCCACGCCGGCCCGGATCGCGGCCATCAGGACCTTCGTGGTGGCAAGAAACGGCAGATATCGATCCAGCTCTCGAGCGATCACGGCGGGGAACGCGCCGAATTCGTCCAGCACCGTGAGCGTGGTCTCCAACAGCCCGTCGATGGCGAAGAAGGCATCGGGCAATGCGACCCGGCGGACCACAGAGCAGGATACGTCACCCTCGTTCCACTGATCGCCGGCCAGCTCGCCCGCCATCGAGGCGTAGCCGCGCAGGATCACCGCGAAGCCGTTGACGCGTTCGGCCGACCGGGTGTTCATCTTGTGCGGCATTGCCGAGGACCCCACCTGGCCAGGGCTGAAGCCCTCGGTGACCAGCTCATGGCCCGCCATCAACCGGATCGTCTTGGCCATAGAGGACGGCGCCGCCGCGAGCTGCACCAAGGCCGACAGCACGTCGAAGTCCAACGATCGCGGGTATACCTGCCCGACCGAGGTGAGCACTCGCCGGAACCCCAGATGCGCCGCCACCCGGGACTCCAGCTCGGCCAGCTTGGCCGCGTCACCATTCAGCAGATCCAGCATGTCCTGCCCGGTGCCCACCGGACCCTTGATCCCGCGGAGTGGATAACGAGCCACCAGATCGTCCAGCCTGCCCAGGGCAACCAGCAACTCCTCGGCCACGGTGGCGAACCGCTTGCCCAATGTGGTGACCTGCGCGGCCACGTTGTGGGACCGGCCCGCCATGACCAGCGTCTCGTATTCGGCGGCACGACGGGCCAGCCGGACCAGGACGGCCAGTACCTTCGTCCTGACCAGGGCGAGCGCGGAGCGGATCTGGAGCTGCTCGACGTTCTCCGTCAGGTCGCGGCTGGTCATGCCCTTGTGGATCTGCTCGAATCCGGCGAGCTCGCAGAACTCCTCGATGCGGGCCTTCACATCATGGCGGGTGATCCGTTCCCGGGCGGCGATCGATTCCAGATCCACCGCATCGGTGCCCTCGTCGACTATGGCGGCGTACGCCTCGATGGCCCCGTCCGGGGTCCTTATACCAAGATCGACCTGCGCTTTGAGCACCGCGAGCCAAAGCTGCCGCTCGAGCACAACCTTGTGCGCCGGGCTGAACAGGGCTGCCATCGCCGTCGATGCGTACCGGCTGGCCAGGACGTTGGGAATGGCGAGCTTGGCGGTCATGTGGCCCATCCTCCCGCACGGCCACGAACCCTCGGTGCGGTCGGCGGACCCTCGGCGGATTTCCAGATCAGGAGGGAACCGGACGCGGGACCCGAATTTCGCCCCGGATCGCTTTCCGGGCTATATCGGTACGATAGTGCCCACCTGGAAGCTCGATAGTGCCGACCAGCCGGTACGCGGCGTCGCGGGCCTCCGCCAGGGTCGCGCCGACCGCGGTCGCCGACAGCACACGTCCTCCACTGGATCGCAATACGCCATCGGGGTCCCGACGGGTGCCGGCATGGATGATCCCATGATGATCAGCACCCACGATGACGTCATCCACCCGAGGTCTATCCGGGTAATTCGCGGCCGCGATGACAACGGTGACCGCGGCGCCGGCGCGCCAGCTCAACCGTGGATGCGCGGCCAAAGCGCCGGTGGCCGCCGCGTACAGCAGCCCCGCCAGAGGTGTCTCGAGCAACGCCAGCACGACCTGGGTTTCCGGATCGCCGAATCGGGCGTTGAACTCGATAACCCGTGGCCCACCGGCCGTCATCGCAAGCCCGACGTACAGCAATCCGGCAAATGGTGCGCCGCGTCTGCGCATTTCATCAACGGTGGGTTGGGCCACGTTTCGCACCACTTCGTCCACCGTTCCTGGCGGCAGCCAGGCGAGCGGGCTGTAAGCGCCCATTCCGCCGGTGTTCGGGCCGCGATCCCCGTCGAAGATCCGCTTGAAGTCCTGCGCCGGCAACAAGGGCAGCACCGTGGTGCCGTCGGTGACGCAGAAGAGCGACACTTCGGGACCATCCAGATATTCCTCGATCACGACCCGTCCACAGGCCGCGGCGTGTGCCAACGCCATTTCCCGATCCGAGGTGACTACGACGCCCTTGCCGGCGGCCAACCCATCGTCCTTGACGACATACGGCGGCCCGAAGACGTCCAACGCCAGTGCGGCTTGGTCGGCGGTCGAGCAGACCACGGCCCCGGCGGTGAGCACCCCCGCCGCCTTCATGACCTCCTTCGCGAAAGCCTTGCTCCCCTCCAGGCGGGCGGCAGCTGCCGACGGTCCGAAACATGCGATGCCGGACGCCCGGACCGCGTCGGCCACGCCGGCCACCAGCGGAGCCTCTGGCCCGATGATCACGAATTCGACGCCGGCGGCACGGGCGAGTCCGGCGACGGCCGCGGGATCGGCCGGGTTGACCGGACGCTGCTCGGCCACCTCCGCGGTTCCGGCGTTGCCGGGGGCGCAGATCAGTGCGGATACCAACGGATCGGCGGCCAACGACAGGCACAGGGCGTGCTCACGGGCGCCGGATCCAACGACGAGGACACGCATGTCCGGAAGGCTAACGAGCCGTCTCGACGATGCTGAGCCCGGCCATGGTGGGCACGAACAGCTTGCTGCCGCTGATGGCGGGGGTAGCGAAGCGAGTGGTCGGCCCGACCCGCACCTGCTCCCGGGTGGCCCCGGTTGCCGGATCCAGGGCGTGCAGCACCCCGGAGTCGACGTCCATCGCGTAGACCCGACCACCGCCGACTACCGGTGAGCCGGACACCGATTCAGAGGCCCGCCAAAGCGCGATCGCCTCGCCGGTTGCCGATACCCGCAGCGCACGAACTCCGTCCTGGCATGGCACGTAGACCGTGTCCGTGACCACCGCGGTGCCGCCGAACGAGGCGCACAGCCGAACCTGGGAGACCTCACCGCCGATGCCACCGAGCGCTCCGAGGCGCAGGACGTAACCCACTCCCGACTTGCCGGCAATGAAGATCCACCTCCCTTGCACCACGGTCGGTCCTTGCGAGCCCAGGTCGAGGTCGGCGCCGTTGTCCGAGGCCCAGGTATCCGGGGAGAACGAGTCGACCAGCTGGTCCCCGTCGAGTTCGAGCACCGAATCGCTGAAGTCGTAGTGGCTCCCGACCGATTCACCGTTGCCGACGGCGACGAGAAGTCGGCCACCGACGACGGACGGCCCGGGCGGCGCCCAAATTCCGCCTTCCCGAGTGGTCGGAACGGTGTACGCGATCGGGGCGCCGTTGTCCACGGGCACTCCGACGACCCTGCCCTTGTACGCGCCACAATCCCCGGCCAGGCCGCCGAAGGGCACCCATACCCGGCCGCCGAGTACCGCCAAGGCTCCTCGCTGCTGCATGGCCCGGGGATCGGTTCCCGGAAGATCCACCGACCGACGCCACCTGACCGATCCGGTGAGTGGATCCAAGGCAATCAGATCGTGGCGCACCGCAGAGCCCAACGAGGCCACCAGGAACACCGTACGACTGGCCGCGTCGAACACGGGCGTCCCGGTGACACCGAGCGGATCGATGTTGCCGCACGGCAACGCGGATCGCGGCGTCGGCGCGCCGAGCCGCGTCGTCCACAACGTCGTTCCGCTGGGGCTCAGGCCATATACCGTGTTTTGCTCGGTTGCGACTATCACGATCTGGCCGACGATGATGGGCGAGGCATAGACCTGGCCGTCCAGGGTGATGCTCGCCGCGCTCAGCCGCCCGGAGGCCGGTGGCAGGTCAGCGGCGAATCCGGTGCGTTCGGGGTCACCGTGGTAGGTGGGCCAGTCTCCCGCGCTGGTCGTGGCTGGCAGGGCCGTAGCACTCGCCTTCGCGGTTTCGCTGGTGTTGGCGGATCCACTCGTGCTGGTCGGAGCGGCGGCACCGCTCGCCGGAGTCGGGCCGGCTCTGTTACGCGGGTTCGGCGGCGGCCTCGCCGAAGGCCTAGCCGATGAACCGCAGGCGACCAGCGCCAGCGCGCACGCGAGCGTGATAGCCAGCCGGGCAAGTCGGGATCGCGAGCCGTCGGCGAGTTTCACCGGCCGGACCACCCTCATGACCCCGGCCACCTCACGATCTGCGAAACGATCTGCGATGGCGAGGGTTCACCGGACGGCCTCCAACAGGTCGTGCGCGATGATGGATTCATCGCGGCCGGGTCCGACACCGATCACCGAGATCCTCGCCAGCGACATCTCTTCCAGGGCGTTGACATAGGCCCGGCAGGTATCCGGCAGATCCTCAAGCGCTCGGGCCTTGGAGATGTCCTCCGTCCATCCCGGGAAGTTCTCATAGACGGGCGTGGCGGCGGCGAAGTCGCGCTGAGTCATCGGAAGGTCGCCCATCCGCGTGCCGTCGACCTCGTAAGCCACGCACACCGGAATGGACTCGATCCCGGTCAGCACGTCCAACTTGGTCAGTACGAAATCCGTTACGCCGTTGATTCGGGCCGCATATCGGGCGATCGGGGCGTCATACCAGCCGGTGCGCCGTGGTCGTCCGGTCGTGGTACCGAATTCGCCGCCGACGTCTCGAAGCCGGTCTCCCCAATCGTCGTGCAGCTCGGTCGGGAAGGGCCCTTCACCGACCCGCGTCGAGTAGGCCTTCACCACGGCGATGACCGACGATACCCGAGTCGGCGGGATGCCACTGCCGGTGCAGGCGCCGCCCGCCGTCGCGTTCGATGAGGTGACGTACGGGTAATTGCCGTGATCGACGTCGAGCATGGTCGCCTGGCCGGCTTCGAGCAGCACGGTCTTGCCGGCATCCAACGCATCGTGCAACAGCAAGGCGGTGTCGGCGACCATCGGCCTAAGCCGGTCGGCATAGGACAGAAGTTCCGAGACCACGCCCTCGACGTCCATTGCGCGACGGTTGTAGATCTTGGCGAGTATCTGGTTCTTCAGGCCGAGGG
>Ga0307504_10000103_pt1 | contig 16815 bp, 16 predicted proteins | sample 19_S_MG_FD_194516 | JGI IMG/M metagenome (GOLD analysis project Ga0307504, IMG submission 194516) | Soil microbial communities from Populus trichocarpa stands in riparian zone in the Pacific Northwest, United States - 19_S | ecosystem: Environmental > Terrestrial > Soil > Riparian zone > Trees... | reverse complement strand
GGTGGAGGTACGAGGCGAGACCGTGCACAACGAAAGCCTCGTTCAAGTCACGAGAGCCGCACGTGAGATGCTCGGCGCTGAACGAGCCACGATCGAGGTCGTCGACGACGGACTGCGCCACAGCGTCCGCATCGGGGACGCGATCGACTTCGAGATCGAAGACATCGTGCCCTTCGGTGTCGAAACCGGGCGACCGGTGCGTTTCGACGGGATGTTCCATCCGGTCGGCTCGAACCTCACGATGGCGGAGGCCAAGCGGTCACGGATCAACGCCTTCGGGATCCAGTACGAGGGCAAGACCGGCCTCTCGACATCCGAGTTCACCTGGGCTGCCTGACGTCATGAGCGCCACGGCGTAGGCCAGCCCTCCTCCGAGCGGAGGGCTCGTTCCCGCCCTGTCGGCAGTACGTGCCCGCCGGGGACTGGTCGCAGCGCTCCTCGCCGTCGCCGCGGTCAGCTCTTGGACCGGCGACCAGATGCGAGGCATGGACAAGGGGCGTGGACGGGCCTTGGTGCCTTTGGCTGGTTCCTCGGCGTCTGGGTCGTGATGATGGCCGCCATGATGTTCCCCTCGGTTGCACCCACCGTCGCGCTGTACTCGCGCATGACGAAGCAGCGCTCACCGCTCTCGCCGGCCCTGTTCGCGTCCGGCTACCTGATCACGTGGGCCGCTGTTGGCGTTGGCGCGTTCGCCATCGGCTCCGCGCTCCACTCGATCGCCGTCGGTCTTTTCGCGTGGGACCGGGCCGGCCCCGTGGACCACCCGCGCCACGCCCCTGGTCGCCGCTGACCACCCCACTTGATCGCGCCACAGCCGCACCTTGCGGACGTCAACACCCAGGGCCGCCGGCCGAGGTGGAGACTCCACCACACAGCGAAGACCACCGCCACTTCTGGCTGAACCCCAGGAACCGGGGATCGGTGACGCACCCGAGGACGACCAGGATCTCGATGACCTCTTGACATCGATCCTGCTTCGCCAGGAGGAGGTCGACCTCGGCCCCGACCTGGCGTGGACGGGTCCGAGGTCAGCGACTATCAGTGGCAGGATCTCGCCGAGCGCCGAGCGGGCGGCGCCCGAGCGGAGGCGTACGGTTTCGCAGTGAGAAGCCGATCCGCACGCGACAGCGAGCATCGAATGCCTCCTCGGCGTCTTGCAGGCAGCGGGGTCGGCGACACCTGTCGCCGATCCCCCGGCCCGGTCCCTTATCGGACGAACGGGTTCGGGTCCGACTGGAGATGCCGCGGCGGTTGGTCGCGCCGTCCGGCAATCGTTGTCGCCCGCCAGCGAGGCCTTCCGTGTTCATTTTCCGACCGTAGAGGGCGGAAAGTGGCCACAGAAGCCGCCGTTGCGAGAACCACGGAAGCGAGTCCCGTGTATTACCCGGCCCCAGGGTGTGGGCGTCGCGACCGCCGGACGCGAGCTGCCGGTCCGGGCGTGACGGGATCTGGGCGTCGAGGAGGAACCTCACGCAGCGCCGAGGGGTAACCACCCGGCGCATCCCGGAGGTGAGGGAGCCGAATTCGATAGCGGCCGGGGGGTCGTCGCGCTCAAAGGTCGGCGTGGTGCTCGATGACCGCCCTCGTCGGTCATGCGAGGCGAGGAGGTCGACGAGCGCGGCCAACGGGTAGCACGGCCTCGGGGCTCGGGACCGTCCGCGCCGCGCACCGCTCCCGCCGGAATCAGGTCAGACCGATCAGACGGATCGGACTCGGCATGGCAACTCGCCGCAGGGCCGCAGTGTCGCACCAACGTCGATACATGGCTTCTCGGCGATGCTCTCGAGCCGGAACGCGCGGACGACGGTCGCAATGACCACGACAAGCTCGGCCATGGCCAGGTGCTGGCCGATGCAACCGCGGCGGCCCACCCGGAACCGCACGAGTTCCCCACGGTGGGCGTCCAGCGCCCGACGGTAGGTGCCGAGCTGATCACGCCGCAGATCTCGGGCCGCGCCGAAGAACCAGGAATCACCGACGACGGGCGGCCTCGGAGAAGCCATCGCGTCGCGACGATACCGGAGCACCCGCTGGGCGCGAGTTCCTGTCGGCGTGGGCGCGGGACTCCCCGCCCGGCCCGCGGGCGGGCTCAACGGGCGGAAGGGTCCGACGCGATGATCGGTCTCGCCATGGCGACGCGCAGGGCCACGAGCAGTACCAGCGCGACTGCCAGCCCGATCCTCCATCCCCAGACCAGTACGTCACTGCCCCGGAACTCGCTGTGGGCACGGACGGCGGCGATCCCGATGAGCGCCGTGCCGGCGATCGCCACCTCGACGAGGATCTGGAACGAACTCCAGCGCCTCTCGAAGGCGAAGGCCAGGTAGACGATCGACGGGAAGGCGGCAAAGGCGCTCAGCGAACGGCACGTGAGCGGCGTCAGTACCCACGGGGCATGGGCGGCTATGGCCGTGGGCCGGACGTACATCACCGCCGCGACGGCGATCTGCGCGGTCCCGACGCCGACCATGACAGCCCGGACCGCGTTCGGAACGTACCGGTCACCCGGCTCCAGCGCTCGCGGGTCGTGGCGGCGGTTGCGAACCCACAGCCACGGGAGGAGGAAGGGGGTCGAGAAGTACAGCAGGACCCACGCCCAGAACGAGACATGCCCGTGGTTGAACCGGTCCCAGTGGATGACCGTGGCGATACCGAGCATGCCCGCGAACACGCTGATCGCGACGAACCCTGTCCCGACCCGGTGCCACTCCCGCACGGTGGCGGCTCGGCAGAAGAAGTACGCCCCGGCCAGGTAGCCGGCTCCCATGACCATGGCGGTCATGGTCGGGTGCATCTCCCACGACCAGAGCTGGCGCGTGTGCGTGGGGAACACGTACAAGATCACGAACGCGGCAGTGAGTACGGGGATGATCACCACCGAGATGATCCGGGTGGGTTTGAGGACTCGGTCGTCGAGCATGGGGCCTCTCGTCGTGGCGCTGGAGCAGTCGCCCTTCAGGGAACCACGCCGGGCTCCCGCCGCCAAGGGCAAGGCTGAGTATCCGACCAGCAAGGTTCGGCCCTTCGGCCTGTGAATGCGTATCTTGGGCACCCTCGAAGACTCATCAGAGGTACACACGACCATGGGGGCGACACCATGCACTACCGCCGGAACATCGACTGCCTTGGGACGGAGGAACTCCACGACCTGCGGGAGGCGCTGGCGGCCATGTACGCGCTTCCGGCAGCCGATCCCAACAGCTTCGCCACGCTGGCCGGCTTCCACGGCGGCCCGCCCACCGGCTTCTGCCGGCACGGTGCCCCTGGCTTCTTCACCTGGCACCGGGCCTACATGGTGGCCTTCGAGAAGGCCTTGAGCGCCTTCGGCTGCCAAGTAGCCCTCCCCTTCTGGGACTGGTCGTCCGGGCCGTCCACGGGCGTGCCGGCGGCCTGCCGGTTCCCGACCTACGTGAACCGTTCGGGCGCCACCGTGCCCAATCCGCTCTTCAGCGGTCCGCGCGCTGCGGGTGGCCAGACCAATCGCCGGGCAGACATCGATACCACCGCCTTCGACGACCTGGCCACGTCCGCTCAGGCCGCCATGTCGGCGACAACCTTCTCGTCGTTCCAGAACCAGATCAACGGCGTTCACGGTTCGGTTCACGTGCGCACCGGCGGCGACATGCAGTCGGTACCCACCGCCGCCTTCGATCCCATCTTCTACCTGCACCACGCCAACATCGACCGGCTGTGGGCGCAATGGCAGGCATCCCACCCGGGCCCGCTGCCCGCCGCCGAGGCCACGTCGCAACTGGAACCGTTCAACCGGCCGTTCAGTATCCAGTGGCAGACAGGCGCGGACGTGGAGTCCACCGCCGCGCTCGGCTATCGCTACCGCCGATTCTGCTACTTCTTCCCGCCGATCCGAATTTGGGAGGTTGCCGTCCTCCCCTTCCCGTGGGACATCAGGAAACAGATGGAGTCGGCCCGGCTCCTCATCAGGACGCCGCGCATGCAGGAGCAGCCTGTCGAGATCAGGGCCTTCCTCGACATGGAAAAGGCCACCGACCGCAGCAAGACGATCGACAACCCGGCCTTCGCCGGGTCGGTCGGCTTCCTCGGCCACCAGGGCCGCCGCCACGACGCCGGGCCGGCCGACGGCTGCGACGAATGCAAGCGGTTGGGGCACCACGACAACCACGGGCCCCACGACCACGGGCCCCACGACCACGGGCCCCACGACCACGGGCACGACCGTCCGGTGGACGCCACGGAGAAGGAGCGGTTCGACGTGGAACTCGACCTCACCGCAGCCCTTCGGGGCCTCGACCCCGACACCGACGAGGTGACCCTGAAGCTGGTGGCCGTCGGGGCCGGAGGCGACCGCTTGGCGGCCGAGCAGATCAGCATCGGCGAGATCGAGGTCGTGATCGACTGACGGGCGCCCACTCCCCCGTGCGCAACCGCTCGTCGGGTGCCTCCCGCCGCGGCCGGGGTCGGACGTGGGCCGGGATCAGACCTTGAGCGTGATGGCGGAAGGGACGACCTCGATGGTCACCGGCGACGAGCCGAGCACCTCGCCGTCGGCCTCCACCGACAACGGCTCCTTCGAGGTCACCGTGACGCGCCTGCCCCGTAGCTCGGTGACCCTGGGGTGCGGCAGGTGGGCCCCCCGGTAGATCTTGGGCAGCATGGTGAACGAGTCCGTCTTGCGGCCGTGGAAGACCAGCAGGTCGAGCACGCCGTCGGCGGGGTCCGACTGCGGGGAGATCTGCATGCCGCCGCCGAAGTACCGGCAGTTGGCAGCCACCACGTTCACCACCCTCCCCTCGTAGGCCGTCTCGCCGTCGACGTCGATCTGCACGTCCCTCGCCCTGTAGCCGGGCAGCACGGCCCAGAACGCCACCAGGTAGCGGCTCCGCCCGAGGAAGCCGGGAAGGCGGACGGCCCGGGCGGCGGTGTCGGCGCCCAAGCCGGCCTCGGCGATGTTGGCGAAGAAACGGGCGCTCGGGCGGCCGCCGGCATCGAGGTAGGAGACGCGGGCCACGTCGAGTCGCCGCACCGCACCACCGACCAACGACAGGGCGGCGGCCCTCGGCTCGGCGGGCAGGCCGAACGTGCGGATGAAGTCGCAGCCCGAACCGGCCGCCACCACGCCCAGTACCGCGTCAGGGGCGACAGGGTCGCCGTCCGGCCCGAGCATCCCGTTCACCACCTCGTGCACGGTGCCGTCCCCGCCAACCGCCACGAGGAAGCGTCCTCCCTCGCCGAGGGCATTCGCCGCCAGCCGTGTCGCGTCACCCGGGCGCTCGGTGGCCAGCACGTCGTGCGTCAGCTCGGCCTCGTCCAGAGTCCGGCGCAGGTGGTCCAGCCGGCGGGTGCCGCTCCTGCCTCCCGCGCGCGGATTGACGATGAGCGACAGTGGACCGAACGGGCTCGTCACACGCAGAGTGTGGCCTACCGCCGGCCGCGCCGGCCTATCCGGCAAGGGGCTCTAACATAAGCATGTGTTAGTTTTACATCGAACGGCGGTCGGCGCGACGCGCGGCACCGCCGTTTCAGATTTCCGTACCGATAGACAAGGAGCGTGCCCATGGCGACCACTCCGGCCGACCTGAGCGTCGCCAGATCTCCCGAGCTCCGGCTCATCCACGGCGGCGTCGAGATCGACCTGCCTGCCGCCGAACGGGCCGTCGCCGATCTCCTCGGTGCCCTCGGACAGGACCTCGACGACGAGCACTCCCGCGAGACCCCGCGGCGGGTGGCAGCGACATTCGCAGAGCTGCTCACGCCCCGCCCCTTCAACGTCACCACCTTCCCCAACAGCGAGGGCTACGACGAGTTGGTCGTCGCCCGCGACATCCCGTTCCACTCACTGTGCCAACACCACCTGCTGCCGTTCGAGGGTGTGGCCCACGTGGGGTACCTCCCCGGGCATCGGATCGTCGGGCTGTCGAAGCTGGCCCGCGTCGTGGAGCTGTTCGCCCGCCGCCTGCAGGTTCAGGAGCGGCTCACCATGCAGATCGCCGAGTGGCTGGAGGAGCATCTCGGGCCCAAGGGTGTCGGGGTGGTGATCGAGGCCGAGCACCTGTGCATGACGCTGCGAGGTGTTCAGGCCACGGGCTCGCGCACCGTCACATCGGCACTCCACGGCCTGCTGCGTGAGGATCCCGGCTCGCGCCAGGAGTTCCTGTCTGTCGCGGGGGTGCGCTCGTGAGCGCCCGCGTAGGGCGGGCGGGCGGCGGGCGGACGGGCGGGCGATGAGCCTCCTCACCGGCGCGCCGGTGCCGACGAGTGACGACATCGGGACCGTCGACGACCTCGTCGGCCGCAAGGGCGCCACCACGGTGGCCGTATGCGTCCCGGCGCGCGATGAGGCGCACACCATCGGCGCAGTCGTCGACACCGCCCGGTTGCTCGCCGATCGAGGGCTGGTGGACGAGATCGTCGTGGTCGACGACGGCTCGTGCGACGCCACCGCGGCGCGGGCGTCCGCCCGGGGAGCGCTCGTCGTACCCAACGAGGGCGGCCCCGGCAAGGGCCAGGCCTTGGCCCGGGCGGTGAATGCCACGACCGCCGATCTCCTCGTCTTCCTCGACGCCGACGTCGTCAACCTCTCCGAGCGCTTCGTGACCGGGCTCGTCGCCCCGTTGATCGACGGTCCCGCCGTGCAGCTCGTGAAGGGCACGTACCGGCGGGCGCTGCACGGCCGCCCGGGCGAGGGGGGCCGCGTCACAGAGCTGATGGCCCGCCCGCTCCTCGACCGCTTCTTCCCCCCGTTGGCCGTCATCGGCCAGCCTCTGGCCGGGGAATCGGCCATACGCCGCTCCGCGCTGCAGGAGTTGGTGCTCGAGGAGGGCTACGGGATCGAGATCGCCCTCCTCATCGACGTCTACCGCCGGTGGGGGATCCGGGCCATCGCCGAGGTCGACCTGGGCGAGCGCCAGCACCGCAACCGGCCGCTGGACGAGCTTCGCCCGCAGGCGGCAGCCGTCCTCCACGCCGTGCTGGCCCGCGCTCCCGGGAGCGGCGCCTGAACGTGTCCACCGCCCGGCTGCGCCTCAGGGGTACGACCCTCGACGTGTCGCCCGCCGCGCCGCTCCTCATGGGGGTGGTCAACGCCAGCCCGGAGTCGTTCTCCGACGGCGGCGAGATGGCGACGCTCGACCGCCAGCTGCTCCGGGCCGGCGAGCTGCTCGACCAAGGTGCGGACATCATCGACGTCGGGGGCGAGTCGGGGGTCACCAACCGGCCGCCCATCGACGCCGGCGAGGAGGTCCGCCGCATCCTCCCCCTGGTCAGCGAGTTGGTGGGCGCCGGCGCCGTCGTGTCGGTCGACACCTGGAAAGCGCCCGTCGCCCTGGCCGCCCTCGAGGCGGGCGCCCACCTGGTCAACGACGTGAGCGGGCTGCTCGATCCGCACGTCGCCGACCACTGTGCCCGCTTCGGCGCCGGGCTGGTCGTCATGCACACCCGGGCTCGCCCGAAGGTCAAGGAGTTCCCGGCCTACGACGACGTGGTGATCGACGTCCGGCGGTTCCTGGAAGAGCGGATGGCCGTGGCTGTCGGGCGGGGCATGGACCCCGAGCAGCTGGTGCTCGATCCGGGACCCGACTTCGCCAAGTCGCCGGCCGACACGGTGCGGGTACTGCGCCACCTGAACGAGCTCGCCTCACTCGGGCGGCCCCTCCTGCTGGCCGCGTCCCGAAAGGACTTCCTCGGGGCGATCACCGGGCGGCGCCCTCGCGATCGGCTGGCCGGCACGCTGGCGGCGGTGGGCGAAGGGGTCGACGCTGGCGCCGGCATCCTGCGCGTACACGACGTGGCCGCCACCAGGGACTTCCTGGCCGTGCGGGCCGCCCTGCGCGGCACCGCCCCGGTCGATCCCACCCTCCACCTGGCCGAACACCTGCGCCGGGAGCCCGACGCCGCCGACCGATCCTGAGCCGCCACGGCGGTCTCGCGCGCAAGGAGCCGGGGAGGCCGTCCGCTCCGGTGGCGTTGTGCTGTTCCCGTTCACTCCCCGAGGCGGTCCCCCTGGCTGATCCGTCGACGTTGAACCTCCCAGTCGTGCCGCTCGGTCGCCCGTCGCGTCACGGCCGCGGCCTGACGTCCGCCAGGGCGGTGGCGTGGCCCTCAGGGGGTCCGGCGCTCCAGGTCGGCTGCGGTCCAGAACCCGGGTCGGGGGCGGTCGGCGCCGCCGCCGGCGTACTGCTCGAGCCTGGCCCGGCCGCCGGCGGAGAGCAGGTCGACGGCGTCGAAGAAGGCTTCCGGCCCGGCTGCCCGCAGGGCGGTGTCGCCCTCACCCGGTCGGCGGGGCAGGTCGGTGGTGAGGAAGACGATCGGTACGGATTTCGGGATTCGGCCCCGCACGGCCGCCGCCCGGCCGAGTGACTTCCACACGGTCTCGGTGCGCAGGAGGCCGCCGTGGTGGCTGGTGAAGGCGCCGGGCACGTCGAAGTACCAGGCGCCGCCCCAGGCATCGGTGGCGACGAAGCTGAGCACCACCCCCGCACCCGGCACCCGGTGCTTACGCGCCGTGATGGTGAAGCCGGCGTCGACCAGGGCCTTCTCGGCCAGCCTGGGGGCCGACGTCCCTTCGTGAGCTGCGGCCATCCGCCGATCCTCGTCCGGCGCCGCTGGAAGGGTGCCGTCCCCGGTCGCGCCGGCCACCCGATGACGCGCCATGTCGACGTACTTCGAGTCGGTGTCGTAACCGATGTACCGCCGCCCCAGCCGGTGGGCGGCCACGAGGGTCGAGCCGCTTCCCATGAACGGGTCGAGGACCAGGTCGTCCTTGAACGTGTAGAGCTCGATCAGCTTCTCCGGCAGCTCCACCGGGAACGGTGCCGGATGTCCCACCCGCCGGGCGCTCTCGGGCGGGAGCGACCACAGGTCGAGAGTGAGGGCCATGAAGTCGTCGGTCCTGATGGTGGTTTCGTGGGGCAGCCCGGCGGCCGCCCGCTGCCTCACGGACAGGGCCCGGTCGAACCGGCCCTTGCTGGCGACCACGACCCGCTCGGTGATGTCGCGCAGCACCGGGTTCGCGGCACTGCGGAACGAGCCCCACGCGCAGGACCCGCTGGCGCCCTGGCCCTTCCGCCAGACCAGCTCGCCCCGCAGCAGCAGGCCAAGGTCGTCCTGCAGGATGTGGATGACGTCGGCAGCCAGGCTGCGGTACGGCTTGCGCCCGAGGTTGGCCACATTGATCGCCATGCGGCCGCCCGGCTCGAGCGTGCGGGCGCACTCCGCGAAGACGGACGTGAGAAGGTCGAGATACTCGAGATACGAGGCCGGCACCCCCTCGCGCTCCAGTTCCTCCTCGTACTGCTTGCCGGCGAAGTACGGCGGCGACGTGACGACCAGGGCGACCGAGCCGTCGGCGACCGCTGCCATCGACCGTGCGTCACCGCGCACGAACGGCTCAGCAACCGGCTCAGGCGCCAGGACCCGTTCGTCGGTGGTCAGTTCGGGCGGCCGGAACCGGTCGTAGAAGGCTGACGCGTCGTGGCTCTCCCGCCGGCCCACACCGAAGTTGGACGTCGACGTGCTGCGTCGCGGGTACACGGTGGCCACCTCCCCGCCCGAGCGTAGAGGCGCGCCGCACGCGAGCCCGTGATGCCTGAACTTCGAAGCCCCGGTCGAACCCGTGCGGGCGCCCCGGACGTCCCGGGAAAGGGGAGTCGCACGACCTCCGGTTGTGAACCGGCGCGCAGATGGGAAGGATGGCGCCACGACCCCGAAGCCGATCTCATCCTGGCCCGTCCTGCGCCAGCTGCTCGGCGAGGACCGGCTGGCCCTCGGCGAGGCGGCGCGCTCAGCGAAGTCCGAGTCGTTGGTCGCCCGCACCGAGACGGCCGACCGGTCTGTGGCATCGATCTGCCCCTACTGCGCGGTCGGTTGCGGCCAGCGGATCTACGTCAAGGACGAGGAGGTGATCCAGGTCGAGGGCGATCCCGACAGCCCCGTGTCCCGCGGCCGCCTGTGCCCCAAGGGATCGGCCACCAAGGAGCTCGTCACCGGCCCGGCACGGGAGCACCGGGTGAAGTATCGCCGTCCCGGTGGGGCCGACTGGGAGGACCTGTCCCTCGACTCGGCCATGGACATGATCGCCGACCGCGTCATCGCCACCCGCGCCGCCACGTGGGACCCGGAGCACCGGCGCACCCTCGGCATCGCCAGCCTCGGAGGAGCGACCCTCGACAACGAGGAGAACTACCTCATGAAGAAGCTGTACACGGGGCTGGGGGTGGTGCAGGTCGAGAACCAGGCCCGCATATGACACTCCTCCACCGTTCCCGGTCTGGGGACGTCGTTCGGAAGGGGTGGCGCCACCGACTTCCAGCAGGACCTGGCCAACTCGGACTGCATCCTGATCATGGGGTCGAACATGGCGGAGTGCCACCCGGTGGGCTTCCAGTGGGTGATGGAGGCCAAGGCGCGGGGCGCCGAGGTGATCCATGTCGACCCCCGCTTCACCCGCACCAGCGCCCTGGCTGACACGTTCGTGCCCATCCGGGCCGGCAGCGACATCGCCTTCCTCGGCGCCGTCGTGAACCACATCCTCACCAACGGCCGGGAGTTCCGGGAGTACGTGGCCGCCTATACAAATGCAGCCACGATCGTCGACGAACGCTTCCAGGACACCGAGGACCTCGACGGCCTGTTCTCGGGTTGGGACCCCGAAAAGCACGTCTACGACCCCGAGACGTGGCAGTACGCCGGCATGGCGGTGGCGCCCTCGGCCGGCCACCGGGAGGAGGCGGCGAAGGGCGAGGCCCACGGGCACGGCGCACGCCTCCAGAGCGGGACCCCTCCGGAGGCCGACCCGACCCTCGAGCATCCGCGCTGCGTGTTCCAGATCCTGAAGCGCCATTTCGCCCGCTACACCCCCGAGCTGGTGGAGGAGGTGTGCGGCGTGCCGCGGGGCCGGTTCCTCGATGTGGCCGAGGCCCTGTGCGCCAACTCGGGCCGGGAGCGCACGGCGGCCATCTGTTACGCGGTGGGCTGGACCCAGCACAGCGTGGGTGTGCAGTACATCCGCACCGCCGCGATCATCCAGCTGCTGCTCGGCAACGTGGGCCGCCCGGGTGGCGGCATCATCGCCCTGCGCGGCCACGCCAGCATCCAGGGCTCCACCGACATCCCCACGCTCTACAACATCCTCCCCGGCTACCTGCCGATGCCCCACGCCTCCATCCACCGGACCCTGGCCGACTACATCGCCGCCAACCGGGCGCCTGCCGGGTTCTGGGGCCGGGCCGACGCCTACATCGTCAGCCTGCTCAAGGCCTGGTTCGGTGACGCCGCCAAGGTGGGGAACGAGTTCTGCTACGGCCACCTGCCGCTCATCACGGGTGACCACTCGACGTACCAGACCACGATCGACATGGTCGAGGGCAAGGTCCACGGCTTCTTCGTCATCGGCGAGAACCCCGCCATCGGATCGGCCAACGGTCGCCTGCATCGCTTCGCGATGGCGAAGCTGGACTGGCTGGTGGTGCGCGACCTGGTGGAGATCGAGACGGCCACGTTCTGGCGGGACGGCCCCGAGATCGACAGTGGCGAGTTGCGGACAGCCGACATCGGCACCGAGGTGTTCTTCCTCCCCGCCGCCGCCCACACCGAGAAGGACGGCACCTTCACCAACACCCAACGCATGCTCCAGTGGCACCACAAGGCGGTGGAGCCGAAGGGTGACTGCCGCTCGGAGCTGTGGTTCTACTGGCACCTGGGACGGATCATCCGCGAGAAGCTGGCGACGTCCGGCGACCGGCGCGACCGCGCCGTGCTCGACCTGGCGTGGGAGTACCCGTTGGTCGGCCCGCACGGCGACGAGCCCGGCGCGGCCGCCGTGCTCCGGGAGATCAACGGCGTCGGGCCCGACGGCAAGGCCGTCTCCGGCTACACGGACCTCAAAGGGGACGGCAGCACCGCCTGCGGCTGCTGGATCTACAGCGGCTGCTACGCCGACGACGTCAACCAGACGGCCCGCCGCCGGCCGGGTCGGGAGCAGACCTGGGTTGCGCCGGAGTGGGGATGGGCGTGGCCGGCCAACCGCCGCATCCTCTACAACCGGGCGTCGGCCGACCCCGAGGGGCGGCCGTGGTCGGAGCGGAAGCGCTGCGTGTGGTGGGATGACGAGGCCGGGAGATGGACGGGCCACGACGTGCCCGACTTCGTGGCCGACATGGCCCCCGATTACGTGCCACCTCCGGGTGCGGAGGCGGAGCGGGCCCTGCGGGGCGACGCCCCGTTCATCATGCAGACCGACGGCAAGGGCTGGCTCTTCGCACCGAACGGTCTGCTCGACGGCCCGCTTCCTACGCACTACGAGCCCCACGAGTCGCCCGTCACCAACCCCCTCTACGCACAGGGGAGCAACCCTGCGCGCATCACCCACCGGCACAAGCGGAACCCCGACAACGTCCCGCCCGTCGACTACCCCTTCGTGATGACGACCTACCGGCTCACCGAGCACCACACGGCCGGCGGCATGAGCCGGTTCCTGTCTCACCTGTCGGCGCTCCAGCCCGAGATGTTCTGTGAGGTGAGCCCCGAGCTGGCAGCCGAGCGAGGCCTCGAGAACGGAGGCTGGGCCACCATCCGCTCGAGCCGGTCCACCATCGAGGCGCGGGTGCTGGTGACCGACCGCGTCCCGCCGCTGCAGGTGCGAGGACGGGCGATCCACCAGGTCGGCCTGCCGTACCACTGGGGCTGGAAGGGCCTGTCCACCGGCGACGCCGCCAATGACCTGTTCGGCCTGGCTCTCGATCCCAACGTGCACATCCAGGAGGTCAAGGCGGCAACCTGCGACATCCGCCCGGGAAGGCGGCCCCGGCCGTGACCGCCCCTGGGACCCGGATGGGGTTCTTCACCGATACCAGTGTCTGCATCGGCTGCAAGGCGTGCGAGGTGGCGTGCAAGGAGTGGAACGGCGTGCCCAGCGGCGGGCTGGACTTCCTCGCCACCTCCTACGACAACACCGGCCAGCTCAGCGCCGACTCCTGGCGCCATGTCGCCTTCATCGAGCAACGGGTCCCCCCAGCCACAGCCGGCCCAGCCCATGGCACCGCCGACGGCTCGGCCGGCAGCCGGGCGGGCGCCACCCTCACCGGCTCGGCGCCGGCCACGTCAGGCGCCATGGCGGGCACGGGCGGCATCCGCTGGCTCATGTCGTCGGACGTGTGCAAGCACTGCACGCACGCCGCCTGCCTCGACGTGTGCCCCACCGGTGCGCTGTTCCGCACCGAGTTCGACACCGTCGTCGTCCAGGACGACATCTGCAACGGGTGCGGCTATTGCGTGCCCGCCTGCCCGTTCGGCGTCATCGACAAGCGGGAGGCGGACGGCCGGGTCTGGAAATGCACCCTCTGCTACGACCGGCTCAAGGCCGACCTGGAGCCGGCCTGCGCCAAGGCGTGCCCCACCGAGTCGATCCGGTTCGGGCCACTCGGCGAGCTCCGGGAGCGGGCCGCGGGCCGGCTGGAGTCGTTGAAAGAGGCGGGCGTGCCCGGCGCCCACCTGTACGGGGCCGATCCCGCCGACGGGGTGGGCGGCTTCGGCGCCTTCTTCCTGCTGCTCGACGAGCCCGAGGTCTACGGTCTGCCACCCGACCCGGTGGTGACCACCCGGGACCTGCCCGCCATGTGGCGCTCGGCTGGTGCCGCCGCCCTCGGACTGGTTCTGGCAGTGGCGGGCGCCTTCCTCGGCGGAGGCGGGCGCCGGTGACGGCGACGCCCTCCTACTACGGCCGCCCCGTCCTGAAGGCGCCTGTGTGGAAGCCGCTCATCCCGCTCTACTTCTTCTGCGGCGGTCTTGCGGGGGCGTCGTCCGCGCTGGCGCTGGCCGCCGACCGGGCAGGGAACGACCGCCTGGCCCGCTCCGCCCGCCTGGCGTCGATGGCGGGCGCGGCGGCCAGCGGTCCGCTCCTGGTGGCCGACCTCGGGCGGCCGGGGCGGTTCCTCAACATGCTCCGGGTGGCCAAGCCCACCTCACCCATGAGCATGGGCACCTGGCTCCTCTCCGCCTTCGCCCCCGCCGCCGCGATGGCCGGGGCCGGCGAGGTCGCGGGGCGGGCGTCTCGTCTCGGACGATGCTGCGGCACGGCCGCCGGCCTGCTCGGGCCGGCCATGACCACCTACACGGCCGTGCTGGTGAGCGATACCGCCATCCCCTCCTGGCACGACGCCCACCGCCAGCTCCCTTTCGTGTTCGCCGCCAGCTCGGCAGCCGCCGCCGGTGGCGTCGCCATGGCCCTCACCCCTCCGGTGGCGGCCGGCCCGGCCCGGCGCCTGGCCGTGGCGGGCGCCGTGGCCGAGCTGGGCGCGTCACGGGTCATGGAGGAACGCCTCGGCCCGGCCGGAGAGCCGTACCGCAGCGGCCAGGCTGGCCGGCTGGCCAGGGCGGCGAAGGCGGCCACAGGCGCCGGCGCGGTACTGGCCCTGGCGGGCGGCCGCCGTCGGCGGTCGTGGGCCACAGTCGCCGGCGCCTTCCTGGCGGGGGGAAGCCTGCTCACCCGGCTGGCCGTCTTCACGGCCGGCTTCGAGTCGGCCGCCGACCCTGCCGCCACCGTCGCTCCCCAGCGGGCGCGGGTGGCGGGGCGAGCCTGAGCCGGCGACCTCAGTTTCTCGACCCGCGCTGGTGGGTCTTCCGGCGCGCAGACGGGGAGGCCTCCTCATTCTCGTGCACGGGAATGGCAGCGCACCGACTATTGTTGACCAGGCAAGTCGGGAATCCGAGGTTCCCCCCGCAGGAGGCACACTCCAATGGCCCAGGTCACCGGTGCAAGACAAGGGCTCTTCTCGTTCCCGGACCCTGTGAACGAGGTGTCGGCTCGGTTGGTGGCGGCCGGCGTGGTGGCCATGTCCGCCGCTTCCATCCTGCTCGACGCCCGGTGGCTCACCGCCGTCATCGCCTATGGCTTCGTGGCCCGGGCCCTCACAGGTCCGACCCTCAGCCCGCTCGGCCAGCTGGTCACCCGGGTTGTCACGCCCCGGCTGCACCTCCCCGCCCGGCCGGTGCCCGGGCCGCCGAAGCGCTTCGCACAGGGTGTCGGGGCCGTCCTCTCCGTCACCGCCGCCGTCGTGGCCCTGGCGTTCGGCCAATGGGGCGTGGCCCAGCTCCTGCTCGGGGCGCTGGCGGCGGCGGCGACGCTCGAAGCCATCCTCGGTCTGTGCCTGGGCTGCAAGATGTTCGCCCTGCTGATGCGGGCCGGCGTCATCCCGGCCAGCGTCTGCGAGCGATGCGACGACGTGTGGGGTGGTGACCGGCGCCCGGCCGGCGGCTCGGGGGCGCAAAATGGCCGGGTCCAACAAAGCCGAACAGAAACTCAAGTCCGCGCCAAGTAGACTTTTCTCGGGGCCTCCTTGCCCGGCAAGGGCTGGGGAGTCGTCAACACTTCGGTTGGATGATCGCAGGCGTTCCCTCTCCCCGGCCCCCGGAGGTGGGCGCCACGGTCGGTGCCGAGGAGGACACACATGGCGATGGCGGACGCTGAGGAGCGAGAGACACCGATTGAGAAACGGGACTATCTGCGGGTCGCAGAAGTCGCCGACCTCTTCCACGTCTCCACCAAGACCGTGGTCCGATGGGCCACGGAGGGAAAGCTGCCCCACGTGCTCACCCTCGGTGGGCACCGCCGCTTCCCGCGCGCGGACATCGAGAAGGTCGTGGAGGGGCTGCGGCGCGGCAGCGGCTGAACGACATCACGATGGCCTGAACGACATCACGATGGCCTGAACGACATCACGATGGCAGCGGCGAACCGGGCGTCGGCCGTCACCCGCTGACCAGGGAAGCCAGCGCCCACACCGCGGCGAGCAGCCCCAGCACGATCATCACCACGCTCCGGGCGGGCGGCGCCTTGGCCAGCTCGCCCTCCTTCGGCGCGCGGGGCGGGCGGGCCAGCGCCAGGCCGTTGCCCACCACCATGGCAGCCCCGAGGGCCAGCACGAGGAGGGGGAGGAGGTCGTCGCCGAGGAGCACCGGCCTCCACGCTATCCCGCCGGCCGGCAACCGCGACCGGCGGGCGGCGCCTGTCACAGCCGATTCCGTCGATCGCGATCAGCCCTCAAGTTGCCGCCTTCGCCGGACGATCGGAGAGGTGCGCCCCTCCAAGCAGGCGCTCGGCAAAGGATGGGCCGGGGACCCTCCCCGGCGGCGGCTCGGCAACCCGGCAGGGCTGACCGCACCCCGGCCCGCCTTTGCCACCTGCACCGGCCGCTTCCCCGAGTGTCAGCCCTCCAGCTGTCGCAGTCGGGACCAGCGACGCGCCCGCCCGGCCGGGGCGGGGCCAAGGCCGGGCGAGGGACCGCCCTCGCTCAGTTCCGACGGGCCGGGCTGGGGGCCATGCCGACTCGCTTGGGGATCACAAGGGCCGAGGCGGCGATGGCGAGGAGCAGGCCGACACCGACCAGGGCGACCGCCGTGCGGGGCGAGTTGCCGCCGTCGCGGTGCATGGTGACCATCGCCGTGCGGCGGGCAGGGGAGGTCGCCGGCGTCGCCGCCAAGGTGAACTTGACGGGCTCGGCCGCGGGCGCCTCCGGGGCGGGGGCCGGTCCGACGGGGGCGGGGGCGGCCGCCGGCGCCGGGGTCGGGGGAGCGGCGGGGGCAGGGCCAGGGGCCCGTGCCGGGCGAGGCGCGGTGGCGGGAACGGGGGCGGGGGCCGCCTTCACCGGGGCGGGGGCGGGGGCGGGGGCCGCCTTCACCGGGGCGGGGGCGGGGGCGGGGGCCGCCTTCACCGGGGCGGGGGCGGGGGCGGGGGCCTTGGTGGCCATGAAGTCGACGGTGACGAAGATGGTCCCGTCGCCGCCGTGCACCACGCCGATGCCGACCGAGTCGAAGGCAGGATCGACCATGTTCCGGTAGTGGGTC
>Ga0307504_10000101_pt1 | contig 17214 bp, 14 predicted proteins | sample 19_S_MG_FD_194516 | JGI IMG/M metagenome (GOLD analysis project Ga0307504, IMG submission 194516) | Soil microbial communities from Populus trichocarpa stands in riparian zone in the Pacific Northwest, United States - 19_S | ecosystem: Environmental > Terrestrial > Soil > Riparian zone > Trees... | reverse complement strand
GACCGATCACGCGTTGGCTCTCCGGCAGCGGCGTCGGATACCACCAAACGTAGTCGGAGTACGTCGCACCGTTCACCTCGACGTCGTAATACAGCGCTTCGCCCTTGTAGGGGCATTCGGTGCGGGTCTTTGACTCGCGCAGCAGGTCCATTCGGACGTCGGTCTTGGGCAGGTAATACCGTGGCGGCAGTCCGGTCTCGAAGAGTATTCGAGGCTGTCGGCTGTCAGCGATCAGGACACCATCGATTTGCACCTGCACATGCCGCGAGCTGGGGAGTACGTCGACCCGGGTATACGGGCTGCGCGGATGGACGTAGATCTGCTCGTCTTCTTCGAACCATTGTTCAATTGTTTCCCACTCGAACCTGACGTGACCGTTGAGTTCCGCGATGGGGGAGTTCCGGTAGCCGTACGCGCCTCCGGCAACCACCCGACCGTCCGCCTTCACGTCGTAGACGGTGGCTTCGCCTCGACTGGGAGAATGGCGTGTCTCGCCGGTTTCCACCAGTTCGCAACTCACATCGCCGATCGGAATGTAGTAGGCCGGGTAATACGGGATCTCCCAGACCAGCAGGGGTCTGCGGGTGTCGAGGATGTAGCCGCCGCCGAGTATTCCTCGGACGCGCTTCGCCCCTGGCTCGACCTTGACCCGGCCACGTCGCGGAGAGTTCATGTTCTCAGCGTGGCCGAAAAATCAGGCCCTGGCTAGCCACTCCGGCTGCCCGGGCCTGACCTTCACCGATCCTGACCACTTAATGCACGGGCACCGGCGCGTTGACCGGGCCGATGTCGTGCTTACCCGTCCTTACCATGCCTATCGCGGCCAGTAGCCCGACCACGCCAAAGATCGCGGCCGCGAGGAAACCCATCGACGCCGCATGGGCTCCTATGACCGACAACGCGTGCTGAGCGATTCCATCGCTTCGCGCCGCCGCGGATGGCACGAAGTTACCCTGGCGAGCCCGACCGAGTTCGCCGAAGTGCTCGACGACGCCGGGGTTGCCAAGGGCTGCCAGCGTGTGCAGTTGAGCGGTTGTCTCGCTGCGGGCGCTGGTCGCCGCCACGGTGGCAAGCACGGACAGGCCGATAGAACCACCGACCTGCTGGCCGACATTCAGCAACGCCGAGGCCAGCCCCGCCTCGTGCGGCTCGACACCGGTCACCACCACGGTCATGAGCGGAACAAAGATCATTCCGATGCCAAAGGCCATGACGATCATGGACGGCAGGATGTGAGACGTGTACTTGGAGCTGGCGTCCAGAGTGGATAGCCAGAAGAGCCCGCCGGTCATGATGGCAGCACCGGCGACGATCAGGTTGCGCGGGCCGAACTTGACCATGAACTTCGCCGCGAGCTGGGCGGACACCCCGATCGTCAGCGCGACCGGCAAGAATGCGAAGCCGGATTTCAAGGCGGAGAAGCCCAGGTTCTGCTGAACGAAGAAGGTCAGGAAGTAGAACATTCCGAACATCGCCGCGCCGATGATGAGCATGACGATGTAGGCGCCCGAACGGCTCCGATTGCCGAATACGTGCAGCGGCATCATGGCGTAGGACAAGCGTGATTGAACAGCCACGAAGGCGGCCAGCAGCACCAGAGCCACCGTGAACGAGCCGATGGTCTCACCGTTGTTCCAGCCGTGCGAGGCGGCATGGATGAACCCGTACACCAGGGCTGTCATGCCAACCGTCGACATGATTCCGCCCAGCCAATCGAACCTACCGCTCTGACGATCCGATTCGTGCAGATAGACCGCGGCGCCCGAGATCAGACCGATTCCGATTGGAACGTTGACGAAGAGCACCCAGCGCCAGGTCAGGTATTCGGTCAGGATTCCGCCAAGTAACAGACCGAGGGCGGCCCCGGCGCCGGCGACCGCGGAGAAAACCGCCAAGGCGCGGGTGCGCTCCTTGCCGGCGGCGAATTCGGTGGTGATGAGCGCCAGCGCGGTCGGAGACGAGATCGCGCCGCCCACGCCCTGGACGACCCGGCCGATCATCAGCATCTCGAAGTTCTGCGCGATACCGCCGAGAAGGCTGCCGATGGTGAACAACCCGAGCCCGATCATGAACATCCGGCGCCTGCCGAGGATGTCACCAGCCTTGCCGCCGAGCAGTAACAGGCCGCCGAAGGCCAACGTATAGGCGTTGATGGCCCATGTCATATCGGTCTGACTCTTATGGAAGAAATGTCCCATCGACGGCAGCGCGATGTTCACAATAGTGGCGTCCAGAACGATCATCAGCTGGGTACCCGCGATGATCAACAGTGCCAGAGCTGGGTGAGCGGGGCGAGAAGCTCGGTGCGATGTTGGGCGCCCAGCCACTCGGACCGCGTGTGTGGTAGCCACTTGGCCTGCGTGTGTGGTAGTCACGAGTCTCCTCGGTTGGACTTGTCGGAGGCGGGCCGCCCGACAGGATTTTGCGTTTTAGGGAACGCTGCCGTTCCTAATGCGGTAGACTAGCTACCGACAATAAGAAACGCAAGCGTCCACTATGTTTCGGGCTCAGTCGGGACACAGGTTCGGGCGCGGCCGTTTCGTTGGAGAGGATGCTGATGGCGATGACGTCCGCACCGCTAAATATGGCAGAGTCCTCTGACAACTCTGACGAGTCCGCGCGTCAGCGCAAGCGGGGCGCCCAGTTGGAGCAAGCCATCCGATCGGCCTGCGTGGCCGAACTGGCCGAATGCGGCTACGGCGAGCTGACCATCGAATCGGTGGCAAGCCGGGCCCAGACCGGTAAGGCATCCATCTACCGGCGCTGGCCGACCAAACAAGTTCTCGTCCTGGATGCGGTGACAGGGCTGCTCTCGGGGCCGATGTTGAACGTCGTCGAGCGCAGATTCGACGATTCGGTCACGACTCGGGACGCCCTGCTCGACCTCATGAGCCAGGTCGCCGCCTTGATGGCCGGGCCGGAAGGGGACGCGATGCGCTCGCTGATGAGCGAGTCCTTGCGGGACGCCAACTTCTCCGCAACCTTCGAGTGCGAGTTCTTCGATCCGCGCAAGACCGCCCTGGTCAATCTGCTGCACCGTGGTGTCGCGCGTGGCGAGGTCCGTCCGGACGCGGTCGACGACTTCGTGCCCGACATGATGGCAGGCGCGCTGATTCACCGGGTACTGATCCGGCGCCGCAAGCCGTCGGCGGCCGAGCTGGAGGCAATGCTCGACCGGTTCATCATGCCTGCCATCCAGCCTCGTTAGCTCTCGCACACTGTCCTCCAAGCTGGGTCACAGCAATGTTTGCCAGAGTTGTGGCATGACAGGCTCGGTGGCGCCCGCGGTGCCTTCCACGCGGCGACCCTCGGCGTCCAAACCCAAGCGATCGGGCGTGGCCGATGTCCTGACCGCCGGCTACTCGCTGATCGCGGGTGGCGCCGTCGCATTGTGGTGGGCGGACGAGGCCGGCAGCCATCTCACCGCCACGTCCCTCGGACGCCTGGCAGGTCTGCTGGGCACGCTCGGCCTGCTCGGCCTCGTCGTGCTGATCGCGCGGGTGCCGTGGCTCGAGCGCGAGGTAGGTCAGGACGTCCTGTTGTATTGGCATCGCAAGCTGGCACCGTACACGCTGTTACTGATGTCCGCGCACGTGCTTCTGATCACGATCGGCTACGCCGGCACGACGCGGACCAATCTCGCCGATCAGCTGTGGCGGTTTGTCACCGGGTATCCGGACATGCTGAAGGCCATCACGGGTTTTCTGCTCTTCATCGGGGCGGGCGTGGTGTCGTGGCGGCGGCTGCGACGCTTTCTGAGGTACGAGACGTGGTGGGCGAGTCACCTGTTCACCTATGCGGGTGCCCTGCTGGTATTCGGTCATCAGTTCTCCAACGGCAACTCTTTCATCCACAACCCCGCCGCGTCGCTGGCCTGGCGCGTGCTGTACATCGGGGTTTTCACCGCGCTTGTTGGGTGGCGGGTAGCGCTGCCGCTGGGGCGCAGCCTGCGCCACGACCTGCGGGTCGCGGAGGTTCGCCGGGTCAACGCCGACGTCGTCCACGTGATCATGTCCGGACGGTCCCTCGACCGGCTCGGCCTGCGCGGTGGTCAGTTCCTCCAGTTCCGATTTCTCACCCCGAGCCTGTGGTGGCAGGCGCATCCGTACTCGACGTCGGCCCGGCCGATGCCGGACGCGATGCGGATCACCGTGCGGGTGGTCGGCGACGGGACGCACCAGCTGCGGCGGCTTCGGCCGGGCACCCGGATATGGCTGGAGGGCCCTTATGGCGCGTTCACGGTGCGGCGGGCCCGCACCCATCGGCTGGCCCTGATCGCGGGGGGCATCGGCATAACGCCGATCCGGTCGCTGCTCGATGATCTGCCGGCCGATTCACAGCCGATAGTGCTTTACCGGACGAGGCGCGACAAGGACGTCGTCATGCAGGCCGAACTCGACAAGCTTGTCGCCGACCGCGGCGGGGTGATCCACTACCTGGTCGGGGCGCGAGACCGCCAGCCGATCCATGAGCATCGGCTGCTCGAGCTGGTTCCCGATCTGCTGAACCGGGAACTGTTCATCTGCGGCCCCCGGGCTCTGGTACGTGACGCCTCCACCTCGGCGCGCCGGCTCGGCCTGCCGCGACACGCCATCCATGCCGAGAGGTTCGACTTCGAATGAAACGCGCCATCCTCGCGTTGGCCGGGACCGTGACGGGCCTGGTCGGCGTGTTGAGCCTGCATCCGCACGCCACGACCGCGCTCGCCTCCTCGCATCCCGGACTCAATCTGGCGCGCGGCGCCGGCGCCACCACGACAGATTCCGCCGGGGCCGCTGGGTCCACGTCGGGCAGCGCGTCGGCCGACCAATCGTCGGAAGGCCAGGCATCGAAAGGGAAATCGTCGGGGGCCCCTTCATCGGCGGCGCCGTCATCCCAGGCGGCGGCGCCGGAGACGGTCCGGACGCTCACCGGCCAACCTGTCGAGACCGGCTACGGACCCGTCCAGGTACAGGTCACAGTGTCGGGCAAGAAGCTGACCGCTGTCCAGGTGCTTGAGGCGCCTACTCAGAGCGGACGCGACGTGGAGATCAGCAACTTCGCCCTGCCCATCTTGCATGACGAGGCCCTATCGGCGCAGAGTGCGAACATCCAAGTGGTCAGCGGAGCGACCTACACCTCGAGCGGCTATCAACAGTCCCTGCAGAGCGCCCTTGATCAGATGTGAGTCCCGCGTCACCGGGTAAGCCATCTCGATCGGATACCTCGGATCACGTGCGGCAGAGCCCGGTCAAACACGTCGAGCACGTGATGGGCACCGTCTTTTCCTTTGATGTACGGGACCACCCGGATCGGCTCAGCGCTCGGCAGGCCATCGCGCTGGCGGTGGCGGAGTTGCACCGTATCGACGCGCGGTACTCGACCTATCTGGCCCCATCTGAGATCAGTCGGCACCGGGCAGGCGCCCTCACGGAGGCGGAACTCAGCGACGAGGCGCAAAAGATCTTCGCGGCTTGCCGTCGGCTGCGCGAGACGACCAGACACTCCTTCGATCCTTGGTGCCTGCCGGGCGGCGTGGATCCATCCGGCTACGTCAAGGGTTGGGCGATCGGGCGAGCCGCGGAGCTGATCGGCGCGGCCGGCTGCCGAAACTTCAGCGTCGGCGGCGGGGGTGACCTTCACGTCAGGGGCGAACCGTCGCCGGGCCAGGTCTGGCGGGTCGGCATCCGCCATCCCGACGACCCGAAGCAGCTCGCCGCCATCGTGGCGGCCACCGAGCTGTCTGTGGCGACGTCGGCGAGCTACGAGCGAGGTGCTCACATCCACGATCCGCGCACCGGGCTGCCGATCCTCCAGCACACAATCCGGTCGGCCACGGTGGTCGGTCCGGATCCGGGTAGCGTCGACGCCTTCGCCACCGCGTTGTTCGTGGCGGGCTTGCCCGGCTTCGAGTGGCTGCCCATCGAGCAGGGATATCACGGCATGCTGATCACCGAGGATGACCGAATCAGCTGTGACCGCGGTTTTCCGCTGCTCCCCGCCGACGCTTGATGCGGCACCATGGAGGCAGCCGAAGTGTCGTAGTTCAGGAGCGGAGTGCATGCAGTCAGACCGCAATGCCACCGCCGAACACCTGCGAGCCAAACGTCGGATACACCGGCTAGTCGGGTCGAAGTTCGGTCAGAAGTACCGGGACCGGGTTCCCGGAATCGTGGCCACGATCACCTCGGTCATCGGCTTTCTCAACCTGATCGTCGCGCTGGTCCCACGTGAGCGACGGCGGCTGAGCCATTTCGACAACGTCCTGCCGGTCGCCCTTTCGGCTGCCGCGGTCTCGATTCTGGCTGTGGCGGGTCTGCTGCTGTGGCGGCTGGGCACCATGTTGCGCCGACGCAAACGCCGAGCCTGGCGTGGGGCGATCGTGCTCTATGCCCTGCTGGTGATCGGCCACCTGGGTAACGGCACCGTGATCGCCGCCGCCGTGTCGCTGATCCTGCTCATGCTTCTGGTGACGACCGGAAGGGAGTTCCAGGCCAAGGCCGATCCGATCTCGCGCTGGTTCGCTGTCAAGATCGCCGCGCAGTTCCTTTCGGTGGCCCTGGTTTGGGGCATGTTGCTGCTCACCGTCGGTGCCGACGACCGGTTCCGCAACAACCCGTCGATGTGGCAGCGACTGCAAGAGGTATTGCGTGCGCTCATCGGCCTCGGCGGTCCGGTGCGGTACCGCACCGAGCGATTCCAGGACATCGTGCATGCCACGCTCGGCGCGTTCACGCTCATTACGGCGGTATTGGTGGTTCTGATTGTGTTCAGGGCGGCCGAGCCAGCCGACCGTCTAACCCCTGAGGGTGAGGCACAACTGCGGGAACTGCTGAGCAAGCATGGCTGGCGCGATTCGCTCGGCTACTTTTCGCTCCGACGCGACAAGCGGGTGGTGTGGTCGCCGACCCGAAAGGCGGCAATCACCGGACGGGTGGTGAACGGGGTCTTCCTGGTATCGGGAGATCCGATCGGTGATCCGGAGGCGTGGCCGGGAGCCATTGCCGCCTATCTAGGTCAGGTCGAGGAGTACGGCTGGGTGCCCGCGGTCATCGGCTGCAGCGAACTCGGTGCGACTATTTTCAGTCGCGAGGCGGATCTGTCTGCCATCGAGCTGGGCGATGAGGCGATTCTGTGCGTCGCGGACTTCTCGCTCGAGGGCCGGTCGATGCGCGGCGTACGGCAGGCCTGCACTCGGGTCGCTCGGGCCGGATACGAGGTGCGAGTGCGCCGCGCCGCCGACGTCCCCAAGGCCGAATATGTCGAGCTCGAACACGTGGCCGCCGCCTGGCGCGGCGATGCGGTGGAGCGCGGCTTTTCGATGGCATTATCGCGAATGGGTGACCCGTCGGACGGGCAGTGTGTGGTGGCCACCGCCACTCAGAACGGCACCCTGAAGGGGCTCTTACATTTCGTCCCTTGGGGTCCGGACGGGCTGTCCTTGGACCTCATGCGTCGGGACCGCTCGGCCGACAATGGCCTCAACGAGTTCATGATCACGCAGGTGGTCCAGCAGGCGCCGACGCTCGGAGTGCGCCGGATCTCGCTGAACTTCGCGGTTTTCCGGGATGCCCTCGAACGGGGTGAGAGGATCGGAGCCGGCCCGATCCTGAGGGCCTGGCGCTGGATTCTGGTGTTCGCCAGTCGCTGGTGGCAAATCGAGACGCTGTACCGCTTCAACGTGAAGTTCCGGCCGGACTGGGAACCCCGATTCCTGTCCTATCCGAGCACCCGGGATCTGCCCAGGATCGCGGTGGCCGCGCTGGAGGCCGAGGCGTTCATCACCCGCCCGCACCGGTTGAAGCGACTGCTCGGCCGGGTGTGATTCAGGATTCGGCCGCGCGGGTATCGACGGTCTTGCCGTGGCGCGGAGGTGCAGCCGGTTTTGGTGGAAGAACGGATCACCAGTAAGCTCAGCGGCTGATGGCTGTGCGGCGCCGCAGGCTCCGTCCTGCCTGAGGAGGCTTCGCCTAGTCCGGTCTATGGCGCCGCACTGCTAATGCGGTTTGGGTCTTAAGCCCATCCGGGGTTCAAATCCCCGAGCCTCCGCTCGGTTTCGTCGTCGCCTTCGCTGACGTTCTCGACTGTCACGGGTGCCGCGCGCACCGCCCCGTTTGGACGGCGGATTTTCACCGGCTAAGCTTCAACGCGGTTCGAATGCGCTCGTAGCTCAACGGATAGAGCACTTGACTACGGATCAAGAGGTTGGGGGTTCGAGTCCCTCCGAGCGCGCGGTGGTTGAGACAGCCCTGAGTTTCAAACCTCCCCTCTGTAGTCCGGGGTGGAGGTTTTGCTATGCGGTCGGATCTGGGTTCGGCGTGCCTGATTCGCTCGGAAGTACGTCGAGCCTTGGCCGGGCCGTAGGGCTGTGATCTGCGTCGCAAGCGCTTCCACTCGGGCCTGGGTTTCCGCTGGTGCCACGTGTCGGGGCTCAGCCTCGGCTTGCCGTTCGGCGGTCCCTCGTACTTCAAGTCCGAGCAGCGTTCGGAATGGATCGGCCAGTTCGGCACGCACACAGTCCTCGTCGATGAGCAGCTTCGTGAAGAGGGCTTGGTTGAGCAGCCGCCGCGTGCTCGGTGGTGCCGCGAGGTAGGCGCGGTGGCGATCGGCGGCGAAGTCGAGCGCCCGTTTCAGGTTGCGCTCAATCGTGTCGAACTCGACCTGGGTAACCTACAGACCTAAGCCAAGCCGGAGGCGTGCCTTCGTAGCTTAGTCGTGTCCATAGGAACTATGCGCAAACCCGACGGGTGTCAGACGTCCGGCCAGGCACAGGACCCCTGCATAAATCCCCCACCACTCTGCGGCCATGCCATACGTGAACCGACGAAGACAGGCGCGGCGCGCTGACCACCTGTTCGGTTGTGGTAGCAAACCGGAACGCTCTTAATCCGCTTTCAAGACGCACCGGCCCGCCTGGACGCAACTCAGGCCGTCGCGGCCAAGCTCATCCTCTCGCCGCGGCTACCTTGATGACTGCGTTTGCGAGCAACGAGTGGCGCGGGAGTTTCCAGGCCAGCTTATCGTCCAATGGATGAACCAGCCCGTGAGCGAACCCGATCTCGATGGGGTGATCGTCGGTCAGTGGGTCTAGCTCGGCTCTGCAGCCGCCAGAGATCACATCGAACGCAGCCATTCCAAAGACTCCGTAGCCTGGGCGGTTGGCGATCACATCCGAAGGCCCGAGGCCTCGGGTGCTGAGAAGATCATTGAGGTACACAGAGAGGCCATTCTCGCCACGCTTTAACGACAGTGCGGCCGAGCTAGGCATCCCGTCGGCATCCCAGTCCTGCGGCCGGGCAAAACGGAGGAGTGTCTCGCTCTCGTTGACCGACGCTTCGTGGCCGGATCTCAAGCCCGGCCCGTTCCAGGTGCGCCCGAACGGTCTGCTCGTGGAGTGTGAACTGCCGTGACAGGGCCGCGATCCTGACTCCATCGCCGTACGCCGCCACCATGTTGGCGATCTCCGCTGGCCGGAGCTTGTGGTTGGGTCGGACGGTTCGACGAACTGCCTTCGATTCGGGCAGCTGGTCACCGGCTGACGTCGGGTTCGAATGTCCGGAGGATCCCTCTCGGCAGGCCTCGAGCGCCCGGGCCACCGGTGGTGGAATGCTTGAAAGTGTGGTTCTCAGGCGCGCAAGGATGCCCTTATGGCGCCCACGCGCCGGGGCCGCCGACTTGCTCGATGGTGCCTGTTGGCCACGCCCAGGCCGGTGTCCTGCGGGCGCCGCTGTCGAGCCGGCGAAGGTGGCGCATCCGGGCCGGACGGGCTCATGATGGAGGTACCCGTTCGTGGCTTCGGTCCGGGCCACCAGCGTCAGCCCCGGAGGTAGCGTCATGATCGTCGTCGGGTTAGCCCTCATCGCCGCAGCAGTGGCTGCGGCCGTCATCCTCATCGGGCAGAACCGGGGCGCGATCGACGTGCACGCCCTGGGCGGGAACTGGCACGTGGACGCGTACTGGCTAATGGTGGTCGGTTTCGTCATCCTGGCCGCAGCCCTCCTTGGGCTGACGATCGCACAGACGGGGACGGCGCACGTCTGGCGGTTGCGTCGAGAACGCCGCGAGTTGGCCCGCGAGAACCGGCGCCTGAGCGCCGAGGTCGACGCGATGACCGGCTCGGAGGGCCCCCCGGCCGCCGCTGCGGTCGGGGCAGAAGCGCGACCCGCGAGGCGGGGCCTGCACATGCGCCACACCGCACGGCACCCGTAGCCGCCGTCCAGCGCAGCGGTCTCGCCCGAAAGCTCGCCCTCTCAGCGGACACAGGATCGTCTGCGGCGCGCGATGTCCCGGCGATGGGAGGTTTGCGTAGCAGAAGACGCCGAAAGGGTGCTTGGACGTCATCCCTGGAAGGTCCGGTAGAACCATTCCCAAGTAGCTGCTGGAGAGCAGGGTGCCGGGTAAGCCTGCGCTGTTTCACTCGGCGCGGGATCGCGGCTGCGGGGGCGTGTCGTGTCAGATCATGACTCTGGGATGGGTCTATGGTGTCGGCCATGGCGGGGAAGGCCAGGCCAAGCCGCTCGGTCTTGGCGGATGCTCGGCTCTCGCGCGGCGGCTCTCGCGCGGCTCTTCAGTGTTCTGGCAGGTGGGGAGTTCGGCGACCCTGGGCACCAACTCCACCTTCGTCGGAAGCATCCTGGCGTTGACCTCTGCGACCGTGGGCACCAAGACCACCGTGGCCGGACGGGTGTTAGCCCGAAACGGTCAGGTCAGCCTGAACGCCAACACCATCACCCGAGCGACCGCGGGAGCACAACGACGTCGCCGACCGCCACGTCGTCGTCGACCGCTACGACCGGACCCGGTGGCGGTGTCCCTACCGGTGTTCCGGCGGGTTCGGGCGGCCAATCCGGCACCACCAGTCAGACCGCCACCGAGGTTGAAATCGTGGCAGGTGCCGCTGGTCTCGCCTTGCTCGTCTTCGGCGGGTACGGAGCGAGCCGACGACGCGGCAGGCGGCACTGAGCACTGCGTCATCCGTCGGTTCCGGCTCCTCTCGGACGAGGCTTCGGAACCGACGGCGGGTCTTCCTCGCCGCCGCGCTCCTCGGACTGGCGCTGGTAGTCGGCAGCGGATATGAATTGCTGGGCAGTAAACCAACTCCCCGCAACTTCGGGCCGGTGAGCAGAGCGCGTCGGCGACTGCCTCAACCGCGCCCGATCCAACCGCGCGGACTCCTGCCCCTGTACGAACGTCAGCGGTAGCCGTCGCTCCGCGCAAGTCAGCGGCACCGGCCGCTCCGCGCAGGTCAGCGGCACCGCTGATCGGCGCCGGCCCTCCCAAGCGGCTTGATCTGCCGGCGCTCGGCGTGCGTGCACACGTTCAAAATGTGGTTACCACCAACGGGCTTCTGGGGGTGCCCGACGATCCAGCCGAGGTCGGCTGGTGGACCGGGAGCGCCCCCGCTGGCTCCCCAGCTGGATCAACCGTCATCGATGGGCACGTCGATTCAGCCCGAACCGGCCCGGGAGCCCTCTTTCACCTGACGGACCTGGCCGCGGGCGACCCGATCTTCGTGACGACTACCACCGGTTTCGTGGTGCGGTACCGCGTCACCGGCCGCAGGGTGTACCTCAAACACCAGGGGCTGCCCGCGGACCTGTTCGCAACCACCGGCCCGCCACGTCTGGTCCTCATCACCTGCGGCGGCCCGTTCGACTCGACCGCCCGCAGCTATCAGGACAACATCGTCATTTTCGGGACGCCCGCTGCCTGAGATACCAGACTCCAGCGCACGGCAGGCCGCTCAGCGGGATTCACCCGGCGCTGGCGGAGACGTCCCATACCCGGGGCCTTCGCAAGCCATCGGCGTTCGACGGACACTGCTCCAGAGGTGGTGGCGTCGTGGCATGTTTTAGCTGGACAAGACCCGCCCGGTGCTGATCTTGACGCGGGACGCGGTGCGGCCGAATCTGCGGCGGGTGACGGTCGCGCCGATCACCGGCACGGTGCGCGGACTGTCGACCGAAGTCGCCGTCGGGACAGCAGGTCGCAGGTACGTACTTGGCGATGACGGCGGAGGCGAGGCGACTATCCTCTTTGTCCTCTTGTCGGCCCTTGATCGCCGGAGTAGGAGTGAGCTGCGGGCTTTCCGTCGGGCGCTTCCACTTCCGGCGGTGTACTTCGGATGCCCCGTGCGTTCATCACCGGGTCGTGCATGCGGCAGACGGGATGGCCTGACGCGTGTTCAACAACGCGCGGGAACGGAGGAAACCGATGACTCCACTGGCAGCCGATCGACCGTGTCGGCCGATGGCGCGGGTCGCCGCGAGCAGCCGAACGCGAAGGTGGCCGAGGGCCGTACTGGTGATCTCGGCAACGCTGACCATCACGGCAGCGGGCCTCGCATCGGCGGGTGCCTCGCCCGCCGACGAGCATCCATCCCGCTTCCGCCAGGTCAACCTGGTCTCGGATGTGCCGGGCGCCGCCGCGTTGACCGACCCGGACCTCGTCAACGCGTGGGGTCTTGCCGCGTCCGCGGGCACCGATAAGGCGCCCGGCTCGCCGCTCTGGGTGTCCGACAACGGCGCGGATAAGACCACCCTGTACGCAGGGGCGAGCCGGACATCGGTGACCAAGGTTGGGCTGGTCGTGAGCGTCCGCTCCGGCGCGCCGACCGGTCAGGTGTTCAACACCGACCAGGGCGGGTTCGAGGTCCATGACGCCGCCCACTCCGGCCCGGCGATCTTCATTTTCGCCTCCGAGAACGGCGGGATCGACGGCTGGAACCCGGGGGTTGGGATCACCGGGAACCCACCATCGACGGTGACCGAGACGCCGGTGCGTAACGGCGCCAACGCGGTGTATAAGGGGCTTGCTATCGCCCAGGCGTCCGATGGGCACACCTACCTGTATGCCGCCAACTTCCGGTCCGGGCGGGTGGAGGCTTACGACAGCACCTTCACGCCGGTCCAGCTGCCCGGCGGGCTGTTCGTGGACCCGCGAATCCCGGCCGGCTACGCGCCGTTCAACGTTCAGGAGCTTGCCGGCAAGCTATACGTGACCTACGCCAAGCAGGACGCCACCCTGCACGATGACCTGGCCGGGCCGGGTCATGGCTTCGTGGACGTGTTCACCAACGATGGCGCGCTGATCCGGCGGCTGGTAACCCGGGGCGCGTTGAACTCGCCGTGGGGGCTCGCCCTGGCGCCGGCCGGCTTCGGCAGGCTGGGTGGCGCGCTGCTCGTCGGCAACTTCGGTAACGGTCATATCAACGCCTATAACCCGGCCACCGGCGCGCGCCTGGGCCAGCTGCGAAGGTCCGACGGCCGGCCGATCATCATCGACGGCCTGTGGGGGCTGCGATTCGGCAACGGAAACGCCGCCAAGACCCACGAACTGCTTTTTTCTGCCGGACCCAACCACGAGTCCCACGGCCTGTTGGGAAAGATCGTCGCGGTCGGCTGACAACCCGATCACCACGACCCGATTAGAGCACGCACGGATGCGGCCGGTAGGGTCACCAGCGCGTGGACCAATCTGCCCCAGGCTCGGTGAAGAAGGTAGTAGCAGTAAGACCGTGGGTATTACCGTAGTTGCTGGAATATGCGTTTGGGGAGCTGCGATAGCGTTGTGTTGACACGGCGTTGACGAGCGTGACGACCTCCGAGCTGGTTCGGGTGGCCCCCGCTAACGGGCTGACGAGGCTGGCGTTGTGCCAGCAAAGGTGTGGTGGCACCGCGAGCTACCCGATCGCCCACACCTCCCGGGACCGAATCCCGAGGAGGTACCCACGTGACCCGTACGCTTACCGCCGACTTGGCTGAGCATGCTGGTGAACAGATGACGATCGAGGGCTGGGTTCACCGCCGTCGCCAGCACGCGGCCATCACCTTCCTCATCATTCGCGACCGTTCCGGCCTTGCCCAGGTTGTGGCCACCGACGAAGGCGCTCGCGGTGCGAGGCGAGCCGACGGAGCTGTACGAGGGCTACCTGCAAGCATTTCGCCACGGCATGCCGCCGCACGGTGGCTTCGCAATTGGACTAGAGCGGTGGGTCGCCCGCCTCCTGTCCGCTGAGAACGTCCGGCGGGTGGCGCTGTTCCCGCGCGATCTGCACCGGCTGGCGCCGTGACGAAGCCATCAGCCGAACCGTGGTCGAAATGGCCACGCCCCATCCGACGTGTCAAGCGGATGCGAATGTCAACCGCTCGGCACAGGATGAGCGACCCGGTCCTCGGCCAGCGGCGGCGGCGGTGGGGTGCCAGTGCCGAACGGCCGACCGCCAAGCTGCTCGCGGTGATGTGCGGTGAGCCACTGGATCGGGTTTGGGCCGACGGCCACCACGCGGGTGGGGTTGATCTTGTCGTGCACCGAGTAGTAATGGCGCCGGATATGGTCAAGATCGACAGTATCCCCGAAGCCGGGCGTCTGGTACAGGTCGCGAGCATAGGCCCACAGGGCTGGATACTCGATCAATTTGGCGATGTTGCACTTGAAGTGGCCGTGGTACACGGCGTCGAAGCGCACCAGCGTGACGAAAAGCCTGATATCGCACTCGGTAATCGTTTCGCCGACCAGAAAGCGGCGGCCGGCCAATCGTTCTTCCAGGACGTCCAGCCGCACGAAAAGAGCCTTGACCGCTTCCTCGTAACGGTCCTGGGTCTGGGCGAATCCGGCACGGTATACGCCATTGTTGACGTCGGTGTAGATCGACTGGTTGAGCTCGTCGATCTCGTCCCGCAGGTGCCGCGGGTATAGGTCCGGCGCGCCTGGCCGCTGTAGCGCCGTCCACTGGGTGGCCAGGTCGAGGGTCATCTTCGAATAGTCATTGGTCACGAGTGTCCTGCTCGGGATATCGACTATGATCGGGACGCTCTCACCACCGGGATAATCCCGCTCACGGGCCTGGTAGATCTGTTGAATGGCATGAATTCCCAGCACCGGATCGATGCCGTCCGGACTGCCGCTCGCCGCGGTGAAGACCCATTGGTTGATGCCGTCGATCCTCTCCTGTATCGGGTCGGTCACCGCCTGGGAGATCACCGAGTCCAGGCCCATCAGGCGTCGGGTGATCGCGGCCCGGCTGGCCCATGGGCAGGCTCGGGAGATGACCAGCCGGTAACGCCCCGCCGCGACGGGCCAACCACCTTCCCCATTGGCGGTGATGCGATCGGCGAAGTGGCTGGGAGTGCGCGTGAACTCCCTGCTCGAGGCGCTGGTCACGCGGGCCTGGCGGCTGTAATGCGGTCGATCTCAGCGAGATCGGCGACATCGGGCAGCCAGGTTCCTGCCTGGACGTTGGCGCGGACCTGTTTGGCCGAGGTGGCGCCCGCGATCACGCTGGACACCGCGGGCTGTGCCGCGAGTCCGCCGATAGCCACCTCGAGCAGTGAGATGTCGCGCCGCTTGGCGAAGGATTCCAATGCATCGAGTGTGTCGAAGGCCTCGTCGGTCAGCGCGGACTCCCTGCCCCAGACCACCAGCCGACTGCCCGCGGGAGGTGCCTCACCCCGCCGGTATTTGCCGGTCAGCAGCCCACTGGCCAACGGGAAGAAAGGAAGCAGGCCGATACCGTAATGCCGGAGCGCGGGCACCAGGTGAGTTTCGACTCCGCGCTCCAACAGGTTGTAGTGGTTCTGCGAGCTTATGAATCCGGTAAATCCCAGGTTGCGCGAGATCCAATCCGCCTCGGCCACTTGCCAGCCGGCGAAGTTGGAATGGCCGAGGTAACGCACCTTGCCCTCGTGGACCAGATCGTTCAATGCCGACAGGGTCTCTTCGATCGGCGTCAGCGGATCCGGTTGGTGCATCTGATACAGATCGATCCAATCGGTGCGCAGCCGGCGTAGGGAGGCCTCGACAGCGCGTCGGATATAGCGCCGTGACCCGCGAGCTCCCCAGTCGGCGCCGTTGCCGTTCCCCCGCACCGATGCGTCGCTGCCGAACTTCGTCGCGAGGATGACATCTTCGCGGCGTCCTCGCAGCAATTCGCCGAGTCGCTCCTCGGAGGCGCCGTAGGAATCTGCCGTATCGATCAGGGTAATTCCCGCCTCCAAGGCGGCATCGAGCACTTCCCGGCATCCGTCCATGTCGAGTTTCATGCCGAAGTTGTTGGTGCCGAGCCCCACTATCGAAACCGCAAGCCCGGAGTTCCCCAGTCGCCGATATTTCATATCGCTCACGAACTCGACGTTAGTCCAGCAGGCGCCCGCGAGTCGAACGGGCCCGCCGGTCGCACACCGACGGATCCACCGCCGCCGGGGACTCCAGCGGTACGACGCGCGGCTCAGCCGAAACGGCCGGAGATGTAGTCTTCGGTGCGCTTGTCGCTGGGGTTGGAGAAGATCCGCTGGGTATCGTCGATCTCCACCAATTGTCCGGGCTTACCGACTCCGGCGAGATTGAAGAAGGCGGTCCGCTCGCTGACCCGGGCCGCCTGCTGCATGTTGTGGGTGACGATGACAATGGTGTACTTCTGCTTCAGGGTCTGGATGAGATCCTCGATGGCCAGCGTCGATATCGGGTCCAGGGACGAGCACGGCTCGTCCATGAGCAGCACCTGCGGCTCGATGGCGATAGCCCGTGCGATGCACAGCCGCTGCTGCTGCCCACCTGACAGACCGGCGCCGGGCTTGTCCAGCCGATCCTTCACCTCACCCCAGAGGTTCGCGCTCCGCAGCGACTTCTCAACGGTGTCGTCGAGGACCGCTTTCTTGGTCCGTCCGGACTGAAGCTTCATGCCCGCCGCCACATTGTCGTAGATGCTCATGGTCGGAAAGGGATTCGGTCGCTGGAAGACCATGCCTATGGTCCGTCGCACGTTTACCGGGTCAACGGCGGCGGCGTAGATGTTCTCACCGTCCAGCAGCACGTCACCCTCAACCCGGGCGCCAGCGATTACCTCGTGCATGCGGTTGAGAGTGCGCAGCACCGTCGACTTTCCGCAGCCCGACGGTCCGATGAAAGCAGTCACCGAACGCGGTGCGATGGTGAAGTTGACATCGGCGACGGCGAGGAACTTTCCGTAGTAGATGTTGAGGTTCTTGCCTTCGATCCGCTTGGCCATGAGTTCGCGGTTCCTTGTCGGTGTGTCGGAGGTGTATGCGCTTGTGATGCCGTTCCGTGCCGGGGTGTTTGCCGACGCCTGGCCACCCGGGGACGCAATTCGTTACTGGGCGATCTTGCCGCGCCGGGCCACGAAGCGGGCCGCGATGTTGAGCAGCATGACGATGATGATGAGCGTGAGGGCACTTCCCCACAGCCGGTCCGAGGCGAAATGGAATCGCCGGTTGCCGA
>Ga0307504_10000100_pt1 | contig 17292 bp, 19 predicted proteins | sample 19_S_MG_FD_194516 | JGI IMG/M metagenome (GOLD analysis project Ga0307504, IMG submission 194516) | Soil microbial communities from Populus trichocarpa stands in riparian zone in the Pacific Northwest, United States - 19_S | ecosystem: Environmental > Terrestrial > Soil > Riparian zone > Trees... | reverse complement strand
GCGGCGGCGACGCGGGCACCGTCGCCTCCGTGGCGCCCCGCGGGGAGGACTCGTGTCATGAAGCCAGCCCGGCACCGGCGAGGCCGGCGGCCAGGGCGAAACTGACGTGGCGAAGGAGGAGAACCGCCCGTTTGATGTCGGCGGCCTCCGGAGGCCGGCCGGTCCCGAGGGCGGGCCGTAGCTCGACGCGGTCCCCGTAGCGGTTCTTCCCGCCGAGTCGGAGTCCGAGGGCAGCTGCGTAGGCCGCTTCGGCGACGCCCGAGTTGGGCGAAGGGTGGGCCGGTGCGTCCCGTCGCACGGCGCGCCACACCGCCGGGGCCGATCTGGGCCGCACGGAGGCGACCAGCATGGCGGTCAGGCGGGCGGGCGCCAGGTTGGCGGCGTCGTCGAGTCGAGCGCTGGCCCACCCGTAGCGCTCGTACCGGTCGTCGCGATGACCGACCATGGCGTCGAGCGTATTGGCGGCGCGATACCCGAGCGCCCCGGCGGGACCGGCGCCGGCCCCCCAGAGCGCCGGGGCGACGACGGCGTCGACTGTGTTCTCGGCCACCGACTCCACGACCGCCCGAGCGACCTGCTTCTCGTCGAGGTGCAGGGTGTCGCGGCCGACGAGGGCGGGCAGCAGGCGCCTGGCGTCATCGAGGTCGTCTGCGTCGAGCGCGGCGTGGACGGCAAGGGCTGCGTCGGCCAGGGCACGGCCGGCGACGGCGAGGTACGTTGCGGCCACCGTGGAGCCGATGGCGGCGCCGACCGCTGCTCCAACGCCGATTCCCGCGAGCGCATGGCCCGCGCCCCGCGATCGAGTGTCGGCGTAGATACGGCCTTCCACGGTCCGCATGAGTGCGCCGAAGGCGGACACCGGATGAGGCCGCAACGGTGGCTCACCGAGGGCGAGGTCGGCGATCAGCCCTGCTGCCGCTGCGAGTGCCCGACGCCTCACAGGTGGGCTGCCGCCACGAGCAACCCGACGGTCTCGCCGACCATGCCGGCGGCGCCCAACACGTCGCCGGTGAATCCCCCGATGCGGCGGACCCCGAGGCCGAGGACCGCCCCGGCGGCCAGCAGGGCGGCCCCGACGCTGGCGACGCCGGCAGCCGGTCGCCAGGCCGATGCCAGCACGAGGGCTGCGGCGATGCCGAGGGAGCCGGTGAGAACTGCGCCGCGAGCTCCGAGGAACGCACTGGCCAGGCCGCCCTCGGCCCGGGCGTACCGCAGGCGGGATGCGGCAAGTGCCATCACCGTTCGTGAGAGGCACCACAGGGCGGCGAGCAGGAGGGGACTGGGATGCAGCGATGCCAGCGCTGACCACCGAAGAAGCAGGGTCGTGACCGTCACGCCGAGGCCGAAGGCACCGGCATCCGGCTTGCGCATCACCTCGAGTCGGCGGTCGCGCGGGGTGTGGGCCAGCAGGCCGTCGGCGGCGTCGACGAGTCCGTCGAGATGCAGCATGCCGGTCATGGCGAGATCGGCAGCCAGTACCAATGCAGCCGCGACGGTCGGAGGAAATGCGTGGTCGACGAGGACCCAGACCGCCCCGAGCGCGAGACCGAGGCCCGCGCCGACAATCGGGAACCACGCCAGGGCCCCGGCTGACGGGGTCGATGAGCCGCCCACGGGCGTGAGGAAGCTGACGGCCTGACGGGCGGAGCTGGTCACCGCTGCTCGAGGGACAGCACGCGCCCGGCGACGATCAGAAGGACGCCGTCGGCGATCGCAGCCACGGCCTGGTTGAGCTCGCCGAGGGCGTCTCGGAACCTGCGGCCGGCGGCGGTGGACGGATGCACACCGAGCCCGACCTCCTCGGACACCACCACGGTGTCGCCATCACGGTCCCGCAGCGCATCGCACAGCACCTTCGGGTCGGCGGCGAAGTCCTCCTCGAAGGCAACGAGCCAAGTGCCGAGGGCGTCGAGCAGGACCATGCCGGTGGCCGAACGCAACGCCGGGGGAAGGTCCCGGCCCGATGCCTCCACCGTGACCCACCCGGTGGGCCGGCGTTCGCGGTGCCTGGCAATGCGTGCCGCCATGTCCGTATCGGTGGCGCGGCCGGTGGCCATGTAGGTGACCGGACCCCCGCCGGCTCCTTCTGTGGCGAGGCGTTCGGCGATGGCGCTCTTTCCTGATCGGGCGCCGCCGAGGAGCAGTGTGATCACCTTCGGGTGGCCAACACGGAAGCATGGACGGCCCGGGCGAGGCGGGCTCCCCACATCGAACGGGGCCCACCGAAGTCGTGGGGACGCCCCTCGTCGGGGCACAGCAGGCACAGGGCATCCGTTGCCGTCCCGGTGGCGTCGAGGCCGAGGTCGCGCAGCGCCTGGGTCTTGGCTTCGGTGGCCGTCGCCACCGCGTTCACGAGGGCGGCATCGGACAGCCGTTCCGGGATGACGGCGAGAAGGTTGATGGTGCCGACCATGGCGACGGGACGCGGATCGTACGGCGCGGCGGCAAGGAGCGCGTGGCCGAGCCCGACGGTGGCCGTCACCGAGACGTCTCCGTCGTAGGCCGTGGAGAAGGCCCGGACATCGGCGGCGGTGAGCATCCCGATCCCCCGGCCGGGGAGCCCGAGAGAGACGCCGAGCTTCCCCAGGTGGTGGTCGGGATCACGGCGCGCATAGCTCGCGGGAACCTGGGCGTTCATCGCCCAACGGCGCATGCCGAGCCCGCCGCCGTGGGGGGAGGAGGCGATGGCCCGCAGTGGTTTCGGGAACCTCCACAGCAGCAGCGGAAGGTCGCGGTCCGCTTCTCGGCGAGTCCGGATCTCGTGGTTCATGGGGTTCGTCCTCGCGTCGACCGGTCATCCGGTGCAAGCAGGTCTCCTGGCTCCCGGATCGACGTCTTCCCCGGCCTTCCCGCCCTTTCGGGCCGTGGCCATCAGCGGGGTCGACTTCCCGGTCACAGTTGCGGGACAGCCCCGGACTTCCACCGGGTTCCCTGCGTTACGCCTCGAACAGTAGACGCCCACTACCCTCCGACGCCATGGCACGCGTCCAGTCCGTCGTTCTGCTCAACACCGGCCATGGGAAGGGCAAGTCCTCGGCCGCCTTCGGGGTGATGGGGCGGGCCTGGGCACGCGGTTGGCACGTGGGGGTGGTGCAGTTCATCAAAGGAGGCAAGTGGCAGACCGGCGAGCGAAAGCTCGCGGACCACCTCGGCATCGAGTGGCACACCCTCGGCGACGGGTTCACCTGGGAGTCGACGGACATGGACGAGACCATCGCCAAGGGTCGCCACGCCTGGGAGGTGGCGGCGGACAAGTTGGCCTCCGGCGACTACCAGATGCTCATCCTCGACGAAGTGACCTACGCCGTGAAGTACGGCTGGGTGCCGGCCGGCGAGGTCGCGGAGGCCATTCGCCGGCGGTCCCCGAAGACGAACGTGGTCATGACCGGTCGCGACGCCGCTCCCGAGCTCATCGAGGTCGCCAACACGGTGAGCGAGGTGCGCAAGGTGAAGCACGCGTTCGACGAGGGGATCAAGGCGATGAAGGGCATCGAGTACTGAGGTGGGGAGGCTCGGGCCCCGCCTGGTCGTCGCCGGGACCCATTCGGGTGTGGGAAAGACGACGGTTGCCACTGGCTTGATGGCGGCCCTCAGAGCCCGTGGTGTCCGCGTCGCCTCGGCCAAGGTGGGGCCCGACTACGTCGACCCCGGCTACCACTCGCTCGCCACCGGACGGCCGCCGCGCAACCTCGACGCATGGATCTGCGGCGCTGACGCGATCGGGCCCCTGGCAGCGCGGGCTGCAGTTGGGGCCGAGGTGCTGATAATCGAAGGGGTGATGGGCCTCTTCGACGGGGCAGCGGAGGACGGGACGGCGAGCACCGCTCACGTGGCGAGGCTTCTCGACGCGCCGGTCGTCCTCGTTGTCGATGCCGCCGCCATGAGCGGGTCGGTTGCCGCGCTGGTGCACGGCTTCAGGTCCTTCGACCCGCGACTACGCGTTGCAGGGATCGTTCTGAACCGCGTCGGGAGCGACGGCCACGAGGCCTTGTTGCGCCACGCCCTGGAATCCAGCGCTCTTCCGGTGCTGGGGGTCCTGCGCCGCGATGACGCCCTGGTCTGGCGCGATCGCCACCTCGGCCTCGTGCCTGTGGCTGAACAGCCTGATGTGGTCCGTCGGTCGGTGGCCTCCCTCGGCGCGACCGTGAGGGAGTCGTTCGATCTCGACGCCATCGTCGCGTTGGCCACGACCGCGCCGGTGCGATCGGAAGTCGAGCCGGCCGCGGCGGCACCGTCGGGCCTGGCGCGGGTCGCGGTGGCCGACGGGCCGGCGTTCAGTTTCCGCTATCCGGACAACCTCGAGGCGTTGGTCCAGGCGGGCGCCGAACTCGCCCCCTTCGACCCCCTCGAGGACGTGAGCCTCCCGGCCGGTTGCACCGCCCTGTACGCCGGAGGGGGGTTTCCCGAAGTCTTCGCTCCGGACCTGGCCGCCAACACGCAGCTGCTGGCCGACGTGCGCCGGCAGGTCCAGGGAGGCCTGGTCACGTGGGCGGAATGCGGTGGGCTTCTCTGGCTGGCGGAGTCGCTCGACGAGCACGGGATGGCCGGCGTGATCCCCGCCGCCGGCCGGATGACCGGGCGACTCAGCCTCGGCTATCGGCGAGCCGTCACGCAGGTCGACTCACCGGTGGCCGAAGCGGGGCGCGAATTGCGTGGACACGAGTTCCACTACTCGGCGGTCGACCCGCCGGGCGATGCGCTCCTGCTGTCCGGCCGCTCCGGGAGTGGGCGAGGCGGTTTTGGCTCCGCAACCTTGTTCGCCAGCTACCTCCACCAGCATCTGGGCGCCGATCCGTCGCCCGCCGAGCGCTTCGTGGCCGCGTCCACGTCGCCGGAGTAGCATCTCGGCGCTGACGTACGCGGGAAGCCGGTGCAAGTCCGGCGCGGCTCCACCACTGTGAACCGGGCAACCGGAAGCCAGGCACCCGGCTGCAGCCTCACAGGCAAGCGTTCTTCGCGGAGAGTTGTGTCGGGGACCCTTGTCGGAGTCGGCGTTGGTCCTGGCGACCCGGAACTCCTGACGATCAAGGCGCTTCGCGTCCTGGAGTCCGCTGACCGGGTCTTCAGCCCCACGATGGCCATCGACGCCGTCGGGCGAGCCGAGTCGATCGTCCGCGAGGCGGCCCCCGGCGTAGCTGTCGAACGCCTCGTGTTCGCCATCCGCCGCGACGACGACGCCCGCGCCGCTGCCCACGCCGAGGCTGCGGCGAGAGTCGCCGGATGCCTCGAGGCCGGGGAGCAGGTGGCCTTCATCACCCTCGGCGACCCCAACGTCTACAGCACCTTCCACCATCTGGCCGCCGCCGTCCGTGCGCTGCGCCCGGCAACGGAGATCCGGACCGTCCCCGGGATCATGGCCTTCCAGGACTTGGCCGCTCGCACCGGCACGGTCGTCACCGACGGCGTCGAGCGCCTCGTCGTGGTGGGCGCGGTGGATGGGCCCGAGATGGTCGAGCAGGCGTTGCGCGACGAGGACGCCGCCATCGTCGTCTACAAAGGTGGTCGTCACCTGCCGGCGATCACTGACCAACTGGCCGCAGCCAACCGCCTCGACGGCGCGGTCTTCGGAGAACTGCTCGGTCTGCCGGGCGAGCGGGCCGGACCGGCCAAGGCCTATTCCGACAAGCCCGCCGCCTACCTGGCCACCATCATCGTGCCGCCGGCTCGTCGCTCGTGATCTCCTTCGTGGGCGCCGGGCCGGGCGCTGCCGACCTCATCACGATGCGCGGCCGCGACCGTCTCGCTGCCGCCGACATCGTGGTCTGGGCTTCGTCCCTCGTGCCCGAAGCGCTGCTCGCCCACGCCGAACCCGGCTCGACGATCTACGACTCGGCCAGCATGACGCTCGAGGACGTGCTCCGCGTCTACGAGGCCGCGCCCGGCGCGGCCATCGTGCGGCTCCACTCCGGCGATCCCTCCGTCTACGGCGCGATCCAGGAGCAGATCGACTGGTGCCGGCGGGCCGGACGGGAGTTCGAGATCGTGCCGGGCATCAGCTCGATGTCGGCCGCCGCCGCCGCCGTGGGCCGCGAACTGACGATCCCTCGGGTCGCCCAGAGCGTGGTGTTGACACGCCTCGCCGGACGGACGTCAGCGTCGATGCCGCCAAAGGAGTCCGTCGCCGCGTTCGCGACCGTTGGCGCCACCATGGCGGTGTTCCTCTCCGCCGCCCTCCCGCAGCAGTTGCAGGACGAACTCCTCGGCGCCGGCTCGGCCTACTCGGTGGACACGCCTGCTGCCATCGTCGTGCGGGCGAGCTGGCCGGACGAACGGGTGGTGCCGACCACCGTCGGCAGGCTTGCCGCGGACCTGCTCGCCACCGGTGCCAAGACCACCGTGCTCGTGCTCGTCGGGCCGGCCCTCGCGGGCGTAGCGCCTCGCAGCAGGCTCTACGCGCCCGACTACGCCCACAAGTTCCGCCGGCGCTCCCACCCTGGCACCACGACCGGGCGCCCCGCGTGATGCCTGGAACCTCTGAACCTCCGCTGAGCCCGGAGGTCGCGGTCCGTACCAGCGGGCTCCGCACAGGCTGGACGACCGGGACGTGTGCCAGCGCGGCGGCCAAGGCGGCGGCCCTCGGCCTCGTCGGTGGTCATGCTCCGGCGAGCGTGGAGGTCGGGTTGCCACGCGGGCAGCGGGTCTGTTTCGCCGTCGAGGCCGAAGGGCCGACTCGCTGCATCGTGGTGAAAGACGCGGGCGACGATCCCGACTGCACCGACGGAGCCCGAATGACCGCCGAGGTCGCGCCGCAGACCGGTGGGCAGACGACCGAGTTGCGAGCCGGCGCCGGGGTCGGGACGATCACCAAGCCCGGGCTCGGTCTGGCGGTCGGTGCGCCGGCGATCAATCCCGTTCCCCGGAAAATGATCCTGCTGGCCCTGGCCGAGGTGACTGCCGAGCCGCTCGTGGTCACCTTGTCGGTGCCCGGCGGCGAGGGGATGGCCGCCAAGACCAGCAATGCTCGTCTCGGCATCCTCGGTGGGATCTCGATTCTCGGCACGACGGGCATCGTCCGCCCCTTCTCGACGGCGGCGTACCGCGCCTCGGTCGTCCAGCAGGTCGACGTCGCGGCCGCACAGGGCGAGCGGACGATCGTGTTGGCCACCGGGAGCCGTTCCGAGCAGGCCGCACTGGGCCTGTGCGCGGTGCCCGAAGTGTGCATCGTCGAAGTCGGCGACTTCACTGGCATCGCCCTGCGGCGAGCGGCTGCGGCCGGCATGGAGCGCGCAGTGTTCGTCGGGATGGCCGGCAAGATCACCAAGTTGGCGGCCGGCGTGATGATGACGCATTTCCATCGTTCGCAGGTCGATCTGGCACTCCTGGCCGAAGCGGCTCAAGCCGCGGGAGCGCCTCCCGTGGTGGTGGAAGCGGCCACGGCGACGCGCACCGCCCGGCATTTCTTCGAGGTGTGCGTCGCCCAGCGGTGCGTCGAGCCCCTGCGGCTCGTCTGTGAGCAGGCGCGGGCGGCGTGCGAGGCCCACGTCGACGGGCGCCTCCGGGTGGAGGTCGTGATGGTGGACTTCGAGGGCCGGGAGGTTGTCGCCCGTGCCGCCTGAGCGCGTCGTGGTGATCGGCGTGAGTGGCTGCGACGCCAGCCTCTTCGCCGACGGCGCACGGAGTGCCCTGCGAGCGGCCGACCTGGTCGTCGGCGGCCGCCGCCATCTCGACGCCCTGGCCCCTCCCGGCGCCCGAACCGTGGTCATCGGAGCCGACGTCGGCGCAGCTCTCGACGCGATCGAAGCCGAGACAGGCCCGGTCGTCGTGTTGTCGTCCGGTGACCCTGGGTTCTTCGGCATGGTGCGCCCGTTGGCGGCGCGATTCGGTGGCGCCCGCCTCGAGGTTCATCCGGCGCCGTCGTCGGTGGCGACGGCCTTCGGCCGGCTCGGGTTGCCCTGGGACGATGCGGCCGTCGTCTCGGTCCACGGTCGAGACCTCGGTGCCGCCGTCGACCGCGTCGCCCGCCGGCCGAAGTCGGCGGTACTGACGTCACCCGCAAGTCCCCCAGAAGCAGTCGGCCGGGCGCTGATCGATCTCGGGGTCGGGCACCGTCGGGTCACCGTCTGCAGCCGGCTCGGCCTGATCGACGAGACGATCACCGTGACCGACCTCGCCGGCCTCGCGGCCCGGAGTTGGGACCCCCTGTCGGTGGTGATCCTCCTGGTCGACGAAGGGAATTCACCACGGAAGGCACTCGCGTGGGGCCTTTCGGAGACGGAGTTCGCCCACCGTGACGGCATGCTGACGAAGGCGGAGGTGCGCGCCGTCGCCCTCGGCAAGCTCGACCTCCCGCGCGCCGGCGTGCTGTGGGACGTCGGTGCGGGAAGTGGCAGCGTGGCCGTGGAGTGTGCCCGGCTCTCGCCTGGTCTCGCCGTGCACGCCATCGAGCGCTCACCGGACGACGCCGTTCACATCCGCGAGAACTCAGCGCGCCATGCGGTCGCGGTCGCGGTGACGGTCGGGTCGGCCCCGGAGGCCCTCTCGTGCCTTCCCGATCCCGACCGCGCGTTCGTGGGCGGTGGTGGACTCGGTGTCCTCGATGCCGTGCTCGCCCGACTCCGCCCGGGCGGGCGCGTGGTGGCCACTTTCGCGGCACTCGATCGCGCCGTCGCCGCGGCCGATCGGCTCGGCTCGCTCACCCAGGTCTCCGTCGCCCGCGGTCGGCGGCTCCCGGACGAGGGCCTCCGGCTCGTGGCGGAAAACCCTGTGTTCATCGTGTGGGGACCCTCGGCGTGACGATCGTCGCCTTCTCGGTCACCGAAGCCGGAAGGGCCCTGGCGGCGCGACTGCCGTACGAACGCGTGCACGGCAGCGTGGGTCCCGGGGTTCGCGATCGCTGGGAGACCAGCGACGGGTTCGTGCTCATCCTCGCCAGCGGTGCCGCGGTCCGGATCGTCGCTCCGCTGCTGTCGGACAAGCACGCCGATCCACCGGTGGTGTGCGTCGATGAAGCCGGTCGCTACGCCGTCGCCCTTTGTGGCGGCCACTCCGGGGGAGCCAACGCCTTGGCCCGCGAGGTCGCCCAACTCCTCGGGGCCGAGCCGGTGGTGACCACCGCGACCGACGTACTGGGGCTCCCGGCGCTCGATCTCCTCCCCGGATTCTTCGCTGCGGGCGACATTGCCGGCGTCACCCGGGCCCGCCTCGACGGTCGCCACCCCACGATCGAGACCGAGTTGGACGGCTGGCCGGTGCCGGCGGTGCTGGTTGCGGGCGACGGGCCCGACCGACTGATCGTGACCGACCGGGTGGTACCCGCCGAATCCGGCGTCGTGGCCCTCCACCCGCCCAGCCTGGTCATCGGCGTCGGCACGTCCACGAACCCACCCCCCGAGGCGATCTTTGAGTTGGTGGCGTCCACCCTCTCCGGAGCTCGTCTGGCCTGGGCCAGCGTGGCGGAGGTCGCCACCATCGACCGGCGGGCCACGGACCCGGCCATCACGAGCCTCGGCCTGCCCGTCAGGTCCTACAGCGCCGAGGAACTGGCAGTCGTCGCCGTCCCGACGGCAAGCGCGGTCGTCGAGGCCAGCGTGGGTACCCCGAGCGTGGCCGAGGCAGCGGCTCTGCTGGCAGCGGGACCGGGAGCGGAGCTCATCGTTCCCAAGCAGAAGAACCTCGTGGCCACCGTCTCCGTCGCCCGGCGCCGCGGCCCGCGCGGCTGCCTCACGCTCGTCGGTCTCGGTCCCGGTGCCACGGCCCACCGGACGCCCGCCGCGGCCGCGGCCGTGCGCTCCGCTGAGGTGGTCATCGGCTACTCGCCTTACATCGACCAGGCGAGCGACCTGCTGCATGCGGCGCAGCAGGTCGTGCGATCGCCCATCGGCAGCGAGGTCCACCGGGCCCGCTCGGCGATCACCGAAGCGGCCGCCGGCAGGTCTGTCGTCATGGTGTCGAGCGGTGACATCGGTGTGTATGCCATGGCCTCTATCGTCTTCGAGGAGGCCGGCGCGACGTCGCCCGACCTCGACATCACCGTGCTACCGGGTGTGACCGCGTCCTTGGCGGCGTCGGCCCTGCTCGGGGCCCCGCTGGGCCACGACCACGTGAGCATCAGCCTCTCGGACCTCCTCACGCCCTGGTCCGTCATCGAGGAGCGGCTCCGAGCCGCCGCCGGCGCCGACTTCGTCGTCGCGCTGTACAACCCACGTTCCAAAGGCCGGACCTGGCAGCTCGAGGCGGCCCGTGACCTCCTCCTCGCCGGTCGTCCGTCAACGACGCCCGTAGGGATCGTCACCGACGCCTTTCGTCCGGGTGAAACGGTCGCCGTCACCACGCTGGGGAAGCTCGATCCCGAACTCGTCGGCATGACCACCTGTGTGGTGGTCGGCTCGTCGAAGACGCGGGTCGTCGCCGGCCGCATGGTGACTCCACGGGGGTACCGCCCGTGACCGCGTTCGCCCCCGTGCAGATCGACCTCCGTTGCGTCGGTTGCGGGCTTTGCATCTCCACCTGCCCGGAGGGCGCGATCCGCCCTGCGCCACGGCGCCCGGACGTCGTGGAGGATCGCTGTACCGGCTGTCTGGCTTGCATCGAAGTCTGCCCGGCGGACGCCATCTCGGAGGACGGACGGCCTCCATCGTGACGGTCCATCCGATCGAGGCGCAGAGCTACCGAATCCTGCGGCAGCGCATCGACCTCCGGGTCCTGGAGGCGCTCCCACGAGCGGTGATCGAGCGCATCATCCACGCCAGCGCGGACGTCGAATACGCCTCCACCGTCGTCACCGACGAGGCTTCGGTCCGGGCCGGCGTCAACGCCATACGGACCGGCGCCGCGATCATCGCCGACGTCGAGATGGTCCGATCGGGCATCACCGGGCTGGAGTCGTGCTGTCACCTCTCCGACGCCGTCGCGTCGGCCGGGCTGACCCGTTCCGCGGCGGCCATGCGCATCGCCGCCGCACGCCACCCGGACGGCGCCATCGTCGTCGTCGGGTGCGCCCCGACCGCCCTCGTCGAGGCGGTGGAGCTGACCCGGGGCGGCGCGTTCCGTCCCGCTCTCGTCATCGGGCTCCCCGTCGGTTTCGTCGGCGCTTCGGAGTCCAAGGAGCTACTCCGGGAAAGTGGCATTCCGGCCATCTCCAACGTGGGCGAGAAGGGTGGCTCGGCCGTTGCCGCGGCTGCTCTGAACGCCATCGCCCGGTTGGCACGAGACGAGAGAGGAGGTGATACCCCTGGATGACACTCTGGTACTCGAGCCCGTCCGGGTCCCGGTGTGGGCCTGGATCGTTCTCACCGCGGCGATGGTCGCCGTCTACGCGTTGACGATCGAGAACGGAGCTGTGCTCGCAGCCCACGCGCAAACCCTGCACGAGCTGTTCCACGACGCCCGACACTTCGTCGGCGTCCCCTGCCACTGAAGGTGCGGGGGCGGCAACGCCCCCGCACCTGATCAATCTCGAAGGAGCAGATGTGAAGCAGATGTTGCGCGCAGGCGTGCTGGCTGGGCTGTGCGGTGGTGTCGCCCTGGCCGCGTACCTCCTCCTCGTCGGCGAGCGGACCATCAACCAGGCGGTTGCGCTGGAGTCGGCCTCGAGCGTGCAAAGGGAGATGTTCACGCGCGCCAGCCAGCACGCGGGCGGCGCGCTCGGCGCAATTCTCTACGGCGTGTGCGCTGGCGCCGTGCTGGCGGTCCTGTTCGCTGCCATCCGGCACCGGATGGTGGGCGACGACTGGCAGCGATCGCTGCACCTGAGTGCGGTTGCCTTCGTCACGCTTACGGTGGTCCCGATGATCAAGTACCCCCCGAACCCGCCCGGGGTCGGTGACCCGGCCACCCTCGATCGCCGCACGGCCCTCTATCTACTGCTGCTCGGGATGTCGATTGTCGCCACCTGGAGCGCGTGGCGACTGAGCCGCACGCTCCGGGCCAGGGGTGTACGCCGGGAACTCGCTGCACCGGCGGCGTTGGCCACGTACGCAATCGTGGTCGGGACTGCCTGGTACGCACTTCCGTCGAACACCGATCCCGTGCCGTTGCCGGCTGAACTGTTGTGGAGGTTCCGACTGTCCTCGGTCGGGGGCCAGGCCGTCTTCTGGGCCGTTACCGGCCTGTGCCTCGGGGCATTGCTCGTCCGGCGCGGTACGTCGTCGTCGACCGAGGTGGCGCAGAGCCGGGAATCCACCCATGTCTGAGGCGATCCTGCTTGTCGCCCACGGCTCTCGATCGAAGCTCGGACAGGCCGAGATCGAGGAACTCGCGGACAAGGTGGCCGGGGCCGATCACAGAAGGCGGGTTGGCCTCGGCTACCTCGAACTCTGCGACCCTCCGGCGCCCACCACCCTGGACCGTCTCGTCGAGGCAGGAGCGCACAGGGTCGCCGTCGTACCGCTGATGCTCCTGGCAGCCGGGCACTCGAAATCCGATGTGCCAGCCGTCGTGCTGGAGGCCCGGGCCCGCCACCCCGGTGTCGAGTTCATCTACGGCCGCCCCCTGGGCACCGACCATTCTCTCGTCGCCTTGGCCGCGTCCCGGATCGAGGAAGCCGGCGCCGCCGGACTTCCCCTGGCGCTCTTGACGCGTGGGACGTCCGACCCCGACGCCAACGCCGAGGCCTGCAAGATCGCTCGCCTGGTCGCGGACTCCACCGGCGCAGCGTTGGCCGTCGCAGGATTCGCGGGCGTCGCGCAACCGTCGGTACCCGAGGCTCTGGAGCAGCTGGGCCGACTCGGTGCAGCCCGAATCGTCGTGTTCTCATGGTTCCTGGCCACCGGTGTCCTCCTCGGCCGGATCCAGTCCGAGGCGGGGGAGTTCGCTGAGCGCACCGGCATCGATGTGATCGACGGTGGGCACCTCGGGCCGGACAGCCAACTCGTCGATCTCGTCCTTGCACGCGCCGACGAGGCGTTCGCCAACCAGGTGCACGTCAACTGCGACACGTGTGTGTACCGCAAGCCTTTCCCCGGCTTCGAGGATCGCGTCGGCCTCCAGGTCGGGATCGGGCACTCCCACCTGGCGGTCTCACACCGACACGGCGCGGCACACATCGCCTGAGTCGAGTGGCGATGAGGCCCGTCTCTGCTTATGCAGCGCTCGACAGCTTCGTGAGCGCCCGGTCCGTAGGCAGCTACACGTCTAGGGGCGCGGCCGACAGGATCTGGGCTCTCGGTGCCATGCGTACCGCGACCACCGCGCCGGACAGCACGCTGAGGGCGGCGACGCTCCAGACTGCGGCGCGCAGGTTGAATGCGTCGGCGACGGCGCCGCCGAGCAGCCCGCCGACCACGTAGCCGGCGTCGCGCCACAACCTGTAGACGCCCACGGCCGTGGCCCGCCATCTCGGGTGGGCGAGGTCGCCGACCGCGGCGATCAAGGTCGGATAGACGAGGGCGGTGCCCGCGCCTATGAGGACGGCACCGATGGCCCACGGACCGAACCCGCTGCTCGAGGCCATGATGGCGAGTGCCAGGCCCTGCAGGAGCATGCCTGCGACGATGAGAGGCTTGCGACCGACGTGGTCGGACCAGGCCCCGGTGAAGAGCTGGCCCACGCACCAGACCCCTGGGTAGAGAGCGGCGAGCACGCCGATGCGTCCGACGGACAGCCCCTCCGATGCGAACAAGAGAGGGAGGATTCCCCAGGCGAGACCGTCGACCGCGTTGTTGATCAGGCCCGCCTGGCTTATTGCGGCGAGCGACGGGTCCCGCCACGTCGCACGCGCTAACACCGCCCCCACTGTGTTGTCGCCTGTGTCCTCGCTGCCTGCGGTGGTCGTGGTCGTGGTGGCCTCGTGGGTTGCGAACTGGTGTGTCTCGCGAACGAGTGCCGCCGAGAGGCCGAGCCCGAGCGCGGCGAACGCGATGCCGAGATAGAAGGGCCCGGGTCGCAACCCGTGATGAGCGGCGATCTCACCGGTGATCAGCGCGGTGATCGCCACCGCCCCGTAGCCGGCGGCCTCGTTCAGCCCCAGGGCAAGCCCGCGCCGGGCGGGGCCTACGAGATCGATCTTCATGATCACCGTGATCGACCACGTCATCCCCTGGTTCACGCCGAGCAGGACGTTGGCGGCGATGATCCAGGCCCACGAGGGCGCCCAGATCAAGAGCATCGGGACTGGTAGCCCGACGATCCAGCCGGCGACGAGGACAGGTTTACGACCGAGCCGGTCGGCGAGTACACCGGCCGCGAGGTTGGTCAGCGCCTTGCTCGCGCCGAAGGCGACCACGAAGGTCGTTGTCGCGCTGAAGGCAGTGAGACCGAAGGTGCGCCCGGCCAGCAGCGGGAGCACCGTGCGCTCCTGGCCGATCATCCCGCCGACGAGAGCGTTGATCGCCACGAGGAGGCTGAACTGGGCCAGATTCTCGCGCAGCCCGAGCCGTAGCGGCGGTGGGGCGGTGCGCATCAGACCACTGGGAGGGTACGGCCGCCCTCGGCCCACTCCTCGGGCCCGCCGATCACCACGGCGACATCGCAGCGACCAGCCCGCTCGAGGATGCTGGCGGCGGTTGCAGCCCGCTCCCCGTGCCCGCACATCACAGCCAGGGCCCCGGCTGGAAGGTCGAGGCTGCATTGGGCGATCTCGCCGAGCTCGAGGTGCAGCGCACCGGGGATGTGCCCGGCGGCGTGTTCGTTGTCCTGCCGCACATCGATGACCGGTCGGTCCAGTCGGGCGGCGTCGAGCAGTTCGGTGGAGGTCACCGGGAGGCCCGCTGCCCGCAACGCGGTGATGCCGCCGGCCACCGTGCCGGCGACCTGGTCGTAGCCGATGGTGCGCATCTGGCGAACGAGTTCGACGCCGTCCTGGCCGGGGTCGAGCAAGAGGACGAGGGGCCGATCGTTCGGGACGAGCCATCCGAGCCAGGTACCGAACTGGGGCCGCAACATGATCGAGATCGCACCGGGCACGTGGGCCGCCGCCCAGGCGTCGAGGGGCCGGGCGTCGACGAGCGTGGCGCCGTCGGCGAGGTAGCGGCAAACGTCGTCGATGTGAAGGGTGGGGAGCGGAGGGAATGGGGAGCCGAGCACGTCAGGTCCGCGACGGTTCCTTTCGCGCAGCTGCAGGAAATACGGCGGGTAGCTGCCGTAGCCGGCCAACAGCGTCGCGACGAAGATGTCCTCGTCGTCCACGGCGAGCAGCGGGTTGGCGGCCCGTTCGCGCCCGATCGTCGTCGTGCGCTCGCCGTCGGTCGGGGCCGAGCAGAACGAGCCGGCCCCGTGGGTCGGGTAGACCGGCAGGTCGTCGGGGAGCGTGAGGATCCGTTCTTGGAGCGAGCGCCACAACGCGCGGGCGAGGGGCTCGGTCTGGTCGGGCCCGATGAGGTCGGTCCGTGCGACGGAGTCGACCAGGAGCGCCCCGCCGGAAAACAGTGCAATGGGTCGGGCGCCGTCGCAGACGAGCCAGCACAGGTGCTCGGGTGTGTGCCCAGGGGTGGCGACCGCACGTAGCCGGAGGCCGTCGAGGTCGAGTTCATCCGCGTGGCCGAACCCGAGATGGGGCCACTCGATGCCTCCCGCACGGGGAGCGAGAACGGTGGCGCCACGTGCTGCGAGCTCGCGGCTGCCGGTGAGGAAGTCGGCATGGAGGTGGGTCTCGATGGTGTAGGCAATCGTCAGACCGGCGCGCTCCGCCGCGGCGAGGTACGGGGTGGCGTCTCGGGCCGGGTCGACGACCACTGCCCGCCCGTCACCGATGTCGAGCAGATACGACGAGTTCCCGAGGCCTTCGTCGACGAAAGTGAGCGGCTTGATGAGGCTGAGTCTCCGCCACGCCCGGGACACTGTCAAGTAGTCAAATGAATGCTTGACAAAGACGGGGGCTACGCGCAAGGATGCACGGTATGGGTGATCGATCGGCGAAGAACTCGTTGTTCGACGGGTTCGCCGAGGTGGCGAAGGCGCTGGCGAGCGGCCGCCGGGCCGAGATCGTCGACCTGCTCGCGCAGGGCGAGCGTTCGGTCGATCAGATAGCGGCAGAGCTCGACCAGAGCGTGGCCAACACGTCGCACCACCTGCGGGCCATGGCACGAGCCGGCCTGCTCGCCTCACGACGTGACGGAACCCGCATCTTCTACCGGCTCGCGAGCGACCGCGTCGCAGGCTTGTGGGCTGCGCTGCGCGCCGTGGCAGCGGAGCACGTGGCCGGGATCGAACACCTGGCGAACGCCTACCTCGGTGACCGCCACGGACTCGAGGCGGTCAGCCGTAAGGAGCTGGCGGCTCGGTTGCGGCGAGGTGACGTGACCGTGCTCGATGTCCGGCCAGAACCCGAGTTCCGGGCCGGCCACATCGCCGGCGCCAGATCCGTTCCGATCAGCGAATTGCGCCGCACCCTGCGGGCGTTGCCCAAGGACGTCGAGGTGGTCGCCTATTGCCGTGGCCCGTACTGCGTGTACGCCGACGACGCCGTGCGGGAGCTCAATCGCCGTGGCTACCAGGCCCGGCGCCTCGAGGACGGGTTCCCCGAATGGAAGCAGGCCCACCTGCCGGTGGCGGCCGGAGAGGGAGGCTGACGATGCCCGTTGGCGTGCCGGTCGACAGCGAAGCCCTGCGCGGACAAGTCCGTGACAAGTACCGAGAGGTCGCCGTCGATCCCCATCGCGCCTTCCACTTCCACACGGGTCGCCCGCTCGCCGTACGCCTCGGCTACGAGCAGTCCGCTGTCGACGCGCTGCCTGACGGCGCCGTGGAATCCTTCGCCGGCGTGGGTAACCCGTTCTCGCAGCGCCGGCTGCAGTCGGGCGAACAAGTCGTCGACGTCGGCTCGGGCGCGGGCTTCGATTCCTTCATCGCTGCCGGGCAGGTTGGTCCTGGGGGCCGCGTGGTGGGCGTGGACATGACACCGGAGATGCTCGCCAAGTCCCGCGCCACCGCTGATGCGCTGGGTCTCGGTCACGTCGAGTTCCGTGAGGGCCTGGCCGAGAAACTGCCGGTCGACGACCGCTGGGCCGACACGGTGATCTCCAACGGTGTGATCAACCTCTGCGCCGACAAGGAGGCTGTGTTCGCCGAGATCCGCCGCGTGCTCAGGCCAGGCGGGTGGCTCCAGTTTGCCGACATCGCCAACGGCCGTCCGGTGCCACCCGAAGCGTTACGCGACATCGACCTGTGGACCGGCTGAATCGCGGGCGGGCTGCCCCGTGCGGGCTGGCGGAAGATGCTCGAGGACGTCGGCTTCGTCGAGGTTCAGGTCGGACCGGCCGCCGACACCTTCGGCGGTGCACCAGGAGAAGGAAAGGCACGCGCCTACGAGGTCTACGGCTACGCGTTCCTGGCGCGCCGGCCCTGAGTAAACCAAACCAAACCAAACCAAACCAAACCAAACCAAAAGGAGGCCGTCATGGCTGCAGATGACAAGGT
>Ga0307504_10000099_pt1 | contig 17297 bp, 12 predicted proteins | sample 19_S_MG_FD_194516 | JGI IMG/M metagenome (GOLD analysis project Ga0307504, IMG submission 194516) | Soil microbial communities from Populus trichocarpa stands in riparian zone in the Pacific Northwest, United States - 19_S | ecosystem: Environmental > Terrestrial > Soil > Riparian zone > Trees... | reverse complement strand
GTCACCGTATGACATTGTGTACATCGATCCTTTTCGGGGAAGGTCGGAATGTGATTCCCGGGGGCGGGTGTCGAGCGGCGGACGAGAGAGCGGCCAGAGCGAATGCATGTGCACGCAAAGCCGTACTCGACGGAACGATCAGCCACCGGGCAGCTTGGCTTGTCCAGATAAGTTCCGGACCATCGCTTAACACGGTCGGCGTCCATGCGGCCTCTGCACAAATTGAGAAAATCGAGCCGATCTTTGCCGGCTTCAGCATTGCGCTTGGCGTCGGTTGCTGTCAACGCACCGACGAGACTCACGAAACTGCCCGCGGAACGCTGTCCGTGCCTCACGTAGGAATGCCCGCGAAACGGTGAGCGTAGTGGGGCATGAGGCGTGGGTTGTCGATGCAAGTCTCGAGCCGAGGTCACGAGCAGATACGCGAAGGCATTTACGCGAGGGCCCGGTACGACGGACAAGGGCAGGTTTCTCGACGATGTCGTGTCGGTGACCGGGTGGTCGCGTGATAACGCCAGGCGCCGTGTGGTCGCGGCCTCCACGCGGGCGCCCGGCAGTGGTCGGTAGGTCGCGAAACAGCCGAGGAGGCCACGCCCGCGCGGAAGTACTCCTACGACGCGCTGAAGGCGCTTCAGTGTGTCTGGGCTGCCTCTTGGTGGGCAGCGCGGCAGGTACCTCACATCCTCGATGTCGATCCAACTCGAAGCCCACGGCGAACTCGTCGACGGCGTCGACCGGTACAGCCGTTTCCGTGCCGAGGAACTGCTTGTCGATGAGCGCGGCCTCGATCGACCGCTACCCCAAGGCCACCGACCGGATCCGGGGCGTATCGACCACGAAGCCGTCGCCGTTGCGGTGGCCTTCGAACACGATCCGCAAAGGCCGGTTCTGGTAGGGCCGGTCTCGGCGATCAATTCCGGAGCTCAACCCAACAGGCTCCTGGGACTCTAGGCGAACAGGTCAGGGGCGATCGCCGCCCGCGAGCGGCTCAGTTGCCCCGAGCGAAGCCGGGCTGCCACTCTTCGGCGATTTGTCGGTACGGTGCGGTGGCGTCGAGCTGGCACAGCACCCCGATTGAGCCGATTGTCACCCGGTGCAGCAAAAGGTACTCGGGTGGCAGGTTCAACATCCGGCCGACTCGGGCAGCCTCGTTACGAGGATCTCCGATGCGCTGGGCCTGCTCACGCATCCAGATCCGGGTGAAGCGAAACTCCGGCTGGGCCAGCGGTTCGAGGATGGGGCGAAGGTAATCCATCACCTTCGCAGCGTCGATGGCGATTCCCGGGCGGATGAAGTTGCCCGCGTGCATCGCCTCGATCACCGCGTCCACGTCACCGTCGAGCACCAGGCGGGTGATGCGCCCGAGCGGTTCCGGCGTACCGCCCGGAAGCCGGGCGACGGCGCCGAAATCGAGCACTCCAAGGCGACCGTCGCTGAGCATCCGAAAGTTTCCCGGATGCGGATCCGCGTGCAGCAGTTGGCTGCGCTGCGGTGCGGAGAAGTGCAGCAGCGCCAGCAGGCGACCGGCGCGATCCCTCTCCTGTCGGGTACCTGAGGCGATGATCTTCGACAACGGGGTGCCCTCGAGCCATTCGCTGACGACTACCTTGGGTGCGCTGGCCACTACCCGGGGCACGGCAATATCGGGGTCATTATCGTAGGCGGCAGCGAACCGACGCTGCGCGTCCGCCTCGAGGGCGTAGTCGAGTTCCTCTGAAACCCGTGCCTTGAGTTCGGCGAGCAATGGCTTGACATCCAAGCCGGGAGAGATCCGTCCGAACATCCGCGCAAATCGCGATAATTGGTTGAAGTCGGCCATCAGAGCCGGACCGGCTCCCGGATATTGGATCTTCACAGCAACGTCGCGACCGTCAGCCCAGACGGCGCGGTGGACTTGCCCGATGGAGGCTGCGGCCGCCGGGGTGTCGTCGAAGCTGCTGAATCGTTGCCGCCAATCGCGTCCGAATTGCTCGCTCAGCACTCGGTGCATTGTGGCCGGAGGCATCGGCGGGGCGGCCTCCTGTAATTTCGTCAGCGCCTCGCGGTACGGAGCGGCGGACTCCTCGGGCAAGGCGGCCTCGAACACAGACAGCGCCTGGCCGAACTTCATGGCCCCGCCCTTGAGCTGTCCGAGCACCGCGAAGATCTGCTCAGCCGTCCGTTGGGCCAACTCGGACTGGATGTCCGGAGCGGCCCGCCCCGTCAGCCGCTTGCCGAATCCGACGGTGGCACGACCGGCGACGCCAAGCGGAAGCCTGGCCAGGTGGGCGGTACGCGCCACACCACGCTGCGGTATGTCGGTCATCGAGGGATCACCGTTCCATTGTGCCGCGCGCGTGTTACCCGCGCTGCCGCACCGCACTCGCAACTGTGATGAACCGGCCAGCTGCGGCGCCGTAGCCTCCAATCGGGTAGCTGCCATTCCAGGGTCGCGTCTATGGTGGTGGGCCGTTCGCGGTCCAGGTACTCAAGGGCCTGGGTTGCCGCGATACCCGCGGTGGCGACGCATAGTGCCACATCCGAGGGCACTCGATGTGCCGGAGTTCGGCCAAGTTGCACCGCGAGCGCGGGCCATGCCGGGTCACGGTCCGCTCGGTGCAAGTCCGCGCATCGCAGGCAGCTGGTGATACCGGGAATGACCAGCGGCCCTATCACCGCGTGACCGCCCCGGACGGCGCAGGCCAAATGAGCGAGTCCATCGAGGTGCATGCTCGCGCACACCGCCGGGTCGACCGGTGCTGGGTCGGTAAGGATTATCAGATCGGCAGATCGGTCGCGGGGAATCGGGGCTGTATCGGCGTCTGGTGCGGCACGACGAACGGCATCTGCCGCTGCGGCCGCGAACCGGCGCCCCTCGTCGGCTGGCGTGAGTCCACCTGGACAGGAATCGGCGGCGGCTACCTCGCCGCCGTGGACGAGTTGCACCCTGCCCACGCCCCCGGCCGCGAGGGTGGCCGCGATGACGGGCGCCAGCCTGGAGGTGCCGTGAACCGCTATCGCGGCCCGTCGGCGGGCCGAGAGTACCGAACCGGCGGACTCGCCGAAGCGAGCCGTCAAGGCGATCCGGTCACCGCTCAGGCGGGACGCGGCGGATCTGCCGAAGGTGGCCCCGTCCGGATCCGCGCTCGTTCTGACAAGGAAACCTTCACCGAGCAAGAGGTCTCGCAGCCCGGCCGCACCGGGCGGTTGGTCTCCGGCCGGACCGTTGACCGGAGACCAACCCGGGCCGCCCCGACGGGGGAGCAGGACGGCCAGCTGATCGGAGCGGACGTTGTCGATCACGATGCGTCGTGAACCGAGCTCGAACTGCACCGTCTGGGCGCTGCGCCACAGCACCGATACCGCGTCGTTCAGCTGGTGGCCTGTCTGCGTCGACACTCCGCCACGACGCGCTGCGGGGTCGTGTTCGACCCGCTCGCGTTCCCGCCCCATAGCCGCAGACCTTCGCACATCTTCAGCGCCTTCCGGGCACTCCATCCACAAGCGCCGCGAAACTCTCTATCTGATGTCCACAGTTGTGGAGCTAGTTGTGGATAACCTGCGGACGACTCGCCGAGCCGGCGGTTGAAAACCCTCATGCGGCTGTGGACGGGGCTGTGGGCGCGCCCGTGACTTCCTTCGGACGACCCGGCGATGGGCATATTTCCCACGGTGGTCCGTGGTCGGTAGCTCGATTGTCATCCGGTCGCCCTACCCTCGTGGCATGTCCGAAACTGCCCCCCTGGTCGAGATCCGCCGAAGCCCACGGCGTCGCCGGACGGTGTCGGCCTACCGGGACGGCGAGAAGATCGTCATCCTGATGCCAGCGCGGATGGCGAAGGCGGACGAACAGCGGCTCATCCGCGAGATGGTGGAACGGGTCACTTTACGGGAAGCGCGGTTGCAGCAGCGTGGCCTGCGGTCCAGCGATCAAGCGCTGGCAGTACGGGCCAAGGAGCTGTCCAAGGCGCACCTGGATTGCCGGGCCCACCCGTCCGACGTCCGATGGGTCACGAACATGCAGCACCGATGGGGATCGTGCACGCCGACGGACGGGACGATTCGCCTGTCCCATCGGCTCATGCCGATGCCCGCGTGGGTCATCGACTACGTGCTGATGCACGAATTGAGCCATCTGCTGGAGCCGGGACACGGCCCGCGGTTTTGGAGCTGGGTGGAGCGATACCCGCGGACCGAGCGTGCGAGAGGCTTTCTCGAAGGGATCGCCCTGGCCGCTCAGCTGCCGGAGTTGTCCGGCGGCGAGCTGTTGGAGCCGGGGTCGGTGGCCGGCCGGGACGAATCGGGCGCCTCGCCTTGCTGCACCCCGGGCGCGCCGCCGGGAGCGTTGTTCTGATCCGGGTTCGTCAGTCGGTCGAGGTCATCCATCCCGAGCCCGTCCGCTGCTCCATAGCTCTCCGCGAAACCGGTCGGATCATCGAGGTCTTGGGCAGTCGGCAACAGATCGGGGTGGTTCCACAACCCGTCGCGTACCGAGGCGCCGTGCGATTGACCCATCGCGGACCACAGGACCGCAGCCTCACGCAACCGGCGAGGCCGCAGCTCCAAGCCCACGAGGGTCGAAAACGTCTGTTCGGCCGGTCCGCCTGAGGCACGGCGCCGTCGAACGGCCTCGGACAACGCGGCCGCTCCCTGCATTCGAGCACCGGCCGCGTCGGAGACTACGGTATCGACCCAGCCTTCGATGAGAGCGAGCATGGTTTCGAGTCGGCGCAGCGCCAGATTCTGGGCATCGGTATTCCGGGGTTCGAAGACGCCACCGGCGAGGGCGTTCTGCAAGGACTCCGGGTTGGCCGGGTCGATGTCGTTTATCGCGCTCGAGATGGCCTCGGGATCTATGGTGATGCCCCGGCCGTACGCGTCGACGGCTTCGATGAGCTGCTGCCGAAGCCAGGACACGTGGCTGAACAGCCGATGATGCGCCGCTTCGCGCAAAGCCAGAAAGAGCCGTACATCGCTGATCGGCCGCTCGAGATCGGCGGCCATCGCATCGAGGTTTGTGACCACCAATGCGCCCGTTCCGTGAGGTCCGAGGGGGAGCCCGATGTCGGTGGCCGACACGACCTCACCCGCGAGCGCGGCCAAGCCCTGCCCGAGTTGGGCGCCGAACATCAATCCACCCAATTGCGCCATCATCGGCGCCATCGGCCCTGCCTGCGCGGCGATCTCCGGTGGCAGCGCGCCGGACATGGCGCTCACTACCCGTCCGGCGACCGGATCGCACAACGCCGACCAGGTGGCAATGGTCTTCTCCACCCAATCGACCTGACTCCAAGCCTGCGTCGAGGTGAGCCCGGACGGCAGGTCGGTCGCTCCGTCAAGCCACACGTCGGCGAGTCGAAGAGCGTCCGCCACCGCTGTCGTGTCCGAGGCCGTGAGGCGCCGATGGCCGGAGACGAGGCTCGAGATGGCCAACTGGCGTGCGAGATCCCAGTTCACCGGGCCTCCGCTGCCGGACAGCAACTTCTGGAGTTCGGCGAAGAGGGGTATCTTGCCGGCGAGGTCGTCGGAGTCACCGCCTTGGCCTTCTGAGCCTGGGTCGAATCCGAAACCGAAGTTGCTCATACCTGTCACGCTATCGGCAACGACCGGCTGACGGGCGGTGTGCCCGGCGCTGGATTCGCCCTCAGCGAAGTCTGTTTGCCGGGTTCCCGAAAGAAGCCTGCTTGCCGGGTTCCCGGACGAAGTCTGCTTGCCGGGTTTCCGAAAGAAGCCTGCTTGCCGGGTTCCGGCGCGCGTCCACGGCCCGACCGGTGTCCTGCCTTACGGTGAGGTTCGTCACGCGTCCTGACGGTTGCGTCACGCCAAGCCAACGCATGCGGCCCTCAGATCGCGTCGAGGTCAACGCCGAATCGAGGTCAACGCCGAATCAGAGGGTCAGCGCGGAGTTGAGGTCAGAGCAGAGCAGAGGTCAGAGCAGAATCGTAGGCAGATCGAGAGGGGGAGGGGAGGCGGGTCCGCCAACAACGGAACCGCGCCCTGAAAATCCATGGCGTGGATGTGGTGGCTACTTGCCCCGCTGGTCATGACGGTCCTCGGCGCGTCCGGGATGTGGTGGTTCGCGCGGCGCGAGATGCGAGCGACCGGCTGGTCGGGCACCGACGCCATCCTCGCGTACCGGGCGTTGCTCGACGCGTTGCCCCAGGGACGGCCGGAAGATTCGACACCTGTCAATATCGTGGTGCTGCCCACAACGCCCGACCAGGCTGACACCACCCGAGGCCACAAGCAGGGTTGATCGGCTGGGCCGCGGCTCCAACCGCATCATCGGTAATCGGGGTGTCCCTGGCCGCATAACCCCTGCCGCCACAATCCACCGTTCGACATACGCCAAACCCCCTCTCAATCGGTTTTCAGGGGTGATATCGCGCGCGTTTCGTCGGGATCCGTCACCGAACCATGGTTTCGTCGGGATCCGTCACCAAAAGCTCGTTTCTTCGGGATCCGGCACCAAAGCACTCAGGTGTTGCCCGGCCTGGCCGAATGGACACCAAAGGCAGCGGCGATGTGCACCAATCAGGAGCTTGGAGATGCGTGTGTTGGAACCGGCGGCGACTTCGACGCTTGCCGAGGACTGCTCGTCTAAAGCCCACGGGACGGTCGTCATCGCGGCGGTTTCCCGCCTACCCGAGGTTATCCAGCCGGGTGGTGTCGCGGACCCGATCGATCGGCACCCCATCGCGCCCGCGGCGGCCCGGCCAAGGCCACCCGCGGCCGCCACCCGTGGGCCCCGGACGACCGCGATCACCGAACCCAGGCTTCGGTCGGCGATTCTCGGTGTGCTGGCCGCACTCTCAGCCCTGCTGCTGCTCAAGCCGTCGCCGCGGCCGACCGAAGACACAACCAGACTTCAGGCAATCGCCGCCGACATCGTCACTTCGGTCGCCAAGGCGACCGGAACGTCGCAGGTGTCTGGCAACTACCTGGCGGGGACCGGCTTCGTTTTCCACACCAGCGCGCAGAGCGTCCCGAACGGTGACGTGGCCAGCTGGCTCAGCGCGATAATTTCGCCCACGCGCGACCAGTTCGTCGGGGTGGCCTCGAACACGACAATCCTCTGGGAGGTTCGGGTCTCCACCGACACCAGCGGCTCCCACTCGTTCCGGATGACTCCAGCTACCCTCGCCACGCCGACTTCCTGGCGAACGGGGGTGGCCGTTCCGGCGCCAAGCGACTCTGCCGCGGCGGATTCGGCACCGACCGGGGCGACTTCGGGGGCGCCCGCGGCGGCGGCTCCGAAAGGCATCGCTCCGAAAGGCATCGCTCCGAAAGGCATCGCTCCGAAAGGCATCGCTCCGAAAGGCATCGCTCCGAAAGGCATCGCTCCGAAAGGCACCGCTCCGAAAGGCATCGCTCCGAAAGGCATCGCTCCGAAAGGCATCGCTCCGAAAGGCACCGCTCCGAAAGGCACCGGCGTCGGCCCATCGCCGACGCCGAGGGCGCCGGCGGTTCGGCCCACGGCCGCCTCAGCCGCGGCGGCAACCGCGGCGGATCGGTTCCGCAGCGACGACTTCAGCAAGGATTCCGGACTGTGGAACCCGATGACCGGCAGCTGGTCGGTGGCCAACGGCGTGTACTCACAAACCGATGATTCCGGATATGACTACATAACTCAGTTCGCAACGCCTCCGCCCGCGACCGCGTACAGCGTCTCGGTCCGGATGCGGTCCATGAGTAAGACGCTGGGCGCCGGATTGATCTTGGGCCAGCCGAAGGTTGGCACTCGCGAAGGGGCAAACATCATCGATATCTCGGGTGGAAACTACCTGCACTGGGGCAAGTTCAGCACGGTCGGCGGCGTTTACCGCTTGGTCGGCGGTGCCGCGCTGCCGGCGGTCGCGGCCAAGGGCCAGTGGCACGTCCTGAAGGTGGTCGTGTCGGCCGGCACGACCAGGGTGTATTGGGATGGCACTCAATTGGGACAAACCGCCGCCGCGCCGGCCGGAACTGTGGGTCTGGTCACCTCGGTGTCGAAGGTCGACTTCGATGGCTTCGCGATCGGGGCGCCATGAGCGTACTAGAGCGTGGCGCGAGCGGCATCGCTGAACCTCGCGACATTGCCGGCCTGCCCGGTCGGAGTCACCCCATCCAGAGCAGCGTTATCCATGACGCCGGAACAACGGGCGGCCGCGGCCGCTCACGAAACGGTTTTCTCGACACGGTGCGCGCGATCGCCCTCGTCCGAGTGATCTTCTGGCACGCCTTTGCCAGCGCGCCGATCAGCTGGCTGGTGGCCTCGATGCCGACCATGTTCTTCGTAGCGGGCAGCTTGCTTGCCGGCAGCATCGATCGCAAGCCGCTGCGGGTGCTCATGCACGATCGGTTGCGCCGGCTGCTGGTGCCTTTCTGGGCCTTCGGCGGTGTCGTCCTGTGCGCGATGACGCTCGTCCATCAGTTGCACCCGTCCGCGACGACCCGATTGAACCCGCTGTCGTTAATAGCGTGGATCGTGCCGTTCTCAGACCCGCACGGCTCGCTCTGGGAGGCTGGCTGGGTCAGCACTCCGTTGTGGTATTTGCGCTGCTACCTGTGGCTGCTGCTGCTGTCGCCGTTGCTTCGTCGCGCTCAGAAACGCTTCGGAGCGCTGGCGCTGTTGCCATCGCTCATCGGACTGTTCGCCGTTGACGCGATCGTGCGTCATCCCGGTTCGGTGCCCGCGGTGGTCTCCTCCCTGCAGTTCTACGCGGGCGACCTCGCCACCTACAGCTTCTTCCTCGTACTCGGTTTCATGCATCACGACGGACTGGTCGAGTCGATGGATCTGCGCGCGCGGCTCGAGTGGGCCGCGATCGGCGGGATAGCCGCGGTGCTATGGCTTCAGGTGGCACATGTGCCCGGCCTGGTGGTGAACAACTCCTACCCTCTGCTGCTGTTCGTCGGCCTCGCGTGGCTTGCCATCTTTCTGACCTTGGAGCCGATGCTGAGCAAGGCGCCGCGTCACATGCTCGTCGGACCGGTCGTGCGCTGGCTGGGACGACGGTCTATGTCGGTCTACCTATGGCACCCGATCGCGATCGTGGCCGGATACCGCGTTCGGGCCATGTTCTTTCCGTGGACTCCGAGGGTGGCGGTGCTGCCTGTAGTAGCCCTCGTCGTGGTTGGTTTGTGTGTTCTGTTCGGCCGGATAGAGGATCTGTCGGCAGGTCGCGCCGCCCAGTGGTGGCCCGGACGACCGGATCCAGCCCCACCGGCATCGCTGCGCCGACTGAGGGACGGGCTGCGATGGCTCAAAGCCGTCCCCTCACCCCTGACCCTGGTGGTCGGATTCGGCGTGGGCTGCCTGATGCTCGGCGTGCTCGTGCCGATGGCCGGGGTGACGGCCACCGGTTCCACCCGTAAGAGCGGTACCGGACCGAGTGGTCTGGCCCTTCCGCCACCTCCCTCGAAGAAGCCCACAGCGGCGGATTTCGGATCCCGCGCGACCGGCAAGCTGGCAGCGGGCGGAGCGTCAACGGTTGGCGCCGCCTCGACCGCCGCCGGTCCAAGGAAACCAGACTCCGGTCAGACGGCCGCCGCGCCGGCGGTGGGAGCCGTTACCGCCGATGATGGCCTGAGGACCAGGGTGCTCGCCGCCGTCGACGCGTGGCGCCAGCAGCGCGGCGTGAAAGGCGTCATCTTGGGCGTTGGCCTGCCGGACGGTTCGATGCTCAGCATCGGCAGCGGTACCGACGCCGAGGGCCAGCCTGAGGCCTCCGATGCTTCGTTCCCGGGCACCTCGGTCAGCAAGTCGATGACCGCGGCGATCATGCTGCAATTGGTTGCGGAAGGCAAGATCAAGTTGGACGATCCGCTGCCCGACTTGACGTCAGAACCGGGTCTGCCGTTCGTGGGCAAGGTGACGATCAGGCAACTGCTCAACCACACCGCCGGCGTCGAGCCCTATGACACGAGCAAGGGCTACGCGGCGGCCAGGACCGGCCCCCTGACTCCACAGACCGCACTCGACTTGATCAAGAACGATCCATTGCAATGGACGCCGGGCAGCCAGGTCGGCTACTCCAATTCCGGATACCTGGTGCTGGGTCTGCTGGAAGAGCAGCTCACCGGACAGACCTACCCACAACTGCTTGCCTCCCGAGTATTCGCCAAGGCCGGTATGACCGACAGCAGACTTGACCAGACCCCGACGGCGGGCTGGTCCGGCTTCTCCGCCGGCGGCATCGTGACGACGGCCGCCGACCTTGTCCGATTGGGTGCCGCGCTATATCGCGATCACAAGGTTCTGGATCAGTCGTCGCTGGCCCAGATGCTGAACGTGGATAACCGGTTCTCCGCCGGGCTTGGCGCCTTCCCGGTCTGCCCGTGCGGCACCACCACCGCCGGCAAACGTGTTTACACCTCCATTGGGCATAACGGCGGCCAGGCCACCTTGGAGTACTCGCCGACGGACAAGCTCGTTATCGCAGGCTTTTTCAGCGAGTCGATGTGGACCTCCCACCTGTCGCAGCAGAACGTGGCCCAGCTGTTGGCGCAGGTTCGGTTGGCCGTGTCCAGGTGAGTGACGCGGTCGGGCCGGACCGGGCCGGGGTTACTCACCAGACGCCCAAGCCGACCTGGCGGCATTCGCTGAATGTGGCTCGCGCCGTCCTGTGTTGGTCTCTGGCGACCGTCCTGATCCTGGTAGCGCTGGTTCGGCTGCTGCGTATCGAGTCCCGACCCGTTTTCATCGAGATCGAAGCCGCGGCGGCGTGGCTGCTCATCGCGGCCTTTCCGCTTTTCGCACTCGCGGCCCTCGCGCGCAAGAAGGCGTTGGCTCTGATCGCGATTGTGCTGTGCGTCACCCAGGTAGATCTGGCCGCCGGAATGGTGCGGTGGCACGGTTCCGGCCGACTACCGGACGGGCAGACGCTCGTGCGGATCGCGACTGCCAACGTTCGTTTCGACAACCCGCGGATCGAGGAGCTCGGCCGCCAGCTAATGGGTCTCGACGTTGACGTGCTGTGCCTTCAGGAGATCACTCCGGCAAACCTGGAGCGGCTTCAGCGGGTCGGGCTGCTCACCAAGTTCGCCTACCACGTGATAGATCCTCTTCCGTACTATCAAGGGTCGGCCATCCTCTCGCGATTGCCGATCAGCTCGGGTAGGGCCTTTCCCGTCGCGGGCTTTCCGATGACGCGGGCAGAGCTCATCACGCCGGCGGGCCCGCTCGACCTGGTGAATGTGCATGTGGTCGCGCCGCTGTCACGTCCCAACGCGCGGCGCTGGCGGGCCCAATTGCTTGCTCTTGCCTCGATGCACGGGGTGGATCACGCACCCCTGGTGCTAGCCGGCGATTTCAACTCCACCTTCGACCACGCGGCGTTGGATCGACTGGTGGACCGCGGGTTTCAGGACGCTTTCGCAACTGTGGGCCGGGGTATCGGGGCGACCTGGCCGGTGTGGTGCGGGCCTGCCTTGCTTCGGTTGGACCACGTTCTGGTCACCGGGGCGTCGATCATCTCGACTCGGCTCCAGAACAGCGCTGGCAGTGATCATCGGCGGCTGATCGTCTCGCTGGCGCTACCGCCGGCCCGCTGAGTCCGCTCAGCGGCACAATGGGGCGATGGAGATCGCCCTGGACGTCGCGCGGCTGGCGGACCTCATCGATGATGTCGGAGACCTCGCTTTCGTCCAGGAGACGGTCGGTGTCTATCTGGCTGAACTGCCAGGACGTCGCGACGCGATAGTGGCCGCCGCGGAAAATGGCGACCTGGGAAGACTGAGAAACGAAGCGCATAGCCTGGGCTCGGCCAGCGCGATGATCGGCGCCGCGGAATTGCTGACGATCTGCCGGAGGATCGAGGGCATTCAATCCGCCGATGACACCGCCGACCTGTCCGCGATGATGGCTGACTGGCCCGCGGTGTGTGCGCGCGCGGAGGCCGCGCTCACCCGCTGGCTACGAACCGATGGCTAGCCGCGATGACCGTTCGGTGTCGATTACCGGTGGTCCGTCATCGCGCCGGCAACCTCCGACGTAGGTGAACTGATCGGTTGGCGCGCCAGAGTGGACACGAGCTCGGTGAATCTCAGCGGCTTGCTCAGGTAATCGTCCATTCCAGCACCGCGACAGGCGCTGCGGTCCTCGGCCGTTGCGCTTGCAGTCAAGGCCACGATCCGCGGCTGAGGCAGTCCTTGAAGTGCACGGATCTGTCGTGTCGCGTCCAGACCATCGAGTTCGGGCATGTGTATATCCATCAGCACCACGTCATAGCGCTGATCCCTGACAGCGGCGACGGCCTCGCAACCGTTTGAGACGGTGTCTACTCGGTGCCCCGCGCGTTCGATCAACAGCTGGCCGACCCGCTGGTTGACGGCATTGTCTTCGGCCAGCAGTATGCGCAGACTCTGAGGCGGCGCAGCGTCGACATTCGAGTTCGAATCCCGCGCTGGCAGTGGCATTGGTTCAGGTATCTGGCCACCAGGATCCGCTTGGCGAACAGGATCCGCCTGGCGAACTGAATCCAGAATGGCACGCTTCAGTCGAGCTGGTCCGACTGGCTTCATCAGCACCACCGTGCGGGCGTTGCCGAGGGTCGGATCGACGCGTCCACCTTGATTGCTGAGGACGATGACGGGCTTGCTCGACCATCCGGCTCGGCGGCGGAGCTCGGCGACGATGAGGTGAGCGTCCGCGTCAGTGCCCTGCTCGTCGATCACGGCGCCATCGGCAACCAGACCCTTGTCGTCGATCAGCATGAAGGCCTCCGCCGGCGTGACCGCGGTACAACGGATCCCGAACTGGTCGAACTGGTCCTCGATCGACGCCAGACCGTCCTTGCTTGCCGACAGCATGAGAATCGACACAGACTCAGAAGGCGACGACTCGGCGGCCAGCTCGCCATCGGCCGCCGGCGGCAGCGCGAGGGGAATGCGGAACGTGAACGTCGAGCCGACACCCTGGATGCTGCTGACCGTGATCTGGCCTCCCATTGTCTCGACAATCGTTCGGCTGATCGCCAACCCCAGTCCGGTGCCACCGTGGACCCGGGTCGTGCTGGCGTCAACCTGGCTGAACGGGTGAAACAAGCGGCCGATCCCGCTGGCCGGTATTCCAATGCCGGTGTCGATCACGGAGAACCGAATTGTCGCCCGATCGCCCGGGTCCGGTGCCGTTGTCAGGTCGCTGGCCCGGACACGTGCCACGTCGAGCACCACCGATCCTTGATCGGTGAACTTGACGGCGTTGCCGATCAAATTGAGCAGTACCTGGCGCAGCCGGGTCCGATCGCCCAGGACTCGAACGGGACATGCGGGGTCCATTTTCACGTCTAACCGAATGCCCTTCTGGTTCGCCGAGACGGACAGGACGTCCACCACGTCGCCGATGGCATCGGCCAGCTGGAACGGCGCGCATTCCAGTTCGAGGTTCTTCGATTCAATTTTCGAGAAGTCCAAGATGTCGTTGATGAGGTCGAGCAACACGTCGCCGCTCGTGCGAATCATCTCGACCCAGTCCCGTTGGCGTGTATCCAACGGCGTCTCCAGCAGCAGACCGGTCATGCCGATGACGGCGTTCATCGGAGTGCGGATCTCATGACTCATGGTCGCAAGGAATCGCGACTTGGCCCTGGTGGCCGCCAGGGCGTCATCGCGGGCTACCGCCAGGCCCTGCGCCAACTCGACTTCGTGCCGGGTCAGCCGCACGGCATCGCCAGCGGCCAGCATCACCCGCACCGAGCCGAGCAGGAGTGTCAGGATGGCCAGGACGATTGCCGCTGGCGGACGGGGGGTCAGCTCGTCGGCGGTCAACACTCCGACCGCCGCAAGTGAGAACAGCGTCGGGGTGACAAAGCTGAATGTCGTCAAGGTCTTCATCTGCGGCGGCGCCCCATGCGAACTCCAGCCCGCGAACGCGAGGAGCAAGAGCGCCGCCGGCCATAGGGCATCGGCGAGGTCACCGCGATGATAGGTGCCATTCGCGACGGAGGGAACCAGCAGCGCGTTCGCGACGGTCATGAACGCGAACGACAATGTCATCATCGTCCAGATGCGGCTGGGCCGCCTGCCCAAGGTCGCCAGGCCACCAGCCATCAGCGCTACCAGGATCAGGGTACCGATGGGATAGGCGATGGCGGTCGCAGCCGACACCGCGCTTTGGCTGCTCTGACGAACATCGTCGAACAACACCGCGAGGCCGACGGACACCACCGCCACCGTCCCGATCAGACCATCGAGCCAGACCGCCGCCGAGGCCGGCGGAACCCGCCGACGAAGCAGCCGGACGGCGCCGACAAATGCCAGGACCAGAAAGGCGAGATAGAACGGGTCGGCCGGCGAGAACGAGGCCACCGAATGCCGGCCGGAGAAAACTATCGCCAGGATGTCCCCAACCGGAATGCAGCTGGCCGCCACCGCGAGTGCGCCCCATGCCGACCGTTCTCGGCGGTCGGCGACGACGCGGGCTCCAAGTAGAGCGGCGGCGGTGATCTCCAAACCGATGTAGAAGAATCCATCCCACCACGACGGCCGGATGCTTCTGGACACGAGCACCGTCGACAGCAAGTACACGCCGGTCAGGCAGGCGTCAACGACGAAGATGGTGCGAACGGCGACCGGCATGCGCCGGGAAGCCGGTTGGCTGGAACGCAGCTCGATCACGGGGTGATCTGCTGGCTACCGGCGTATATTCCCATAAAACAGGCATTTAGCTTCATTCGCCGAAACTTGATCATGATTCGTCCAATTTTTATGTGGTCTGGGCTCAACTATCACCAACATCGGCCGTATAGACCTCCAGGTTGAGTGATGGGACGGACATGATGCAATCGGACGAGCTGCTCGCGCAGGAAGCGGCTCCTCGGGATGCCCAAGCTTTGCGGATCGCGGTAATTACTGCCTTTCCGCCGGGCCGGAGCAGCCTGAACGAGTACGGATTCCACTTCGTGAAGGCGCTGGCCGCGCAGGACGATGTCGCCGAGGTCGTGCTCCTCGCCGATTGCGGCGAGGACGAGTCCAGCCAGCTGGGCGGCGTGACGGTCGAGGAGTGCTGGGCCCCGAACCGGATGGGGTCGGCCCTATCCATAGCGCTTGCTGTTCGACGGGCCCGTCCGGACGCGGTGTTGTTCAACCTTCAGTTCGCCACCTTCGGCGATCGTCGGGTGCCGGGCGCGCTGGGGTTACTCGCACCGTGGCTTGTTCGAGCCATGGGCTTTCCGACCATCGTCCTGCTGCACAACCTGGCCGACACGGTGGACATGCAGGTGGCGGGATTCGCGCGATCGAAGCTGGCAGCCCGGGTGATGCGCCTGGCCGGTCGGTTCCTGACCCGAGCGCTACTGCGCGCCGACCTCCTCGCCCTGACCATCCCGCGCTACGTGGAGTTCGTGCGCAGCAGTTATCGGTCCGAGAACGTGGTGCTCGCACCGCACGGAAGCTTCACCGACATGCCCCCGGCGAGTCCGGCGGATTTCGCGGTCCCCGAAGGCCACCGCCAGATAATGGCGTTCGGAAAGTGGGGCACGTACAAGACGGTCGACGTTCTCGTCGATGCCTACCGGTTGTTGCGGGCGCGGGGCTACGACGACCTTGAGCTGGTGCTGGCAGGCACCGATAGCCCGAACTCACCGGGATACATGGCCGCGGTCGCGGACCGGCTGTCCGACCTTCCCGGAGTGCGGCTCACCGGCTACGTCGCGGAGCAGGACGTCCCCGATCTCTTTCGCTCGGCGACCGTCGTCGCCTTTCCTTATCAGTCCACCACCGGCAGTTCGGGGGTGCTCCATCAAGCGGGCGAGTACGGCCGGGCGGCGGTGCTGCCTCGCATCGGTGACCTGATCGACATCATCGAAGAAGAAGGATTCGCCGGTGTGTACTTCGAGCCCGGTGACCCCGCGAGCCTCGCCGACGCGCTGGCCGAGGTGCTCGACAGCCCCGGGCGTCGTGTCGAGCTGGGCCGGCGCAATCATGCTGCCGCATCCGGTATTCCGATCGTCGAGGTAGCGCACTGGTACGTGGTCCATTTGCGCCGATTGCTGAGCGATCGGACGGCGACCCGATGACAGCGACCATCGAGCCGAAGGCCGCGGCGCCCTCGACGGGCGGAACCCCTTCGAAGGCAGGGGCGCCCTCGACGGGCGGAACCCCTTCCAAGGCAGGGGCGCCCTCGAAGGCGGTGGCGGCCGGCGGACTGATCCTCGGGTTGTCCGTGATGGTGGCCACCGCCGGCAACTACCTGCTGAACATCCTGCTCGGCCGCTGGCTCAGTCCAGCGGAATTTTCCGACGCCACGCTGATGGTCACGCTCATGCTGACGCTGTCGTCGCTGGCCCTGTGCTTGCAACTCGTCACGGCTCGATTCGTGGGCATACAACCGCGGGGCGCCGGCACCGCTCGCCTGGTCGTCCGGCTGCGGTGGTGGAGTTGGTCGCTGGGGACCGCGGTCGGAGCCATCATGGCCGCGCTGGCAATTCGCTGGCAGATGTTGTTCCACACCTCGTCCGCGTGGCCGTTCGTCATCCTCGGTGCGGCGATCCCGTTCTACCTCGCGCAGGCAGTCAGCCGGGGGGTTCTGCAAGGCCAGCTCAGGTTCGGCCGGCTGTCCGCGAGCTTGATCATCGAGATGGTGGTTCGCGTCGGAATCGGAGCCGGATTGGTCGCCGCCGGGGCCGGTGTCGTCGGAGCGACCGTGGGATTGGCCGCTTCGCTGATTGCCACCTGGCTTTTTGTCCGAGGGCAAGGCACGATCGCGGCCGGCGAGCACACTCCGACGCCGGCAGGTGTCGGTGCCTACCTGGGCTCGGTGGCGGTGCTGCTGGCCGCCCAGGTCATTATCACCAACAGTGACGTGCTGATAGCCAAGACCTATCTCGTCCCGGCCACGGCTGGTGCCTACGCGGCAGTCGCCCTGATGGGCCGGGCGGTGTTCTTCCTGTCGTGGGCGGCGGCGACCGTGGTGTTTCCGGCCGTTGCACGACGCCACGCCGACGGCGGTGACACCCGCGCCCTGCTGGTGGGCGGGATCGCCGCCGTCACCGGACTCGGCATGGTGTGCACGATCGGCGCCCTCGTCGCGGGCGGCCCCATCCTGGGAGCGTTGATCGGACCGGCGTACGCACATCTGTCGGGACCGCTGGCACTCTATGCCCTGCTGACCACCGTCTTCGCGATAGCCAACCTGTTCGCGACACATCATCTTTCGACCGGTCGGGTCCGTGAGTCGTGGCTGATGTTGTGTGGAGCCGCCGTCCAGACCACCGCACTGCTCGTCTGGCACGACACCATCGCCCGCCTGATCCAGGCGCAGCTGGCCGCGGTGGCAGTACTGCTGATCGCCGTTCTCACCAGCCATTTCATGACCACCAAACACCATCCGAGCAAGA
>Ga0307504_10000098_pt1 | contig 17380 bp, 17 predicted proteins | sample 19_S_MG_FD_194516 | JGI IMG/M metagenome (GOLD analysis project Ga0307504, IMG submission 194516) | Soil microbial communities from Populus trichocarpa stands in riparian zone in the Pacific Northwest, United States - 19_S | ecosystem: Environmental > Terrestrial > Soil > Riparian zone > Trees... | reverse complement strand
TCCAGTGCACTCAACGTATGCGCGGGGTCATTCCGGTCGCGTGCCTTATGCGCCCATACCTCCAGGCTAGTGCCGCGCGCGAAAGCGTGCGGCACGCGCGGCGCCGCAACGGCGGCAGCGCCAACGACCGCCGCTGATCGCTAGGTTTTCCCGCACGAGTAGGTGGCCATGGCCGCAATAGCTTGGCACCGGCGGTCGCCCAAGGCGTCGGCGTAGGTCCGTGTTTTGGAAGGGACTGATGACCGTGTTATTAGTCGGAAGCACGCCCCCGCTGCCACTTGACGCAAGCAGCGGTGTTCGCCTGCGCCTTAGGCCCTCTCGGAGTCTGAGAGCCACAGACTAAATTCGGCCGACCGGCAAATCGAACCTACGAATGCAACACCCGCGCGGTCGCGGGCGTTTTCGCACCGGCCGTGAGTTTCACCGCATTCGCGGATATCACGCGTGTACCCTGCGCTCACCCGATGGCGATACCACCAGTAAAGCAGCGCCACCATACTGCCGCCCGGCAGCAGTAATTCAATTGCGGCGTAAGGACCGACGCTGCGCACCAGGACGAGCACTCGACCAATAAAGGGGCCGAATAGCGCTTTCATCAGACTATCTGTGCGCCGGAAGCGCGGTGGTGACCTCGGCCTGATAGAGCGCGACACCATGCCGCGCGTCGTGGTAAATGGCCAGGAACGCAGCCGCAGTTAGCAGTAGACCGACAACCAGCGCAACGAAATTGGTGGTTTGCATGAGATGGTTCCTCCTGTCCATAGCGTGCAGTGTTGCGCCCCCACGCCCGACCAGCAAACGCGATGTCTGAACGACGCGTAAGAAAAACTGAAGCGACGCGAAGCTTCGACCGGCTGCCATTGAACACGCTGCGCGTGTTCGAGGCGGTCGCCGCCCAATTGAGCTTCGGCCGGCGCCGCGCCGAGCCGGTTTTAAAGACTCCTGGATTGTCTGCGAGTCGGGGCCGCCGAACCGCCCACGGGCCGATCAGAGACTCGACGGAGGGCTCGCCCGGTGGCCATACTTTCCATGACGCTCACGAGGATTCTTCACATGCCCGTGCTTCATCAGATGCAGGTATCCGGCAATTGCTACAAAGTCCGGCTCGCCGCGCGCCAGCTCGGCGTGGAACTCACGCTCAAGGAGTACGGGCTTCATGACGGAGCTACGCGCAAGCTCGATTTTCTCTCTAAGAATCCGAATGGCCGCGTTCCGCTGCTCGAATTCGAGGATGGACGTGTGCTCGCGGAGTCGGACGCGATCCTTTGGTACTTGAGCGAGGATACGTTCCTGTTACCTGCTGACCGTTGGGGCCGCGCCGAGGTGCTGCAATGGATGTTCTTCGAACAATACAGTCACGAACCCTACATCGCGGTGGCTCGCTTCTGGCTCTCTTTTGCACCAAAAGAGGAACTTGAGAAGAGGAGACATCTAATCCCTGACTGGCACGCAAAGGGCAATGCCGCGCTTGGCGTCATGCAGACTCACCTTGCACGGCGTGACTGGTTCGCCGGCGGGGGCTACTCGATCGCCGACATTGCGCTCTATAGCTACACGCACTGCGCTGCGGACGGCGGATTCGATCTTGCCGCTTATCCGGCAGTCGTCGCATGGCTCAAGCGGGTCGGGAGCCAACCTGGCCATGTGCCGCTCCAAGTTGGCTGGTGACGTCGCTCGCGATCCGCAACCGCGATCGCCGTATCGGGGCGACGAAATCGGGCTGACGGGAATTGGCCGGTGGCGACCGGGCCAGATCGACAGATTGGCCGCCACCGGCCATCCGCGAATCAGCCCCCTGGCCGGATCCGGTCGGCGGATATGGACAAGGTACTCCTCACACCGTGCGGCAAAGTGACTTACGCCGCCCCCAACACCGCCGGCGCTGCCAGGCGACGGCACGCTCAGCCCCACATTGGCGACAGCGCCAGCGCGTACCGCGCTCAGCAAGCACTAGGTTGTCGGGCGTAAGAAGTCCATCAGGTCGCGTGCTTGGCCGCCGCGTCGGCATTCGGGCGGACTCGCACATTACTGCACAGCGGCCCGTATCCCCACGCTCTAGAGCCAAAACGATGTCGGCCTACATCTTCGCCAGTGTCGAGATTACCGATCCCGCGGCCTATGAGGAGTACCGGCGGCGTGTGCCGGCGATCATCGCAGCATATGGCGGGCGCTACCTCGCGCGTGGTGGCGCCGTCGAACGCCTGGAAGGCAATGCGCCGGTGAACCGGCTTGTGATTGTCGAATTTCGAGATATGGTGCGACTCAAGGCATTTTACAACTCGGCGGAGTACCAACCGTTACTAGCGATTCGTCAACGTGCGGCGAGATCGAATCTGCTCGCCATCGAAGGCGTGTGAGCGACCGAAACGCGCCGCCGACCCACGTAGCACCGCTCTTAGGCCTGCGCAGGAACCCGATCGCTACCTCCGCCTCGGCCGGTAGCGGCCAAGGACGTTTTTCCGCCGCTCGGGCTGATCGCGAGCACTTACCGGCGCTTGCACCCGTCGAGTCGCTTAGGCTGCAGCTCCCCGGCGCCAGGCGGCGGCGCGTTCAGCCCCGCATTTCCGACAGCGCCAGCGGGTACCGGACTGGGCGGGTGCCAGGTTCTCGGGCGTGAGTTCGTGGCCATTTCTGCACGACATCGGCGGCAGGACACCGCCACGGACACGCCCCTGAGCAAAAAGCGGGAATATTGAACAAGTCCATAGCACGCCCCCGCTACCACGTTATGCGGCGCTGAAGCCGCAGCAAACAACGCCACAAACGGGCCCCCGCCACCACTTCGGTGTATTCCGATTGGCTCGCCGTTCAGGCGGCACGCGAGCGCACACGTTTTAAAAACCTGAATAACGGATAAGTCACGGCCACCACAGCGATGGCGAGCAGACTCGGACGACTGTTTCCAAGAACGAAGACGACCAGCAACACAGCCGCCATAATCAGCGCAAGGCCGGGGACCCAAGGATATCCAAAGGCTCGGTACGGACGTCGCAGATCCGGCTCGCGCCGGCGCAGCACAAACAGCGCAGCGCCGCATAGCAAGTAATCGCAGGCATTCAAAAATGCGGTAGCCGTGTACAAGGTGTCAAAGCCGCCGACATTGGCTACCACCATCGCACCGGCCGCACTTAGCCACATGCCCGCAAGCGGCACGCCTGCGCGCGTGACGTACGCGCCCGAAGACACAAAGAGCCCGTCGCGCCCCATGCCGAAAAGGATGCGGGGTGCCAACAGCATGCACACGTTGAGAACGCTGAGAGTTGCAACCAACGCCAGCACGGCTACCGCGACGCGCGCTGACGGTCCGTACACCTTGGCGAGTGCGTCGGCCGCCGCGAGCTTCGAAGCGGCTAACTCCGCCGGCGACAGTACGTGCAGGAGCGCGGCGTTAACTGCGAGGTAAATCGCGATAATCGTTAAAACTCCGTACAACAGAGCCCGCGGCAGGGTGCGGTCTGGGTTGGTCGTCTCCTCCGAGAAGTAGCAAGCCGAATTGAACCCGCCATAGACCTCCAGAACGGTCTGAATGGACACGACAATGGCAACGAAGCCTGCGCCACGAGCAGCAGCCGCAATGGCGTGCGTCGGGTGCGGTGGAGGCCCCGAATAAGCAAAGGCACCAAACACCAGCGCTGCCAACATTAATACTTTCAGCAGGCTCAACAGCTGCTGTGCGGCTCTGCTGGCGCGGAGCCCGAGAGAATTAAAGGCGGCGAACAGCACGATCAGCGTCGTTGCTATCGCGCTCTCGCGACCCGTCAAAGCGGGCCATATTTCAGCGAGGAACTCGCTGCCCGCGATGGCTAGGTAACCGTCCGCGAGAACATAAATGGCGTAATCGCCCCAGCCGGATACGAAACCGAGATAATCCCCGAAGGCGCGGCGCACGTAGACATAAGGGCCGCCGGCCTTGGGGATTGCGGTCGCCAGTTCCGCCAAGGTGTTTGCGACCATGAGCACGAAGATGCCGACGCCTACCCACACGAGGTAGACCAGCGTCGGATCCCCCAGCCGGCCAGCCGTCTGCCCCGACGTACGCATGATGCCGACGCCCACTGTTTCGCCGACGACCACAGCTATCCCGAAGGCCAGCCCGAGAATTCGCAGCAGCCCGCGGCCTGGCGAGGTGATTGCAGCGACGCTCGACATGCACTACCCCGATGCCCGTTCTCGCGGGTTCTTTCGTACCTCGCGCGCTACGGGCGCGGTCTTGGTTAGTGCGTCAGTCTGCCAGACGGGCAAGCGGGTGTGTGTACCTCACGCCGCCGTCCGATGTCGGCGGCACCATTAGGGCGTCGGCAGACGCGCGCCGCTCTGCCTGCGACACCCTGACCCTTGAGTCTGGGTTTCGACTTGGTGGTCGCGGGTTATAGCGACACCTCTATGCCGTCGGCCCGGAGAGCTACGATCCGAACTTGCATGAGGCTCCTCTATGTGCTTGATAATCAAGCGGCAAGAGACAGTCGGACGATAGTAGCCGGATCCGAAATCACGCCCCCGCTACCAATTTGTAAGCGACCTGACAGCGCCTACAGAAGGTTTGGCAGCAAAGCGAGCTGAATCGCTCGCAGGTCAGCCTCGAATCCAATTTCCTGTTCGTCTGCCACGACTTTGATTGAGCCGAACAGCGCCCGCAGATCGGCGCGCGCCTGCTCGATGTCGGCTTCCGGCAGCGGCGCGGGAGGCGCTTTCCCTGCCATGTGGCCTACATGAGCGGGCACGACTTTGTATTTACCCCTTTATGCCGCACATCGAACGTTAGCTGTGCTGCTCGTCATTTCGCCGCCCGCCGCCAGAGCTGCTGCCGGCTCCCATTTTCATCCACTCAGTCTGTAGACATCCACGATGGCTTGCGCGAATGCCTGCGGAGCTTCCTGAGGCAGATTGTGACCGACACCACCCTTGATGAGCCGGTGCGCATATTTGCCCGAGACTTTCATGGCATAGGAACTTTCATCCGGATGTGGTGCACCGTTGGCATCACCCTCAAGAGTGATGGAGGGCACGGTGATGACCGGCCCTTCGGCAAGTCGCTTTTCTAAATCGTCATACTTCGACTCGCCATCAGCCAGGCCGAGCCGCCACCGGTAATTGTGGATCACGATGCTGACGTGATCTGGGTTGTCGAAAGATGCAGCGGTGCGATCGAAGGTCGCACCATCGAAATTCCATTTCGGTGAAGCGATAGCCCAGATGAGCTTCGCAAAATCGTGCCGGTATTTCTCGTAGCCTGCGCGGCCGCGTTCTGTGGCAAAATAATATTGATACCACCACTGGAGCTCCGCCTTTGGCGGCAAAGGGATCTTGCCGGATTCACGGCTACCAATCAGATAGCCACTCACGGAGACGAGAGCCTTGCAGCGCTCCGGCCACAGTGCCGCGATGATGTCGGCCGTCCGCGCTCCCCAATCAAATCCCGCGATGATGGCCGTCTTGATGTTGAGAGCATCCATCAGAGCGATGATGTCGATTGCCAGCACCGATTGCTGGCCATTGCGAATCGACTTATCTGAAAGAAATCGCGTAGGGCCATAGCCTCGCAGATACGGGACGATAACCCTGTAACCGACCGATGCTAACAATCCCGCTACATCGACGTAACTGTAAATATCGTAGGGCCATCCGTGTAGAAGAATGACCGTAGGACCGTCGACGCGGCCGGCCTCAGCGTATCCAACATTCAACACACCGGCGTCGACCTGTTTCAGCGCGGCGAACGAGATATTCGTGCCGGGCGTGATCGTGGGCAGATTCCCCGCCGGTGTCTTGCCGGTTTGAGCGTACGCAAAACCTGACGCGCCGAGCTGCGTGGCGGCCACAGTCACGACCGCGCTCTGTATGAGGCGGCGTCGATCGGGGTTGATTTCTTGGGGCATTTGTCGTCTCCAATCGTAAGTTGGCCTATCTGCACAAATCCGGGACGGGATCTAATCAAATGCATGAACGGGAGTCGAGTTTCGCGCACAAATACAGGTCCTGTTGGCACGGATCAGGCAGGAGATCAGGGATTTTGTGCGTGTCGTCATGACCGAGCTGTGCTCCGCGCGGTCCGTGTCAGTAACCAAAGGCCCAGTCGCGCCTCGCACGCCCGGATGGCATGACTCAACGCCGATTGCGATACCTCAAGCCTCGCACCGGCCTTCGTGAGCGGAAACGCTGCGGAAGTGGATTCGCCGACCGGACCACGACAGCGGGCAGCAGCACGCCGGGTTCACGATCAACTATTGGCGGCGTTTGAAGGCGCTCGAGCGCGAGAGACGTCGCGTCGCTCAGTCAGCGCGAGCTCTGCCTGGGCAAAACGCTGACGCCGTTCCGGAGGATCTCCCGGGCCCGCCAAATTGGAAGCCCAGTCCTCATCGCCATTGTTTTCGCTCTTGCGCTGCAGCGACATGGTGCAGCGCGACGACGCGAACGAGGTTGTCATCACCGAAGTTGCCGCGCCGCCGCAAGATGAGCCGCTTCGCTCGCGCTCGATCCCATAACACTCGCCGAAACCGCGGTGACACAGACCGTGAAAGCGGGAGTAGAGTCGGTGTTTGTGAAAACCATCAAGACCTACCCGACGAGCGTCGAAGCCGATCTGGCGAAGATCGCCCTCGACTCCGCCGGCATACCTTCGGTCGTCGTCGGTATCAGCTTGGGCATGGAAGGCGGAGGGGCCGGTGTGCAGTTGCTCGTTCCGGATGATCGCGTCGAAGCGGCGCTGACTTTGCTCGGAGACTCCTGAAATCCGGCGCCGGGCCGCCGCGTGGTCGCTGTCAGTCCGCGAAGCCGTCGGGCACAATTGTTAAACACAAACTGGACTCCACCACGAATTAGCCGAACGTGAAATCAAACGCCGCGACGCCTGGATCCAGAAATTCGATCTCGAAGTGTCGGTCCGCGATGGGCTTCGGTTGTCGGATCAGCTGATACAGCCGCGATTCGGTAACCGTGCCATTGCCTTGGCCATCGACGTCAACTCCGTGAGCGGCGCCTGGCGGCTGTCCATCGATCAGCACGCGAAAGCGCACCGAAGCTCCCCGCAGCGCCGGACCCATGATGAGATTAAGATCGCGGGCATGAAAGCGGTACGCGATTCGCCCGTTGGCCGCGTTCAGCATCGCGGCTTCTTTTCCAAATGTCCAGTCACCAGAAAGGGCCCAGTCATTCAAGTCCAAGCGCGCTGGAACGCCATAGAGGTGGCGCTTGCCGGACACTGCACCCCCGGGCGATGAAAAGTTCGCGGCGCGCTCATAGCCAATATAACTTTCCGGAGACTTTAAGTCGCTCCAGTCGGCGGCGAGCTCGAAACCATCGGGATCGACGGAAGTTAGATCATGAGTGAACGCACCGTTTCCAGCCTCCGCCAGCAATTGTTGAATAATCAATTCGGACTGTTCGTATTCGCCCTCACCGAATTGATGATGCCGAATATGCCCCTGTGCGTCGACGAAATAGAGGGCCGGCCAGTACTGGTTATTGAAAGCACGCCATGTCCTGTAGTCACTGTCGATCGCGATCGGGTAACCGATCCTCATCTCCTTGGCCGCTTGGCGAACGCTCTCGACGTCCTTCTCGATGTCAAATTCCGGCGTGTGCACGCCGATCACCACCAACCCTCGATCCTTGTACCTCTCGGCCCACGCTCGAACATAGGGGAGCGTGCGTCGCCAATTGACACAGGTATAGGTCCAGAAGTCGATCAGTACGACTCTTCCGCGCAGGCCTGCAGTGGTCAACGGTGGTGAATTGAGCCATTCGATCGCACCGTCGATAGAAGGCAATTTTCGCTCGATCGGTAATTGAGCGGACCTAGGCGTCACGAGCTGCGCCTTATGCTGGGCCTCGGCTAAGGTTGCGCCTACCGCGCAGGCGAGCGCCAAGGCGAGCCAAAACTGACGTGCTTTCATGATGCGTGCTTTCCAATTCTTCGGGCATCTATCGCTCTCCAAGTGGGAAAAGGCCTGCCCGATGGGCGCGGGCAGGCCAAAACCGTGACGGGTTAGCGGAGTGATCTGAACCCCGCTCGCACCTCTTCTGAAAATATTTTCGGCTGTTCCCACGCCGCGAAGTGCCCGCCTTTCGGGAGTCGGTTGTAGTGAATCAGTTTGGGATAGGCTTTCTCTGTCCAGCTTTTTGGGGCTGCATAGATCTCATAGGGAAAGACGCTCACGGCAGCCGGGATCGGGACACCGAATTGGAGCGCCTTCGCAACGTCGGCTGGGACAGTGGCCGGCATGTTGGTGTGGATGCCGATCAATTCCGGGGGCCGCTGCAGAGCCATCTGCTCCGTAACAGCGTTTCCCCAATCGCCCCCTTGCGCCACAAATCGCGTGTAGCCAAGGCGCTTCATGAGCACGCTCCAGGCGCGTGCGATGCGGATGGGGTCCCAGCCGGTCGTGGCCGACTTGCCTGAAAACCCGTGGCCCGGCAGAGAAGGAATGACTACATCAAAAGCGTCTTCAGCCTTTGCACCATACGCAGTGGGATCGGTGAGGGGGCCGATGATCTTCAGCTGCTCGATGACCGATCCAGGCCATCCGTGTGTGACGATGACCGGCAACGCATTCTTATGCTTCGAACGAACGTGGATGAAATGAATGTCGAGCCCATCGATCTCGGTCATGAATTGCGGCAGAGCGTTTAAGTTCGCCTCGCACCTGCGCCAATCGTGCTCTGTCCAATAGCGCGCAAGTTTCTGAGTCGTCGCGAGCTGTACGCCTTGCGATGCATCGGTGACCGTTTCCCGCTCAGGCCACTTTGTTGCGTGTATGCGCCTGCGCAAATCGGTAAGTTCCGCTTCCGGTACATTCACGTGAAACGGACGAATCGCAGTTTTGTCAGTCGCCTGCTGGCTGCCTTGTTGTGTAGCACGGGCTGGGGTCATGCTCTCCTCCTTTTGAGTTGCACTTCGCGTCGCGGCCGGTGCAGCAACCGGCAGTGGCGATGCCATGATGCTCGCTGCGCTGAGCTTGAGACCCTCGCAGCGGCTGATCCGCCCGCACGGTGTCTCGAGTGGGTTATCTCCCTGTGCCGAGCCCGGCACGGCCGACGTGACTCCCGTGCCGAAGTGGATCGAGCACGACGAGTCTGGAGGCGTGACTCTACGACCCGAAACTCGTCACCCCTGACGAAGTCGGCGTCGAGCCTCCAACCCAGGTTGCCGTAAAAGCGCTTGGCGCGATCGACGTCCGAAACAGGGATGACGACGACCTCGAGCTTCATGTCGACCGTCCGCGCTCTCGGGGTCTTGATTGCAGTTTCGTTGCTCACCTGAGTACTGTTCATGTCGAACTCCTTAGGCTTGAGCAGACATCGGCGCTCGTCAGTAGTGATCAGTTGACCGGCACGACGAGCGGCTTCCCTTTTTCGACGACATACGTGGCGAGCTCCGCCCCGTTGCCGCTGCCGACGTTCTTCGCCGAATGGATCGCTCGGGCCGGGACGAACAAGACGTCGCCGGCCTTGAGCGTCACCGGCGGCTTGCCCTCGACCTGATACTCCAGTGAGCCTTCGAGGACATAGATGATCTCTTCGCCCGGATGCCAGTGCTTGGCGGCCGTCACTCCCGGGGCAATCTCCACGATCGCCTGGACGACCTCGTGTCCGGGGATGCTGAGATCGTGCTGCTGCAGATCGGTGCGCTTGACTCCCGCCTGCTGCGCCTGCGCCACGTACAGCGCCAAACCGCTTCCGACGATCAGCACCGCTACCGCCATCATTCGAGCCGTTTTCATGTGGACCTCCCTTTGGTCCTTCAAATAAGCGTAAGTGAATGCATGCGTAGTGATCGTGGTGCTGGTGATCAATGTGCCTCCCGAAGTGATCTGAACGCGGCACCGAGCTCGGCCGCAAAGAGTTCGGGTTGCTCCCACGCCGCAAAGTGTCCGCCCCTGTCGACCTCGTGGAAGTAAATCAGGTTGCGATAGGCGCGCCGGGCCCATGTCTCTGGGGGTCGATAGACGTCCTCCGGGAATACCGTGATGGCCACTGGCAGAGAGATCTCGGCAGTCTTCTGCGCGGCCGCACTAGTAGGGCTCGTCCGCCGTTCTCCCAATACAGCCGCGCTGACGAGGTCGCGCTGTTCGTCAGCCAGTACAGCGTGATGTCGTCCAGCACTTCGTCTTTCGTCGGGGACTTTTCGGGATCGTCGCCGTAACTCCACTGCGCGAAACCTGGATGCAGGAGAACCCACGCTGCGAGGCCGGCCGGGGAGTCCGTCAGGCCATACCCGACGGCCTGCGGCCGCGCGGTCATCATCACGAAGTAGGCCGAGTTCCCCTTCTTGGCGTACGTCATGAGCGATTCGAACACCGCGTGTTCCTGTTCGGAGAGTCCCGCCGGTGCGGGCCCGCCGCCGGCGAGCGCCGCGGCCACCTCGGGCGGTACCGTCGCCGGCAAGTTGAGGTGGATGCCGAGCAATCCTGCCGGCGCCTGGCGCGCCATCGCGCTGGAGATGGGGGCACCCCAGTCGCCTCCCTGGGCGACGTAGTGGGTGTATCCGAGGCGCTTCATCAGTTCCGCCCAGCCTCGCGCGATGTGGTCGGGGTCCCAACCGGTGCCGGTCGGCTTGCTTGAGAAGCCGTAGCCCGGTACTGACGGGATAACGACGTCGAATGCGTCCGCAGCGCTGCCTCCGTGCGCCGTTGGGTCCGTGAGCGGACCGATGACCTTGAGGAGCTCGAGCACAGAGCCCGGCCAACCGTGCGTGATGATCACCGGAAGCGCATTCTTGTGACGAGAGCGGACGTGGATGAAGTAAATGTCCAGCCCATCGATGTTCGTCATGAATTGCGGCAAGGCATTGAGCTTCGCTTCCGCCTTACGCCAGCCGTAGCCGCTCCCCCAGTGCCGAACCAGCTCCTGCAGCTTCGCCAACTGCGCACCCTGCGACTGATCGGCGACGGTTTCCTTATCGGGCCATCGCGTAGCAGCAATGCGCCGGCGGAGGTCATTGAGCGCCGCTTGTGGTACCTGGACTTTGAAGGGGCGGATCGATTGGTCTTCTGCTGCCGCGGGCTGCGCAGACGCCTGGGCGACGACGGAGCTTTCGGTATCAGAAATGGTCGTGGTCTGGCCGTAGTCAGGGGAGGCAAAGACACAAAGCCCGAAGGCGAGCGCGGCCGTCGTGGCTGCGCAAAGGCGCGTCGTTCGAGTTCGCGCCGGGTACTGAATTTTGTCCAGCGTCATGGACAGATCCTTGTTCAATGCGCGGAGGGAATGACACCAGACGCACAGCGTCGGGTCGACACACGCTCTGGAGACATCTCCGGCGGCACGGAATTTGGCGCTACTTGTCTAAGCGACGCGATGTTCTTGAGGTACCGCTTCGAGTTGGTTGGGAATTGGATTTCTGGACGCTTTCTCTCCTTCAAGGCAAGGCAGCGAAGACGTACGCGGATTTCCACCCGGGGTGCCTTCTCATTTTAAGCCCGTTGACGCTGCGCAACCATCTTCGTTTGATGCTGCAGCGCGTTCGAATGCTGCGGCGCACGGCGGGATAGGTTGCAGGATGCGGATGGCACCTATCTGTGGCACCCATCCGGCAACTCCGCTTCGTTTGAATGGACCGCGGATAACACGCTACGCCATGCCGCCTTTCTGGGGCTGCGCACGGACAAAGTCCGCACGAGACATGCGACGGGAGAGGTAATACTTGATGCATCAGTGGCGGTTCCCAGATGCGGCGCAATGCTCTTGAAACGACGGGGCCGGGAATCGCCTGTTCTGCGCGTAGCAGGCTGCTGCTGTCATCTCTGACACGGCCTGCCGGGCGAGAAAGGTTCGGGTAACGTTTGTCAACCCGAACAGTTAGTATCGCCACCTCGTCCATTGACGGAGGTCTCCGGCAATGAAATCGTGTTCTTTCCGCCACGGCGCGCAGTTCGCGTTCCTGACCCTTGCGTCGGCCGCATCTAGCGTTCCCATGCTCGCCGTGGGCGCGCCGGCCGTAAGCACCGAGGTCACCGCTCCGCAAATGATCGAAGCTTTCGAAGGGACCTTCGGCGTACACCCGGGCCAGCGCAGGAACCACATCAAAGGCACGTGCGCTGCGGGCGAGTTCGTAGGAACGACAGACGCGGCCGCCCTCAGCCGCTCGGCGCTCTTCTCGGGCAATACTATCCCTGTGGTCGCGCGCTTCTCACTCGGGGGCGGCAGTCCCGAAGTACCGGACGCGGCGCCGGCTCCGCGCGGCATGGCGCTCGAGTTTCATCTTCCCGGCGGCGCCCTGCAGCACATCACTATGATTAACGTGCCGATCTTCGCGGCAGCGTCACCGGCCTCCTTCCGCGATGCCCTCCTCGCCGCGAAGCCGGATCCCAAGACGGGCCAGCGCGACCCGGAGAAGCTGAAAGCCTATGCCGCCACCCATCCGGACGCGATGGCTCTGACCGAGCTGGCGAGCCACCACACTCCGACGGCGAACTACTATCAGACCACCTTCTTCAGCATTCACACGTTTAAGTTCATCGATGCCAAAGGCACCGAGCACCTGGTGAAGTGGCGCTTCATTCCCCGCGATGGCACGAAGGAGATGACCGCCGCGGAAATGAAGGCGGCACCCCATGACTTTCTCGAGACGAATCTCATCGAGCGCACCCGCAAAGGGCCGGCGCTGTGGGACATGATCGTCTACGTCGGCGAGCCCGCCGACCCGCAGGACGACCCGACATTGGCCTGGCCAGAGACCCGCAAGCATTTCAGGGCGGGCACCCTGACCATCACCCAGGCGACGCCGCAACAGAAGGGCATGGCCTGCGAGCCGATCAACTTCGACCCCTTGATCATGGCCGATGGCATGGCCCCGACCAACGACCCCGTCTTGCTGTTCCGCTCCCCGGCGTACGCGGTCTCGTTTGCGAAACGCCTGTCCGGTCAGTGAGGCGGTCGGCAGCAGGCCCATCTGGAGGCACCGCCCGTGCGGTGCCTCCGTGCATGTCTCAAACGCCTCGCGCCGGCGTGCAGTGGGGCTTCATGGAGGCTTTTCCGCGGGTTCGCTGAAGCAAACGACAACTCTTGAGTGGCTCCAAAACGCGCCCCTGCTACCACGCCCATTTCCTGCGCCGGTTGCTGCCAGCAACCTCTCTCCCTCAAGCTCACCCTCCGAACGCCGTAGGAAAGTGCTCCATGAACTGGGAAGCTATCGCAGCAGTCGCACATGTGGTGGCCGCCGGAGGCGTCATCGCGTCGCTGCTATACCTGGCGACGCAGGTCCGTCAAGACAATCGAGCGTCGGCTGTTGCGGCCAAACTCGCGTCGACGCCGCTGCTCAGCGGCTTTGTCGACCCGCTCATTTCCAATCCGGAGTTAATGGTCGTTTGGCGCAAGGGTCGGAAGGATCTGGACTCCCTTGGCGAGGTCGAGCGACATCGATTCGCTAACATGTGTCTCAAGGCGTTTTGGTTTTTTTCTGCGGCGCCGTTTCAGTTGCGCATGGGCACGCTGCGGGAGGAGGAATGGGCGGAGTTCTATGGCGTGATTCGGTTTTGGATTGAGGGAGATGGGGTGCGGACTTGGTGGCAAAGGACGGAGAAGGCACGATTTGGCACGAGCTTCGCGACCTTTATCGACGGCGAGATCGCGGCCCTGCGAAGTACCTAGGCGAACTCTGGCCACGCGCATGGAGAGCCAGCCCTCATCCCAGCGACGGCGCTTCGGTAGCCGCTGCCCCTCGCCTCCTGACAACCTATTGAAGCCGAATTCTCGGTCTCCGAACCTGCAAATAAATCCCAAATCCACCCGTTCTGCGGCGCGGAAGCCGCAGCAAACAACGCCACAAGCGGGCCCCCGCTACCACTCTCGCCTACTTTTCCTGACGCGGGTGAGCAGTACACCGTCGGAAAAGCCTCGGGCAGTGCAGCCCGGTTGGTCTCGGCGGTCGGCCAGACCTATCATTTCACGCCGCTGAGCTTCGCCGAGAACATGGCGGCCATGGTGTTGTTCGGCCTGATCATCGCTCTGGCCGCGCGTTCGCAATTGAAGGTGGAAAAGTCATGACCGCGGAAAAAACGACGATGGCCTTCGGCTGGCGCGTCTACGGCCTGGGCGTGATGGCGCTGGGCATGGTCTGCCTGGCGTGGGGGAACTTCGACCTGGGGCAGCCAGTGCCCAAGGACTTTCCCGACCGCACCGCCCTGGCCTATGCCGCCGCTGCGTTCATGCTCGTCGCGGGCGCGGCCATCGAGTGGCGTCGGACCGCGGCCTGGGGCGCGGCGGCGCTCACCGCCTACTACGCGCTCATTGTCGTCATCCTCATGAACGGCCGAGTGGTGCTCGCCCATTACGCCGAGTTCGGCACCTACAGCGGCGTCGCCGAGCAGCTCGCGATCACGGCGGGCGGGCTGATCGTCTACGCCGCCCGCGCCAAGATCGATGCGGCCCTGGCCACTCGCCTCACGCGCCTGGGCCAACTGGCGTTCGGGGTTTGTGCGCTGTTATTCGGCGGAGCGCATTTTTTCTATATGAACTTAACCGCCCCGCTGGTCCCCAAATGGCTGCCGCCTACGCAAGAGTTCTGGGCTTATGCGACCGGGGTTGGCCACATCGCGGCGGGCGTTGCGATCCTGACGGGCGTGCAGGCCCGCCTCGCCGCGATCCTGCTGACCGCCATGTTCGCGTCCTTCACCCCGCTGGTGCACGTGCCGATGCTCCTGGCCGATCCCTCCAGCCGTATGAACTGGAGCGAGAACGCCCTGAATCTCGCCCTGATCGGCGCCGCCTGGGTCGTGGCGGACTCGCTGGCGCGGCCGAGGCGCTAGTGGAGCGACGAAACCGCCTCAGAAGCAAACACCAGTGCATCCGATCACGGCGTGGAGTTTTAAGGGCGCTGGCAGATCAGGTACCGACCCGACGCATGCGGCTTCAGCAGCACCGGACCGACGATCGCGGCCAGATCGCGCCGCCCGCGCGCTATATCCCCCTGCAGCGCCTGCTCCGCCCCTTACCCGCTTCGCACATTCGCGATCTCACCGAGTGCGCGGCGCAAGCAGGCGAGACCAGAGCGACGTTGCTTCGAGCGCAGTGCGCTCGCCGCTGTCAGCGGGCGCCACGGCGACGCGGCGCTCTGGCAGAGGCGCCGGGGTCATCAATTCAATCACGGCGTGTACGCCTGACGCGCCGACATCCTTGCGAGCCGCGACGCCTGCGTCCGCGAAGCGCTCACGCTCTGCGATGCTTACGCGCTTGATAACCGGCGAGTCGAAGTAAGCCGCGAGATAGCCCGCCACTGCTTCCGCCGCGAGCTCGCTCGAGAAGAAACCGACACGCAGCGCGTGCATCACGCGGTCCTGCTCAAGCCCCGTAACCGAGTACAGGCGATATTCGCTAAATATGCAGAGGTTCGGCACCTTGGCGACTTCGATCGGCTCTTTGCAGAGCATGAGCTGAATCGCGAACCAGCGAGAGACCTGGCCGTCCGCGAGCTCGAGGGGCGTGAGCGTACGAACCGTTTGAGTACTGTCCATCAAAGGAGCGCCTGCCTGCGCGCTCGTGGGCGGGGGCATTCGCGGCGGCGCGATCGGGCTGACCGGCTCAGGTGCAATCAGCTCATGCGAACCGCTGGGCGGCGCAGCCGCGACAGACGCGTTCGCGGCGCTCTGCGGCGCGTTCGCGCTATTCTGGTGCGTCTCTGCGGAGTCGATCAGCGCGCCGATCTTTGCCACAAGGCGTTCCAGTGTTCCCGAATCCGCGCCCGAATCCGCCCCGGATGCGACCGGTAGTTTTGCATGCGCATCAGTCGCCCGAGCGGGCGACGCGGTAACGACCGGTTCGGGCTCGGTCGGAGCAGAAGGATCGACGCGCCGCGAGTCCGGTTCCAGTCGCGCAGGCGCGAGCTTGGGAACGTCGAGAAGCTTCTGCTCGATCGAAGACTCAGTGCTGCTCGCGCTACGCGGCGGCAGCGGTGCTTCCGTAGCGGCACCGATTTGTCGCTCGATCCTTAGGGTGAGCGCCTCGACTTGATCGGTTATGGCATTCGGGTCGGACTCGATTTCCTCGACAACTGCGCTCGTCGGCGCAGCCTGCGACACGCCGTAGGAGACATCGACGGACAGCCGCACGGTCTTCGCGAGTGGCTGTCCTGGATTGACACGCTCGCGCGGCTCGGTCAGAACCCGATTGGGTGCGACCGATAGTGGCTCCTGCCGTTCAATAGGGGGCGTATTGGTGACGCCTCGAGAAGTCTGAGCCAGTCGCGTCTCCTCCAGCGGAGTCGGGCGAGACTGTGCGCTCGGTCTCGCGCGTCGCGCCGCCGCGGAATGTGGCGGTATCTGGGCTTTTGCGGAGCGGCGCGGGGTGGTCAGCTTGGGTGGCTTGCGCTCGCCTTTGGACGCCGTGCAAGTCGGCGGCGTCGGCTCGCGCGCAGGCGCGCACACCGCGGCGAGTTCCGGCAGCAGCTCATCGATGTCCCACCGACAATGCTCTGCTGATTCCGCTGCGGCCTGTCGTGCTGCTGGCGGGGCGACCTTCTGCGGCAATTGAACCAGAGATGCCTTCGCGTCCGCAACCGCGCTCGCCGGTTTTGCCGGCTCGTCAGCACACGCTGCACGCGCGATCGCGGCCTTGTCGTCATCGTCTGCCATTTCCTTGATCGCGCCCGGGTAGTGCTCACGCACCATCGAGAGAAGCGCGTCGGCTTCCAGCTCCGATTCGATGATACCTAGGCGGAGCTGAAACTGCGGCCGACCGTCGTGACCGCGCATGAGTTGGTATACGTGCAGTGGATCGATCGGCAGCAGTCCTTTCGGCGGCGAACCGATCGTGGCCGTGGACGTCCTCAGGGTGATGACGAAGGGACCCGGACCGGCAGTTCGCGCCGGTTCCCTCGGCGGAGCCAATAGGTCCTCGATGCTTAGATGCCAGATGTCGTCGGACGCCTGCACTGTGATTACGCGAGCCACGCCTTCCTTCCTCAATCATGCGCCGCACCGGTCCGAACATTTTGTCGCACCTTGTGCTCGGGAACGATGGCCCGCATCTCTATCGGCGACGACCTATGTCGCAGAATTGGCGACAGGTAAGCGAGGAGCGCAGCTTATGTAAGGCGATCGGCCACCGAAAGCGTGCCCTCGCTACTGAGTTGTTCGGGTCAGCTCGCCAGCCGCCACCCGCGCGGCTATGGGGGCTCGGCGGGATCGCTGCCCACGTTATTTTCGGCTTCGTATCAGGCGAACATCTGGTAGATCAATAGGCAGCACGCCCACGCTACCATTATTCCCCACGTCACCTTTCGGCGGCGCTGAAGTCGAGGCGACCGCGCTGCAGCCTCGCTTCGGGCCGCCAAAGTTAATCCGGCAGGTTCATCTTGCGCAGAAGAGCCTTGTAGCGGGGATCCGCGCGCAGGCTGCGGAAATCCGGATCAATCTTGAACCACGTGATTCCCGTGTCTCGCTGCACACAG
>Ga0307504_10000097_pt1 | contig 17436 bp, 16 predicted proteins | sample 19_S_MG_FD_194516 | JGI IMG/M metagenome (GOLD analysis project Ga0307504, IMG submission 194516) | Soil microbial communities from Populus trichocarpa stands in riparian zone in the Pacific Northwest, United States - 19_S | ecosystem: Environmental > Terrestrial > Soil > Riparian zone > Trees... | reverse complement strand
CGTGAACTCCCGGAGGGAGTGGCCGGTCTCGTCGAAGACGACCTCGACCAGGAGCGGCACGTGCTCGTGGGCGGGCGGGCGGGACGTGATCACGGAGCCATCCTTCCCAGAACGCGCGGCCCGAAAACCCCCGGAGGGGTGAGGAGCGAGGCGACGACGGCGGACTCGTCGAATCCGCGCGTCCCGCGGCACCGGGGGCTGGTGCCGCGGGACGGCGGTGGTGGGTGCCTGACCGTCAGCGGGTCAGGAACTTCTGCAGGCCGGCCAGGTCGTCGGTGTTGATCTGGTCGACGCCGACCTTGAGGAGCTCGGACCAGAGCGCGTCGCGCTCGGGACCCGCGGCGTCCGGCGTGGCCCAGAAGCGCACCCGGTAGCCGTGGTCGTGGGCGCGGGTCACGATGTCGCGCAGCTTCTGCTCCTGGTCCGCCGGCATGTCGCCGGTGCCGTCCCAGGTGAAGTTCTTGGTCCAGTTGTCCGACACCAGCGGCATGAACGACGCGGGCAGGTTGCTGTCGAGGTCGCTGAGCCGGCCGTCGTACCCGGCGTACCGCTGCGACTGGGCCAGCATCGCGGCCTTGTCACGGTTGCCGCTGATCACCGCGGTCACCGCACCCGGGTGGGTCTCCGAGGGCGTGAAGGTGGTCATCAGGTTCGGGTGGTCGCGGAGCACCTCGTCGATCGCCCGCCAGGTCGGGGCGGCGTCGGACTTCACGTCGATCAGCAGCTGGAAGTAGCCGTGCCACCCGGGGTACTCGGTGCCGCCGTCCATCCGGCGGCGTGCCTCGAGCGGGGAGAGGTACAGGCGCTCGAGCGTGCGGCCGGGGGTCGTCTGGCTGCAGTCGTGGGTGACCAGCAGCTGGCCGTCCTGGAGGCAGACGTCGGCCTCGACGCTGGTGAAGCCGTGGTCGAGGGCGTCCTGCAGCGGGTGCCGGTGCTCGTAGTCGTTGTGCGCGTGCGCCTGCTGGAGCGGTGCGGCCTGCGTCGGGGTGCCGTAGGCGCGCGGCAGCTGGAACCCACGGTCGGCCAGCACCTTCCGGAGCCGGTCGGGGTAGTTGGTGATCAGGCCGTCGACACCGTCGTCGATGAGCTTGTTCATGGTGGGCTCGTCGTCGACCGTCCACGGGATCACCTTGATGCCGTAGGAGTGGGCCTCGTCGACCATGTCCTTGGTGACGTACGGCTTGTAGTTGCTGTCGGTGACCTTGCCGTTCTGCGGGAAGCCGTGGACGGGGGAGAAGGCCGAGGCGCCGAAGCTGTTGATCGCCTTGATCGGGTCGCCACCGAAGTCGTCGATGTCGAGGCCTCCGAGCCACGGCGACTTGCCCGGCTGCCCCGTCTGGAGGAAGTCGTAGTTGGTGAGAGCGACCAGCGGGAGGCGCGGGTCCACCTGCGCCATCCGCATGAGCGAGCCCCAGTCGAAGCTCTGGATGGTCACCTGGGGTGCGATGTCGGCGGCCCGGATCTCCTGGTCCACGACCTGCACGAACTGCTCGCGCGGGGCCGTCTCGCTAGGGGCGCCGGCCTCCACCTTGGTCTCGACGTTGAGCTTGACCGCGTGGGCGCCGTACGCCTTGACGAGGTCGAAGACCTCGCTGAGGAGCGGCATCCGCTCGCCCGGGGAGGCCTGCTGCTGGGGGAAGTCGGGCAGGGTCTTGCTGCCGCAGTCGAGCGTGCGCACCTGGGCCAGCGTCAGGGTGTTGATGTACTTGCCGACGTACGGGTACTCCGGGTCGCCCGGGGTGACGGGGCCGGTGTCCTGGCACTTGTTGCCGCTCACCTTGCGGTCGTGGGTCACCACGGCTTGGCCGTCCTGGGTGATCTGAACGTCGAGCTCGAGGGTGCTCACCCCGAGCCGGATCGCCCGGTCGAACGACGCCAGGGTGTTCTCGACCGTGAGGCCGATCCCGCCGCGGTGCGCCTGGAGGTCGAACTCCGGCTTCTCGGTCGTGGTGGTGGAGGCCGCCTGTGCGGGGGCCGAGTGGACAGGCACGGCCGCGAGGGCGGCGCCACTGAGGGTCGCGGCCACGAGGGACGCGAGATTCCGAGTCATCTTCACGCACTCCACCGTGACGACTTGGACTACCGGCAGGTGAACGGCGTACGTCGGCGAGCCGACAGGTGGCTGGAAATCGAGTGGGGCGCCGAGAGCCGTGTCACACTGCGCGGCTCCCGACGCCCCGGACGTCGGTCGGAGGGACGGATCGGTGTCAGGGGCGGATCAGCAGCGCGTCGCCCACGGGACGCTCACCGGTGGGATCCGACGGGTGGGAGATGACCTGGCCGTCGACGACCATCGTCGTCGACCCTCCGCCGTCGAGGTTGATGGCGTCGACCAGACCCAGGGAGCGGGCCACGGCCGCGGCCTCCGGGATCGACAGGCCGAGGTCCTGCGCGCTCCGGCCGTCGACGGTGACCAGGACGGTGCGGCCCTGGTCGTCGATACCGGCGAAGGTGCGGGGGTTGCGCTTGATGAACCAGCCGTACTGGAAGCTCGGGTCCCCGGGGTGGACGAAGCCGTCACGACGCTGCGTGATCTCGACGTTGCCGTGGCGCAGGAGCTGCGGGCCGCCGTTGGTCACCGTGGTGCCCCGCGGGGTGGCGAAGGGCTGACCGCCGGACTCCAGCCGGAGCTGGACGGGCAGCTGGTCGCCCACCGCGACGCCCTGCAGCATCGGGGCGTCGCTCCCGGTCGCCTGGACGGAGGTCTGACCCGGCGCCAAGGTGGTGCCCCGGGAGTCGTGGGTGGCGACGACGACCCCGTGCTCGAGCACGACCTCGCGGCCCTCGCCCGAGGGGGTGCTCGCGTGGAACTCGGGGGTGAACGCCACGAGCTCGCTCGGGTCGCTGCAGGTGGTGTCGTGCAGCGGGAGGTCGGTCGGCGAGTCGCTGGCGTCGCCCCCGCAGTTGCGGATCAGGCCCGGCACGCGGTCGACGGCGTCCAGCGGGGCGCGGGTGCCGTCGATCTCGGCGGTGCCGCCCCAGGTGAGTCGCTTGACCGCACTGTCCTGGGCGTGGTCGTGGAGGACCAGGGTGGGTCGCCCGTTGACCGCCTCCGACAGCACCTTGCCGTCGTACACGCCTGCGCCCGCGGGGTCGCCGGGAGCACCGGAGGCGGGGTCGAGGACGAAGAAGCCGGAGTTCACCGCCGCCGTCGCGCCGCCGGACCGGGCCAGCTGTGAGGTGGTCTCGCGGTTGAAGAGGTCGGGCCCGAAGGACCCGGAGAGGTGGCCGGTGAATTGGCGGGGGTCGATGCGGAGCACGTTGACGTGCCACGGACCCCGATCGGCGTCGTTGCCGTCCCAGCCGGTGAACACCGAGCTCGAGGTCTCGCCCGCCTGCCCCAGGCGCGCCTTGCCTGCGTCGGCGTCGGCCTTGCTGGTGTAGTTCCCCACCCGTACCCGGTAGCCCAGGACGCCGGCCGCGACGTCGGCGGTCTGCGGCTGGTCGACCTCCTCCACCCGGGGGTCGAAGCCCTTGGCCCGGAGGCGGTCGGCCTCGGCCTGCGCGCTGGAACGGTCGGAGATGGAGCGCGGAGGTGCGTCGGGGTCGGGCGAGGTGCTGGTGGCCGGGATGGCGACCTCGTTGGTCCAGGACAGGCTGGGGTCGGTGGTGCCGCGGTCGATCCTGGTGAGGGTGACGCCGGGCTGGAGGGTGGTGGTGCGGCGCGACTCCGGCAGGTCGGCCGGACCGAGGTCGAGGTGGGCCGGTGCGGTGGAGGCCGCCCGTGCGGGGGCCTGGTGGACGGGCGCGGCCGCGAGGGCGGCGCCGCTGATGGTCGCGGCCGCGAGGGCCGTCAGCTTCCGAGTCATCACTCGCTTCACACTGGAGGCCTCGGATACGGCGAGGTGAACGCGGGACGACCTCGCCGCGACGACCTGTTGGCCATCGCGGCGACTCGGCGGGTTACTCCTGGGCGGACAGGATCTGGATCACGGTCTCGCCCGGGCAGGCCGAGGACTCACGGATGGCCCAGCGGCCGCGGTACCCGTTGCCCTCCCACTCTGCCTCGGCGTCGTGCTCCTCGGTCTCGCCCGACTCGACCTTGTAGCCGGCGTCGACGACGTCGCCGTTGAGGTAGGCGAGGACGTCCTTGAAGGGCAAGGTGGTGACCGCGGTGGCGATCGTCCCCGAGGAGCCTCGGTCCTCCAGGTTGTAGAGGGTGGTCTGGTCGGGGAACGGCCAGTCCGCGGGGAAGCCGTCCGGCCAGGGCTTGGCCACCGCGGTGGCGTCGGCCAGGCAGGTCGACTGGTCGGCCGCCTGGGTGAAGTCCTGGTCCGCCTGGTCGGTCTTCTTCGGCTCCGAGCCGTTCGAGCAGCCGCCCAGGACGAGGACCGCCCCCGCCAGCGTGGCGAGGGCGGCCTTGGACGTCACGATCATCCGACCGGGTCGTAGGCGGCGAACAGGCCCAGCCCGCCGCTCTGTCGGGCGATCGTGGCGTAGGCGGCGCGACCCTGGTGCTGCGGGTCGCTCACGCACGCGTTGATGCAACCGTCGGCGAAGCCGACCAGGACGCGGCCCTGCGAGTCGACCGTGCTGTCGATGAAGTCGAGCAGGTTGCGGTCGTTGCCACAGGTCGTCCCGCCGGTGCAGATCGAGCCGACCTGGACCGGGTCGTTCGGCGTCGCGTCGGTGGTGGTCCACGTCTGCCCGCCGTCGTACGTCGTGTCGATGTAGAGGTGCCACTCGCCGTGGAAGTTGGCCTCGTCCTGGTAGTTCCCGCCGGTCGGGGTGCCCAGGTAGGCGACGGCGGCCCGGTCGTCGTCACCGGCGACGACCGTCGGGAAGACGGCGTTCTGGATGCCGAAGGAGGAGCCCAGCGTCTTCGGCGCACTCCAGGTCGCGCCCTTGTCGTGGCTCACGGCCACACCCGGCTTGCCGCTGGCGTCGCTGTAGCCGAAGTAGACGGTGCCCTTCGAGCCGATGCCGACGCTCGGGTCGTTGTCGCCCGGGGTCACGCCCGGGACGTTGTGGACCGTCCAGGTCGTGCCGTTGTCACCGGAGGTCACCACGGCCTGGGTGTCGCCGCAGCTCTTGTTCGGCAGGTAGGCGGTCCCGTCGGGGCCGACCTTGATGTGGCCGTGCAGGCCGGCGCAGTCCAGCAGGCTGTACGTCGGGACGCCGGGACCGAAGGTCGTGCCGCCGTCGCGCGACACGGCGCAGAAGGCGGTCGCGATGTCCTGGGAGCAGTAGTAGACGGCGTTCGGGTAGCTCGAGATCGGCAGGGCGCCCACGCCGTTGGCGGAGAAGGGGCCGCCGCCGATGGTCTGGTGGTCGACGCCGCTCGGGATGCCGCCGCCCGTGCTCGGGAGCCACGAGGCGCCGTCGTCGTCGGTCGTGCAGGTGAAGGAGTCGACGCCGGTCAGCTGCGACTCGAAGGTGCGCCCGGTCTGGTGGTCGGTGAACAGGATCGGGTCGAGGCTGACGGTCGAGCCCTGGGGGCAGCCGTTCGCGGCGCTGGCCGAGACGTCCTTCCAGGTCGGGGTCGCCGGGCTGGTGGAGTCGTTCCAGTTCACCGAGAAGGTGGAGAGACCTGCCTGGTACATCGTGGTGTGCGACTTCCAGTTGTCGCCGATCGACGGCTCACCGGCGTCGTTCGCCCCGCTGAGCGACGAGGGTGCCGCGTACGTGGTGAACGTGGGCGCGGTGGTGGTCGCAGTGACGGTGCGGGGGTGCTTGCCGTGCAGACCGTCCCGGACGGAGGGGGTGGCCGCTTGGGCTCCACCCAGACCCAGGGAGCCGGCGGCGAGGACGCCCACCGCCCCGAGGGCCAGCACGGTGGGCAGGGGGCGGAACGACAGTGAACGCATCAAGGAGTGACCTTTCGAAAGGGTGGGCCTGGTGGCCCAACGACCGAACCCACCCGTCGGTCACGCCCTTCTCGAGGAAATGTTGAAGTGCCCCAGGCAGGAGTCGAACCTGCGACCTTTCGCTTAGGAGGCGGCTGCTCTATCCGCTGAGCTACTGGGGCGGGACGCCGGAGAACCAGGAGGCGACCGCGTCCCGGGCAGTCTAGGAGGCGACCGCGCCGAGGTCCGACGTGCGTCAGGTCCGGAAGGTCACCTGGGTCGAAGCCGCGATCTGTGCTCCTGGTCCGCGGTAGCGAAGCACCAGGTGGTGCGTCCCGGCGGACAGGTGGAGCAGACGGATCCGGGCACGGTGGTCGGCGACGTCGACGGAGTCGAGGAGCCGGTGGTGCTCGAACACCTTGATCGTGCCCCGCGAGTCGGGCAGGCCCGGGGTCGCGACGCGGACGGAGAGGTCCACCCGAGTGGGGCGGGCAGCGACGCTGGTGGTCAGTTCAGGGGTCGTCCTGACCAGGACGCGGCGAGCCACCTCGCTGTCCGGCGCCCAGTGCGCCGCGGCGAGGGTGACGCGGGCAGCGACGTGGTGCCCGACGTCCGCGGGTTGGAGCGTGTACGTGGGACCGACGGCGCCCTTGATCGCGGCACCGTCTCGCAACCACTCATAGCTCGGAGTCGCTTCGGCAGGGGTGGCCGCCGCCGCGGTGACCTCGAGCGTCTGCCCGACGAGCGCCGAGCCCGAGATCTCGGGGGCGGAGGCGAAGGCGGCCTGGCCCAGCACCACCGCGGACGTGGGGGAGGAGGCGGAGGTCTGAGGCTCGTACCCGGCGGCCTGGGCCGTGACCTGGACCGTCAGGTCCTGGTCGAGCTGAGCGTCGCTCGGCGTGAACGAGGGGGAAGTGGCGCCCTGGATGGCCTGACCCGAGGCGTACCACTGGTAGGCGATCGAGTTGGGCGTCACCGCCCAGGTGCCCGACGTCGCGGTCAGGGCCTTCCCGACCTGGGGTACGCCACCGGAGATGGCGGGCAGGTCGATCACCGTGTTCGTGCCGGGGAGCACGGGCTGCGTGGCCGGCGACTCGACCACGGAGGTCAGGTAGCCAGGTCGTCGGGCCGTGACCACGACGGCGAGCTTCTTGCCGAGCTCGGCCGGGGAGGGGGTGAAGCTGCTCGTGGTGGCTCCGGGCACGGGAGTGCCGTCGACGGTCCACTGCCAGCTGAGGGTGGGATCGGGCGACCAGCCGCCGGGGTCCGCGGTGAGGGCCTGGCCCACCTTGGGAGTTCCGGTCACCGCAGCGTCGCTGGTGTTGCGGAAGGTTCCCGGCACGACCGCCGGGGTCGCGGCCGACACCTCGGTCACCGGTGCGTAGCCCGACGCGGAGAGGCTGATCTGGACCGAGACCTGCTTGCGCAGGTCGGCAGCGCTGGGGGTGTAGCTGCGGCCCGTGGCCCCGGGCACCGGGGAACCGTCGACCAACCACTGGAAGGCGGGGGCCGCTGCCGGCGACCAGGAGCCGGCCGTCGCCACCAGCGTCTGGTCGACCTGGGCGTCGCCGGTGATGGCGGGCGCGTCCTGGACGTCGATGGTTCCTGGTTGCACGGCGGCCGTGGCTGCCGAGACCGACTGTGCGGTGCTGTAGCCGTCCCGCGTGGCGGTGACCGTCACCTGGAGAGGCTGGCCCAGCTGGGCAGCGGACGGCGTGAAGGTCGAGTCGGTGGCGCCCGGGATCGGTCCCTGGGAGTCCCGCCACTGGAAGCTGTACGTCGCACCGGTCGCCCAGGTCCCGGTGGTCGCCGAGAGCTGGACCCCCACCTGGGGCACTCCGGTGACCGTCGGCGGGGCCGACAGTCCGAGGTCCCCGGGTGCGGTGGCCGCGGTCGCGACCGAGGTCGCGACCCCGGTCTGGCCTCCGGTCGCGGTGGCGGTGACCTGGACCCGGATCCGCTTGCCCAGCTGGTCGGCCCCCGGGGTGAACGTTCGACGCGTGGCGCCGGCCACGGGAGTCCCGCCGGCGGACCACTGGTAGCTGTAGGTGGCGTCCGCGGGGCTCCACGTCCCAGGTGATGCCGTCAGCGGGACCCCGACCTGCGCCGCTCCGGTCACGATCGGTCGCGCCGTGTTCTCCACCACGACGTCACCCACGTGGATGAACGCGCTGGGCCAGGAGGCGGACGAGCTGGAGATCGTTCGTTGGTCGTAGCGGCCCGCGTGCAGGTAGTTGTACTCCTCCACCGTGATCGAGGAGCCGTCCACCGCCAGGACCCAGGCGACGTGGCCGCGCGAGGAGCCAGGGGATCCCTTGGCCCACCACGCGACGGCGCCCACCCGGGGAGTGCTGTCGACGAGCACGCCGGAGTCCGTGGCCGCCTGCTTCCAGATCGCCGCGTCGCCCCAGTGGTAGCCGTCGTACCGGTTCGTGAACGCGATCCCCGCGTCGTGGTTCAACCGCCACGCCACGAAGGAGGTGCACTCGCGGTTGTAGAAGTTCCACGGATCGACCAAGGAGTCCTGCGCCGCGTTCCGGAGCCTGGACGGGTAGTCGTCGACCCCGGTGGTCGCGCCCACGGGTGCCGTCGGTGCCAGCAGCGCCAGCACGACCGCCATCAGCGCGGCGAGGGCTGCGGCTCGGCGACGTGTCAAGCCGACACGCCGGGGACGGGTGTGACGCATGCGGCTGAGGTTAATGGTGTGAAACCGCGCGTGTCCCCGGAATCGACGGACTCCGCGCTGGAAGGAGCGGTACGGCTCCTCCGGTCCGCCTCAGCCAGGGTGACGGGGGCCCCGACCCGCAGTTTGTCTGTACGGCGCCCACCGGTCATATTGGGAGACGCGCGCGGGTCGTCTCGGGGGTTGATCCGCTCCTGATCCGTCCCGCTGCGAAGGTCCTGCATGTCTGAGAACACCACTCCGGTCACGGAGGACGACGCCGCGCCCAAGCGCCGGGGCCGGAGCAAGAAGAAGCACACCATCGGCCGCGTGCTGCTGGCCAGCTGCGTGGTGCTGGCGCTGGTCACCGGTCTCGGTGTGATCTACCTGTACCGCCACCTCAACGGCAACCTCACCGTCCTGGACATCCAGAAGCAGCTGACCGACCGGCCGTCCAAGCACCAGGTGACCGGCCCGCAGGAGCCGCTCAACATCCTCGTGATGGGGTCCGACGACCGCGACGGCGCCGGCAACAACATCGACGGCCTCACCGGTGCGGGGCAGCGCTCGGACACGACGATCCTGTTCCACCTCTCCGCGGACCGGAAGCGGGCCTACGGCATCTCGATCCCGCGCGACTCGCTCGTCACACGGCCCACGTGCAAGGACGAGAAGGGCCACGACATCGCCGGCGGCACCGACGTGATGTGGAACGAGGCGTTCAACATCGGCGGCCCCGCCTGCACGGTGCAGCAGTTCGAGCACCTCACCCACGTCTTCGTGGACCACTTCGTCGTCGTCGACTTCGCCGGCTTCGAGAGCATGGTCGACGCCATCGGCGGCGTACCCGTCTGCATCCCCAAGCCGGTCGTCGACCCGGCGCACGGGATCAACATCCCGGCCGGCACCCGCGAGATCAAGGGGCGCGAGGCGCTCAACTACGTCCGCGCCCGGTACACGCTGGGTGACGGCTCGGACATCAGTCGGATCAAGCGCCAGCAGGCGTTCGTCGCCTCGATGGCGCACAAGGTGATCAGCGCGGGCACGCTCGCGCGGGTGGACCGGCTCGTCCGGTTCCTCAACGCCGCCACGAAGTCGCTCACGACCGACATGGACAGCATCATCAACATCGCCAAGATCGGGGTCGGCTTCAAGTCGATCGGGCTGGACAAGATCAAGTTCATCACGGTTCCGATCGAGTACGACCAACGTGAGGCCTACCGCGGTCGCGTCGACTGGGTGCAGCCGCAGACCGACAACCTCTGGAAGCTGATCGCGGACGACAAGCCGTTGCCGAAGAAGTTCCTCAACGGTGCGATCACCGCAGCGCACGCCGGCGGCGAGGACGGCCACAAGCACAAGAAGCCCAACTCGGAGGCCGAGGCGAACGGGCTCTGCTCGTGAGCGGTCCCGACTCAGGGAAGCCGCACGGCGGGTCGGAGCGCGAGGAGTCCCGACGTCGCCGTCGACTGGCCGAGGTGTTCGGCGACTCGATGCCCGACACCACCAGGGACGAACGTGATCCCGACGGGTCCCGCGAGGGTCGGGACCAGGACCAGTGGCTGCGGGACCAGGTCCCGCCGCACCACGGCAGCTGAGTGGTCAGACGGGCCGGTTGGCGAGGATGTCGCGGATCTCCTTGAGGAGCACGATGTCCTCCGGGGTGCCCGGCGCCGGGCTCGGGAAGTACCGCTCCTTGGCCTTCGTGAACGGCAGCACGACCAGGAAGTAGACGACCGCCGCGAGGATCACGAACGAGATGATGGCGTTCACGAAGAAGGCGAAGTCGCCCAGCTTCGCGTGGGCGAACACGCTCTGGTTGCCGCCGAGCTGAGCCGTGAGCCACGCGGTGAACGCCGTGATGACGGCGCCGAAGGCGGTACCGATGATGACCGCGACGGCCAGGTCGACCAGGTTGCCGCGGAACAGGAAGTTCTTGAAGCCGTTCATCCGTCTGCCTCTCAGTGCCCGAACCAGGTGCAGTCACGTTAGCGCGAGAAGGCGTAGGTGAGAACACGGCTGGTCGCAGCGCCCGCGACCAGGGAGACCTGGCCCGGGGAGACGCCGAGCACGACCAGGGCGCCCGAGCCGCCTCCGGCGACCGTCGACGGACCGGTCGACCGGTGCGGGGGCAGGGCGAGGACGGGCACGCCGTACGCGAGGACGCTCGCCGCACCGGAGCGTGGACTGGTGGCGACCAGGTCGATGCGGTCACCCACGCTCAACAGGTCAACCATCCCGGCGTCCGGCAGCCGGACCGGCACGGCCAGCGTCTCACCGGAGCTCAGCGCCGGACCCACGAGCCGGGCCTCGGTGAGGGGCTCACCGCGGCGTACGCCGGTGGCGAGCGTGCGCCCCACCGCTGCGGAGCCGAGGACCCCGTCCGGGACCGTGCCGGTCAAGAACGGGCGGCTCACGAGGTCCGCCCGCGACACGACGGCTCCCGGCAGCAGGTCGTGGGCGGCGGTCAGCACCGCGACGGAGGATGGCGGTGGGGGTTGCACCGCGTGCAGCCCGGTGACCACGGCGGCCCCCGCGCACAGCAGCGCGAGCCCGCGTCGCCGCGCCAGCACCGCGCGACGGACGCTCACGAGCCGGGAGTGCAGGACACCGCCGATCGTCAGAGGCATCCCTCGACGCTAGGCGACGTCACGCCCTCGCAGGATCCCTCTCCACAGGCACTGTGCCGGTGCGGGGGTCTCGAGACGCTCGCTCCTCCACCACCGGTCGCTCGACAGGCCTCAGGACGTGGTGGCCGAGGCGGACTCCGACTTCGTCGTGGTGGTCGTCGTCGTGGCCGCGGACTCCTTCTTCGAGTCCGAACCCTTCGACTCGCTGGGGGAGGAGTCGGCCGAGGTGGTGCTGCCGCGGCTGTCGGTCCGGTAGAAGCCGGAGCCCTTGAAGACGACGCCGACGGCGTTGAACAGCTTGCGCAGGCGGCCGCTGCACTCGGGGCAGACCGTGAGGCTGTCCTCGCTGAACGACTGGACCTGCTCGAAGGCATGCCCGCACTCGGTGCAGGCGTACTGGTAGGTGGGCACGGGTTACCTCTCGGGGCTTGGCACTCTCGATGCTCGACTGCCAATCCTACCTCAGGCGGCGGAGCCCCTGTGGCGTGCACACGTGCGTGACGGGTCGGTCGTGCGACTCGACCGGCACCTCAGGCAGCACCTCGTCGTCGTAGAGCAGGACGCAGACGAACGTCCCGACCGGGACCCGGCCCAGCGCCCGGTCGTAGCTGCCACCCCCTCGACCCAGCCGGTGCCCTGACGGGTCGACGGCGAGCCCGGGCACGAGGACCACGTCGGCCGTGGCGATCGCGTCGCGGCCGAGGGACTCCCCGGTGGGCTCCAGCAGGCCCCGCGAGGCGCGCTGCAGGTCGCCGGAGTGGCGGGCCCAGTCCAGGTCGAGGTCCGGGAGCAGTCGCGGCACGATCACGTGTCGACCCGACCCGCGGACCGCCTCGATCAGCTCGTGGGTGCCGGGCTCGTGGCCCACCGAGACGTACGCCGCGACCGTCGCCGCCCGGCGTACCTCGGGGGCGGCGAGCAGGTGCCCGGCGATCGCCGAGCCGGCCTCGACCACCTCCGAGAGCGCCCGCCGGTTGCGCTGCGTCACCAGCCGGTCGCGGACCGCCAGCTTCGCGGGGGAGGGAAATTGCGGCGGCGGCACCTGGCCAGCCTACGATCGAGGGTATGGGTAGCCCAGGATTGCTCCGCGCTCGCGCGAAGATGCAGGACGCGGGCGTCGACGAGGTCGCGATCGACACCTTCTCCCACTACTACCGCCTCCTCGAGCACGGGGAGACCGGGATGGTGCCGGAGTCCTCGATCGACCCGGTGGACATGGAGTCGCTCGCCGACGTCGACGTCTCCGACGAGCAGGCCGCCGAGGCGATCGCCGCCACCGCCGTGATCAAGCTCAACGGCGGACTCGGGACCTCGATGGGCATGGACCGCGCGAAGTCGCTGCTGTGCGTGCGCCGCGGCCTCTCCTTCCTCGACGTCATCGCCCGGCAGGTGCTGCGGCTGCGCGCCGAGCACGACGTCCGGCTGCCGCTGCTGTTCATGAACTCCTTCCGGACCTCCGAGGACACCATGGACGCCCTGGCTCGCTACGGCGACCTGGCGAGCGAGGGCCTGCCGCTGGAGTTCCTGCAGAACCAGGAGCCCAAGCTGCTGGAGAAGACCCTCGAGCCGGTCTCCTGGGAGCCCGATCCGACGCTCGAGTGGTGCCCGCCTGGCCACGGAGACCTCTACACCGCGCTGCGCGGCCGCGGCCTGCTCGAGAAGCTGATCGACGAGGGCTTCCGCTACGTCTTCTGCTCCAACTCCGACAACCTCGGCGCCGTGCCCGACGAGCGCGTGGCGGGCTGGTTCGCGCAGAGCGGTGCGCCGTTCGCGATCGAGGCCGTCCGCCGTACGCCGTCGGACCGCAAGGGCGGCCACTTCGCCCGCCGCAAGACCGACGGCCGGATCGTCCTGCGCGAGACCGCGCAGACCCTGCCGGAGGACCAGGAGGCGCTCGCCGACCTCGACCGGCACCGGTACTGCTCGACCAACAACCTGTGGTTCGACCTCGAGGCGATGAAGCACGCGCTCGACGTCCGCGGAGGCATCCTCGGCCTGCCCCTGATCCGCAACGTCAAGAACGTCGACCCCTCGGACCCCTCGAGCCCGAAGGTGATCCAGATCGAGACCGCGATGGGTGCGGCGATCGAGGTGTTCGAGGACGCCCGGCTGATCGAGGTCGGTCGCGACCGGTTCGTGCCGGTCAAGACCACCAACGACCTGCTGGTGCTGCGCTCGGACGTCTACGACCTCGGCTCCGACCTGGTCCTCGAGCAGCAGGCCGACGAGGTCCCCTTCGTCGACCTCGACAAGTCCTTCTACGCCCACGTCGGGGACTTCGAGAAGCGGTTCCCGCAGGGTGCGCCGTCGCTGCGCGAGGCGAGCTCGCTGCGGATCGAGGGTGACTTCACCTTCGGGTCCGAGGTCAAGGTGGTCGGCGACGTCGAGCTCACCGGCGAGGGCGCCGAACGGGTGGAGAACGGCGCGGTCCTCCAGGGTGGCGAGCCGGCCGATGCCTGAGCTCTGCTCGGTCGAGGAGCACCTCGAGCGGGTGCTGGGTGGCATCTCGCCGCTCCCGGTCTTTCCGCAGCCGCTGGGGGAGGCGCTGGGCCTCGCGGTCGCCGAGGACATCACGGCGCCGATCGACCTGCCGCCCTTCGACAACTCGGCGATGGACGGGTACGCCGTCCGGCAGGCCGACGTCGCCTCGGCCTCGGCCGAGTCGCCGGTGCACCTGCCGGTCGTGGGGGAGATCGGCGCGGGACAGGCCCGCCTGCTCGCCCTCTCGCCCGGCACCGCGGCCAAGATCATGACCGGCGCGCCGGTGCCGCACGGCGCCGACGCGGTCGTGCCGTACGAGTGGACCGACCGCGGCGCCGCTCAGGTGCAGATCGGGCAGGCACCCGCACCCGGCCAGCACGTACGCCGTGCCGGCGGCGACGTCGGGGAGGGCGACCTGCTGATCGAGGCCGGCACGGTGCTCGGCCCGCGTCACCTCGGGCTGCTGGCCAGCGTCGGCCGGACCGAGATCACGGCCGCCCCGCGTCCCCGCGTGGTGATCATGTCGACCGGCGCGGAGCTGCGCGACCCCGGCCAGCCGCTCAGCCACGACTCCATCTACGACGGCAACTCCTGGATGCTCGCCGCGGCCACCCGCGCCGCCGGCGCGATCCCGTACCGGGTCGGCGTGGTCGGCGACGACCCCTCGGCGTTCCTGGACGCCTTGCACGACCAGCTCGTGCGGGCCGACATCGTCGTCACCTCCGGTGGCGTCTCGATGGGTGACTACGACGTGGTCAAGGAGGCGCTCGCGCCGCTGGGCAGCGTGTGGTTCGGCCCGGTCGCCATGCAGCCGGGCAAGCCGCAGGGCTTCGGCATCGTCGGTGAGGACGAGACGCCGATCCTCACCCTGCCCGGCAACCCGGTGTCGGCGTACATCTCCTTCGAGCTCTTCGTCCTGCCCGCGCTGCGCAAGATGATGGGCAAGCGGCCGTTCTCCCGCGAGACCACCCGCGCGCGGCTCACCCACGGCGTCTCGTCGCCGGAGGGTCGTCGACAGTTCCTGCGGGGCAGCTACGAGACCGGCCGCGGCGGCCCGGTCGTCGAGCCGGTGGGCGGCCCCGGGTCACACCTGGTGGGCGACCTCGCGCAGGCGAACTGCCTCATCGTCGTCCCCGAGGAGGTCACGTCGGTGACCGCCGGCGAGCAGGTCCAGGTGCTCCTGCTGGACGGTGACTACTGATGTCCTCGGAGGACCCGCAGCTCACGCACCTCGACGAGTCAGGTGCCGCCCGCATGGTCGACGTGTCCGGCAAGGACGTCACCGCGCGCGAGGCGGTGGCCGCCGGACGCGTGCTCGTCTCAGCCGAGGTCGTCGAGCTGCTCCGCGGACCGGGCGTCCCGAAGGGCGACGCCCTCTCCGTGGCCCGGATCGCCGGGATCATGGGCGCCAAGCAGACACCGCAGCTCATCCCGCTCTGCCACCCCCTGGCCATCTCCGGCGTGACGGTCGACCTCGCGGTCACCGACGACGCCGTCGAGATCGAGGCCCGGGTGAGGACCACGGACCGCACCGGTGTCGAGATGGAGGCGCTGACCGCGGTGGCGGTCGCCGGCCTGGCCGTCATCGACATGGTCAAGGCCGTGGACAAGCGTGCCAGCATCACCGACGTCCGGGTCCTCTCCAAGACCGGGGGCAAGAGCGGGGACTTCTCCCGATGAACCGGCTTCCGGCCGCCGTCGTCGTGGCCTCGAACCGTGCGGCCGCAGGGGTGTACGACGACACGACCGGGCCGGTCATCGTCGCGTGGCTGCGCGACCACGACTTCGACTGCGACGACCCGATGGTCCGTCCCGACGGGGAGCCGGTCGGCGAGGCGATCGCCGCGGCCGTCGCTGACGGGGCGCGGGTGGTGCTCACCACCGGCGGCACCGGGCTGACGCCGACCGACCGCACCCCCGAGGTGACCCGCGCGCTGATCGAGCGCGAGGTGCCGGGCATCGCCGAGGCGATCCGGGCCGCCGGCGTGGCGAAGGGCGTCCCGACCGCTGTGCTGTCACGCGGGGTGGCCGGCGTCGTCGGCACCACCCTGATCATCAACCTGCCGGGCTCGCGCGGTGGCGTGAAGGACGCGCTCGAGGTGCTCGAGCCCATCCTCCGCCACGCCGCGGAGCAGGTGCTGGGGAGCGACCATTGACCCCGCCGGTCATGACCAGGGGTTGGCCGGCCGAGCTCCGCGACGGCGAGCTGGAGGTCCGGCCGCTCGCGCGCGCCGACGGACCTGCCTGGCGGGCCGCACGTGAGCGCAGCCGGCACTGGCTCGCTCCGTGGGACGCCACCGTCCCCCCGGGCGCCGACGCCCGCCCGTCGTCGTACTCCCAGCTGGTGCGCAACCTGCGGCGCGCGGCGAGGCAGGGCACGACGATGCCGTTCGCGATCACCGTCGACGGACGCTTCGCCGGCCAGGTGACGGTCAACAACATCGTGCGCGGGTCGGCGCAGTTCGCCTCGCTCGGCTACTGGATCGACCACTCGTACGCCGGGCGCGGCCTCATGCCCCGCGCCGTGGCCCTGGTGATCGACCACTGCTTCTTCGCCGCCGGCCTGCACCGGATCGAGATCTGCATCCGCCCGGAGAACACCAACTCGCTTCGCGTCGTGGAGAAGCTGGGGGTGCGAGAGATCGGACTGGCGCCGCGGTTCCTGCACATCGACGGCGCCTGGCGCGACCACCGGATCTTCGCGGTGACGGTCGAGGAGGCTCCCGGCGGGATGCGGGCGCGGCTCACCGCCGACGGGGAACCACACCAGTCACACGAGTGATTTTGCGACACACCTATGGACATACGTCCCAGGGTGCGATAGCGCTCCTACGCTCAGGCCGTGGACCCGACTTCGCTGATCTTCGTCGCCTTGGCGATCGCCTGGGCGGTCTACCTGATCCCCAAGGCCGTCAAGCACCACGACGAGGTGGTCCGGTCCCGGTCCGTCGACCGGTTCTCGCAGACGATGCGGGTGCTGGCCCGACGTGAGCCGGTCAGCCGGCGCAACGCGCGCCTGGTCGTGACCCCGGGTCGCGGCGCGCAGGCACCGATCGTCACGAAGAAGGCCACGACCGCTCCCGTGGAGCCGGTCGCCGAGCGGACGCCGCCCTCGCGGGCCGCGGTCCAGCGGGCGACGAAGCGCCGCCGCCGGGTCCTCGGGCTCCTCCTGTTCTCCCTGGTCGCGGTCGGCAGTGTCGCCGGCTTCGGCCTGATCTCCCGCTGGTACGTCGCGATCCCCGTCGGCCTGCTCGCCGCCTGGCTGGTCGCCTGCCGGGTCATGGTGAGGTCCGAGGGTCGCGTCCGCGTCGCATCCTCGGCGCCGGTTCGCGTCTCGACGGCCCCGGCGGCCCGGGTCCCGGCTTCGGCCACGTGCCCCGACCTCGACGTCGCGTACGCCGAGCAGGACGACGACACCTCCATGACCCCCGCCATCACCGACCCCGCCCTGTGGGACCCGGTGCCGGTGACGCTGCCGACGTACGTGTCGAAGCCGGCCGCTGCCCGGCGCTCGGTCCGCACGATCGACCTGGACGCCACCGGCGTCTGGACCTCCGGCCGGACCGAGGCCGACGCGGTCCTGGCCCGGGAGGCGGACGCGGCGGATGCAGCCGCCCGCGCCGACCGGACCTCCGGCGAGCCCGACCGCGCTACCGGCTCCTGACCTCGTCCTGGACAGCCGGGCGGCGTAGCCGTCCAGCGGCTGCGCTCGGGCAGGACAGCCGCACCGGTGCTGGGTTCAGGCGACGGACGAGGTTGCCTCGTCGGGCCGACCCTCCGGCAGTCCTTGTCTCCGGAACGGGCTGCGGCTCGGATCGATGGTGAGCAGCCCCAAGACGACAGCGGCGGCGCCGATGGCCAGGCCCGCGAGGTCGTC
>Ga0307504_10000096_pt1 | contig 17651 bp, 13 predicted proteins | sample 19_S_MG_FD_194516 | JGI IMG/M metagenome (GOLD analysis project Ga0307504, IMG submission 194516) | Soil microbial communities from Populus trichocarpa stands in riparian zone in the Pacific Northwest, United States - 19_S | ecosystem: Environmental > Terrestrial > Soil > Riparian zone > Trees... | reverse complement strand
GTGCCGGACATCCGCGACGCCAACGTCACCGCGTTCAAGTCCGGCTGGACCTTCGGCGAGACGACGGAGACGTTCGCGGTCTCCTACGAGATCAAGCCGGCCCCCATGAGCACCGGCACCTACCGGAACATCACCGGCAACCTGGCGCTCGCCTACGGCCTCATCGCGAGCGGCGTCCAGTCCGGACTGCCGGTCTTCCTCGGCTCGTACCCGATCACGCCGGCCTCCGACATCCTCCACGAGCTCAGCAAGCACAAGGCCTTCGGTGTCACGACCTTTCAGGCCGAGGACGAGATCGCCGGCATCGGTGCAGCCCTGGGCGCCTCGTTCGTCGGCAGCCTCGGCGTGACCACGACGTCCGGCCCGGGCATCGCGCTGAAGTCGGAGACCATCGGTCTCGCAGTGATGACCGAGCTGCCGCTGCTCGTCATCGACGTCCAGCGCGGCGGACCCTCGACGGGCCTCCCGACCAAGACCGAGCAGGCGGACCTGCTGCAGGCGATGTTCGGCCGCAACGGTGAGTCGCCGGTCCCGATCGTGGCACCGCAGTCGCCCGGCGACTGCTTCGACGCCGCTCTCGAGGCCGCGCGGATCGCGATCACGTACCGCACCCCGGTGATGCTGCTCTCCGACGGCATGCTCGCCAACGGCTCCGAGCCGTGGCGCATCCCCGACCCGGCCGAGCTGCCCACCATCGATCCAGGCTTCGCCACGACGGCCAACCACGGCGAGGAGTTCTGGCCCTACCAGCGCGACGCCGAGACCCTGGCCCGCCCGTGGGCCGTCCCCGGCACGGCCGGGCTCGAGCACCGGATCGGTGGCCTGGAGAAGGGCGACGGGCACGGCAACATCTCCTACGACGCCGCCAACCACGACTTCATGGTCCGGACCCGCCAGGCCAAGGTGGACCGGATCGCCGAGTCGCTGCCGCCGCTCGAGGTCGACGACCCCGAGGGCCAGGCGAAGGTGCTGGTGGTCGGCTGGGGTTCGACGTACGGGCCGATCGGTGCCGCGTGCCGTCAGGTGCGCGCCGCCGGCGGCCACGTGGCGCAGGTGCACCTGCGCCACCTCAACCCGATGCCTCGCGACCTGGGCGACATCCTCGCCCGCTACGACAAGGTCCTCGTGCCCGAGATGAACCTCGGCCAGCTCAGTATGCTGCTGCGCGCGAAGTACCTCGTGGACGCGATCGGCTACAACCACGTACGGGGCCTGCCCCTGAAGTCCTTCGAGCTGGCCGAGGCGATCGGCGAGCTCGTGTCGGCGGCCGACGGCACGTCGCTCGATCTCGCTCCCCACGCCGAGGAGGCCACCACATGACCACCTCCCTGCCCATCCCGACCTTCCGCTCCGGCATCGAGCTGGTGCCCACGCGTCCCGAGGACGTCAGTGAGACCGGCAAGGACTACACCTCCGACCAGGAGGTGCGCTGGTGCCCGGGCTGCGGCGACTACGCCGTGCTGAAGGCCGTGCAGAGCTTCCTGCCCGACCTCGGCCTCCGCCGGGAGAACATCGTCTTCGTCTCCGGCATCGGGTGCTCCTCGCGATTCCCGTACTACCTCGAGACCTACGGCATGCACTCGATCCACGGCCGGGCGCCGTCGATCGCCACCGGCATCGCGACCGCGCGCGAGGACCTCTCGGTCTGGGTGGTCACCGGAGACGGCGACGCGCTCTCGATCGGTGGAAACCACCTGATCCACGCGCTGCGCCGGAACGTGAACATGACGATCCTGCTGTTCAACAACCGGATCTACGGCCTGACCAAGGGGCAGTACTCCCCCACGTCCGAGCCGGGCAAGGTCACCAAGTCCACCCCGATGGGCTCCCTGGACCACCCGTTCAACCCGATCTCGCTGGCGCTCGGCGCCGAGGGCACCTTCGTCGCCCGCACGATCGACTCGGACCGCAAGCACCTCACCTCGGTGCTGGCGGCCGCCGCCGCCCACCGCGGCACCTCGCTGGTGGAGATCTACCAGAACTGCCCGATCTTCAACGACGGTGCGTTCGACGCGGTCAAGGACAACGCCTCCAAGGCCGAGGCGATCATCCCCTTGGTGCACGGCGAGCCGATCCGCTGGGGCGCCGAAGGACAGCACGGCCTGATCCGCGACACCAGCACCGGTGGCGTGAAGATCGTCTCGGTCGCCGACGTCGGGGAGGACGCACTGATCGTCCACGACGCACATGCGGCCGACCCGACCACGGCGTTCGCGATCTCCCGGCTCACCGACGCCGGCCAGCTGCACCGGGCGCCCATCGGCATCTTCCGCCAGGTCGAGCGCACGACGTACGACGACGCGGCGCGCGACCAGGTGCGCACCGCGCAAGGTGATCAGGACGACAGTGCCGACGGGGCCCGCGGACGGCTGGCGGCGCTGATCACCGGGTCCGACACCTGGACCATCGACGCTTGAGCAGCCGTCCGCCCGGACGCGGCCTTCTGTACGGCGCGGCGGCGTACGGGTTGTGGGGGCTGTTCCCCCTCTACTGGCCGCTGCTCAAGCCGGCCATCGCGGTCGAGATCCTCGGCCACCGGGTGCTGTGGTCGGCGATCACGATCTCCCTCGTCGTCACCCTCATGCGTCGCTGGGGCGACGTCCGGGCGGTGTGGCGGGACCGACGCTCGCGGATGCTGCTGAGCTCGGCGGCCCTCGTCATCAGCCTGAACTGGTCGATCTACATCTACGGCGTGAACAGCGGGCGGGTCGTCGAGACCTCGCTGGGCTACTTCATCAACCCGCTGGTCACCGTCCTCATGGGCGTCCTGGTGCTGTCCGAGAAGCTGCGGAGGGTCCAGTGGGCCGCGCTCGGGCTCGCTGCCGGAGCCGTCGTGGTGCTCACCCTCGACTACGGTCGGCTCCCCTGGATCGCCCTCGTCCTGGCGTTCTCGTTCGGCACCTACGGCCTGCTGAAGAAGCAGGCCGGCGTCGACGCGCTGGCGAGCCTGACGATCGAGACCGTGGTGCTGTCCCCGCTCGCGGCGGGGTACCTCGTGTGGCTCGGCCTGCAGGGGGACTCGGGTTTCGTCGCGCACGGAGCCGGCCACACGGCGCTCCTCATGACCACCGGCCTGGTCACCGTCATCCCGCTGCTGTTCTTCGGGGCCGCCGCGATCCGTCTGCCGCTGGTGACCATCGGACTGCTGCAGTACCTCGCTCCGGTGCTCCAGTTCCTCCTCGGAGTGTTCTGGTACCACGAGTCCATGCCCGCGGCGCGCTGGATCGGGTTCACGCTCGTGTGGGTCGCGCTGGCGCTCTTCACCCTCGAGGCGGTGCAGCACCGTCGGCGCCACCTGCGCCTGCTCGGCGAGGCGGCCGTGCCCGTCTAGCCTGCGTCAGGCCGACCGGGTGGCGACCAGGTCGGCGAACTCCTCGAGCGCCGCACGGACCGGGCCCTGCGGCAGCACCTGCAGGTGCGCCTTGGCCTCCTGCGCCCGGGCGACGACGTACTCCCGGGCCTCGGCGAGCGACGGGTGCGCGCGCAGCAGCGTGAGAGCCTCGCCGCGTCGGTCGTCGTCGCTGAGGTCGCTGTCCAGCAGCTCCAGGAGCCGCGCGTGCTCGGGGCCCTGGTACTGCTGGGCCATGAGCACCGGAAGCGTGGGCACGCCCTCACGCAGGTCGGTGCCGGAGGCCTTGCCGAGCTCCTCGCTCTCCGAGGCGATGTCGACGATGTCGTCGGAGAGCTGGAAGGCCGAGCCCACGATCTCGCCGTATGCCGCCAGCGCCTCCTCGACCTCGGTGCTGGCACCACCGAAGCGGGCGCCGTAGCGAGCCGAGGTGGCGATGAGCGAGCCGGTCTTGCCGGCCACCACGTCGAGGTAGTGGGCCAGGGCGTCGCCCTCGGGCTTCACGGTCTCGAGGATCTGGCCCTCGACCAGCCGAGCGAACGTCTCGGCCTGGATACGGACGGCGTCCGGGCCGAGGCCGGCGGTGAGCTCGGAGGACTTCGCGAACAGGAAGTCGCCGGTGAGGATCGCGACGTGGTTGTCCCAACGAGCGTTGGCGGAGTCCGCGCCGCGGCGCAGGTCCGCCTCGTCCATGACGTCGTCGTGGTAGAGCGAGCCGACGTGGGTCAGCTCGACGACGCAGGCCGCGTCGATGACGCCGTCGGCGTCCGGCTGCTCACCGGTCTCGGCGGCCAACAGCACGAGCAGCGGACGGAACCGGCGGCCGCCGGCCGCCAGCAGGTGCGAGGCCGCCTCGGTGACGTACGCCGTGCGCGACTGGACGTGGGAGTAGAGCGCCTTCTCCACGACTTCCATCCGCTCGGCGAGCCGGGCCGAGAGGGCCGGGTCGGCCACCGGCAGGGCCAGACCGCTCACCTGATGAACTCACCTGCTCGGGCCGCCAGGTCCAGCACAGGACCGGGAAGGATGCCGAGAGCGATCGTGGCCGCCGCACCGATCGCGATCGCCGTGGCCGTCAGGATCGAGGGGTGGCTGACGTTCGGGGTGTCGCCGACCGGGTCGGAGAAGTACATCAGCATGATCACGCGGACGTAGACGAACGCGGTGACGATGCTGACCAGGATCGCGACGATCACGACCGGCCAGGCGCCCGAGGACAGCGCGACCTCGAAGACCGCCCACTTGCCGACGAAGCCGGAGGTCAGCGGGATGCCCGCCATGGCGAGCAGGAAGATCGCGAACACGCCCGCCACGAGCGGTGACTGCCGGCCGATGCCGGCCCAGCGCGACAGGTGGGTCTGCTCCCCACCGGCGTCGCGGACCAGCGTGACGACCGCGAAGGCACCCAGCGTCGCGAAGCCGTAGGTCACCAGGTAGAACAGCACGGCCTGGAGCGAGGTCAGCTGACCCAGCGTCAGGTCGGTCGCACCCTCGACCCCGAGCAGGCCGGTGAGGATGAAGCCGGTGTGCGCCACCGAGGAGTAGGCGAGCATGCGCTTGACGTCCGACTGGACGACGGCGAGCACACCGCCGACGACCATCGTGAGGATCGCGATCACCCACATCATCGGCTGCCACGACCAACGGTCGGAGCCGAAGCCGACGTAGAAGAGCCGGAGCATCGCACCGAACGCGGCGACCTTGGTGCCGGCGGCCATGAAGGCGGTGACGGCGGTCGGGGCGCCCTGGTAGACGTCGGGCGTCCACGCGTGGAAGGGCGCCGCGCCGACCTTGAACAGCAGGCCGACGGCCAGCATGCCCATGCCGATCAGCAGCAGGTTGCGGTTGCCGATGTCGTTGCGCACGGCCTCGTTGATCGTGCCGAGGTCCATCGAGCCGGCGAAGCCGTAGATCAGCGCGACGCCGTACAGGAAGAAGCCGGAGGAGAAGGCGCCCAGCAGGAAGTACTTCATCGCCGCCTCCTGGCTGAGCAGCCGGCGACGACGCGCGAGACCGCAGAGCAGGTACAGCGGGAGGCTGAGCACCTCCAGGGCGACGAACATGCCGAGCAGGTCGCCGGCCGCGGGGAACATCATCATGCCGCCGATGGCGAACAGCAGGAGCGGGTAGACCTCGGTGTGGTCCAGGCCGGAGGTGGAGGCCTGACGCTCGGCCTCGGTGCCCGGCAACGCCGCGGCTTGGCCGGCGAAGGCGGAGACGCCGCCCTCCAGGTGCCGCTCGGCGAAGAGCAACGTGCCCCCGATGCCGAAGATCAGCACCAGGCCCCACAGGAACAGGGTCGGGCCGTCCAGGGCGAGCGAGCCGCCGACCGCGAACCCGCCGCGGGCGACACCGCCGCCGCGGACGGTGAGGTCGCGACCGACCATCACGGTCCCGACGAGCGCGGCCACCAGGGCCACCAGCGTGAGGCCGACCTGGGCGACGTACCGGCGCTCGCGCGGGAGGAACGCCTCGAGCACCACTCCGACGCAGGCCGCCCCGAAGATGACGAGGATCGGCCAGAGCTGGGAGTACTCGATCGTGGGCTTGACGAAGTCGGTCACTGGTCGGCTCCTTCAGCCACGGACGGCTTCGGATCGGAGACCCCTACGTGCGAGAGGGTCGTGTCGACGGTGGGGTTGATCGCGTTGAGCAGCAGCTGCGGCCCGAACCCGAAGACCACCAGGGCGATCAGCAGGGGTGCGACCACGCCGACCTCGCGACGGTCGAGGTCGCGGAACGCCGCGACCTCGGGGCGCGTCGGGCCGGTCATGGTGCGCTGGTACATCCACAGGACGTAGATGGCGGCCAGGACGATCGCCGTGACGGCCACGGCACCGGCCCACCAGGCGTGGGTGAAGGCCGCGATCAGCACGAGCATCTCGGAGACGAACGGCGACAGGCCGGGTAGGCCGCAGGCCGCGAGGCCGGCGATCAGGAAGGTGCCGGCGAGCACCGGCGCGACCTTCTCGACACCCCCGAAGTCGCTGATCCTGGCCGAGCCCCGGCGCTGGACCAGGAACCCGGCGATGAGGAACAGCGCGGCAGTGGCGATGCCGTGGTTGACCATGTAGAGGATCGCGCCGGATCCGCCCTGGCTGGTGAACACGAAGATGCCCAGCACGATCAGGCCGAAGTGGCTGAGCGAGGTGAGGCCGATCAGGCGCAGCATGTCGTCCTGGCCGATCGCGACCAGCGCGCCGTACACGATGGAGATGAGCGCGAGGATCACGACGACCGGAGTCGCCCACTGCGAGGCCTCGGGCAGCAGTCCGAGGCAGTAGCGGATCATGCCGAAGGTGCCAATCTTGTCCAGGACGCACACCAGCAGCACGCTCGTCGGCGTGGTGGCCTTCTCGGTGGTGTCGGCCAGCCAGGTGTGCAGCGGGAACAGCGGCGCCTTCGCCGCGAACGCGATGAAGAAGCCGACGAACAGGTAGCGCTGCATGGTCGGGTCGATGTTGATCTGGCTCAGCTCGCCGAGCAGGTACGTCGGGTGGCCGGCGTCGGCGCTCACGGCGTACAGGCCGATGACCGAGGCGAGCATCACCAGACCGCCGCCGAGCTGGTAGATCAGGAACTTCACCGCGGCGCGGGTCCGGCCCTCACGGCCGTAGCCGGAGATCAGGAAGTACGCGGGGATCAGCGTGACTTCGAAGACGACGTAGAAGAGGAAGACGTCCGTGGCCGCGAACACCGCGAGCGAGGCCGACTCGAGGGCCAACGCCCAGGCGAAGTACCGGGCGACTCCGGCGTCCTCCTCGCGCCAGGCCGCGACCAGCACGATCGGGACGAGCACCGCGGTCAGCAGGATCATCACCAACCCGAGGCCATCCACCCCGAGCGCGTAGTGGGCGCCGAAGAGGTTGATCCACTGGTGCTTCTCGGTGAACTGCCAGCCACCGCCGACGTCGTACTGGGTCGCCATGACGACCGCGAGCACCAGGGTGGCGGCGGAGAACCCGACGCCGACCAGGCGCGCGAGGGCCGCCGGGCAGAACGCCGTGACGACCGCTCCGACGAGCGGGATCAGGATGAGGAACGTCAACATTTAGAGGTTCACCGCCAGGAGAGCGAGCACGACGATGAGCACGCCGCCGAGGACCGACATTGCGTAAGAGCGGACGTAGCCGTTCTGGATCCGGCGGAGCACGCCGGCGTAGCCGCGGATGGCGACCGCGCTGCCCTCGACGGCACCGTCGATGCCCTTCCTGTCCAGCGTCGTGAGACCACTGACCAGGCGTGAGCCCGGAGCCACGACCAAGGTGTCGTTGATCGCGTCGCCGTACAGGTCCGCCCGGGCGGCCCGCGTGGCGAAGGAGACCCGCTGCGGCGCCTCCCGCGGCACGTAGCCCCACTGGACACTGAGCAGGGCGGTCCCCACACCCACGGCCACGATGAGGACCGCGATCAGCGAGATCAGGATCGGGGCGATCGGCGGGGCCTCGTGCGGGGCAGTGCCGACGACGGGCGCGAGGAACTCCACGATCCAGTCGCCGGCCAGCATCACGCCACCGAGCACGGACAGGGCGGCCAGCACGACGAGGGGTCCGGTCATGACCGCCGGCGACTCGTGCGGGTGCGTGTCGGGCTCCCAGCGCTGCTTGGTGAAGTAGGTCATCAGCATCAGGCGGGTCATGTAGAAGCCGGTGATGCCGGCGCCGAGGAGCGCGAGCGTGCCGACGAGCCAGTTCTGGGTCAGCGCGACCTCGATGATCTTGTCCTTGGACCAGAAGCCGGAGAAGCCGGGGAACCCGATGATCGCGAGGTAGCCCATCGCGAAGGTCAGGAACGTCACCGGCATCATCTTGCGCAGGGCGCCGTAGTGCCGCATGTCGACGTCGTCGTCCATGCCGTGCATGACCGAGCCGGCCCCGAGGAACATGTTGGCCTTGAAGAAGCCATGCGTCAGCAGGTGGAAGATCGCGAAGGCGTATCCCGCGACGCCGAGGCCGGCGCCGAGCATCATGTAGCCGATCTGGCTCATCGTCGAGCCGGCGAGCGCCTTCTTGATGTCGTCCTTCGCGCACCCGATGATCGCGCCCCACAGGAGCGTGACGACCGCGACGACCACGACCGCGGTCTGGGCGTGCGGCGCCAGCTCGAAGATGAAGTTGGAGCGGACGACCAGGTAGACGCCCGCGGTCACCATCGTCGCCGCGTGGATCAGCGCCGACACCGGGGTCGGGCCCTCCATCGCGTCGAGCAGCCACGACTGCAGCGGCACCTGCGCAGACTTTCCGCAGGCGCCCAGGAGCAGCAGGAGCCCGAGCGCGGTGAGGGCCCCGGACGAGGCCTGGCTCGAGTGCTCGCTGATCGAGGCGAAGTCGGTCGTGCCGAAGGTGACGAAGAAGAGGGCGATCGCCAGCGAGAGCCCGATGTCACCGACACGGTTGATCACGAACGCCTTCTTGGCGGCGGCGGCCGCTGACGGCTTGTGCTGCCAGAAGCCGATGAGGAGGTACGACGCGAGGCCCACGCCCTCCCAGCCGAGGAACAGGCCCAGGTAGTTGGCCGAGAGGACCAGCACGAGCATCGCCGCGACGAACAGGTTGAGGTACCCGAAGAACCGGCGGCGCCGCTCGTCGTGCTCCATGTAGCCGATCGAGTAGACGTGGATCAGGGAGCCGACGCCGGTGATCAGCAGCAGGAACAAGGCGCTGAGCGGGTCGTAGAGCAGGTCGAAGCCGACGTGGAGGCCGGCGGTGTCGAACCACGTGTAGAGGTGCTGGCCGATCTGGCGGTCACCCGCGTCCAGCCCGAGGACCCGGACGAACATCGCCAGGCTGAGGAGGAAGGAGCCGATCGGCAGCGCGGTGCCGAGCAGGTGGCCCCACTTGTCGACGACCTTGGGCGCGATCGCCCCGCCGACTAGCAGGATCACCGCGCCGGCCATGGGCAGGGCGATGATCAGCCAGAGCAGGGAGAACAGCCCGTCGGCGCCCTGGGGCGCCACGACGGGGATGTGTCCGGTCTCGTGTGTCAGCAACGAAGGCCCCTTAGTACTTCAGCAGGCTCGCGTCGTCGACCGAGGCCGAGCGACGGGTCCGGAAGATGGTCATGATGATGGCCAGCCCGACCACGACCTCGGCCGCGGCCACCACCATCACGAAGAACGCGGCGATCTGGCCGTCGAGGTTGCCGTGCAGCTTGGCGAAGCTCACCAACGCGAGGTTGCAGGCGTTGAGCATCAGCTCGACGCACATGAACACCACGATGGCGTTGCGTCGGGTCAGCACCCCGACGCAGCCGATGGTGAACAGGATCGCCGACAGCACCACGTACTCGGTCACTTGTGGACCTCCTCGGTCGTGTCACCGGTCGCGTCGGACGTGCCGCCGCCCTCCGGGACGCCTTCGGGCTCGACCCCGAGCTGGCGCTGCACCTCGTCGATGTCGTCGGCGAGGTCGGGGGCCGACCGGACGGTGCCGCGGGCGGCGAGCACCCGGGAGACCGAGGACTCGGCCGGGCGGCCGTCGGGCAGCAGCGCGGCCGTGTCGACCGCATTGTTGCGGGCGAAGACACCCGGCGGAGGCAGCGGCCCGAGGTGAGCACCGCGCTCGGCGTACTCACGCACGCGTCGGGCGGCCGCCAGCGGCTGGGTCTCCTTGGGCTCGAGGCGCTCACGGTGGGCCAGCACCATCGCGCCGACCGCGGCCGTGATCAGCAGGGCGCTGGTGACCTCGAAGGCGAAGACCCAGCGGGAGAACAGCAGGTTGGCCAGCGCCTGGATGTTGCCGCCGGCGTTCGCGTCGGACAGGCCCACGACAGTGCCGAGGGCGGTCTGGGTCAGGCCGACCACGAGCGTGGCACCGAGGACGAGGCCGCCCACGATCGCCAGGACGCGCTGGCCGCGGATCGTCTCCACGACCGAGTCGGAGGCGTCGACGCCGACCAGCATCAGCACGAAGAGGAACAGCATGAGGATCGCGCCCGTGTAGACGATGATCTGCACCGCGAACAGGAACGGCGCGTCGAGGACGGCGTACAGGACCGCGAGGCTGATCATCACCACGGCGAGCAGCAGGGCGGCGTGCACCGCCTTGCGGACGAACAGGATGCCGAGCGCGGCCAGCACCATGATCGGCGCCAGGATCCAGAAGGTCATCGGGACTCCCCCTGGGGTGACTTGTAGGTGCCGCGGTAGTAGTCGCCCTCGTCGTCGCCGAGCCGCATCGGGTGCGGCGGCTGCTCCATGCCGGGCAGGAGCGGCGCGAGCAAGTCGGACTTCTCGTAGATGAGGTCCGCTCGGTTGTTGTCGGCCAGCTCGTACTCGTTGGTCATCGTGAGCGCGCGGGTCGGGCACGCCTCGATGCACAGGCCGCACAGGATGCAGCGCAGGTAGTTGATCTGGTAGACGCGGCCGTAGCGCTCGCCGGGGCTGTAGCGCTCCTCGTCGGTGTTGGAGGCGCCCTCGACGTAGATGGCGTCCGCCGGGCAGGCCCAGGCGCACAGCTCGCAGCCGATGCACTTCTCCAGTCCGTCGGGCCAGCGGTTGAGCTGGTGCCGGCCGTGGAAGCGCGGGGCCGTGGGGAGCTTCTCGAAGGGGTACTGCTCCGTGACGACCTTCTTGAACATCGTCCGGAACGTCACGCCGAAGCCGGCGATCGGGTCCCAGAACTGCTCCTTCATGCTGCGGGACTCAGCCATCGAGGCCTCCCTGGTTCGAGGTGGACGTCTCGGTCTGCACCAGCGGCTCGCCCCGGCGCTCGAACACCAGCGGCTGCGCGGCGCCACGCACCGGGCCGCCCCCCGGCATCGGCGGGACCGGGAAGCCACCGGCGACCGGGACGGTGAAGTCGTTCGCCTGCGCACCCTCGGCCTCGTCGTCGGAGTCGCCGATGAAGAAGAGGACGAGGAACAGCACCGCGAGGACCCCGATGCCGATGAGGAGGACGCTGCGGTCGATGCCGCCCTCGAGCGAGATCGACCGGATGGTCGCGACCGCCAGGATCCAGAACAGCGAGATCGGGATCAGCCGCTTCCAGCCGAAGGCCATGAACTGGTCGTAGCGCAGGCGCGGCAGCGAGCCGCGCAGCCAGATGAAGATGAAGATGAAGAACAGGACCTTGCCGAAGAACCACAGCACCGGCCAGTAGCCCTGGTTGGCGCCCTCCCAGACCTGGTCGATCCAGAACGGCGCGTGCCAGCCGCCGAGGAACAGCGTCGTGGCCAGCGCCGAGACGGTCGCCATGTTGATGTACTCGGCGAGGAAGAACAGCGCGAACTTCAGGCTGGAGTACTCGGTGTGGAAGCCGCCGACCAGCTCGCCCTCGGCCTCGGGGAGGTCGAAGGGCGCTCGGTTGGTCTCACCGACCATGGAGATCGTGTAGATGATGAAGCTCGGCATGAGGATGAGGCCGTACCAGAGCTTGTCCTGCGCGGCGACGATCTCGCTGGTGGACATCGAGCCGGCGTACAGGAAGACCGCGACCAGCGCGAGACCCATCGCGACCTCGTAGGAGATCATCTGGGCGCTCGAGCGGAGGCCGCCGAGCAGGGAGTACGTCGACCCGCTGGACCAGCCGCCGAGCACGATGCCGTAGATGCCGATGCTGGCGATCGCCATGACGAACAGCACCGCGACGGGCATGTCCGTGAGCTGGAGCGGGGTCCGGTGGCCGAACATGTTCACGGTCGGGCCGAACGGGATCACCGAGAACGTGACGAACGCGGGGATGGTCGCGAGCACCGGCGCGATGAGGAAGACCACCTTGTCGGCGGCCTTGGGGATGATGTCCTCCTTCAGCGCCAGCTTCACGCCGTCGGCCAACGACTGCAGCAGGCCGAAGGGACCGTGCACGTTCGGGCCGATCCGGTGCTGCATGCGCGCCACGACGCGGCGCTCCCACCAGATGTTGAACAGCGTGAGCAGGACCAGGACCAGGAAGATCAGGACGGCCTTGATCACCACCAGCCACCACGGGTCCTTGCCGAACGCCGAGAGGTCGTCCACCCCGTGCGCTGCCAGGGGCAGGATCTGCGCGAGCATCACTGGTCGCCTCCCTTCGCGGTCTTCTCGGGTTCGGAGCTGGAGCCCTTGACCGTCACGGTCGAGCCGGGCGAGGCGAGGTCGGCGAGCACGCCGCGGCCGAAGCTGCCGGCGGGCACCCACACGGTGTCGTCGGCGATGTCCGTGACCTCGGCGGGCAGCGTGACGGAGCCTCGGTCCCCGGTGAGGGTGACGGTCGGGCCGCAGGCGTCGTACACGGTCTGCGAGACCCTCGCGACCGGCATCCGCGCGGTGGCCCGCAGGGCCTCGTCACCGCGTTGCAGCGTGCCGTTGTCGAGCAGCTGCTTCCAGGTCGCGAGGGACAGCCCCTTGGTCTTGGCCGCCTTCTTCTTCGGCGCGGCCGGCTCGCTGAGCTCGGGCCGGTCGCCGTCCCACGGGCCCATCTCCTGCATCCTCGTCCGCGCCTCGGCGACCGTGCGGAAGCCGAGCCCGGAGCCGTGGCCCGCGGCTGCGAGCTCGTCGGCGATGCCGGCGAGGACGCGGAGGTCGGGGAGGGCGTTGGGGTTGGCGAGCACCTTGCCGAACGGGCGGGTACGGCCCTCCCAGTTGACGAAGGTGCCTTCCTTCTCGGTCACCGGGGCGACCGGGAACACGACGTCGGCCCGCTCGGTGACCGCCGACGGCAGCACCTCGAGGGAGACGACGAAGTCGGCGGCGTCGAGTGCGGCGAGCGTGGCGGCCGGGTCGGCGGTGTCGTCGGGGTCGACGCCCGCCACGACCAGCGCACCGAGGTCACCCTTCGCAGCAGCGGCGATGATGCCGTCGGCGTCGCGGCCCGGCTTCTCGGGGAGGCTGCCGACACCCCACGTCGTGGCGGCGTCGACCCGCGCGGAGGCGTCGGCGACGGGCCGACCACCGGGCAGGAGGTTGGGCAGGCAGCCGGCCTCGACCGCGCCCCGGTCGCCGGCTCGGCGAGGGACCCACGCCATCCGGGCGCCGGTGGTCCTCGCCAGCTGCGCGGCGGCGTACAGCGCGCCGGGCGAGGTCGCGAGCCGCTCGCCGACGAGGATGACACCACCGGAGTCGAGGGCGGTCTCGCCGTCCTCGATCAGCGCGGTGAGGGCGTCGGCCTCGGTGCCGGGTGCGGTCTTGATCAGGCGGCCGTTCATCTTGACCAGCCCGCGGCTGGCGTACGGCGCCACGGAGACGACGCGCGTCTTCGTCGCGCCACGCGCGGCCTTGCGCAGACGCAGGAACAGCGCGCCGGCCTCGTCCTCGGGCTCGAGCCCCGCGAGCACCACGGTGGTCGCGGACTCGAGGTCGTCGAAGGAGACCTCGTTGCTCAGCACGACGACAGCGCTGAGGAAGTCAGCCTCCTCGGCGCTGTGCGGACGCGAACGGAAGTCGATGTCGTTGGTGCCGAGCGCGACCCGGGCGAACATCGAGTAGGCGTAGGCGTCCTCGGCGGTGAGGCGACCCCCGGTGAGCACGCCGGCGGAACCGGCGGCGGCGAGACCGCGGGCCGCGACCGCGAAGGCCTCGGTCCAGGACGCGGGCCGGAGCTCACCGTCCTCACGGATCTGCGGGTAGCTCAGGCGGTCACCGGACTGCGCGTAGTGGAACGCGAAGCGGTCCTTGTCGGTGATCCACTCCTCGTTGACCGCCGGGTCGTTGCCGGAGAGCCGACGCACGACCTTGCCGCGACGGTGGTCGACCCGGATCGCGGAGCCGCAGGCGTCGTGCTCGGCGACGCTCGGTGTCGAGACCAGGTCGAAGGGACGCGAACGGAAGCGGTACTCGGCGCTGGTCAGGGCGCCGACCGGGCAGATCTGGATCGCGTTGCCGGAGAAGTAGCTCAGATAAGGCTCCTTCTCGTAGATGCCGACCTGCTGGAGCGCGCCACGCTCGATCAGGGCGATGAACGGGTCGCCGGCGATCTGCTCGGAGAAGCGGGTGCAGCGGGCACACAGCACGCAGCGCTCGCGGTCGAGCAGCACCTGCGCGGAGATGTTGATCGGCTTCGGGAAGGTGCGCTTCACGCCACCGGACATCGAGAACCGGGACTCGCCACGGCCGTTGCTCATCGCCTGGTTCTGCAGGGGGCACTCGCCGCCCTTGTCGCAGACCGGGCAGTCGAGCGGGTGGTTGATGAGGAGGAACTCCATGACACCCTGCTGCGCCTTGTCGGCGACGGCGCTGGTGGCCTGGGTGTTGACGACCATGCCCTCGGCGACCGGCAGGGTGCACGAGGCCTGCGGCTTGGGGAAGCCGCGCCCGTTGCCGGCGTCGGGGATGTCGACCAAGCACTGGCGGCAGGCGCCGACCGGCTCGAGCAGCGGGTGGTCGCAGAACCGCGGGATCTGCACACCGACCTGCTCGGCGGCCCGGATCACCAGGGTGTTCTTGGGGACGCTGACCTGGACGCCGTCGATGGTGACGGTGACCAGGTCGGTCTTCTCCGGCGTGGTGGTCATGAACGGGCCCCCGCAGTGTCGAAGAGCGTGGAGGCCGCCGGGTCGAACGGGCAGCCGCCGTGGGTCAGGTGCGCGAGGTACTCGTCGCGGAAGTACTCGATCGAGCTGGTGATCGGGCTGGTGGCACCGTCACCCAGCGCGCAGAACGAGCGACCGAGGATGTTGTCGCACTGGTCGACCAGGTCGTCGAGGTCCTGCTCGGTGCCCTGGCCGCGCTCGAGGCGGGCGAGGGTCTGCACCAGCCACCAGGTGCCCTCGCGGCACGGGGTGCACTTGCCACAGGACTCGTGCTTGTAGAACTCCGTCCACCGCAGCACGGCCCGCACGACACAGGTGGTCTCGTCGAAGATCTGCAGGGCACGGGTGCCGAGCATCGACCCGGCCTCTCCGACGGCCTCGAAGTCGAGGGGCACGTCGAGGTGCTGGTCGGTCAGCAGCGGGGTGCTGGAACCGCCCGGGGTCCAGAACTTCAGCTCGTGGCCCGCCCGGACGCCGCCGGCCAGGTCGATGAGCTCGCGCAGCGTGATGCCCAGCGGGGCCTCGTACTGGCCCGGCTTCGCGACGTGGCCGGACAGGGAGAAGATGCCGTAGCCCTTGGACTTCTCGGTGCCCATGGAGGCGAACCAGTCCGCACCGTGCTCGATGATGCTCGGGACCGAGGCGATCGACTCGACGTTGTTGATGACGGTCGGGCTGGCGTACAGACCGGCGACCGCGGGGAACGGCGGACGCAGCCGCGGTTGGCCACGCCGGCCCTCGAGCCCCTCGAGGAGCGCGGTCTCCTCGCCGCAGATGTACGCGCCGGCACCGGCGTGGACGACGACGTCGAGGTCGTAGCCCGAGCCGTGGATGTCCTTGCCGAGGTGGCCGGCGGCGTACGCCTCGGCGACCGCGGCCTGGACCCGGCGAATGACGTGCAGGACTTCACCCCGGATGTAGATGAAGGCGGTGTTGGCCCGGATCGCGAACGAGCTGATGATCACGCCCTCGACGAGGACGTGCGGGTTGCCCATCATCAGGGGGATGTCCTTGCAGGTGCCCGGCTCCGACTCGTCGGCGTTGACGACGAGGTACTTCGGGTTCGGGTTGTCCTGCGGGATGAACGACCACTTCATGCCGGTCGGGAACCCCGCGCCGCCGCGGCCGCGGAGCCCGGAGTCCTTGACCGCCTCGATGATGGCGTCGGGCTTCATGTCCAGCGCCTTCTTCAGCGCGGAGTAGCCGCCCTTGGACTCGTAGGTCTTCAACGTCCAGGAGCGCTCGGCGTCCCAGAGGTCGGTCAGGACCGGGGTGAGGGTGTCCGTCATTCCTTGCCCTCCTCCTGCTTCGTCTCGGTCTCGGCGCGGCCGGTGTCGGCCTGCTCCGCGGCGCCTTCCTTGGTCTCGGCGGTGCCGTTCGTGCGGCCGGAGGCCTTGCCCGAGGGGGCGGTCCAGCCGCGCTCGCGGGCGATGCTCAGGCCGACCAAGGAGGCCGGTCCGGCGGAGGGTCCCTCGTCGGCCAGCCCGTCGGGGAAGCCGGCGAGCACACGCTCGGCCTCGCGCCAGGTGCAGAGCTTGGGACCGCGCGTGGAGTAGACCTCCTTGCCCTCCCGAAGGTCGTCGACCAGCTGGGTGGCGGACTCGGGAGTCATGTTGTCCATGAACTCCCAGTTGACCATCATCACCGGGGCGTAGTCGCAGGCCGCGTTGCACTCGACGTGCTCGAGGGTGATCTTGCCGTCCTCGGTCGTCTCGTCGTTGCCGACGTCAAGGTGGTCCTTGAGCCGCTCGAAGATCAGGTCGCCACCCATGACCGCGCAGAGCGTGTTGGTGCAGACGCCGACGTGGTAGTCGCCGACCGGACGACGCTTGTACATGGTGTAGAACGTCGCGACGCCGCTCACGTCGGCGGCGGAGATGTCGAGGATGTCGGCGCAGGCCTCGATGCCCTCAGGGGTGATCCGACCCTCCACGGACTGCACGAGGTGGAGCATCGGCAGCAGCCCGGACCGCTTCTGCGGGTAGCGGCCCGCGATCTCCTCCAGCTCGGAGTAGGTCTTGTCGTCGATCACCTGTCGACGCCTCCCATCACGGGGTCGATGCTGGCGATCGCGACGATGACGTCGGCGACCATGCCGCCCTCGCTCATCACGCTCGTCGCCTGCAGGTTGGTGAAGCTGGGGTCCCGGAAGTGCGCCCGGAAGGGGCGGGTCCCGCCGTCGGAGACGACGTGCGCACCGAGCTCGCCACGAGGCGACTCGATCGGCACGTACGCCTGGCCCGGCGGCACCCGGAAGCCCTCCGTCACCAGCTTGAAGTGGTGGATCAGGGCCTCCATTGACTCACCCATGATGTGGCGGATGTGGTCGAGGCTGTTGCCCATGCCGTCGGAGCCGATCGCGAGCTGGCTGGGCCAGGCGATCTTCTTGTCGGCGACCATCACGGGCGCACCCTCGAGGCCGGCCAGCCGGTCGGCAGCCTGCTCGACGATCTTCAGCGACTCCCACATCTCGGCCAGGCGCACGCGGAACCGGCCGTAGGAGTCCGCGGTGTCCCAGGTCTGGACCTCGAAGTCGTAGTCCTCGTAGCCGGAGTACGGCTGGGTCTTGCGGAGGTCCCACGGGTAGCCGGTCGAGCGGAGCACCGGGCCGGTGAGGCCGAGCGCGAGACAGCCCTCGAGGTCGAGGGTGCCGACGTTCTCCAGGCGGGCCTTGAAGATCGGGTTGGCGTTGCACAACGCGGCGTACTCGGGAAGACGCTTCTTCATCAGGGCGATGAAGTCGCGGATCTCGTCGAGGGCGCCCGGCGGAAGGTCCTGGGCGACGCCGCCGGGGCGGATGAACGCGTGGTTCATCCGCAGGCCGGTGATCAGCTCGAAGAGGTCGAGGACCAGCTCA
>Ga0307504_10000095_pt1 | contig 17682 bp, 19 predicted proteins | sample 19_S_MG_FD_194516 | JGI IMG/M metagenome (GOLD analysis project Ga0307504, IMG submission 194516) | Soil microbial communities from Populus trichocarpa stands in riparian zone in the Pacific Northwest, United States - 19_S | ecosystem: Environmental > Terrestrial > Soil > Riparian zone > Trees... | reverse complement strand
GCCGTGGCCGAGCCGGTCGCCGAGGCGGAGCCGGTCGCCGAGGCGGAGCCGGTCGTCGAGGTCGACCTGGGCGAGCCCGGGGCGCCACCCGAGATTGGGCCTGAGGACGAGCGCGCCGGGGAAGCCGCCGGCGAGCCGCCCGCGGAGAACGACGAGTGGGCGGGCGTCGCCGACCATCCATGGTGGGAGTCGGCCCCCGGGATCGGTGGGGCCGGCCTCGCCGACGAGGACGTCCCGACCGCTATGGAGCCGGCCCTTCCCGCGGACGCACCGGTCCACGCGACGACCCCGCCGCCGCCGGCTGTCTCCGGGCCGACCGACCCGACGCCATCCGTCCGTGCGACCACGCGCACGGCACCGACGCCGGCGCCGAGGACCGAGAGGGCGACGCCCCGCCCGCAGGCGCCGGCGGCGATTCGGAGCCATCGCGTCCGATCCACGTTCGGGCTGCTCGGCGTGGCTGTGATGGTGGGCACGGTGGTGGCCGGGCTGATCACGGTGGCGATCTTCGCCATCGCCGTCGCCCTGCGCCACGCCGTGGGTTGACACCGGGCGCGGGTCCACCCGCCGAGCCCTCGCAGACGCAGCGGGAGGATCCTGGGGTTGTCAGGTCCGGTTGAAGCGGCCGAAGCGGGCGCCGTTGGCCGCTTGCCCGGCATCGCCGCCGCCGGCCGCGACAGCACCGACGGCCAGCTCGGCCTTGGCGCCGCCGTCGTCTCCCAGGACCGCCGATCCCGGCTCAGGTCCGGCACCCGAGACCGGTCCGGAGGCGACGCCAGGAGCGGGGGCACCGGACGGCACCACGACCTTGTAGTACGTCTTGACCTCCAACGGCACCTCTTGGAGGCGCCAGACGCGCGCGTCGGTCACCTGCTCCTGGTTCCTCAGGTGCTCGACGAAGCGGACCGCCTCCTCCAAGGAATCGGTCGGGTGGTAACCCGGCTTCCCCTCGGCGCTGCGGAAGTTGACCATGAACGACATGGACCTCTCCTTTCCGCCCTGGTTGTCGGCTGGGCCGGCGACCGGCTTGAGGCGCCGTCAGGACTGGAGGGAGAGATGCACCACGTAGCGGAACTTGGCCGAGCCCGGGGGGTGGCATCCGAAGATGGTGGCCGTCGGCGTGGGCGTCTGGTTGACGATCCGCAGCTCCTTGGGGCTCACCACCTCGGACCCGGTGACCCCATACGTGAAGCGGACACCGTTGACGGTGAAGACGACCTGGTCGCCCACGGCCAGCTGATCGATGTTGCGGAAGGGGTGGGTATGGGTGACCCGGTGGCCGGCGAAGACGGCGTTGCCGACCTCACCCGGCTGCGCGGTGCCCGGCCAGTGGCTGGGACCGTGGTCGATCGTGCGCAGGCTGATGCCCTCGAAGATCGGGTGGGTGAGGCCGATCTTCGGGATCTCGATGGTGCCGATCTGCACCAGCGGCTCATTGACGTAGGGGTTGGACGGAACCCGCACCGGCCGATCGGGTGCCGGCGCGGCGGCGATGACCGGTGGGGCGGCGGTCACCGGCGGGGCAATGGTGGTGACCGGTGCCGCCGCGGTGGTCGTGGTGGACGACTCGGTCGCCAGCAGCGACGGGTCGTCGGGCCCGGCCGAGGCGCTGCCCGACCGGTGGAGCCAGAGCGCCCCGGAACTCGACATGAGCAGGCCGATACAGAGCACAACCGCGAGCCGCCGGGTCGATGCCATGGTGCAACAGTGTGCCTCATCCACCACTCTCCGCAACACCGCCTGATGGCCGCGAACGGCGCGATGCGGCAGGTTCCGGACGTACCCTCCCGCACTTTTCGGCGGCTCCCCGAGCGGAAGGGCGCATGCCGCAGACAGGCGGTCGTCCGGTGACGCCGGCACATCCGACCGACGGACCGTCGCGCGACGAGGCGCGCCGGCGCGGTGTGGCCGCGGCGGCCGGCCATGTCACCCCGGGCGACGAGCCCGAGGCTCGCCGTCACCTGGCCGACCCCTCGCCTCGCGTGCGGGCGACCGCCCTTGCCTCCCTGGCACGGATGGGCAGGGCGGCCGACGCCGACGTGGCCACCGCCCTGGCCGACCCGGATCCGCTGGTGCGGCGGCGGGCCTGCGCCGTGGCCGTGGGCCACCCCGACGTCGACGTGACGGCCTGCCTCGACGACGTTGACGACATGGTGGTGGAGACCGCCGCGTGGGCACTTGGCGAACGGGGGTTGGCGCCGGGCGTGGTGGAGCGGCTGGCAGCCCTGGCCACCTCCCATCGCGACGCGCTGTGCCGGGAGGCGGCGGTGGCCGCCCTAGGGGCGCTGGGCGACCCCGGGGGGCTGCCCGCCATCCTGGCCGCCGCCGCCGACAAGCCGGCGGTGCGCCGCCGGGCGGTCCTGGCGCTGGCCCCCTTCGAGGGCGCCGAGGTCGACGCCGCACTCCGCCACGCGCTCGCCGACCGCGATTGGCAGGTGCGCCAGGCGGCCGAGGACCTGCTCGGCGCCGGCGGCACCGGCGACGGCGACGACGACGGCCCGGCGGAGGACGACGGTGGATAGCCCGTCGGCCGCCGGGTGGGCCGAACGGGACGCCGCGGTGGTGTGGCACGGCTTCACCCAGATGTCGTCCTACCTCGATGAAGCGCCGGTCATGGTGGAGCGGGCCGAGGGCCACGAGCTGATCGACGTCGACGGCAACCGCTACCTCGACGCCATCTCATCGCTGTGGGTCACCACCCTCGGCCACCGGGTGGCCGAGCTGGATCAGGCCGTGCGCGACCAGCTCGACAAGGTCGCCCACTCCACGCTGCTCGGGCACGGCAACGTGGTCGTGACCGAACTGGCCGAGGCACTGGCCGCCGTCGTGCCCGTCGACCGCCCCCACGTGCTGTTCGCCTCCGACGGCGCGTCGGCGGTGGAACAGGCCCTGAAGCTGGCCTTCCACCTTCGGGTGAACGAGGGCGAGCCGCAACGGCGCACGTTCCTCTCCTTCGAGGCCGGGTACCACGGGGACAGCATCGGGGCGCTGTCGCTGGGCGGCTCCGGCTTCGGCGCCGACCTCTACCAACCGCTCCGCTTCCCGGTGCTCCGGGCCCCGAGTTTCGCCGACCCGTGCTCCCTCCTGGCAGCCGCCGAGCTCGTGGGCGAGCACGCCCACGACCTGACCGCCGTCGTGGTGGAACCGCTCGTGCAGGGAGCAGCGGGCATGCTGATGGCCAGGCCGGAGGACTTCGCCGTCCTCGGTAGGGCCTGCCGCGAACACGACGTGCTGCTGGTGTGCGACGAGGTCGCCACCGGATTCGGGCGCACCGGAACCCTGTTCGCGTGCGAGCAGGCCGGCGTGCGCCCGGACCTCCTCTGCCTCGGCAAGGGACTCACCGGGGGGTACCTGCCGATGTCGGCCACCGTGGCGTCCGGCCGTGTCTTCGACGCCTTCCTCGGAGCCGACCCCGGTCCCCGCACCTTCCTCCACGGCCATTCCTTCGGCGGCAATGCCCTGGCCGCTGCGGTCGCCCTCCGCCACCTGGAGCTGGTGCGGGACCCGGCCGTGCTCGCCAACGTGCTCGAGCGCTCGGCCCAGCTGTCGGCCCTCCTCGAGTCGCGCCTCGCGCCTTTCGGCGCGGTGCGTGAGATTCGCGTGCGGGGACTGATGACGGGTATCGAGCTGGCCTCGCCCGGTGCGGCGGCCCGGTGGGGCCGGCGGGTGTGCGCCGCGGCCGTGCGCCGGGGCGTGCTCCTGCGGCCGCTGGGCGACGTGGTGGTCGTCATGCCGCCCCTCACGGTCACGGCGGCCGAGATCGAGCGCATCGTCGAGGTGGTGGCGGCGTCGCTGGCCGAGGTGGTGGAGGGCTGATGGGCGCGTGGGCGGACTGGGTCGACGACGAGGCGCATCGCATCCGGTCCGCCGGCCAGTGGCGCACGGTACGCGACGTGGAATGCCTGGGGCCGGAGTCGCTGCTGTCGCCCGCCGGCGCCGAGCGCGGCGCCAAGGCCGTCGTGTCGTTCGCCTCGAACGACTACCTGGGTCTCGCCGGACACCCGGCCGTGGTGGCCGCGGCGCGGCGCGCCCTCGATCTGTGGGGCGCCGGTGCCGGTTCATCCCGGCTGGTGGCGGGCGCACGCCCGTTGCACCGGCAATTGGAGGCGGCGCTGGCCGAATGGAAGGGCGCCGAGGCGGCGCTGGTGTTCGCCACAGGCTACGCGGCCAACCTCGGCGTCCTCCAGGCGCTGGGCGGTCGTGGCGTCACCGTGGTGAGTGATCGCCTGAACCATGCGTCGATCGTCGACGGCTGCCGGTTGTCGCGGGCCGAGGTGGTGGTGACGCCCCATGCCGATGCCGATGCCGTCGAGCGGGCGGTCGCCGCCGCGCCCGGGCGGGTGCTGGTGGTGACGGAGTCGGTGTTCTCGATGGACGGCGACGTGGCGCCGATCGACGACCTCATGGCGGTCTGCGCCCGCCACGGGGCCCTTCTCGTCATCGACGACGCCCATGCCGTCCTGGGCCCGGAGCCGGGGTCGGCCCACGGTCCCGTCCTGCGCGTCGCCACGCTGTCGAAGGCGCTGGGCTCGCTCGGTGGCTTCGTTGCCGGCCCGCGCGCCCTGTGCGACCTCCTGGTGAACCGGGCCCGGACGTTCGTGTTCACCACCGCGTCCACGCCCGCCGACACCGCCGCCGCGCTGGCCGCCCTCGAGGTCGTCCGCTCCCCCGAGGGCGAGGCGCTCCGGACCCGCCTGCGGGCCCACGTGGAGCGGCTGCGGCCGGGGCACCCGAGCCCCATCGTCCCCGTGGTCGTCGGCGACGAGGGGGAGGCGCTGGCGGCGTCGGCTGCCCTGCTCGACCGAGGGCTGCTGGTACCGGCCATCCGCCCACCCACCGTCCCGCCCGGCACGTCGCGTCTTCGCATATCGCTCAGTGCCGCCCACACCGCCGAGCACGTCGAGCGCCTTGTCGACGGCCTCGCCTCGCTCGGCCTCTCCCCGGCGTCGTCCGGTCGTCCGGCCCGGTTGTCGGGCCGCGTGCGACCCGAGGAGGGGCGGGACAGGCCGGCACGAGTTGTGCTGGTGCTCGGAACGGGGACAGGCGTCGGCAAGACGTGGGTGACGGCCGCGCTGGCCCGGGCGGCACGGGCTCGCGGGGCAACGGTGGCGGCCCGAAAGCTGGTCCAGTCCCACGAAGCCGTCCCCGGCGCGCCGGGCGTGGCGACCGACGCCGACGTGCTGGCCGCCGCCACCGGGGAGACGGCGGACGCCGTCTGCCCACCCCACCGGTGGTACCCCGCTGCCATGGCGCCACCGCTGGCGGCTGAGGCGCTGGGCCGGGAGCCGTTCACGCTGGCGGATCTCATGGGTGAGCTCTGCTGGCCGGCCGGTACCGGCATCGGGCTGGTGGAAGGGGTCGGCGGGCCACGGTCACCGCTCGCCTCCGATGCCGACAACGTCGCGCTGACCGGCGCCCTCCGACCCGACGCCATCGTGCTCGTGGCCGACGCCGGCCTGGGCGCCATCAACGCCGTCCTGCTCGCGATCACTGCCCTCCCCCGCCCGCCGGTCGTGTTCCTCAACCGCTACGTCCGACGCGACCCCGTCCACGCCGCCAACCTCGACTGGCTCCAGAAACCGGCCGGCCTCACCGTCGTGACCACCGTCGGCGAGCTGGCCACCGCAGCTTTCGAGTAAATACGGTGCGGAATCCGGACCCTATTTACTCGAAAGCGGGCTGATCGGGCCGTGGTCGCGACAGCGGGCCGTCCATCCCGCCGGTGTGACCTGCACGGCCATCCGTCGCCCGCACGACGCACAGTGGCGGGGCGGGTCGAGGGGCCGGCGGCACGAGCCGTCGCATGCGCCCGCCGGCTGGCCGCACCCGCTGCAGTGCGACGCGGTCGCAGGGATCAGAGCACCTTGGACAGGGCGGCCACCGGCATTCCGAGATCGGCCAGCATGGCGAGGTCGTCGGCCGGCGGGCGTCCCAACGTGGTGAGGTAGTTCCCGACGATCAGGGCGTTGATGCCGGCCGTCATTCCCATGGCCTGGAGGTCGCGCAGCGTCACCTCCCGCCCGCCGGCGTAGCGCAGGATCACGCCGGGCAGCGCGAGGCGGAAGAGGGCGATCCAGCGGATGGCCTCGAGCGGCTCCACCGGCCGGCGGCACCGAGCGGCGTGCCGGGGCGGGGGTTGAGGAAGTTGACCGGCACCTCGGCCGGCTCCACGTCGCGCAGTTCGCCGAGCAGCTCGAGGCGCTGCCGGTCGGTCTCCCCCATGCCCAGCAAGACGCCGCAGCACAGCTCCATGCCGGCGTCGCGCACCAGGCGGCAGGTGTCGAACCGTTCCTGCCACGAGTGGGTGGTGACGACCTCCGGGAAGAACGACCGGGCCGTCTCAAGATTGTGGTTGTAGCGATGGGTGCCCGCGGCGGCCAGGCGGGCGGCCTGCCCGCGGTCGAGGATGCCGGCGCTGACGGCCACGTTGAGCCCGGTCTCCCGCCGCACCAGCGGCACCAGTTCCTCCAGGCGCGCCATCGTGCGCTCGTCGGGCCCCCGCACGGCCAGCACGATGCAGAACTCGGATGCGCCGAGGTCGGCCGTCTCCCGCGCCGCCGCCACCACCGAGGCCTGGTCGAGGAACGGCGTGGCCAGCACCGGCGAGTCGAACCGGGCCGATTGGCTGCAGAACCCGCAGTCCTCCGGGCACCCGCCCGTGCGGGCCGAGACGATGCCCTCCACCTCCACCTCAGGCCCGCACCACGCCAACCGGACCTCATGCGCCACTGCTGCCAGCGAAGGCACCGATGAGTCCGGCAGCGCGCCAAGCAGGGCCAACTCCTCCAGTGTCAACTGCCGACGCTCATCCAGCAACGCGCAAGAAGCCGCAGCGAGCAGGGCTCGGGGGGAGCTCACGAGAAGGAAGCTACCGGCCCCGATGGTTCTGGTCCCGAAAACGACGTCGAAACCACGTCGATTCGGGGACCAGAAGCGGCGGGGGCGGGGGGGGAAGGGGTCTGCGGAGCTAGCGCTCGGCGCCCATGAACATGACCTTCAAGGAGTCGAAGGCCTCGAGACAGCGGCCGGCGCCGAGGACGACGCACTCGAGCGGGGCGTCGACCAGATGGACCGGGATGGCCGTCTCCTCCTCCAGGCGGCGGTCGAGGCCGCGCAGCATGCCTCCACCGCCGACCAGGTGGATTCCCTGGCCGATGAGGTCCTGGGCCAGTTCGGGCGGGGCCTGGCCGAGGCACTGCACCACCGAGTCGACGATGGCGCTCACCTGCTCGTCGATGGCGGCCCGTACCTCGTCGGGCGACAGGATCACCGTCTTCGGCAGCCCGGTCATGAGGTCGCGGCCGCGGACCTCGGCCTTCACCGAGTCGTCCACCGGGTAGGCGGAGCCGATGGCCAGCTTGATCTCCTCGGCCGTGCGCTCGCCGATGGCCATGCCGTAGTCGCGCCGGACGTAGGTCTGGATGGATGCGTCGATGTCGAAACTGCCCACCCGGATCGCCTGGAGGGCGACGATGCCGCCGAGGGAGATGACCGCCGTCTCGGTGGTGCCACCGCCCACGTCGACCACCATGTTGCCCAGCGGCTCGTGGATGGGCAGGCCGGCGCCGATGGCGGCGGCCATGGGCTGGTGGATCAGGTAGGGGTCGGCGGCGCCGGCCCGGCGGGCCGCCTCCTCGACCGCCCGCCGCTCCACCTCGGTGATGGCCGACGGCACGCAGATGAGGACCCGGGGTCGGTTGAAGCGAGTGACGCCGGCCCGCTTGAGCAGGAGGCGGATCATCCGCTGGGTGATGTCGAAGTCGGTGATGGCGCCCTTGCGCAGGGGTCGGACGGCGACGATGTAGCCGGGCGTACGGCCGATCATCTGCCAGGCGTCGTGGCCCATGGCCAGCACCGCCTGCGTCTTCTCGTTGAGGGCGATGACGGTGGGCTCGTTGAGCACGATGCCCCGATCCCGCGCGTACACCAGGGTGTTGGCCGTCCCGAGGTCGATGGCAAGGTCCCGCGCCACCTACCACCCCCGGCGTTCAGTCACCGTCGCGTCGCTCCGGCGCCAGCGCCTTGAGCTCGCGCTGGAACTCGTCCACCCCGAACTCCATCGAGCGGGGCTTGCGATGCCGGTACCAGATCGCCACGGAGCCGATCACGCTGAGGCCCACGGCGGCGAGCAGGTAGAGGAGATTACTCACGAGCGCACGTCTGCCACGGGCGCGGCGCACGTGCCCCAGTCCGTGCCGCCCGCCCAGCTCTCGCGCTTCCAGATGGGGACGGTGGCCTTGAGGGTGTCGATGCACCAGCGGGCCGCCTCGAACGCCTCCGGCCGGTGGGGCGTCGACACGACCGCCAACACCGACACCTCGGTGACGGCGAGCGGCCCGATCCGGTGCAGCAACACCAGCCGACCCATCTCCGGCCACCGGAGGCGAGCCTCCGCGGCGATTGCCGACAGCCGCGTCGACGCATGCTCCTCGTACGCCTCGTACTCGAGCAGGGTGACGCCTGGGCGGCCCTCTGCGTGGTCACGCACCGTGCCGGCGAACAGCACGACGGCGCCACAGCCGGGGCTGACGGCCCATGACGAAGCGTCCGCCAACGGCAGGGCGCTCGTGGTGAGACCCAGCCAATCGGCGCCGTCAGGGCGGGGAAGTGCCGCGACTTGCACAGCGCAATGCTACTGAGGGACAGGCACAGAACCACGTGAGCGGGACGGAGACGCCAGTTCGCGCCCCATCTCCACTGAACGAGCCGGCGGTCGAGCCCTCGCCTGGGAGGCGCGAACCGGCGCCTCGGCCTCGCGAGCAGGTGGTTCTGTGGCTGTCCCTGCGTGGCCGTCCCCTGACCCCTGACCGCGATCGAACGGGGCCTGTCGTTATCCTCGAACGTGATGGAGCTTGACGATCCGTTCGGCGACGACGAGCCCAATTCCCGGCTCCTCCCGCCCGACGATCGCCTGTGGCGGCATCCTTCGGAGGTAGGTGCGACCGGCGGCACCAAGGCCCACCCGAGATGGTCGGGCGGGGCCACCCGTGTCTGGACCGTGGCCATTCTGGCCGGCCTGGCGGGGGCCACCTTCGCCCTGGGTCTGACCGCCGCCACCGGCAACCTCCGTCGTATCCTCCGGGTGCCGGTCCTCGAGCGGGTCGTTCTGCCCGCCAACTCATTGGCCCCTGACGCGACCGTGTCGTCACCGGAGGTGAAGAAGATCGGCCGGCGTGTGCGGCCGGCTGTCGTCGGTATCGAGGTCGAGATCGAGGGCATCGACCGCCACGTCGGCGGCGCCGGCATCGTGTTCCGCAGCGATGGTCACGTGCTCACCAACAACCACGTGGTGGAGGGTGCGACGCGCATCGTGGTGGTGATGGCCGACGGCCACCGCCACGAGGGCCGCCTGGTGGGCGCCGATGAAGGAAGCGACCTGGCTGTCGTGAAGGTGAACGAGGACGTCACCGTGCCCGTCGCCACCATGGGCACCGCCGCCAGCCTGGAGGTGGGCCAGAAGGTGATGATGCTCGGCGGCCCACCGCGTCCCGGCGCCGTCGACGAGCCCGACGTCGAAGTCGCCCTCGTCGGCGCGTTGGGCCGGGAGATCGAGCGCGACACCGGGCCGGCGCTCCTCGACATGATCCAGACCGACACCCCGGTGGCGCCCACCTGGTCCGGAGGTGCGCTGGTGGACGGCACCGGCGCCGTCGTGGGCATCACCACGACGCTCAGCGCGACCGACGGCGGGCGGTCCTCTCGTGCCGGGTTCGCCACCCCCATCGACTGGGCCAGGGAGGTAGCCGAGCAGCTGCTGGCCACAGGCACGGTGATGCAGGTGTGGGTGGGTGTGGAGGGCGGCGATCTCGACGCCGGCACCGCCCGCACGATGGGGGTGAGCGGCGGTGCGGTGGTGACCCAGGTCCGAGACGGCAGCCCGGCCGGCAGTGCCGGCCTGCAGGCGGAGGACGTGATCACCGCGGTGGACGACGAGCCCGTGCACTCGATGGCCGGGCTGCGCCTGGCGCTGCGCACCCACAAACCCGGCGACACCGTCACCATGGCGATCGTTCGGGGACAAGAGGCCCAGGCGGTCGAGGTCCAGTTGGCCGAGCGCCCTGCCCAGAGCTAGGGGACAACCCGTACGATGGGTGGGTGAGCGGTTCAGGACCCTTCGGCGGCGGCGCCGGCAATCCTTTCGAAGGGCTGTTCGGCGAACTGGCGAAGCTGTTGTCCAACCAGGGACCGGTGAACGTGGAGGTGGGGCGCCAGCTGAGCCAGTGGCTGGCCACTGACGGCCAGCCCGAGCCCAACCCCGACCCCGTGGAGCGCATCCGCTACGAGGAACTGGTACGGGTGGCGGACATGCACGTGGCGGAGGCCACCGGCCTGTCCACCTCGGTCACCGGCCGTCTTCTCACCGTCAAGCCGGTGGGCCGGGCCGAGTGGGCCCGGCGGACGCTCGATGCCTACAAGCCCCTGTTCGAGGGACTGGCGGAAGGGTTGGCAGCGGCCGGGGACGACGACGACGCCGTCGACCCAGATCCCACCACCGACTTGATGGGCGGCGTCACCGAGGTGGTCGGGCCGCTGCTCCTCGGCATCCAGGCCGGCTCTATGGTCGGCCACCTGGCCCGCCGCGCCCTCGGTGAGTACGAGTTGCCGGTGCCCCGTCCGGCCTCGGACGAGTTGGTGCTGGTCCCCGCCAACGTCACCGAGTTCGCGTCGGACTGGAGCCTGTCGCTCGACGACGTGCGCCTGTGGCTGTGCCTGAGCGAGATCACCCACCACGCCGTCCTGGGGCGCCCTCACGTGCGGGCCCGCCTCGACGGCCTGCTGCGGTCGTACGTCGGCGGCTTTCGCCCGGACCCCCACGCCTTCCAGGACAGGCTCAGCGCCCTCGACCCCACCGACCCGTCGTCGTTCCAGTCGGTGCTGGGCGAACCCGGAGAGCTGTTGGGTGCCATGGAGACGCCCGAGCAGCGCCGGACGCTGGCCCGTATCGAGGCCCTCGTGGCCGCCCTGGAGGGCTACACCGACCATGTGATGGACGGTGTGGGCCAGCGCCTGGTGTCGGGCTACGGCACCCTGGTCGAGGCCCTGCGCCGCCGCCGGGCGGAGCGGGGCGACGGCGAGCGGTTCGCGGCCCGCCTCTTCGGTCTCGACGTCGGCCCGGCCGAGTACGAGCGGGGCCGCACGTTCGTGAAGGGCGTGGTCGAGCGGGCGGGCGAGGAGGGCCTGGCCCGGCTGTGGCGCTCCGAGCGGGAGCTGCCCACGCCGGCCGAGGTCGACGCCCCCGGCCTGTGGCTGGAGCGCATCGACATCGCCGATTGACGCTCGGCCGCCCAGCCCCGGGCGCTCACCCGCCTGACCCGGCCGGCTCGCCCGGATGGGGGCCCGCGTGGTGGGCGATCGACCGTCGGTTTGCGGCCGAACCAACCAGGTACGCCACGGCCGTGCCACCGCAGCCGACGGCCAGGAGGACGTACCCGGCCCGCCGGGGGACCGGGAAGGCGACGGGCACGAGTGCCCCGGCCACCCACGCCAGCTGGAACAGTGCCTCGAAGCGTGCGAAGGCCCGGCCCTGCACGGCGGCGGGGGCGTCGCGCTGCACCAACGAGTCGAACGCCAGCTTGCCGGTACCGGCGGCCACGCCCAGGGCGGCGGCGGCCAGGGCGGCGCCCGGCCGGCCGCCCGTGCGGAAGGCGACCAGCATGGCCAGCGCCACCGTGGCGAGTGATCCGGCCAGCAGGTGCTCCTCGGTCACCCGGCGGCGGAGGGGCGGCGCCACCAACGAGCCGACCAGCGTGCCCGACGTGCTGGCGGCGAGGATCACGCCGAAGACCCACGCCGGCTCATGGCTGCGACGCAGGGCGAACGCCACCAGGAAGACGAGGAAACCGACCGACGCCCGCAGTACCCCGGTGGCGATGGCGGCCAGTCGGGCGCCCGCGTGGCGCAGCTCCTCCGCCCCGGCGGAACGGACGGCGGGGTCGCGGTCGTCGGGATGCAGCTGGACGATCTGCATGGCGGACACGGCGGCCATCGCGAACACCACCGAGGCCAGGCGCATCACCCACTCGGCGCCCAGCAGCTGCAGTACGACCACGCCGGGAAGGGCGGCAACCGTGCTCACCACCGCCCCGGCCAGGGCAAGCCGGGCGTTGGCCCCCACCAGCTCCTGCTTGTCCTCCACCACGGTGGGCACCAACGAGCTCTTGGCCACCGCGTGGGTCTTCGACAGCACGAGCAGGGCGAAGGCGGCCGGGAAGAGCAGCAACCCGTTGATCCACGCCGCCGCGAACAGGGACGCGAGGGCCCGCCCGGCCGACGCGCCGACCACCGTGAGCCGCCGGCCGCCCTGCACCCGGTCGATGGCCGGGCCCAGGAGAGGCGCCACCACCGCGAACGGCGCCATGGTGAGCACCAACGACAGGGCGACCCGGCCACGGGCGGCGGACGGCGAGATGTCGAAGAACAGCGAGCCGGCCAGGGCCACGGTGACGAGCGCATCACCGGCCAGAGCGAGGGTGTGGGCGACGGCCAGGCGCCGGAACGGCGGGGTGGTCATCCGAGCTTCGGCTGACCGGGCGGGCCGGCGCAGAGGTCGCCAGCCGGTGTCCGTGTCCACCTAGGGCACCGCCCCGGGTGCGGGCCCGGCCGCCGGCGCCGCCGGACCGCCGTTCCGATCGCGCGCCGGCCCGGCGGCGGCCGGGAGGCGGAGGGTGAAGGTGGAGCCCGCACCCTCCGTCGAGGCCGCCAGCACATGGCCCCCGTGGACGGCGGCAACCTGGGAAGCGATGGCCAGACCGATGCCGGTGCCCGCCGCCGTACGGGCTCGATCGTCCCGCCCGGCCCGGTAGAAGCACTCGAAGACCCGGTCGAGCTCGCCGGCTGGGATGCCCGGACCGGTGTCGGTCACGGCCACGTCGACCCACCCGCCGCCGCACGTGAGAGCAACCGTGACGGCGGAGCCGCCGGCCGAGAACCGCAGGGCGTTTTCCACCATCCGGCGCAGGGCCGACACCAGTTGGCGGCGGTCCCCCACCACCACGGTGCCGGAGGGCGCAGCGGAGGCGTCGACCGTCACGGTGCGTCCCGGGACGGCCTGACACGCCTCCTCGACGGCCTGGGCCGCCAGTAGGTGGACTGGGACGACGCCGCGGGCGGCCAGGGCCTGGGCGTCGAGGCGGCTCAGCTCGGCCAGGTCGTCCACCAGGCGGCTCACCCGCAGGGCGTCGTGCTCCAGCCGGCCGGCCAGGCGCCGGGTGAGGGCCGGGTCGTCCTCGGCCACGATGGTGCCGGCCAGCAGCCCGAGGGCAGCGACCGGCGCCTGCAGCTCGGCCGTCACGTTGGCGAGAAAGTCACGCCGCACCACGTCGAGGCGGCGGCCCTCCGAGACGTCGTCGATCACAGCCACGCCGCCCACCACCCGGCGCCCGTCGTCGAGCGCATGACCGGTTACCGCCACGGTGCGCCATGGCGGGCCGGCGAGCTCGACCGTGCGGGGCCCCTCGCCACGGCCGTCCACCGCCGCCCGCAGCACAGCCCGAACGGCGTCGGCCGCCGGCGCCTCCGCCTCGTCACTGTCGGGGGCGAGGGCGTTGCGGTAGGCGACCCCACCCTGCTCGTCGCACACCACGACCCCGGCCCCCACGTGGCCGAGCGCACCAGCCAGGCGATCGGCCCGCGCCGACTCGTCGCTGAGGCGCAGCACGACGGCCTGGGCCTGGCGTTCGATTCGGCCCACGACGTCCCGCTCGTCGGCCGGCCGGTCGCCCGGGAGCTCCAAGCGGGTCGCGGTGGCGGCAAGGCGCCGGGAGGCGGCCCGCCACCGCCGGGACGACCGCACCAGTGCAGCGAGGAGGAGCAGGAACACGGCGCCGCCACCGGCGGCGATGGCGATCGCCGTGCCCGTGGAGAGCTCGACCATGACGACCCACTGTACGGCCGGACCGCCACGGGGAGGTGGCTTCCCGCGGCCGGACGGCGTCAGCTACCGGCGGCCTCGACGGCCTGGGCACGGTGGCGCTCGTCGGCCGCCCGGTGACGGGCGTGACTGCGCTGGAGGAGCACCATGCCGGCGGCGGCGGCGGCCAGGTCGACCACGAAGAGGACACGGTGGTTCCTCTGCTCGCCGCAGGGAGTGCCGTCCACGGCGAACACGGGATCTTCCGTCTGGCCCTCGGGCCTGGCGCCGCTCAACAACTGGTCGCCCCGCACTGGGGCGTCGTGGCCGAAGACCGACGGGCAGGCGAACTCGGCGAACGCCGGCTCCCTGTCCGGTGCCTCGAGTCCGTGGGTGTCGGTCCACGGACGGGTCGCCCACATCACCAGGAACACCATGTACAGCGCCAGGGCGACGAAGATCCGAAGACGCCACCCGTGCACACCCGACAACCTAGCGCCCGTCCCGTCCCCCGCCCCGGTCGGCGACGGCGGGCGACGGCTCTTCCTTTGGGCCTAGATTCCGGCTTCGTCGTCCTCGGGGACGCCGAGATCCCACTCGAGGAGCACGTTCTCACGCTCGGCGTCACGCGCCACGCGCTCGCGGTTGCGCCGGAACTGCGGGTCGTGCGGCGGCAGCAGCACCAGCCGGGCCATTGCCCGCTGGCGGAACTCCTCGATGAGCACCCGGTCGCCGTAGGCCGACTGCAGGTCCCAGTGGGGTGCGACCGGCCCCAGGTAGATGATCCGGACGTGGCCGCGGGGGGGCTGCTGAGCCTGCTCTTCGGTCCCGCTGGTGACGGATGACATGGGAACGCTCCTCGTTTGCCACTATCGCCCAGGCGGCGACGACGCCTCGCCAGCCCGTAGACCGGAAGACGGGAGACGGAGCCTACTGAGGTCGGGCCGGCCCCGGGCCGGCCCCGGGCCGACCCTGGCGCTAACCCGGCGGCCGCGTACCCAGGGTGACGGTGGCGGAACGGGTCTCGCTGCCGTGGGTCCATCGGATCTCGACCTTGTCGGTCGGCTTGTGGGCCCGGACGGCCGACTGCACGCTGGCGTTGCTCTCGATGGCCTGCTCACCGATGCGGGTGATCACGTCGTCGGGTTGCAGGCCCGCCTGGGCGGCGGGCGAGCCAGGGACCACCTCGGTGACGATGGCGCCCGCGTCGGGCTGGTAGTCGAACCGGGCCTTGATCTCCTTGGTGAGCGTCACCGTGACCACACCGAGGAACCCCTGCTCGGGCGCTGACTCGCCCTTCACCAGGCGGTCGATCAGCGGCTTCACCGTGTCGACGGCGATGGCGAAGCCGATGTTCTGGGCCCGTTGGGCGGCCACCGCCGTGTTGATGCCGATCACCTCGCCCGCGCTGTTGACGAGGGGGCCTCCCGAGTTGCCCGGATTGATGGCGGCATCGGTCTGGATGAGGTTGGTCAGCTGGTCGATGGTTCGCTCGAGGGCCGACACGATTCCCACGGTGACAGTGGGCCCGCCGGGCAGGGCCAGGGCGTTGCCGATCGCCACCACGTCGTCGCCCACCTTCATCCTGCTCGAAGAACCCAGCCGGACGGGACGGCCCTCCAGACCGTGGGTGTCCTTCAACCGCACGACGGCCACGTCGGCCTGCACGTCGGCGGCCACCATCACCGCCTCGCGGGCCTCCCGCTCGCCGAAGAGGGTCACCGAGATCTGTTGCGCCCCGGCGACGACGTGGGCATTGGTGAGGATGTCGCCGGCAGTGGACAGGATCATCCCGGTGCCCGCTCCCTGCACCGGCTCGAGGCCGAGGTCGAACCCGCCCCCGCCCTGGAACGCGCTTGTGCGGATGGCCACCACGCCGGGCTGCACCTTCGACAGCACGCCCTGGATGTCCTGCGGCTTGGCCAGCCGGCTGGTGTTGTTGCTGAACGAAGAGCCGGCGGAGGTGGACCGTGACGCCGATGTGGCCGTGCCACTACCGCCGTTGTCCGCCACCAGGGCGGCCACGCCGCCGCCCACCACGGCGCCGATGAGGGCGGCCACCAGCGCCACCCCAACCCATCCGCCGGCCCTGGAGCCGCCCGCGGGCGGGGGGGCCGCCGGGCCGGCCGGTGGCGGGATGGCGGCACGGGACGGAGCCGGTGTCGAGAAGGGCCGGGGAGGCGGCGGCGGGATGGTGGCGGTGGGGGGACCGTCCGGCTGCGCATCGAGCGGCGCCGTGTCCTCCGTGGCCGCTGCGTCGCGTTCGTCCTCGTCGGCGGGCGGCCCCCACGACCATTTGCCCTGCGCCGTATCGTCAGCCACGAGGTACCTCCCTACTTCCGACAGCGCTTCCATCCGCCAACCTAGGCGGCGGCGAACATGTTCCCGGGAACCAATCGCCCTACGCCCGCCGTTGAGTCGGGCACGGAGGTGTCATGGAAACCGACTGGATGGCGAAGGGCAAGTGCCGTGAGGTGCCGCCGGCCACCTTCTTCCCGAGCGACGGTGTGGGCGTGGAGGTGGCTCGCCGCATCTGCGCCACCTGCCCGATGCAGGCACCCTGCCTGGAGTACGCCCTGCGCAACAAGATCGACCACGGGGTGTGGGGAGGGGCGTCAGAGCGGGAGCGCCGCCGCATCGCCCGCCGTCGACGCCTCGAGGGCGCCGCCGTCACCTCGACTCAGGCTCCTCGTGCGGTCACCGACCGCCGCTGACCAGCTCGGCCAATTCCCGGGCGGTCCCCCGTAGCCGGGACGTGACCGAGGGGCGGGGGGGTCGGGGAAGCGACCGGGCGGCGGCCAACAGGTCGGCGGAGGTGCCGTCGCCCACGAGCGTGTGCACCACGGCGCCGTCCTCCCACGTCACCACGTCGCCGCCCGGCCAGGTGTAGTGGACGCCGGTGGCGGTGCCCACCTGCACCGGCTGACCGCCCTTCGGCAGGGTGCCGCCCGCCAGGGTGCCGGGCTGGCTGAACAGCGACATCCCGTGCAGACCGTCGCTGTAGAGAAGGTGGACGAGTCGGCCGTTGCGGTAGGCGGCCACCCGCCGGTAGCCGCCGGCCAGCCCGTCAGGGCCCCGGTAGGCAGACGGGAGGTGGCCGACGCGGACGCTTCGCGGTTGTTGATAGGTGGTCCCGCCGGCGTCGGACGGCTCGGGGACCGGCGCCGTGTCGAGCTGGAGCACTGTCAGGATGCGCACCGGCCGACCCTCCGGGCCGAAGACCTCCCGTCGCAGTACCAGCCCCGTGTCGGGGTCGATGGCCAGCTGTTCACGCACCTGCCCTCCGGCGCGAAGGATGAACAAGTCGGTGTCCCGGCCGGCGATCCTGGGGCCCGCCGTGCGCTCCACGTCGTACTTGCGCTCCAGGGCGGGAGCGAGGAGGTCGCCCGGGCCGCCCACGGGCGAGACGGCACTGGCCTGCAGCACCAACGTCGAGCCCTCTCCCAGCCCGGTGCCGGCGGCGGCGTTCACCCCGGGCACGCCGGAGGGCGACTGGACGCGGATGTGGCCGCCCACCGCCCGCACGCCCAACTCGGCCGTGTGGAGACCGGCCTGGTCCACCCAGCGCACCTCGAGCCGGGCGGTGAACGGCACCCGCCGAGCCGCCTCGCGGGCGTCCTCGACCGGATCCGACGACGCCGATGCCGGCCGGGCGGCCAGGGGCACCACCGGACCGGCGAGGGCGAGGCCGGCCAGCAGGGCCACCGTCCTGGCCGGGTACCTCACTCGGTGAACGAAACCGGCAACGCCGCCGGTGCGACCTGGCTCATCGGGTCGGCGTTGACGGGTGAGGTGGTGTGGACCTGCACGAGTTGGGCCACCTGCGGGCCGGT
>Ga0307504_10000094_pt1 | contig 18069 bp, 17 predicted proteins | sample 19_S_MG_FD_194516 | JGI IMG/M metagenome (GOLD analysis project Ga0307504, IMG submission 194516) | Soil microbial communities from Populus trichocarpa stands in riparian zone in the Pacific Northwest, United States - 19_S | ecosystem: Environmental > Terrestrial > Soil > Riparian zone > Trees... | reverse complement strand
GACCCGGCCGGGGCCCCAACCCCGGCCTCCTCGCCGAAGCGGGGACCCCAGCCCCGCTCGGCGCCGTTGCCCATGACCCGGCCGGGGCCCCAACCCCGGCCTACGGGCCGTCGGCTTCGCGGCGGCGGTCGGCCAGTTCGACCACCTCGGCCAGCCTGGGGGCGTCGGCTGTCACACCGGCCGCTCGGGCATCGGCGTCGGCCCGCGCCTCCGCTTCCTCCTCCGCCCGCTGGCGGACGCCGGGGTGGAACAGCGTGTAGAGGGCGACGAGGAGCCCGAGGCCGGCGAAGGGGATGACGGCCCGGCCCTGGTTGGTGAACGTGGGCAGCAGGGCCAGCCCTGACAGGATCGCCGTCCACGCCCACAAGATCACCACCGATCGGCGCTGCCCGTGGCCCAGGCGCATGAGTCGGTGGTGGAGGTGCTCCTTGTCGGGGGCCGACAGGCTGGCCCGGCGCACGGACCGGCGCACGATGGCGAACACCGTGTCGACGATGGGCACGCCCAGCACGAAGAGCGGGATGAAGATCGGGGCGAAGAAGAAGTAGGTCTGACCACTGAACTGGTCGGCCGTGCGGCCGCCCACCATCATCGTGGAGCAGGCCATGAGCAGGCCGAGGAGCATCGAGCCTGCATCGCCCATGAAGATGCGGGCAGGGTGGAAGTTGTGGGGCAGGAAGCCGAGGCAGATGCCGCACGCCACCACCGCCACCAGCGGGCCGACGTTGTCGGGCGGCAGGAGCCCGGCGTTGGAGAGCCGGTCGCCGTAGATGAAGAAGGCGGCCGCAGCGATGGCCACGATGCCGGCGGCCAGGCCGTCGAGGCCGTCGATGAGGTTGATCGCGTTGGCGATGGCCGCCAGCCACAACACGGTGAGAAGGGGCGCCAGGTCGGCCGAGATCGACACGATGTCGAGGAACGGGACCCGGAAGTAGAACATCGTGACGCCGAGGAACGACAGGAGGGTGCCGGCCAGCACCTGACCGGCCAGCTTGGCGGGAGCGGACACGTCGCGGACGTCGTCCACCAGCCCGACCAGGAAGATCACCCCTCCCGCCAGCACCACCCCGAGCGGCTCCGACGACTCGAACACCTGGCTGAACTGGCCCATCTGCGACGCCACGAACATGGCCAGCAGGACGGCGCCGAACATGGCCGCCCCACCGGCGGTGGGCGTGGGCCGGGCGTGGACATGGCGCTCGTCGGGGAGCACGACGGCCCCGAAGCGCACGGCCAGGCGGCGCACCGCGAACCCGAGCACCCAGGTCGTGAGGGCGGCGACCACCAGCACCACCCCGTACCCGGCCATGTCAGCCTGCCGGGTAGGGAGGGAACTTCGAGCAGAGGGTGCCGACCTCGTCGCGCACGGCCTCGACCTCACCGGCGTCGGCCCGGTTGCGCAGGGCCCGGCCGAGCAGGCCGGCGACACGGTCCATCTCCGGCTCGGCCATCCCCGTGGTGGTGACGGCCGCCGTGCCGATGCGAAGGCCGCTGGTGACGAACGGCGAGCGGGGGTCGCCCGGCACCTGGTTCTTGTTGAGGGTGATTCCCGCCCGGTCGAGGGTCTCCTGCGCCTCCTTGCCGGTGAGATCGGGGTCGAAGGTGCGCAGGTCCACCAGCATGAGGTGGTTGTCGGTGCCGCCGGACACGATCCGGAAGCCCTCGCCGGCCAGCGCCCGGGCCAGCGCCCGGGCGTTGCGCACGATCTGGGCGGCGTAGTCCTTGAACCCGGGCTGGGCAGCCTCCCTGAACGCCACCGCCTTGGCGGCGATCACGTGCTCCAGCGGACCTCCCTGGAGGCCGGGGAACACCGCCTTGTCGATGGCCTTGGCGTGCTCCGCGGTGGACAGGATGCAGCCGCCCCGGGGGCCGCGGAGGGTCTTGTGGGTGGTGAAGGTGACGATGTCGGCCATCCCCACCGGGCTCGGGTGGACCCCGCCGGCGATGAGGCCGGCCACGTGGGCGGCGTCGAAGAGGAAGAGGGCGCCGACCTCGTCGGCGATGGCCCGCAGCGGCGTCGGGTCGATGATCCGGGGGTAGGCGGTGGCTCCGGCCACGATCATCCTCGGTCGGTGCTCGAGGGCCAGGTCGCGGATCTGGTCGAGGTCGAGGCGCTCGTCACTCTCGGTGACGCCGTACGACACGAAACGGTAGATGCGCCCGCTGAAGTTCACAGGCGAGCCGTGGGTGAGATGGCCGCCCTGGTCGAGGCGCATGCCGAGCACGGTGTCGCCCGGCTCGAGCAGGGCCAGGTAGGCGGCCATGTTGGCGTTGGCCCCCGAGTGGGGCTGCACGTTGGCGTGGTCGGCGCCGAACAGGGCCTTGGCCCGCTCGATGGCGAGGGACTCCGCCTCGTCGACCACCTGGTTGCCGCCGTAGTACCGCTTGCCCGGATAGCCCTCGGCGTACTTGTTGGTGAGCACCGAGCCGGTGGCCTCCATCACCGCCCGGGAGGTGAAGTTCTCGGAGGCGATGAGTTGGAGGGTGGTCTGCTGGCGCTCCAGTTCCCGGTCCAGGATGGAGAAGAGCTCGCTGTCCCTGTCGGGAGGGCTCACTGACTCTTCTCGATCTCGGCGATCTGGTCGATGCGGGGCTGGTGGCGACCGCCCTGGAACTCGGTGCCCAGCCACAGGGCCAGGATCTCGTCGGCCAGGCCGGTCGCGACGATGCGGGCACCGATGGCCAAGACGTTGGCGTCGTTGTGCTCACGCGACAGGCGGGCCGTGTACAAATCGTTGCACAGGGCGGCCCGGACTCCGTGGACCTTGTTGGCTGCGATCTGCTCGCCCTGGCCGCTCCCGCCGAGCACGATGCCCCGATCGGCCCTGCCCGCCACCACGGCCCGACCCACGCCTGCGCAGATCGCCGGGTAGTCCACCGGCTGGTCGCTGCCGGTGCCGTGGTCGTCGACCTCGTGGCCCAGCTTCTCCAGGCTGGCGAGCAGGTGCTGCTTGAGCTGGTAGCCGGCGTGGTCGGCGCCGATTGCGACTCTCATGTGTGTTCCCCTCCGGCGGTCGCTCGCCCCCAGGCCAGCTCCACCATCTTGTCGGTCAGGTCTTCGATCTCGGCCGCCGTACGGCGGTAGAAGGCGGGGCTCTCCCCGATCGGGTCGGCCACGTCGTCGGCGTCGGACGAGCCCATGATGTCGGCGGTGGTGCGCCCGGCGTGCACCTTGGCCAGCCACTCGTCGAATGGCTGCCCGGCACTGCGGGCACCGACCTGGGCGGCCCTGCGCACCAGCTCCTTCAAGGTGAACGCCCGCGGCCACACGTCCGGGCCGATGACGGCCACGTCACGCACGTGCTCGCGCGCCATGCCCAGGATCAGGTCGGCACCCCGGGCCATGTCGGGCTTCAGGCGGCGGCTGCGGTGGGCCGACGTGTCGTGGCCCAGCTCCTTCATCACCGCCACGCCGTCGGCACTGGCGGGCACGTCGTCGAACAGGCGCCCGGCGGAGTGGACCCGCGCCTGCACGCCGAGGCCGGCCAGCCGCCGCCGGAGGAAGGCTTCGGCCATGGGCGAGCGGCAGATGTTGCCGGTACAGAGGACGAGGATGTCGATGGCGGCGAGTTTAGGTTCGGGCTCTGACACCGGCCGGTCGAGCATCGTTCTCGGAAGGCGAAACTTCGCAGAGCGCAGTTTCGCCTTCCGAGAACCGTGGCAGAGAACCGTCGCGCGGTCAGCCGGCGGCGGCGGCGGCGGCGAGGATGTCGGTCCAGGGTAGGCAGCCCTCGCGCAAGAGCCTGGGCTCCTCGCCCGTGCAGTCGACGACCGTGGACGGGGCGCCGGAACTGGGGCCGCCGTCGAGGACCACGGCGAGCGAGTCGCCGAACACGGCCGCCACCTCGGCGGCGGTCGTGAGGGTGGGCTGGCCGTGGAGGTTGGCGCTCGTGGTGGCGATGGGGCCATGGGCCCGGCACACGGCGAGGGGCACCGGGTGGGCCGGGCAGCGCACGCCCACGGTGGCCTCGTCCGCGCCGAGATCAGCGCTCAGGTCGGGACGGCGGGGCAGCACGACGGTGAGTGCCCCGGGCCAGAACGCCTCCATGAGGCAGCGGGCAGACGATGGCACGGCGGTGGCCAGCGCCAGGGCCTGCTCCTCGTCGGCCACCAGGACGGGCAGGTCCACCTCGCGCGGCCGCCGCTTCAGCGCGAACAAGCGGTCGGCGCCGCCCGTCGAGAAGGGGTCGGCGGCCAGCCCGTACACCGTGTCGGTGGGAAGGGCCACGACCTGGCCCGACACCAGGGCGTGCACCGCCAGCTCGACGGCGGTGGCGGGGGGTGGGTCCCCGTGGGCGGGAACGATCGGCACGACGCCTCAGACCCTAGCCACGAGGACCCGGGCCCTCCCGGCCAGATCGGGGCGGACGTCGACCGGGTCGAACCCGGCGTCGAGGGCCATCCCGGTGGCCGCTTCCCGCTGGTGGGGGGCGATCTCCACCACCAGCACGCCGGGCCGGTCGAGCCACCGAGGCGCTTCGTCCACAATCGCGGCGATCTGCTCCAGCCCCGTCGGGCCGGCCACGAGTGCCGCCCGCGGCTCCCAGCGGGCCACCTCGGGCGGCAAGTCGGCCACCTCGCCCTCCCCCACGTAGGGCGGGTTGGAGACGATGAGGTCGACACGACCGCGCAGCATCGGCGGCACCGCCTCGAACCAGGACCCCTCGGCCAGGCGCACGGCGGCGCCGGCCCGTCCGAGGCCGGCCAGGTTGGCCCGGGCCACCGCCAGGGCGTCCGGCGAGCGGTCGACGGCCCACACCTCGATCCCCGGCACTTCACGGGCCAGCGACAAGGCGATGGCGCCCGAACCGGTCCCGAGATCGACCGCCACGGGCGTGGCGGTGCCGAGCCGCTCCAGCTCCGCCAGGGCCACCTCGACCACCGTCTCGGTCTCCGGGCGGGGGATCAGGACCCGGTTGTCGACGTAGAGGTCGAGGGTGCGGAAGCCCCAGGCGCCGAGCACGTACTGGAGCGGCTCGCCGGCGGCTCGCCGCTCCACCATGTGCTCGAAGTGGGCGGCGGCCCGCACCGTGACCGGCTCGTCGAGGCGGAGGTGGTGCTGGACACCGTCGAAGCCGGATGCCCGCTCGACGATGCGGCGGGCATCGTCTAGCGACCCCAGCCGATGGCGCGCTTCACCGAGGAGCCTCCGCCAGGTGACGGTCGCGGCCGGCTGCTCCCCGTGGCTCATCCCCCGCGGAGCTGGCGGGCCCGCTCGTCGGCGAGGAGGGCCTCGGTGAGGTCCTCCAGCTCGCCCATGAGCACCTTGTCGAGCTTGTAGAGGGTGAGGCCGATGCGGTGGTCGGTGACGCGGTTCTCCTTGTAGTTGTACGTCCGGATCTTCTCCGATCGGCCGCCGCCGCCCACCTGGCTTCGCCGCTGCTCGGACTGCTCGGCGGCCTGGCGGTCCTGCTCGGCTTTGAGCATGCGGGCCCGCAGCACCTGCATGGCCTTGGCCCGGTTCTGGATCTGGCTCTTCTCGTCCTGCATGGCCACGACGATCCCGGTGGGGAGGTGGGTGATGCGCACGGCGGAGTCGGTGGTGTTGACCGACTGGCCGCCGGGCCCGGTGGACCGGTAGACGTCGATCTTGAGGTCGTTGGGGTCGATGGCCACGTCGACCTCCTCCGCCTCGGGGAGCACGGTGACGGTGGCCGACGACGTGTGGATGCGGCCCTGGGACTCCGTCGCCGGCACCCGCTGCACCCGGTGGGGGCCACCCTCGTGCTTCATCCGCGTCCAGACGGCGTCGCCCTTGAGGAGGAAGCTGACCTCGTTGAAGCCGCCCTTGTCGGAGGCATCGGCACCGAGGATCTCGTGGCGCCAGCCCATCCGCTCGGCGTTGCGGATGTACATCTCGAACAGGTCCTTGGCCCAGAGGTTGGCCTCCTCGCCGCCCTCGGCGCCCCGGATCTCCACGATCACGTTCTTGTCGTCGTTGGGGTCACGGGGAAGGAGAAGGATCTTGAGCTCGTCGTCGAGGGCAGCGATGGTGGCCTCCAGCTCGGCCACCTCGGCCTCCAGAAGGGCCCGGTCCTCGCCGGTGGCGTCGGCCAGCATCTCCCGGCCGGCGGCCAGGTTCTCGGTGGTCTCCCGGTACCGCCGGTAGGCGTTGACCACCGGCTCCAGCTCCTTGAGCCGGCGCCCCGTGTCACGCAGGGCGTGCTGGTCCGACAACACGGCCGGATCGTTCATCCGCTCGGCCGCGCGCGCGTACTCCTCCTCGAGCCCCGCAAGTCGCTCCAGCACCGGTTCAGGGTACCGGTGGCCCTCCCCGGTCGTTCTGGCGGCGTGGGCTGGAAGGCCGGGGTGGGGCTAGAGCCTGCGCCAGTCGCCCGCCAACACGAGGACTTCGGCGGGATCGGCGAGGGATGCGGCAAGGGAGCGGGTGACGGGGTGGTCGTCGACCTCCGGGACCACGAGGAGGAGGCGGGCGGCCCGGCCGTCGGCCAGGCGGGCGTCGGCGGCGGCTGGCACGAGGTCGACGTCGATGCCGGTGGAGCACACCACCACCAACGGGTGGCCCCCGAGGTCGGTCCCGGTGGCAGGCGCCGGGGCCAGCTGGCGGAGGTCGGTGCGCACGACCGGCGAGGGGGCCGGGACCAGCGAGGCGGCCCCGACCAGCTCGGGACGGCGGACCAGGATCGAGCGCATCCACCGCTCCCCCGCCAGCTGGTTCACCTGGTGCGTCGGGGCATCGGGGCGGCGGACGTCGCGCACGGCGGCCACGGCGGCGGCCAGGGCCTCGGCCGTCGGGCGGTCACCGTGGACCATGCGATGGGCCTCCCGGTCGAACGCCCCGACACCCACCTCCAGCCTGGTCCCCTCGTGGTCGGCGACGACACGGGCGACCTCGAGGCCGAGCACCTCGGCCCGAAGCACGCCGTGCTCGACGACGGGGTCGGCCCCTGCCACCTCGATCATCGGGACGAATGCCGCCACCTCCGGCACCAGGGCCGCCTCCCGCCCGACGTGTGCAGGCGCCGCCGGCTCGACCGTGCGGCCGGCGATCCGCCACACGGCAGGTGGCTCGGCGAACTGCGCGGCCCGCCGGGCGAGGAGCCCTGTGGCGTCGTCCGCCAGCACGTGCAGCCCGTCGACGCCGGCCTGGCGGCCCCAGGCCATCGCGCCGCCGAGGGCCCGCTCCGGGCGTTCGCCGACCAGCACCCACCCCACGCCGTCACGGCGCGCCACCGCGCCGCCCGGGAAGCCGCCGAGCTCGGGATCGGCGCCCGGCCAGCGGCCGGACACCAGCACCCGCAGCTTGGCCTGCAGGACGGACTGGCGCTGAGCGGAGTCCAGCGGGGGCAGTTACTTCTTGGCGGGACGGCGGCCGTAGCGGCGCTCGAAGCGCTCGACCCGGCCCCCGGTGTCCACCAGCTTCTGCTTGCCCGTGTAGAACGGGTGGCACTCGTTGCACAGCTCACTGCGCAGGTCGGCCTTGGTGGAGCGGGTGGTGAACGTGTTCCCGCAGGAGCACTTCACCGACGTCTCGACGTAGGTGGGATGGATGTCGGCCTTCACGGGTGCCTCTTCTCGTGGATCGGTGCGGCGTGGATGGTAGACCCTCAACCGCCCTACACGGGAACGGTGGGCCCCTTGGCGATCTCGGCCAGGAACTCGTCGTTGCTCTTGGTGGTCTTGATCTTGTCCATCAACAACTCCAGACCGGCCCCGGCACTTCCCTCGCTGGCGAGGGCCTGCAGGACGCGGCGCAGCTTCCAGACCTGCTGGAGCTGCACCCGCTCGAAGAGGAGTTCCTCGTGGCGGGTGGACGAGCCGTTCACGTCGATGGCCGGGTAGACGCGGCGCTCGGCCAGGCGGCGGTCGAGGCGCAGCTCCATGTTGCCGGTGCCCTTGAACTCCTCGAAGATCACCTCGTCCATCCGGGACCCGGTCTCCACGAGAGCGGTGGCCAGGATGGTGAGGGAGCCGCCCTCCTCGATGTTGCGGGCCGCCCCGAAGAACCGCTTCGGCGGGTACAGCGCGTTGGCGTCGACGCCGCCGGACAGGATGCGGCCCGACGCAGGTGCGGCCAGGTTGTACGCCCGCGCCAGGCGGGTGATGCCGTCGAGCACGATCACCACGTCCCTGCCCAGCTCCACCAGCCGCTTGGCCCGGTCGATGGCCAGCTCGGCCACGGCGGTGTGCTCCTCGGAAGGCCGGTCGAAGGTGGACGCCACCACCTCGCCCTGCACCGAGCGCCGCATGTCGGTGACCTCCTCGGGGCGCTCGTCCACCAGCAGCACCATGAGGTGCACCTCGGGGTTGTTGGCCTCGATGGAGTGGGCGATCTGCTTGAGGACCGTGGTCTTGCCCGCCTTCGGGGGCGACACGATGAGGCCGCGCTGGCCCTTGCCGATGGGCGAGATGAGGTCGACGATGCGCGACACCATGTTGGACTGGTCGCCGGGGACCTCGAGGCGCAGCTTGTCGTCCGGGAACAACGGGGTGAGGTCCTCGAAACGGGGACGTTGGCGGGCCTCGTCGGGCGTGAGGCCGCTCACCGTGTCGATGCGCACAAGGGCCGGGTACTTCTCGGTGCTCCCGGCGGGGCGGCTGGCTCCCTCGACGTGATCCCCCTTGCGCAGGGCGAAGCGGCGGACCTGGCTGATCGAGACGTAGACGTCGCGCGGCCCGGCGATGTAGCCGCTGGTGCGCAGGAAGCCGTAGCCCTGGTCGTTGAGGTCGAGCAGTCCGGACACGGCTACCGGCTCGCCGGAGAACTGCTGCTCGGGGACCGGAGCCGCAGTTCCCTGGACCTCGCGCTCCAACGGCTTGTCGCGGTCACGCCCCCGCCGGCGGCGGCTGCGCCGGTTGGCGGGGTCGAGATTGGCCCCCTGGGCCGGCGGACCACCCGGGCCGCCGTGGTTGGGTGCGCCACCCTGTCCGGCGGTTCCCTGCGCCTGCTGGTACTGCTGCGGGCCGTTGGACCGGTCGCGCTGGGGTTGGTCACGCCACTGACCCTGGTCGCGACCGCCGCCCGGCTGGTCCCGGACCTGGTGCTGTGAGTCCCCGTTGCCCGACGGTGCCGGGGAATAGCCGTCCTCCTCGTCGCCGCCATGGTCCCCATCGCCGCCGGCATCCGGTGACGGCTCGGCGGGCGCCGTGTCCTCGCCGGCGGACGGCACCGGTTCGGCCCCGGCCGGCGCCGACGCGTCGACCGGCCCCGCGGCTACGGCCTCGGACGCGTCGCCCTCGCCGGTCCCGCCGGTCGCGTCGCCGGTGGCGTCGCCGGTCGCCTCGCCGTCCGACCTGCCCGAGCCGTTGGCGGCCGCCGATGGACCGGCAGCGGCGGGCCGGGACCGGGTGGCGCGCGCTCTGGCCGGCGGGGCGCCGGTGTCCTCCTCGACCCCAGTGGCCCGCAGGATCTGGCCCACGAGCGTGGCCTTGGCCGCTCGAGCCGAGGGCTTGAGACCCAGCGCCTCGGCGATGGCATGGAGCTCCTCTCGCTCCTTGCCTTCCAGGACCGAGCGCTCCAGCTGCTCTCCGGTCATCGTGCTCCTTGCTTGCTCGCGGCCGTGCCGGGCACGGCGTGTTGCGGGATGGCCTCGATGGCCTGGTTGAACACCAGGTCGATCACCTGGGCGAGAGTGACATCGAGGTTGTTGGACGGGACGATCGGGACCCCGTGCTCCAGGGCCAGCGACTTTACGTACTTCTGCTGCTTGCGGATGTTGTCGAAGTAGTCGAGGTACCGCTCGGACGGGCGGTTCCGCACCTCGTGGGCCCTGATCAGGAAGTGGCTTCGGTGCAGGTCCTCGTCGTCCACCGTGACGAGCAGCGACACCACCACCGCCCTCCCCTCGAACTGGCTCCGCTCGACGAACCCCGGCACCAGGTGGGCGCCCTCGAGGATCAAGTCGGTGCCCTCGTCGGCCGCCCTCGAGATGAGGGCCTCGACCCCCACCGCCACGGCGGACGCCTGCTCGCCGAACCCGATGAGCACCGGGTCGGCGCTGCGGGGAAGCGGATGGCGCACGAGGCGGGCGGCATCGAACGAGGAGGTGTGGATCGTGGGCATGATCTCCTTGCTGAACATGGCCCGCATCACCTCCCGCACGGCGTCGGTGGGAATGACCCTGGTGATGCCCAGCCGGTTGGCCAGCAGGGTGGCGATGGTGGACTTGCCCACGCCTGTGGCCCCGCCCACGAGGATGACGAGGGGCCGGTCGAGCTTGGCGAGGAGCTGCCATTTTGCGAACGAGGTGGCGTAGCGCTCGCCCACCTCCCGCTGCAGCACGTCGAGGACGATGTCGGTGAGCTCGGCACCGGTGGGGACGGGCTCGCCGAGCGCGCGCAGCCGGCCCTCCACGACCTCGGCCACGTGGAATGCCCGGGCTGGGGCCAACCCGGTGGCCATGATCCGCGACGCCATGAGGCCCTTGGAATAGGGCAGGCCGTATTCCTGGCCGCTGACGTTCACATGGCGCTGGGCGGTGTTGGTCACGGGGGGGTGGGGGGTGGTATCGATGTCAGGCTCGGGTCTCGGAAATGACGGGGATCAGGAGGAGAAGCGCCGGACGGCCTCGTCGGCGACGGCGGCCACCAACTCGTCGAACGAACCGTCGCCGCTGACCGTCTCCACTCGATTGTCGCAGAAGACCACGTCCATCCCTCTCTGGAGGGCGAGCTTGGCGGCCACGTCGATCGCCGCCGCCTTCAACTCGACGACCAGGACTTCGGCGTTTCCCGCTCCCGCCAGGTCCGCTTCCAACAGGGGGCGGTTGGCCAGGTTGTGGGAGGAGCCGACGACCCGCGCCCCGTGCTCGTGTTCAAGGTGTGCCGCCAGGTGTGCTCTGGCGGCGGGTGGTGCAGTGGTTGCGTAGAAGATCCGGCGCCCGGAGATCGGAGCGAGAGGGGTAGGCCGAAGGATCACACGCACGATCCGGGGTTTGGCCGACACCCCTTGCACCAGCCTCCCGGCGTCGCCCTCGAACGAGGCACGGAGACCCGAGGCCGCAAGCGATGTTGCTCCAATGGTAACCACGATCAGGTCGGCGAGCAACACGCGATAGGCGCCGAGGTGGCCCGTGACCAGTTCCGGATCGGCGGTGAAGGGAACCACCAAGACGGTGGCGTCGGCGTGCACGGGAGGAACGCATTGACCGCTGCCCTCGAGCACCATCAGCGACTCGGGGCGATCGTTGGCCATTGCGACGCCGGCCGCCACGTTGTCGTCGGCCGGCGCTCCGGCCAGCCCGCCACCGCACCGCCTGGTGCCGATGGTGGCGACCCCCGACATCACCGCATCCTCCAGGTGGTCGCTCGCCGCGTGACGCCCGGACGCGGCCAGGGCCACCAGCCCGGCGGGCGTCAGGTCGAACCGGGCCGGGTCCACCAACTCCGGCTCGGCCGGCCCGCCCCGGCCCATCGCCACCACCACCGGTGGCGTGCCGCGGTCCTTGAGGACGCGGGCCAGTTGTGCGCTCACCGCCGTCTTCCCCGTCCGCTTCCCGGTGCCGATGATGGCCACCGACGGCTTGGTGGCCAGTCGGGGTCGGGGCGGGGGGTCGAAGCGGAAGTCGGCGCCCGCGTAGGCGGCACCAGCCGCCAGCGCCCACGCCACCAGGCGCAGCCGGGCCCGGGCATCGATCACCGGTTCGTCGGAGAGGTCGAACACCAGGTCCGGGCGGAACTCCTCCAGCCCGGCGCGCAGGGCGGCCTCGGGCGTGTCGCCCGTGACCACCGGGACCCCGTAGCCGGCCCCTCCGCCTCCGACCTTCTCGGTGCCCCCCAACAGGGCGGCCCCCTCCACCACCGCGCCGGTGGAACGGGCGGCGAGGTGCCGGATCGCGTCAGCCACGACCGACGGGTAGTGCTCGCCGTCGACGAGCACGAGGATCCGGGCCGGGACGCGGTCGGAGGAGGGGTTCGAGGTGGGAACGGGCGAACAGTAACGGAGGCCAGGGCCTCCCGGGGGCGCCCCGCTGGACCGAGCGGGGTCCTACAGGCCCAGCTCGCCCCTGATGGCCGGGCCGTCGGCGTCGACGGCGGTGGGCACGGCGATCTGGCCGATGGCGATGTCGGGGTCCTTGAGCCCGTGCCCGGTGAGGACGCAGACGACGGTGGACCCGGCGGGGACGCCGAACTTGAGCAGGCCGGCTACCGAGGCGGCGGAGGCCGGCTCGCAGAACACGGACTCGGTGGCGGCCAGGAAGCGGTAGGCCTCCAGGATCTCGTCGTCGGTGACGGCGGCGATGGTACCGCCCGACTCGGCCGCCGCCGCCGTGGCGCCGTACCACGACGCCGGCTTCCCGATGCGGATGGCGGTGGCCACCGTCTCCGGGTTGTCGATCGGGTGGCCGTCGACGATCGGCGCCGCCCCTGCGGCCTGGAAACCCATCATGGCCGGCAGCCTGGAGGAGAGGCCGGCCGCCTTGTACTCGAGGTAGCCCTTCCAGTAGGCGGTGATGTTGCCGGCGTTGCCGACCGGGATGCAGTGCACGTCCGGTGCGTCGCCGAGCACGTCGACGATCTCGAAGGCACCCGTCTTCTGGCCCTCGATCCGGAACGGGTTGACGGAGTTCACCACCGTGACGGCGCCGCTCTGCCCGAGGTCGCGCACGATGTCGAGAGCCACGTCGAAGTTGCCGCGGATCTGGAGCACCTTCGCCCCGTGGATCAACGCCTGGGCCAGCTTGCCCAGCGCGATGTGGCCCTCGGGGATCAGCACGGCGCAGGCCAACCCGGCGCGCGCCGCGTAGGCGGCGGCCGACGCCGACGTGTTGCCGGTGGAGGCGCACACCACCGTCTTGGCTCCGTCCTCGACCGCCTTGGAGATGGCCATCGTCATGCCCCGGTCCTTGAACGACCCGGTGGGGTTCAGGCCCTCGTACTTGAGGAACACGGTCGCGCCCACCCGCTCGCTCAGCCTGGGTGCCGGCAGCAGGGGCGTGGATCCCTCGCCGAGGGTGATGATCGGGGTGGAGGCGGTGACAGGCAGGAAGTCCCGGTACTCCTCCACCACCCCCCGCCAGGCGCGCATCGCCGGGGCCGTCGGCCGCACCGGCCCGGTCACTCGGGGCCGATCACGCGCAGGAGGCTGCCGATGCGCTTGACGGCGTCGAGGTCACGCAGGCCGTGCAGGGTGGCCTGGACGTCCCTCTCCCGGGCGGTGTGGGTGATGAACACCAGGCGGGCCTCGTCGCCCAGGCCCTCCTGCTCCATGGACCGGATCGACACGCCGTGCTCCCCGAACACGGTGGCCACGGCGGCCAGCACACCGGGACGGTCGACCACGTCGAGGTTCAGGTAGAACTGCGAGGAGAGCTCGTCGACGGCCAGGAACGACCCGTTGCGCAACGTGCCGGTCCGGCCGCTCCCCCCCATGCGCAGGTTGTGGGCGGCGTCGACCAGGTCGCCGAGCACGGCGCTCGCGGTGGGCATGCCGCCCGCCCCCCGGCCATAGAGCATCAACTCACCCACCGCCTCGCCCTCGATGAACACGGCGTTGAACGAGTCGCGCACGGCCGCCAGCGGGTGGGTGGCCGGGATCATGGCCGGGTGGACCCGCACCGCCACCTTCTCGTCGAGCCGCTCGGCTATCGCCAGCAGCTTCACCACGTAACCGAGCCGGCGGGCGACGTCGATGTCGGCCGGGGTGACGCCGCTGATGCCCTCGCGGTACACATCCCCCGCCACCACGGTGACGCCGAAGGCGATGCTCGCGAGGATCGCCGCCTTGGCTCCGGCGTCGAAGCCCTCCACGTCGGCGGTGGGGTCCCGTTCGGCGTACCCAAGGCTCTGGGCCTCGGACAGGGCGTCACCGTAGGAGGCGCCCTCCTCGGTCATGCGGGTGAGGATGTAGTTGGTGGTGCCGTTGACGATGCCCATCACCCGGCTGATCCGCTCGCCGGCGAGGGACTCCCGCAACGGGCGGATCAGCGGGATGCCCCCTGCCACCGATGCCTCGTAGAGCAGGTCCACGCCGGCGGTGGCCGCCGCCTCGAACAGCTCGGCACCCACGTTGGCCAGTAACTCCTTGTTGGCGGTGACCACCGGCTTGCCCTGCTTCAGGGCGGCCAGGATCAGCCGGCGGGCCGGCTCGATGCCCCCCATCAGCTCGACGACGACGTCGATGTCGGGATCGTTGACCACCGAGTCGGCGTCGTGGGTGAGACAGCCGTCGGGGAGCTCGACGGCCCGCTGCCGGGCCAGGTTGCGCACCGCGACCCTCGCCACCTCGAAGTGCAGCCCCGTGCGGTGGGCCAGGAGCTCGGGCTCGTTGGTCAGCAGCCCGACGAGGGCGGCACCGACGTTCCCGCAGCCGAGGAGGCCGATGCGCACGGGAGTCGGGTCGGCGTCCATCCCGGAACGCTAACGCTGATCGGCTGGAGCCAGCCGGGGCCACCCGATCGGGCCATGGGGACACGCCACCCTGTCCGCGGCGCCGGGGGCCGGCGCCGGCATCCCTCAGGGACGGTCGAGGCGGAGCAGGTCGTCGAGCGTCTCACGAGCCACCACCACCCGGGCCGCGCCGTCCCGGACGAACAGCACGGGCGGGCGTGGCACCTTGTTGTAGGTGGAAGCCATCGAGTGGCCGTAGGCGCCGGTGACCGGGGTGGCCAGCACGTCGTCCACGGCCAGGTCGGCAGGAAGCCGGGCGTCGCGCACGAGCACGTCACCCGACTCGCAGTGCTTTCCCACCACGGTGGCCGCCAGCGGCCGCTCGGCGGCCGTGGCGCGGGGGAGGAAGGCCTCGTACCCGCTTCCGTAGAGCACGGGGCGGGGGTTGTCGCTCATGCCGCCGTCCACGGCCACGTAGGTGCGGATACCGGGCAGGTGCTTCACCGTGCCGACCCGGTACAAGGTGACGGCAGCCGCCGCCACTATGGACCGGCCGGGCTCGGCGGTGATCCTGGTGCCGTCGGGGACGCCTGCGCCCAGGCAGGCGGCCCTCACCGCCTCGGCCCAGGAGGCCAGGGTGGGTGACTCCTCACCGTCCAGGTAGGCGACGCCCAGCCCTCCGCCCACGCACAGCTCCGCCAACCCGAGGGGGGCGAAGAAGCCGGCCAGCACCTCGATGGCCTTCTCGAACGAGGCCAGGAGGAACACCTGGCTGCCGATGTGGGCGTGGATGCCCACCAGCCGGCCGGGCGACGACACCGCCGTGAGGCGGGCCACCGCCTCCGCCGCAGCCCCGCTGGCAACGCTGAAGCCGAACTTGGTGTCCTCCTGGCCGGTGCGCACGTACTCGTGGGTGTGGGCTTCCACGCCCGGCGTCACCCGCACCAGGAGGTCCGGCCGACGGGCGCCGGCGGCCACCAGGCGCGCCAGCCGGTCGATCTCGGCGGACGAGTCGACCACGATGCGACCCACGCCGACCTCGAGGGCGCGGGCCAGCTCCTCGTCGGACTTGTTGTTCCCGTGCAGGACCAGTCGGTCCGCCGGCACACCGGCGGCGAGGGCCACGTGGAGCTCGCCGCCGGTGGACACGTCGATGCACATCCCCTCCTCGTGGGCGAGGGCGGCCATGGCCGTGCACAGGAAGGCCTTGGAGGCGTAGGCGACCCCGTCGCCGAAGGCGGCCACCGCATCCCGGCACCGCCGGCGCAGGTGCTCCTCGTCGTAGACGAACAGCGGGGTGCCGTGCCGCTCCGCCAGCTCGAGCACGTCGACACCGCCGATCGACAGGCGCCCGTCGGGCGCGATCGACGACGTCAGCGGGAGCAGGGAGCTCGGAAGAGGCGGAATGCGATTGACGCTACCGTCCCCCAATGGCCGATCCCCTCGACGACCTGCAGCCTCGGTTCTCGAAGGCCATCGAGGCCGCCTTCGGCACCGAGCACAAGGGCGCCGACCCCGTGCTGCGCCGGTCGGCCCAGCCCAGGTTCGGCGACTACCAGGCCAACGGGGCCATGGCGCTCGGCAAGGCGCTCGGTCGCAGCCCGCGCGACGTGGCCTCCGCCATCGTCGAGCAGCTCGACCTCACCGGGATCGCCGAGCCACCCGAGGTTGCCGGTCCCGGCTTCGTCAACATCAGCCTGCTGCCCGGCTACCTGAACGCCAAGGCGACGGAGCTGGCGGGCGACGAGCGGCTGGGGGTGCGAACGTCGGCCGACCCCGAGAGGGTGGTCGTCGACTACTCCCAGCCCAACGTGGCCAAGGAGATGCACGTCGGCCACCTGCGCAGCACGATCATCGGCGACGCCGTCGTACGGGTACTCGAGTTCCTGGGCCACCGTGTCGTCCGCCAGAACCACCTGGGCGACTGGGGCACCAACTTCGGCATGCTCATCGAGCACCTCACCGACCTCGGTGAGGACGAGGCGGCGGCCTCTCTCTCCCTCGGCGACCTGGAGGCGTTCTACCAGCAGGCCAAGGCCAAGTTCGACGCCGACCCCGAGTTCGCGGAGCGGGCCCGGCTGCGGGTCGTGGCCCTCCAGGGTGGTGACCCGACCACGCTGGCCCACTGGCAGCTGCTCATCGACCTTTCGACCCGGTACTTCTCGACCGTGTACGACCTGCTGGGCGTCCGGCTCACCAAGGACGACATCGCCGGCGAGAGCTTCTACAACCCGATGCTGGCCGACGTGGCCGCCGACCTCGAGACCAAGGGGCTGGCCGTCGTCGACGAGGGCGCACTGTGCGTGTTCCCGGAGGGCTTCACCGGTCGTGACGGCCGGCCGTTCCCACTCATGGTGCGCAAGAGCGACGGTGGGTTCGGCTACGACGCCACCGATCTCGCCGCCCTCCGCTACCGGGTCTGCGAGTTGGGCGCCCAGCGCATCGTCTACGTGGTCGACGCCCGCCAGAGCCAGCACTTCGCCCTGCTGTTCAAGGCGGGCGAGATGGCGGGCTGGCTGGACGACGTCCACCGGGCCGAGCACGTGGCCTTCGGCGCCGTGCTCGGGCCGGACGGGCGCCCGTTCAAGACCAGGGCCGGCGGCACCGTCAAGCTCGTCGCCCTGCTCCACGAAGCCATAGAGCGTGCCGGGGCGGTGGTGGCCGAGAAAAACCCCGACCTCGACCCGGCCAGCCAGGCGGACGTGGCCAGAGCGGTGGGCGTGGGCGCGGTGAAGTACGCCGATCTCAGCAACGACCGGGCCAAGGACTACGTCTTCGACCTCGACCGCATGCTGGCCATGGACGGCAACACCGGCCCCTACCTCCAGTACGCCCACGTGCGGGCCCGCTCCATCGCCCGCCGGGCGGCGGCGGAGTCGTCCGCTTCCGATGCCGCCGCCGGCTCGGGTGCGGCGGCAACCGTCGTCGTCACCGAGCCGGCGGAGCGGGCCCTCGTGCTCCAGCTCCTTGCGCTCGAAGGGGTCGTCCAGGCCACGGCCGGGTCCCTCCAGCCGCACCGGCTCACGACCTACCTGTTCGAGCTGGCCACCGCCTTCACCTCGTTCTTCGAACTCTGCCCCGTCCTGCGGGCCGCCACGGCAGGGCAGCGAAACTCGCGCCTCGTGCTGACCGATCTCACCGCCCGCACCATCCGCCTCGGGCTGGAGCTCCTCGGCATCGAGGCCCCCGAGCGCATGTGAACCAGCGGCGGTCGCCGGCGGTTCGTCAACCAGCGAGGAGCTGCTCCACCCGCTGCAGGAGCTGGAACGGGTCGAAGGGCTTGGTGAGATAGTCGTCGGCGCCACTCTCGTCGCCTGCCCGCAGGTCGGCCTCCTGGGCCTTGGCTGACAACAAGACCACCGGGATCGACGCCGTCTCCGGGTCGGCCTTCAGGGCCTTGGCCACGTCGAGACCGCTCATCCTCGGCATCATGATGTCGAGGACGACGATGTCCGGGTGCTCTGCACGGGCCTTCTCGAGGCCGTCGATGCCGTCGACGCCCACGATGACCTCGTAGCCCTCCATCTCGAAGTTCACCCGCAGGAGGCGCTGGATGACCGGGTCGTCGTCCACTATCAGCACCGTGGCCACCACAACTGCCGATCCTAGGCTTCGCGACCGGGCGGCCTAGGATCCGGGTGCGCTGCCCTCGTAGCTCAGCGGATAGAGCACCGGCCTCCGGAGCCGGTGGCGCAGGTTCGAGTCCTGCCGAGGGCGCTCGCGAAGCTCTCCGCGTCAGCGGGCGGGCCCGGCCATGGCCGTGACCGTGGCGCCCTTGCC
>Ga0307504_10000093_pt1 | contig 18186 bp, 16 predicted proteins | sample 19_S_MG_FD_194516 | JGI IMG/M metagenome (GOLD analysis project Ga0307504, IMG submission 194516) | Soil microbial communities from Populus trichocarpa stands in riparian zone in the Pacific Northwest, United States - 19_S | ecosystem: Environmental > Terrestrial > Soil > Riparian zone > Trees... | reverse complement strand
CGGCTCATCTGTCATGCTTGTCGATGGCGTCGGGCCGAATCTCACAAGGTCATTTTTGCGCCGGAAAGTAGCTAGACCCTTCACGGTCCAGCTCGCCACTACAACGGCCCCGGCAATGGGCGTTGCGCTCCGTTCATCGACCACGTGTCCGTGAATCGGCCGCGCGATCCAGACGCATGGGTATACCCGATTGAACGCGACCGCCGCCGCAGCGAGCTGATTGCCGTCTCGCTCATCGGGGTGCTCGTGTCTTGAGGTGAGGTTGCTAACCCCTCGATCCTCAATGACAGGACGCTCCAATCCCGTTAGCGCGCGGAGCTACCTATCCAAATGCATCCCTACCGCAAGAGCGTTTTCCTTGACCCGGAGCTGTCGTGGCGCGAATCGTAGCGGGAGCCGGCCAATCGAAACGAAAGCGAAAGTCGCTAAAGACATTCACCGGCGGCCTTCGAGACGCTCGGTGATCCCTCTAAGCAGGCCGACCAACCGTGCGGCTTCACTGGCTCCTAATTCCTCGGAAAGGCGGTTCTGCGCCCTTGACCAGATGGGCAATGCCCTCCGCAGCTTTTCCTTTCCGAGCCTCGTCAGCTCGGCCTTTCGCATGCGTTTGTCTTCGCCAGCCGAGATCTCGGCCAAGCCCTGACGCTCCAAAGGCTTTAAGTTACGGGCAAGCGCGCTGCGCTCCATACCAAGACACGCGGCCAGCTCGGTGAGCGACATCGCCCCCGACTGCGCGAGTACCGCCATCACGTTGAATTGCGTGGCCCGAAGCCCCGTGGGCTTGAGAACAGCGTCGTAATAGCGCCCGACAATCCTCGATGCGCGCCTCACGAGGAAGTTCAGGCAACCTCGGGTCGCTCTCAGTCGTGTGGCCAATTGCGCGCGTTCGCTCAATGTGATCGAAGTATAGGCCCGGCCCTGCGAATTCAAAGTCATACCAATAGGCTGTACACACCCGCTTACGGTAATCCACGTGAGCACAGCTGAGGTCGATTGCCCCCGAGCACCCGTCTTGATATTGTGGGCATATACCCGCTTTTGATCGTCCGTCAGGCGCTCACAGTGTCGGCTAGGTGGCGGATTTAGATCGTAGGCGTCGCTGCATAAAAGGAAGCGGCTATGAGTTCGGGCTTATGCGCTGTGATCGTTGTCATGGGTGTCGCCTTCGGACTTTGGCTCGTCTCCCACATGATGGAAACCTTGAGGCCGATTCCAAAAGCGCCTGGGACGCTGCGTTGGGCCCCTCAGATCCCGGTCAACTACGTGGAGGTCAGTGGCAACAAGCTCCGCTTCATCAAGTCCGGCACAGGTCCGGTCGTCGTCCTGCTTCACACGCTGAGAACGCAGCTCGATTTGTTCGAAAAGGTAGTGCCGGACCTTGCCAAGCACTTTACCGTCTACGCTTTGGACTATCCGGGTCACGGCTATTCGGACATTCCAGAGGCTCGCTATGACGCCGCCTTCTTCACCGAGGCAGTCGAAGGCTTCCTCGAAAAGCTCAACCTTCGCGATATCACGCTCGCCGGGGTCTCGATCGGCGGGACAATCTCACTCATCGTAGCCGCCCGGCGGAATCCGCGTGTTGCGCGCGTGGTCGCCATCAATCCTTACGACTACGCGCAGGGGCGAGGAATGGCGCGCAGCTCATTGCTCGGCTGGATGATCACCTACGCTTCGCTCATCCCCGTGATCGGCGAAACAGTGATGCGGCTCAGAAATTTCATCATCATGAGAGCGGTTCTTCGCGGCGGCGTCGCGGACGCGAAGAGCATCTCGCCGGCGCTCATGGGGGAAATGTATCGAGTAGGTAACCGCCCAAGGCATTACCAAGCGTTCATCAGCCTGCTCCGAAACGCCGGCAGCTGGGAGACGGCAACGAAAGACTACGGTCGCATCACTGTGCCGGTCTTGCTCATCTGGGGCGACCAGGACTGGGCACGGCCGTCCGAACGCGAGCGCACGCGCTCGCTCATCCCCGGCGTCGTGACGGAGACGATCGGGAGCGGTGGTCACTTCCTGTCACTCGATCGTCCGCAAGAATTGCAGCAGCTGATCATCCGTTTTGCCGGCGCGTGAGCGCAGCGAGGATCGCGGCACGAATTCAGGAGACCCCCGTGCAGATTACCGCCAACCACATTCATTTTTTCATTAGCTATAGCGTGGCGTTCCTGATCTTCGGCCTCGTTGGCAAGTGGTACGTCTGGCCAAGTATCAAGAATCGCGCAGCAAAGGTCGCGCTCACGCCACTTCTGCTCTACGCATGCCTGCGCGTGAACGGCTTAATGTTCCTGATGCCGGGACTCGTCTCACCGGAGCTGCCAAGCGGATTCGCGGTGCCGACTGCTTACGGTGATCTGACGGCGGTGATTCTCGCGCTCCTTGCGCTCGTTTGCGTTCGATTTGAGAACGCCTTGGCGGTGCCGATGCTTTGGCTGTTCAATATCGTCGGGCTTCTCGACCTGATCTACGCGAACATCGCGACATTCAAGGATCATGTCGACCCCGCCCAGCTCGGCGCCTCATACTATCTGGCAGTTCTCAACGTTCCCGCCATGGTCGTCGTTCACGTGCTCATCTTTGCCTATTTGCTGAATCGGCGCGCAACGAAATGAGTGCGTGCGTCAGCGGCCCGAACTTGTGTTGATCACGACGAAACAACGGAGAGATCGATGAACCGCACCCGGCTAAGCCTCTATTACCTGTGCAGCTACCTTCTGTTTGGCGGCCTTATCCTCCTGTTTTTCCCGAAGGAGGGCCTGAGACTGTTTTTGTCCACCGGGGACTATGGAGACGTATTTCCGCGGGTTGCGGGAATGTTACTGACTGGCCTCGGAATGACCATTTTCGGCATCATCAGGGCGCGCGCCGAGGCGCTCTACCCGGCAACGCTCATCATCCGCGCGTTTTTCCTGGCGTGCATCGTTGCCTTCTACGTGATGACGCAAGATCCGCTGTTCTTGGTGCTGCTCGTCATCGTCGGGTTTGGGTTTGTTCTGACGGGACTGACCTATTTGACCGACAAGAGAAAAGCGTCCTGATATCCGTAATCGCACTTTGCACCGTGCTGCAATGAGTGAATAGCCATGTATGTGCTTTATGGCCTGCCCGAATCGCGAACCACCCGTGTGACATGGATGCTCGAGGAAGTCGGCGTCGACTATAAGTTCGTAGCAACTCGCCCGCATTCCGAGATCGCTTACTCCGTCAACCCAAGCGGGAAACTGCCTGCGCTTAGGGTCGGCGACGTGGTCGTCCTCGATTCAGCTGCGATCTGCTGCTACCTCGCGGATTGCCACCCCGAAGCTGCGCTCACCTTCACCACCGGCACGACCCAACGTGCGCAGATGGAAAGTTGGCTTCATTTCGCCATGAACGATTTGGAGGGCCCGCTGTGGATGTTTACGCGCCAGACCTTCCTCCTGCCGGAGGATAAACGCACACCGGCAATCCTCGACCTCTGCGCCGAAGACTGGGCAAGCGCCGTGAGAACAATGGCATCGCGCCTGGGAGACGGTAATTATGTGATGGGCGAGCGATTTACCGTGCCCGATGTGGTGCTCGGGCACATCGGCCGATGGGCGCGGCGCTGCGAATATCCAATCCAATCCCAATCCGTGAACTCATACTTCGATCGCCTCCAAGTACGGCCAGCGCTTGCACGAGCCTTGGAGAGGGAAGAGGCCGCCAAGGCAGCTGGTTGAACCAGTAAACGCGTGTAGAGGTGTGTGGATGGTGGCCAGGGGCGGAATCGAACCACCGACACGCGGATTTTCAGGCATTTGTCGGGTGTTCTGAGGGCTTAGTTATCAATCACCTGCAGCACTTGCCAGCCCCCTCCCCAGGCCCACCATGGGTAGAGTCGACGACTGGCGCGGTGGTGATAGACACCTCTCAACTGTTGCCGCCCCTTTCGTCTGGCGGTGTCGCAATCGAGGCACCGTGGCTCCGTCTCCAGTCGCCGCTCATCGAACCGGACATGCGGGTCCGCATCCGGCTCTCGGACAAGGTCTCAGGCCATCGCTCTCGGAAGGTCATGTACGCACTGCGATGAGCTCGACGAGTCCCAACGTGTCGTAGAGGTACTCGTACGGGAAGCGACTGGCTCCCGAGTTGCGCACCTTGTGCTTTCGGCATAACCACCGGCATAGCCGACGCGGCGTGTACTGGTTGATCGTCCGATAGGCTTTCCCGGTCGGGCCGAGACTAAAGTAGTTGGCCCACCCCAGCAGCTTGCGGTTGATCGTACGCACCATCTCATCGGCCTCCCGCCACTGCGTGCTTCGTTCGGTAGCCTCCCGGATCGCTCCGATGAGGCGCTGCACACTGCGCCTGGACGGCCATGGGCATAGATACGCCCGACCCGTCTGCGGCGAGTAGTACCGCCCGAAGGTGTAGCCCAGGAATTCGAAGCGCTCCTCCGGCAGATGACAGACCCGTGTCTTAGCTTCGTTGACCGTCAGCTTCAGCCGCCGCATCATCTCTCGCATCTCGGCCAATGCCTCATCGACATTGCCCTTGCAGCAGATGACGTAGTCGTCGGCGTACGAGACGATCCTCGCCTGCAGCTTGTCCTCGACCCCGCGCCGCTTCCAGCCCAGCACAAACCGGCGCATGTACAGGTTACCGAGGAGCGGCGAGAGCGGAGAACCCTGTGGCACCCCACGCCCGCTGTCCTTGCCCGGCGTCGTTCGCTTCTTGCCGCCTCTGCCGTCGTCTTCCTCGACCGGGGCGATCAGCCACATCTTGAGCAGATGCAGCAGGTGCCGGTCAGAGACCCGGCGCGCCACCGATTTGAGTAGCTCGGCATGCGGTAAAGAATCGAAGTAGCCGGCCAAGTCCCCTTCGATAATCTTCGTATGACCGGTATTGATCAGACCGCGCACCGAGCGCACGGCCGTATGGGCACTGAAGTTGGCACGGTAGCCGTGCTGCTCGGCCGGCAAATCGACCTCGAAGATCGGTGCAAGCACCGCCACCGCGGCCGTCATCACCGTCCGATCAGCGATACAGGGGACCCCCAGCGGCCGCTTGCTGCCGTCCGCCTTGGGTATCCACACGCGTCGCACTGCCTCGGCTCGATACGTCTTCCCGCGGAGCTTGTCCGCCAGTTCACCCAGCCAACGCTCTGTCCCGTACGCCTCGATGTCCGCAAAGTCCTGCCGGTCCACCCCCGGTGCGCCGCCATTGGCCTTGCAGCACCGATAGGCAAACTCCAACACGTCCTTGCGATACAGTTTGTCGTACAGCAGATAGAAGCGATAGTCGGGCGCTTCCTTCGCTTTCGCCTGTAACGCTGCCTGTAGCTTCTGAACACTAGCCGGAGGTTCCAGGATCATTGATCCAATCTCCTGCGTCCTTCACCACTTCTTGCGTTCACCCTGAACCAGGGCCCCTTTCCTCCACCGGCATTACACCGGTCTCATCGGTCGTACGGGCCCATCCGCCACCCCATGAAGCCGGGTCTGATCCTCGCGGATCCTCCGTTGACCGGCCACGTCTGCCGCTCACTCCATGGGGTTTCCCGTGTTGCCACGATCCCCCTGCGCACGCATCCCGCCGCCACTACCCCGGTGGAACCGCTGGGTGCTCACTTCGCTCGCTTCCCCAACGATCGCAGCCTTCCCCGTTTTGTGGCCGGGTCGGCTTCCACATCAGCCCTTTCGGGGCCTGCACAGCGTTCGCTATCGCTGCGGTCTGCGTGCTCGCCAGATCACCTATGTGATCCTCTACACCGAAGGCTTCGGCCGCTTCGTTTCCTCCACGACCGCTCCGATTGCTACCGGCTGGAGCGAAAGTTGCCGGGTGGGACTGCCCTCCCACTGGGGAATCGCGCCTTTTCACGGCGCACCACAAATACGGCACAAGCACCGGATTTCCACGGCACAGCCCGATTGCAATTGGTTGGAAAATAAGTAGATTCATGGTGGCCAGGGGCGGAATCGAACCACCGACACGCGGATTTTCAGTCCGCCGAAATCTGCACCCATCGTCACCCAAGATCATCCAATACAAGCACTTACATGGTTCGGCTCAACCGGTAGGTGCTGTTGGATGACGCTGGGTGACGGTGGGTTGGAAACCAAAGTGGAAACATTCTTTAGCAGTTGCCGCAATCCCATGCTCATCCCCAAGCAATACGATGTGCTCGCCCGCCAACACCTTGTTGACGAACGAGTTCCCGGCTTTGCGGCGCCGTTGAAATTCGTCCCTCGTTAATACAGTCGGACTGATTTTTCTGGCGAGCTCTCGCTCGACTTGGCCTACGGCAGAGTAAACCTGCTCCAGCGAAAGGTCATCGGAGACGATAAGCAGGTCCACGTCGCTGGAGGCTGTGTCCGTTCGCTTTGCCACCGAGCCGTAGATGGCGGCAAACTGAATATGGTCCGCGAGAGTTGCCAGCGACGCTCGAAGAGGCTCTGCAAGACCGACGGTCTTGAGTACGATGCTGCGCAGCTCCTGGTACAGAGGCGCGTCGTGATTGGCCTGGAAGTGCTTTTGATTCCCGATTCTCGTCGTGGTGACCAGACCGCTGTCAGTCAGACGGCGCAACTCTCTCTGCACGCCGCCGGAGCCGGACTTCGTGAGCTCGATGATCTCGTTGACGAAAAAACTGCGCTCAGGTTGACCGAAAAGCAACGCAAGAACCCGTTGCTGAGTCGTCGAGAACAGCGCATCGACCAGACTTGTCCGGATCTTCGGGTCGGTCCGGCCGGCCTTGGTGGCTTTTTTGCGCAAGCGCGTCGCTTCGATCTTTTTGAGGTGCATGCCCATTGTGGGCATTTTAATGCCCAAAATGGGCATTTGCCAGCCTCAATTGAACTGCCCGCCCCCGGCGTCGTGCGGGAACCAGGGTTTGCGTTGTTTTTCCCCCGATTTCCCCCGCTGCGCCGTAACTCATCTTTTGGGAAGCTACGCCGTAAGTGCGGGTGCACGCCGTCGGGTGACCGCGGGTTGGAAACCGAAATAGACACAATGACGCGTTGCGGCGCTCTTATGGCCCGGTGCCGCTTCGACCGCGTTAGGCTAATAGCAATTGAACAAAGGACCTATCTTTCAATAGCTTACCGCGCACCGAGTTCGAGCGGCTTCGTCAGCGCCCCCTTGCCGACGAGAGCTGCATCGACCATTCCCGAGGGACGCTTGCGGCCGATCCAGGAGCGCCATCCACGCACCACACGCAGATCGAGGTACCAGAATTCCAGGCTGAAGACTCCTAGCTCATAAGGGGCCGAATGCAATCAACTCCGGAAGGCACTCAGGCAAATGGCGGAGCCCAAGGATCCTAAGCAGAAGGCGTTGGTCGCACGGCTTTTCGCCGCGCACGGCGCAGCCCTGCGCAGGCGGCTCTATCGGCTCACTGGAAGTGCCTCAGAAGCCGCCGAGCTGGCCCAAGAAGCCCATCTGCGGATGTTGCAAGTCACGAACATTGACGCCATCCGCAACCCCGAGAGTTACCTGTTTACAATTGCGGTCAATCTCGCCCACGAATACGCCGAACGCAAGCGCCGCGCGCAGAGCACGCTCGACGTCAATGACCCGACCGTGGAGGCCGAACTCGCCGAGCTCCCCTCTTTTGGCGGCCAGCTCGACGCCGCAGAGCGGATGAGGAGACTGCGCGAGGTATTGTCCGAGCTGCCGGCGAAATGTCAGTTGGTGGTTGCGCTGTACTACCGGGAGGAACTGAAGTACGCGGAGATCGCGCAACGGGTAGGGATCTCCACCCACATGGTCAAGAAATACTTGAGTCAGGCGCTCGTCCATTGCCGGCGTCGCATGGCGCGATGGAGGTGAACGCATGGACTTCAGCGAAAAACAGATGAACTCCAGGAAAGAACGGAAGCGCGCGCTGGTTGCCGAGGAGGCGGCCGACTGGTTTGTTGCAAATCGCGAGGACCTGGATGACGTGCAGCGCGATACGTTCACCGCGTGGCTGAAGGAATCAAGCGTGCACGTGGAGGAGTATCTCGCGGTCATGCAGCTCAACGACGACCTGCGCAAGGCGGCAGCCGGCTCGGAGCTGTCACTCGATGCGCTTTTCGAGCGTGCACGCGCCGAGGAGGACCCAACGGTACAGCCGATACGTCCGCAAGCGCGGTACGTGCCGGTCGCCGTCTCACGGCGGGGCTGGTTATACACCGCAGCTGCGGCCGCGCTGGCCATCATGGGCCTCGCCTTCCTGTGGTTGAGTGTACCGCGGCAGACGCCGCTGTCCGCTCGGGCGACCGCCGAGCACTTTTCGACGCTTCATGGACAGCAGCTCGCGCAGCAGCTGGCCGACGGCTCCGTGCTGCATCTGAACACTGACACGTCGGTGGCGGTCCTTCTCGAGCATGACGGGCGCGTGGTCTACATCGAGCGCGGGCAGGTGGTCTTCGAAGTCGCCCATGACCCGAAGCGACCGTTCCGTGTGACCGCCGGCTCCGCGGAAGTCATCGCGGTAGGTACGCAATTCGACGTGTACCTGCAGGGCGACTCGACCCTCGTAACGGTCGTCGAAGGACGGGTCACGGTCGGCGCGGTGGCAACGCTGGGCGGCCCCGGGACGAGCAACATCACCAGGAAGCCCATACCGGTTGCCGCTGGCCAGCAGGTCCGGGTCGTACAGGGCCAACTGCCAGCGAGCCCTTCGGAAGTTGACACGCACCGCACGACCGCCTGGCTGCATCGCCAGATCGCGTTCGAGCAGGAGCCGTTGTCGGTAGTCGCGGCCGAGTTCAATCGATACGCGACGACGCCGATCGAGATTGAGACACCCGCGTTGCGGGGACTTGCCATCAGCGGCGTGTTTGCCGTCGACGACACCGAATCATTCGTCGCTTTCCTGCGCAGCCTGGACGGCATCCGGGTCGAGGTCACCGCGACCCACATCCGGGTGTTCAAATCCTGACTTTCGATGCTGTCGCGCATCCTATGTGCGTGCGTGGTGGCGGCACTTTTCTGCGCGCCCCCGGTGCGCGCGGGGGTGCCGGCGCCGGCCTCACCGAGATTGAGTGCGGACGTTCCTGCTCAGAGTCTTGCGGCTGCCCTGACGCTCTTCGGAGAGACAACGGGCCTTAGCGTTTCGTGGCCGCCCGGAACAGCGGACTTGCACTCGCCGGGTGCGCGCTCAGGCCTTACGCCGCAAGAGGCGCTCGAGGCACTGCTGCGCGGCACAAGCCTGACATTCGAATTTCTCAATGAGCGAAGCGTCAAGATCATGTATCCGGAGACAGTTTCCGAGACGCACCGGACACCTGAACCGCCCCCGGAGCCGGATGTGCAGCCGATGCCACAGGTCACCGTCACGACCACGCGCTGGGATCGGCAAGTCACGCAGTTGCCAGTAGACATGGTCGTCTGGAACTACGACGCAATGGTGGCGTCGGGCGTTAAGGGGATAGCGGACATTGGTGCGCTGACACCAGGCGTCGCCTTCGACTTCTTCTCGAGCGTGGGCAGCGGAGTATACACCAACATCATCATTCGCGGCGTGACCGACCGACACGGCAGCGCGACCGGGACATTCTTCGACGACGTCCCGCTGCCTGCGGCGCGGAGCAACACGTTCGGACGCGCCCTGCCGCCGTATTTCGATCTCTCCAGCATCGAGATCCTGCGCGGTCCGCAGGGTACGCTGCTCGGCGCAGACACTCAGGGGGGAGCCGTCCGGTTTGTCCCGAACCAGCCAAGCCTCACGACGTTTTCCGGTCTCGCCCACGCTGAGTGGGCCACGACTGCGCAAGGTAACCCCGGCTACGAGGTAGGCGCTGCCGAAGGAGGACCGCTGATCCCAGACGTCCTCGGCTATCGGTTTAGCGCGTGGTACCGATCGGAGGGCGGATATGTCGACCGGGTGGATCCGTTCACAGGTGCAACCGTCGATGGCAACTCCAATCGGGTCACGAGCGAGAGCCTTCGTGGTGTCCTGGCGTACGCCTACACACCCTCCCTGACGATAACTCCCTCGATCAGTTACGTGTCCACCAAGGCGCACGATTCCCCTTCGTTCTTTACGTATCTTTCGAACCCCAGTGCCGGGGACCTCAACAACGGCAGCCTGCGGGCCCAGCCGTTCAGCGACACCTACTACGTCGGATCCATCAGGCTCATCGGCGACGTTAGGGTGGGAGAGCTCGACAGCCGGACCTCGTACTATCACCGCGACGGCGATCTCGTGGTCGACGATACCGAGTCCGTGAAGTGGGGAGGCTGGGGCAATCCTCTAGGTCTCGCGTATCCGGTGAGCTACTCCAATGCCGTGACAACCTTCACTGCCCTGCGCCAGAGCGTGCTTTCGCAAGAGGTCCGCCTGACGTCCCATGCCTCGGAGGACAGGCGCTCAAGCTGGACGGCGGGTATCTCCTACTACCGTACGCGCGATACCGAGAGATATCGGGTGGTTGCCGAGAAAATTCCGGCCAACCATAATCTTCCGCTGGACTCCGACAACTCCACGGGTACCGTGCAAACTCAATTCGCCGGCTACGGGCAGGTTTCGCATAGGATCTCGAAACATTTCACGCTGAGCGCGGGACTCCGTGTGGAGCACGAAAAATATGACTCTTCGCAGGTAGCGCCGGTGATTCGCGCAAGCGCCAGCGAAACGCTGCTTGCACCGAAATTCTCACTCGACTATGAAACCGGCAATCGCAACCTGTTCTACTTCTTGGCGGCAAAGGGCTATGCGCCCGCGGGCGTCGACGCCGCGCTGCCGACCTGCTTCGAATTCCTGTCTCCTTACCCAACCGATACTGTGTGGGGCTACGAACTTGGAGCAAAGTTCGGGCTTTTCGGGGGGCGGGCCCATCTCGACACCGCAATCTTCGAAGCCCGCTGGAACAACGGCCCCGGCGTGACGACCAATTGCCTCGTTACCCACATTCCCGGCACTGCAGTCAGCAAAGGCTTCGAACTCAAAGCAATGGCGCCGCTCGGGCGGCTCGAGGTACGACTCGAGGTTTCGTATATCGATGCGCACTACACTGAAACTGGCAGCGCGAATGGTCGGGTCATCGTCAACGACGGAGACGCGCTGGGAACACCTCCGCTGGTCACATCCCCATGGAACGTAGTGACATCACTTGAGCAGACTCTCGCGCTCGGTGGCGGCATGAATGTGACCATCCGGGCGGAAGACGCCTTCCACAGCCACAATCCCGGGCCGTTCTACACCGGTATCCCCCAGCCGCCCACCTTCGTACCTAATTTCTACGCGCCCAACCTTGGGTCCGATCCGTCGACCAATCTTCTAAACCTGCGCGCGACGATCCACGTCCGGGCGGCGAACCCGCTGGCCGCATTGTGTCGGTGCGCGACTGACAACGAAGAGAGCTTGGATGTCTCGATGTTCCTCAATAATGCGCTGGATTCGCAGCCCACTTTGCTGAAGCGCAACAAGGGCGTCGACGTCAGCACTCTGTTCTACGCCACAACCTTCAGGCCCCGAACCCTGGGCCTTGCGGGTACGTGGCGGTTCTAGAGCCGTTATAGCCGGAGCCGCGCTCGTCGCCTTAGGTGAACCAGGAGTAGATTCTATAGACGGTCCAGCCGAGTGCCGCGCCAGGCGGCAAGTCGACGAGATAGTGTTGCTTGGTGAACAGGCACGACAACCCCACCAACACCGGGAATGCGAAGGCCGCAGCGCCGAAATGGGGTTGCAGGTGCAGGGAGGTGAGCGTCGCTACCGAGACATGCATGCTGGGAAAGCTGTTCGAGCGCGCATCAAAGCGCTGTACGCGTGCGAGGAGGCGCTCCGAAAGGGTGCGGAGCCGGTTGTACTCGCGCCAATGCGCCGGCGTGCTCACCGGAAACAGGAGGAAGAACGCCATCTGCGTACACAGCAAGAGCAGATAGCTTGCTGCGATATGGGTGAACTGCCGCGGTGAGTCCAGCACCAGGTTGAGATAAAGAATGAGGGGATAATAAACCCCGGAGTAAATCCACACCCATTCCGGCCGATACGGGATGCGTTCGTCCACCGGCAGTGCGAGTTCCCGCGCCTGAGCGAAGGGATTGCGTTGGCACCAGAAGTAGAACTGGTATACGCCGATGATCAGCATCAGACTGAGCAGGAGGTCGATTACGTAGTCGCTGACGCCCACGGCAGCTGTCCTCAGTGGATCATCCGGGGCAGCCAGGTGCTGAGCCAAGGCAGGTACGTTATTGCCAGCACGCTCATGATGAGAATTGGCAGAAGCGGGAGCACATCGCGACAGACCTCGAGAACGGGCTTGTTGAAGCGCGCCGACGCGTAGAAGAGATTGATCCCGACGAGCGGGGTCAGGTAACCGAGCTCCAGGTTGGCGAGGAAGATGACACCGAGGTGCACGGGATCGACACCGAAAGCGAGTCCCACGGGTACCAGCAGCGGCGGCAGCACGACGATGGCCGACCAGATCTCCATGACGCAGCCGACGAGAAGCAATAGTGCATTGAGGGCCAAGAGGAACAGCCAGCGTGAGTGAATCGCCTGGGTGGCCCAGTCAGTCGCGCGACTTGGCCATTCGGTGTCCACCAGATAGTTGGTGAGCCCGAGCGCCACGCCGAGAATCAGCAGCACTCCGCCGACGAGCGCGCCACAGTCGCTCAGCACGCCAGTCAGGCCGCGCCAGTCCTTGAGACTTCCATGGACCAGCCTCTCCACCGCGAGCACATACAGCGCGGTCAGGGCCGCAGCCTCCACCGGCGTCGCGAATCCGCCGAACAAGCTCGCAAACACGATGACGGGCAGACCGAGATCCCACTTGGCCTTGCGTATCGCGCGCCCAGCGCGCCGCGCGCTAAAGGAGCGCAGGGCCGAGGCGGGACGCGAATCGCGCCGCGCGCCCCAGATGGCCACCGCGGCGATCATGAGCGTAGCGGGCAGCGCAGCCCCCAGGAACATGTGCGCGATGTCGACCCGAGCCACAATGGCGTAGAGCACGAGGGGCAGGCATGGGGCGAGCAGGGTGCCGAGGGAGCCGGAGACCGTTACCAGGCCGACTGCGTCTCGTTCGGGATATCCTGCGGCGACCAGCAGCGGCAGGAGCACGCCACCCAGCGCGAGAATGGTCACCCCTGAGCCGCCCGTGAGGGCGGTAAAGAATGCGCCGACCACCACGGTTGCTATGGCGACACCGCCGCGGAAATGGCCAAAGAGCGCCCGGAACAGTCGTGTCAGTCGCGCCGGCGCGCGGCCGGCCGCGAGCACGAAGCCCGCCAGGGTGAACAACGGAATGGCCGGAAGCGACGGGTTGACGACCATCCGGTAATGCTCGAGCGCGACCGCCGCGATGGGAGTTCCCGCCTGCCAGAACAGCAGCAGCGCCGCGCCGCCGAGGATCGCGAAAATCGGCGCACCGGCAAGCGCCGTCGCCGCGAGCAAGATCACTGCCGGAGAAAACCACAGGTCGGCACGACGCGTCCAAAGGGGCGCCGTAGCGAATAGCGCAGCCAAGAGCAGGACCGCGCCGGCGCGTACCGTGGACGTGTGACCGGTACGCCACATCAGGCGCAGCCCGATCCCGGCGAAGCCGATGGGGATCGCACACTGGACGACCCAAATGGGAATTCCAAACGCCAGAACCCCGCCAGCCGCGTGCTCGGTCGCGACCAGCTGAGCGCTGGCAACGCCGAGCACCACCGCGACTGCAGCGGCGCCCAACTGACTGACGCCTCCACAGAAAGCCCGCACCTCGCGCGGTGCCAGCGAGGCAATTTCAAACAGCGTCAGTAGTTTCCCATCGCGCGCCGCCACGGCTGCACCGGCCATGGTTGCGATCAGCGTCAGGTGCTGGACCAGCGCGGGGCTGCCTGGAATGCCAGTATGAACGAGCCGGCGCAGCGTCGCCTCCGCCAAGGGAAGCGCCACCAGAACAAGGAGTACCGACGTGAGCAGCGAGTCCTCGGCGCGGTGCAAAGTGCCCTGCCCGGTACCGATCGCGGCGTCCGGTACGACGCAGCGGACGCTCTCGATACTCATTTCTTCACGGCGTGGCCGGCGCGAAAATCGGTCAGTGCCTGCTGCACGACATCGAACATGTCTGCCGGGACCATACTGCCGCGCATCCTCGGATAGGCGTTGGCGACCAATTGCTGCCATTCGGCCTGCGCGTCCGCGGGAACTGCGTGCACCTGCAGGCCGCGTCCGTGCATTGCCGCGATGGCCGACTGATCTGCCTGCTCGCGCTCGGCGCGCAGTTCCTCACCGGCTCTCAAAGAAGCCTTGCGCACCGCTGCCTGCCCCGACGGCGACATGCCCTCCCAGGCTTTACGCGTCATGACCGCAGCGCCCACGATCGGTACCCAGCGAATATCCAGCATGTGCCGGGCAATCGTGTCGATCTGGGCCGCGAGCGCCCAGCTGGCTATCACCGGCACGGCATCAATCAAACCCGTCTGCAGGCCTGGCAAGATATCTGCCGTTTCCAGCACCACGGGTTGATAGCCGAGTGCACGCATGAGCTCGACCTGCTCCGGACTCCCCGACCAGGAAAAGATCTTCAGCCGCTGGAAATCTGCCGGGCGCACGGCAGGTGTCTTGGAGAAGAACCGAACCCAACCCGCCTCACCCCAGTAGAGCACTACGAAGCCACGGTCGGAGATGCGCTGTTCGAGGAGCGGTTGCAGCCGCTGCGAGGCGGCGTCGACCTCTTCCCAGGAGCGAAACATGAGAGGCATGTATTGCAGGGCAGTCACCCCCGGCTCTATCGCGCCCAAGCCAACGACCGAGATCATTGCCCCGTTGAGTTGGCCAATGCGCATGCGGCGCACGATGTCGAGTTCATCGCCCTGTACTCCATCGGTGAACACGGTGAAGCCCGCCTGTGCGCCTTCGGCGCGGCGCCACGCCTCGCCCACCTCAAGCAGCACGCGGTGATAGAGCGAGCCCCGTGGCACCAGCGTCGCAAAGCGCAGGCGCGCGGTTTCCGTCAGCCCGATCTGCGGCAACGCCAATGCGGCTGTCAAAGATGTGAGCACGTGGCGGCGCGGGATACGGTTCATGGCATCAGCTCTCCAAGATTAGTCAAGGAACAACTGATCGGCCTGCGTGAGCAGCCAGCGAGCGCGTCGCTGCATGACACGGTTCTCGAGTTGCCACTGCGGTTGCTGGGCCGTGTCGATCGTCAGCGCTTGCTGCAGCTCGGCGACAAACTCGCGGCGGTCTTGCGCTTGCACGCACACGGTCTCGGCAAGCATTACATAGGGTCCGGCCTTCTGCCCGTCGGACAACCGAACCGCACGCTCGAAGTGATGGCGCACTGCGCGTTGCCGGTCGCGGGCCCCCGGCCGCCCGGCTTCGTAGCTCATCAGCAGGGAGTCCAGCGCGCCGTGATCGTAATCGGCATCCAGCCTCTCAAGCCGGTGCAACATCGCGTCGACCAGCGGTAGATCGGCCAAAGCCGCGGGTGAGTCCTTGTCGAGGGAAATCGAGGCGGCCCAAGCCGCGGCCGTCCAATAGATGGCGGGCGCGTCCGCCTGACCCAGCTCCGCCACGGCGGAACCGGAAGTGCGGCGCAGCCTTTCCCGGAACTTCGGATGCCGGGTCTCAAGGGCGCGCATGCCATAGTCACGAGCCCGCACGTACAGATCCCGTGCGCGTCTTTGCAACTCGAGGGACGCCGCGAGGTCGTGAGCCTCGAGCTCGTCGGCGTCCTCCTGAACAAACGCATAGGCGTATTCAGTAAACCCGGCTGCAGTCGCGGTGAGTAAGCCTGCGTGTTCCGGCGTCTCCTGCAGCAAGCTCTCCATGAGCTTCAGGCTGAACGGCGCGGCCGCCCTGATCAGCTCCGGATCGTCATCAGCGGCGAAGCCTGAGCCGCTCGTGGCTAAGGCATCCCCGAGCCGATTGACGGTGTATTGGTGCAGTGAGGCGCAGCCGGCGAGCCACGTGCCGAGAACTAGCGGGATCGCCACGCGACCCCATCCCGACCATGGCCGTCGCCTCGCTGCAATTCTGCTCTGAACGGCCGGCGAGCAAGTCATAACACCGCGATCGACGGGAACCAGCCTCGGCGGCTTGCTCGGGTACGGACAGTCGCCCCGGACATTGCAATTTCTTGCGATGACTTGCGCCACAGTAGTCGAGGAGCACCCGCGGATCTTGGGTATTGGCACCGTCGTGTCGCCGTTGAACTTCGTGGCCGCTCAGGTCTTTTGCTTCGGCCGCTCGATCTGCTGGGCCGTGACCGCGGCTGCGACGCCGTCAGCGAACGTGTTTTCGATATCCTCGATCGAGGTTGACGCCCCGTAGATCCCGCCCCAGGCGAAGGTCTTTGCCAGATCGAACTCCCCGACCAGAACGTGTTCCGGCATCTGGTACACGCGGGCCACGCCCTCGATGTGGATCTGTCCGAGGCCTGCAAGCATCGCCCGGGCAAACGCACTGCCTTTCTCATAGCGGGACAGCACTAGGTCCACCTGGTAAGTCCGTGGCTCACCCACTCGCGGATTGGAAAGCCGCTTTGTATCGATCTTGAGTTTTATCTTCTCTGCGAGCCGAACTTTGTCCTGCGGGAGGATTGAGACGTTGCTCGCTGCCGCGACGTCGACCTGCACGACGTCGGTGGCAGCGACGCGTGCCTCAGAAACAAGCTCGTGTGAGAATTGCGGCCTGGGTGCGGTCCCTGCGCACCCAGCGGTCAGCAGGAAGGCCAAGACGGCGGAGGATGTGGTCAGGATGCGGATGTGGCGCGCGATGCGAGTCGCCCGGGTGGAAATCACCGATCTCTTATTGCAGCGAATCTTCATAGTTCCTCCAGTCTTTGAGAACACGATTAGATGCTCGTGGTTGCGACTTCACGCGGGCGAACCATTCGTTCGCAAAACAAACTTGCTCCCGAACCGCATGAGCCGCCCCGTTTGCCCGCTTCCACATGTTGAATGTGTCTTGTGAGTTCGGAGTCCGATGCGGGTCTTTCGGGTACCGCAACGTGTCAATCCGCGTCTCGGGACAACACCTCCAGAAAAAGAGGTGCCCGGTTCGGCAGCAGCAAGCTCCTATAAGTAATGAGCCGGACTTCAGAGGGGGCCCAGTAACCCATGTTTGGCCAAGCAGTCCGGACGGGTGAAACCTCCACGCCCTGTGCCGCCGGGCTGCCGCGTCCGGCTCGGTCGCACACATCGCCTCCATGAGGTTCAGATGAGCTTTGTGCGCTGCAGATCGGCGCGAAATGGGCCCTGTTACGAACTGAAAAGACGGCTCCCGCAACAGCACCGGCCTGACCTGCAAACACGGTTGCTGGGCGAGCATGAGCCGAGCCATGTCTGCGTGTACGAGACCATCCTGGGGAAGATCGGAATGAGCGTGTCCTCGGTCGACGAGTGGCAATGCGCACCGCCACGGCTCGATCGGGCACTGTCGGCGCCCGGAGCTCAGCGTCGACGTTGAGGCTGGGTCCGCTTGCTAAGGGTCGCTGACCACCGCGTGCTCTGGGCCGGCTCAGTTGGCTCAAGCTCCACTCGCAAGTATTGGGATTAGATAGGCAAAGGCGGCGAGCTGCTGCACGGGGAAAGCATCGGCGACGCGGCAATCAAGGCGCGGGCCGGTGAGATCGTCAGCTCCTCTTTGGTAAGACCAGAACGCCGAGCAAGTGAAGCCCGGAGGGTTAAGCCGTGCACCGCTTCCCCTAGTTGGGGTGTCTTACGCAATCACTCGCCCGAGTATCAATCGTGCCAAGCAGGGTACCGTTCCTGTCCACGTATCGATAACGCAGCGTGGCTCCTGTGTCCCTGAAGGCTTTCATTTCCGGGGCTGTGCAAAGCGTGCGCACAAGTTCTCGCCGGACGGAGGTCCGGACCTCAGCGGAAACCCGCAGCGCTTTCAGCGCTGCGAGCCGATCGTAGTAGGACTGCAGCAGCGCCTGCGCGGGGTCCCCCTGGACATCGATCTGCACGGCGCAGTGCTCAGGCGCGCAGCGGAATGTGATCAAAAGTACGGCTGCCTTGTCGTATGAGGCGAACATTTTCCGCTGCGGCGATATGAGCAAGGTCGATGAACCGCGCGAGATCTTCGACCGCCGGCTGGCGGCGGCGCACCGGCCGATCGAGCAAAGGACAAGGTGGGCATAAGCGGCACCACCGCTGCAGCGGGCTTTGCCCGTTTCCTCATGCCACTCGCGCCCGCGTCCGGGATTTCGGGCCTGGCGCCTTGCGCACGAGCGCCGCCGCCACCGACGGATAACCGTCCGTAGAGGACTCTGGCGCAGACGAAAGTCCCGCATCTGCCGC
>Ga0307504_10000092_pt1 | contig 18345 bp, 17 predicted proteins | sample 19_S_MG_FD_194516 | JGI IMG/M metagenome (GOLD analysis project Ga0307504, IMG submission 194516) | Soil microbial communities from Populus trichocarpa stands in riparian zone in the Pacific Northwest, United States - 19_S | ecosystem: Environmental > Terrestrial > Soil > Riparian zone > Trees... | reverse complement strand
CGACCCACTACACGATCGACTCGAACATCGACGGGTCCATGGACCTGGGCCTCGACGACATCCGGATCAAGGAGCTGCCCAGGATCGAGCTGAAGAGCGACAGCTCGCTCACCACCACGTCCAAGCTCACGAGCGACAGCAAGCTCGACATGGGGCTCGACGACATCCGGATCAGGGAGCTGCCCAAGATCCAGATCGAGGCTTCGATGAAGCCCACCCGGATCCATTTCCCGATCAACATGAAGTTCGGTCTCTGCGCCATGGGCACTGAACTGCTCAGCTTCACGATCTGCGGCGAGAGCATGACGGTGGTCGAGGACTACGTCCCCCATCACACCGAGGAGTGCAGGTGACGGGGGGCCGGTGGGTGCCACGGGAGGTCGGGCGATGACGGCCAGGGTCAGCGGGCCCGGGGGCGCGCTGCGCCTGGGTGACGGGCCGGTGCTGTTCAGCGGGACGCCGCCGGTCCTGCGGGGCGAAGTGGCGCTGGTGAACACGTCGGTCGAGGACCTCAAGGTGCGCGGCATCGCCACGGCGACGTCGCCGGCCCCCCGGAAGGCAGCCGCCCGCCGGGCTGCTGCTCCGAGCGTGGTGGTCGGCGACGTGCGGGTGACGGCCAGGCTGGCAGCCGGCGCGGCGGCCCGGGTACCGGCCCGGCTCAGGGTGGACCCCGCCACGCCGGCCGGCCGGTACACCACCGCGTTGGAGGTCGACGGGCGGCAGGTGGAGGCGGTGGTGCAGGTCTTCGAGCGCGACGCGGTGCGCCTCCAGCCCCGTCCCGTGTACCTGCGGGGGGTGGCCGGGGAGACGCTGGTGCAGCCGATGGTGGTCGCCAACCTGGGCAACGTGAGCCACACGGTGCCCGCCGGCGGGCTCGTGCACCTCGGCGAGAAGGACTGGCTGGGCCGGTCGCTCGTGTACGCCCTGCGGGAGACCGAGGTCGGGCAGGACCACAACGCCTACCTGGATCAGCTCTTCCGCGAGGTCCGGTCCACGCTGCCGGCGCCGGCGCGCTTCACCACCACCGCGGCGGGCGAGGGCGTGCTGGCGCCCGGAGCGACAGCGGAGGTGGAGCTGGCGCTGACCCTGCCCGAGGGCCTGGTGAAGGGCCGCACGTACGTGGGCCGGACCACGTTCCTGGGCGCCGGGTTAGGGTTCAAGGTCGACTGCGTCGGTACCGCCAAGACGGTGAAGAGGAGGCCACGTTGAGCAAGGTCGCGGTCCGTTCCCTCGCCAGCTCGTGCTCGTCCGAGGCGACCAGCCTCGCCAAGGTCGGGCCCCGGCTGCTGTCCCTGTCGGTCGACGCCGTCACCGACCTCCTCCAGGGCATGGCCGGCCTCCTGGGCCCGGTCCTCACCGGCGGCGCGGCGCGCTGCGCCCCGAAGATGACGACGACGACAAGGTCCGACTGTTGCGCCATCCCCGAGACGGACTGCCCGCCGCGGTGCGTCTGCGAGATCACCTGGGAGGCGGCACGGGGCGAGAAGCTCCGGTGCTCCGTCAGGGTGGTGAACTCGTCGGCCACGTCCCGCACGTTCCACCTGTCGGCCACCGACTTCGCCGGACCGGGCAACGCCGCCAACGCCGCCATCGCCCTGTCGCCGGCGTCGCTCCAGCTGGCCGGCGGCATGTCGGGCATGGTGGAGGCCACCTTCGCGGTCCCCGACGAGATGGCGCCCGGTGACTACGAGGCCGAGATCGTGGTGCGGGGCGCCTACGAGCAGTGCCTGCGGGTGCTGCTGCGGGTCACCGGGAAGCCCGGCTGCGGGCCGGACATGCCGCAGTGCCGGTGCGAGATCACCCAGGGCGACCCGCCCGTGCGTGTCAGGGCCCACCACTGGTACGACCATTTCCAGTGCACCGAGCCCTGCGCCCGGTCCCGCAGGCCCGACGATTCCCCCGACCACCGCTGATGGCCGAGGCGACCTCGCCGGCCCGCGTGGTGGAGGAGCTCAAGTCGGTCGTGGCGGCCAGCATCGCCGGCAACGTGGAGCTGGTCGCCCGGCTGAACACGGTGATAAGGGAGGCCGCCGCCGCCGGGCCGGCGGCGGTGCCGGGCGACGGCGGGGCGGTGCTCTCCCGGCTCATCGAGCTCGGCCTCGGCTCCTACGCCGAGCTCAACAGGCACACCTTGGCGCTGCTCAACGGGCTGGTAGGCGTGGCCGAGCGGGCCCTGCTTCCCAACGCCGCCGGCGTGTCGAAAGCCGCGTCGTCCACCATGGGAGCGGCGGGGCCGGCGCCCGGCCGGGTCGACGTGCGCCTCGATGGGCGCATCGGTGAGCGGGTGGCCTGCCCCTTCCTGGTGGAGAACCAGTACGACCAGGCGGTCGACGTGTCGTTCCGGTCCGACGCTTTGGTCGCCGCCGGCCAACCCGACCTGCCGCCGTCGCTGGTCACCTTCGAGCCGCCGAGGCTGAGCATCCTCCCGCGGGGGAGCGCAGTCGCCACCGCCATGGTCGAGGTCACTCCCGAGTTCGTGGCCGGCACCACCTACACGTCCACCGTGCGCCTCGTGGGCTTCGAGGGCCGTCAGATGGGCCTGGCTCTCACGGTGGCGCCCGCGGCCGCGCCGGCCGCACTCCCGCCTGCCGGTCGGGCCGGCCCGCGACCGGCGAAGGGTCCGGTCCGCAAGTCCACCGCCGCCAACCCGGTGCGCCGCACCACCCCGCCCAAACTGCGCAGGGCCGGCGGGACGGCCGGATGACCGAGGGCGGCGGGGCGTGCGGGGGCGAGCTCCCCCGCATCGTCATCGAGCGCACCCCGGCCAACGACGTGTACCTGGTGCTCACCGGCCTCGGGCTCGGCCCCGAGGCCGAGAAGGCACTCGTCGACCCGGTGGGGTTCATGGCCGCCAACCGGGCCGAGGTTCGCACCGTGGCCCAGCTCATCCAGGCCCGGGTCGAAGCGGCCGGGCACCGGCCTGGCGGCACGGCAGCCCCGGTTCCCGCGGCAACCGCCCCCGCCTGCCGTACGAAGAGGCCGCCTGCGCGCGACGAGGCCGGCCGGCCAGTCCGTCCGGGTCGCTCACTGCTGCGCTAGGGACCGGGGAAATCATGAGGATCAGCGTGGTGGAGCGCATCGAGCGGGGCGACGCCCTCAGCCGGCTGCGTACCGGGCCCCCGGACCCGGAGCGCTACAGCGAGTGGCACCACTTCAACTTCAACGACGACGCCAACGGCCTCTACGGGATCTTCAACCTGGCTCTTTCCGGCGATGTGCGCGATCCGGACGCCAGCCGGGCCGGCGTGTCCCTGGTCGTCTCGGAGCAGGGCCGGTGGCGGGGCACCATGAACCTCTACGGCACCGAGGAGGCGGCCTTCGATGCCGGTGCCGTCGACCTCGCCCTGGGCGCCAACTCGGTGCGCTGGCACGACGGCGTGTACCACGTGCAGGGCGCCCTGAAGGACGGCTCGGTGCGCATCGACGCCACGTGGTCCCCGCGCTGCGAAGGGGTGCGGGTCGACAACATAGGCGGGGTGGTGAGCACCTTCATCCTGCCCCGCCTCGACGTGACCGGCTCGCTCGAGGTGGACGGGCGGCCCTACCGCCTCCGGGGCGCCACCGGTTACCACGATCACAATTGGGGCTATTGGACGTGGGGCCAGGACATGGGTTGGGACTGGGGCTACATCATCGAGTCACGGCCGCCCGCGCCGGCCGGCACCGCCTCGGCGGGTGACGCCGGCCGGCCGCTGTCGATCGTGTTCGGCCAGGTCACCGACGCCAGCCGGGACAGGGCCAAGTCCGACCTGGTCCTCGTGATATGGACCGGCGAGCGCTGCACCCAGGTCTTCCTCGACGACGCCGTGCGCATCTCCACCGAGGGCGAGCTGGCGTCCGACGCCGTGCCTCGCGTTCCCGGCGTGCTGGCCCTTCTGGAGGGGCGCCGGTCCACCGTTCCCCGACGCCTCGAGATCCGAGCCGAGGACGGCGACGACTGGATCGAGGTCGTCATGGAGGCCGACCATGCGCTCCAGTTCCTCGTTCCCCACGCCGGGGGAAAGGGCACCACGACGGTGTCGGAGCTGGTGGGCCGTTACTCGGTGAAGGGAGAGCTCGACGGCGACCCGGTGGACTTCTCCTACATCGGCTTCGCCGAGCTTGCCGGCTGAGCGCCGTCCGTCGGGCCCGGGACGGGGCTCGGGCGGTGGTCGGCCCAACTCCACCGCCGGCTTCGTGCGCCGTGCCCTCGAGTCGCTCCGCCGCCGGGCGCCGGACTGCTACGGCGAGGTCGCCGGCTGCCTGGAGCGGGCGCCGGTCGGCTACGCGGTGGGCGAGGAGCGGTTCACCGTGGCGGTGGCCGGCGGCCGGGTGACGGTGCGGCCGGGGTGGACGCCGTCGGCGCCGGCCCGGGTCCTCACGTCACCGCCGGCGGTGCTGGCCCTGTTCGACGGCACCGCCACCCTCGAAGGGCTGCTGGCCGACGAGGCGCTGGTCGTGAAGGCGGGCTCGGACACGCTGCTGGAGCTGAGCTCCGCCGTGTCCCTCTTCGCCGCGGAGGCGGCGACCTCACCTGCGTTCTCCCGCCAGTTCGAGGAATACCGGTCGTGGGTGCAGTCCCGCCCGTGACCGATCGACGGTCGCGGCACCGGAGTACGGGGCTTCCCCGCTCTCGAACCCGCCCGACCGGCTCGTGCCTTCCGGGTAGTTTGCGACGCCCGGCAGGGGATGAGCGGCCGGTGGCGAATTTCACCTACCGTGCCGACACCCAGGGGTCAGGGCGGCGTTGCGGCCCGCACGACCAGGGTGGCGATCCGGGTGACGGCAGCGCTGCTGCTCGGCGCCGTGGCGCTGGTGGCACGGGTGGACGGTGCCGGCGCACAGGCGGCGGACGGCGCGGAAGCGGAGTTCGCGGCCCGGGTGACGGCCGAGCGCCAGGCCCACGGCGGGTCCGCCCTGGCGACGGAGGACGACCTGGCGGCGGTGGCGAGGAACCACTCGGCCGACATGGCGGCGTCGACCCGCCTCTACCACAACCCGCTCCTGGGCCAGGAGGTGCACGAATGGCAGCTGTTGGCGGAGAACATAGGCATGGGTACGACCGTGGACGAGATCGACCAGTTGCTGATGGCCTCGCCGCAGCACCGGGCCGACATCCTCGACGCCCGGTTCACCGGCATCGGGGTCGGTGTGGTGAAGTCGGGCGACTCCCTGTGGGTGACGGAGGTCTTCCGCCGGCGTTCGGCCGCGGCGGCCGCGGCGGGCACCCCTCCGGCCCCTGCTCCCGCCCCGGTGTCGGAACCAGCCGTCCCGGCCCGGGCCCCCCGTCCGGTGCCGCTCCGCCGTCCCGCCTCCACGGTCCCGCCGCCGGCCCCACAACCGGTCACGACGGTCGCTGCGACCGTGATGACCCCACCTACCACCACGACGTCCTCCACGACGGCGACGACGGGCGATCCCGTGCCGGTGGCAGCCGGCGAACACGTCCCGCTCGACCTGGGCGGGCTGGCCACCTCCTCGGTCCCGGTCCCGTCCCGGCCCGACCTGGTGGCCGCCGGATCACTGGCGGTGGCTCTGTTGTGGATCGTGTCCGCCAGCACGGTTCGCCTGGCCCTGCGCACTCGCCTCGACGCCGGAGCCAGCGCCTCGTCACGAGCCTGAAGGCCCCGGCGGGCAGCCTCCCGGCGCCCGCTGGCGCCGGGCGTTACCCGCCGGGAGACGGCCGGCCCACCGGTACGAGGGCGGTTGCGCCGTCGTCCATCCGGTGCCACACCGTGCGCTGGGGGAAGGGGATCTCGATGCCGGCCTCGTCGAGGGCCGCCTTGATGCGGGCCCGTAGCTCACGGGCGACCCCTGTCTGCTCGTTGGGTGCCGTCTTCACCACCAGGCGGATGGCGATGCCGTCCGCTCCCAGGTTCTCCACGCCCCACACCTCCGGCTCCTCCAGCATGAGGCCTGCACTGGCTTCGTCGTGCCACATGCTGTCGGCGCTGGCCTTGATGACCTCCGTGGCCCGGGAGATGTCGGTGTCGTAGGCCACATCCACATCCAGGACGGCGCGCGCCCATTGCTGGGACTTGTTGCCGATGCGGCTGATCTCGCCGTTGGGCACGTGCCACACCGTGCCGTCGACGTCACGCAGCCTGGTCGTCCGCAGGCTCACACCCTCGACTCTGCCGGTGGCCGGTCCCGCGTCGATGACGTCACCCACCCCGTACTGGTCCTCTGCCAGCATGAAGACCCCCGACACGAAGTCGCGCACGAGGTGCTGGGCGCCGAAGCCGAGGGCCACACCCAGGATGCCGGCTCCGGCGATCAGCGGGCCGAGGTTCAGCCCCAATTCGGCCATGGCCATGAGAGTGGCGGCGCTCCAGATGGCGGCCGCGCTCACGCTGCGCAGCAACGCGCCGAGGGTCTCGGCCCGCTGGGCCCGTCGCAGGCTCGGCGCGTGCCCGATGTCGAACAGCGCCCTGGGGGCGTGCTCCTTGGCCGGGCCGCCGTCCGCAGTCGTCGCGGCGCGCGCCCGTTCGCCGCTCATGGCGTGGACGAAGCGCCTGATCGTCCGCCGGACGAGCCTCTGGGCCACCAGGGCCACACCCACGATCAGCGCGATCCTGAACGGCAGCACCAGCACGGTCTCGGCCACTCGGGCGACGGCGGCGTTGCCGGTGGCGTTGAACACGGCCAGGCACACGGCGCTCGCGTGTTCGACCGGACCGCAGGCGGCGGCCACCCCCTGCGGGGCCGGGGACTGCGCCGCTCCGGCGGCCATGGCCGCCAGGGGCATGGCGAGGCTGATGATCGGCATGGCAACTCCTCTGGTCGAGGATGACGGTGCCCGGCGCGCCGTGCGTGCCGGTCGCGCCAACCGGCCGTCAAAGCGGATTGTGAAGCTGCGCTCTCGGCGCCACGCCGGGCTGCGTGTGCGTGGCCACGAGACGGCGCCCCCGGAACAGGCAGGGGCGACCAATTTGGGTTCTCGCCGGAAGGCCTTCCGGCCCAAACTAGCGCGTGGCAGCGCCCCCCTTTGCGGACCTCATCCCGCTGCCGCCGTCCGGCGGCGGCCACCGACCAGCCCTCCGGCGAGCAGGGCCAGGAAGGCGGCGCCGGCCATCGCCGGCCCGCTCCAGTGCGACGATGCGGGGCCGTCCGCAGCTGCGCCGGGGAGCGGACGCACGCCGCCGGCGGCGGTGCCGGGTACGAGCACCCGGAACAGGCCCCAGAGGCCGGCCTCCCGGTAGGGCTCCCGGTGGTCCCCCCACAGGTAGTCGCCCGGAAGGTGGTCGGGACCGCCGGCGCCGCCGTCAAGGCGCAGGGTGTGGGCGTCGAGCCCGCCAACCGGCACCTCGCTCACCGTCGTCGTCCCCGCTCGACCCGGCTCCTCCGGCCAGGTGTGGCCCTCGAGGCTGAACACCTGCGACTGCTCGCTCCACGGCGCCAGCACGTTCACCCGCACCGGGTCCCCGGCGAAGGCGATGGGCATGGGGGTGGACGGGGCCGGGCGCCCGGTGGCCGAGTAGACCGTGGCCGCGTCGCCGTCGGCCTGGAGGCGGGCGCGCAGCGGCTCGGCCCGGTAGTTCACGCCCACCGTGCCCGACACGGCGGTGCTGTACGGCATGCGGTGGGTGCCGATGCCGGCGTCCTCGTCCTGGAACAGCAGGGTGAAGTCCCGGTAGGCCGGCGCACTGGGGGGCTCGACGACCACATCCCACCCGGCCCGCCCACCGGCGTCCTCGCCCGTCGCCGGGTCGGTGTAGCGGGCGCCGGCCGGGCCGACGACGATGGCGCCGTACAGGCCGAGCTTCGAGTTGGCCACCACGTCGCCCCCGTCCCGGACGGTGGAGACGGTCTCGCCCACTTCGGGCGACGCGAAGTAGGTGTAGGTGCGGCTCCTTCCCGGGCCGACCGTCTGGACCGGGTCCCGGCCGGCGGCCACGCCGCCCGACGTGAGTGGGTCCGACGCCAGCAGGTCGCAGCGGATCGAGACGGCGCCCGTGGACGCGTCGTTGGTCAGCCGCAGCTGCACGCAGTCCCCCACGCCCACGTGCAGCACCATCGGCTCGGGCGCCTTGGCGCCCGAGCGCACGGCCTCGGCGTCGGCGGCGAGGACGAAGATCTTCCCCTTCCTGGCGTTGAGCATGGGCAGGGCCACCTCGGCCGTCACCACGTCGAACCGCCTCACCGGGGCCGTGGCGGGGCACACGGCGGTGGGGGCAACCACCGGCGCCTCGTGGCCCGGAAGGGGACGCAGTCCCTCGGCCCCGGCCCGGTCCCGCACCCGCAGCAGGCCCCAGCTGCCCTCCTGCAGCTTGAACGACCGGCCGTTGCCATAGAGGTAGTCGCCCGGCAGCTTCTGGGGCCCGCCCGCGGCCGGAAGCACCAGGTCGTAGCGCTCGGAGATCCCCAGGAGGGCGGTACTCACCGGCGCCGACGTGGCGCTGAAGGGCTCCTTTCGGAACCAGTGGCCGTCCACGTGCCAGGTGTGGACGTCGTTGGTGGCGCTCACCAGGCTGCGTACCACCACGGGGTCCCCCACGAACGCATCGAGTACCGGCGTGGCCGGGTCGCCGTGGGCCGCGCTGCTGAAGGTCTCGGCAGGGTCGCCGGTGCGCTTTTCGAGGGGCTCGGCCCGGAGGTTGAGGGCGCTGCCGGTGGACCGGCCCACGCTCACCACGGTGCTCTCGTCCTGGACGAACGACACCAGTTCGCGGAAGCTGCCCTTGACGTCCACCGACACGGGCGACGAGGTGTGGATGTCGGCGATGGCGCCGCTGCGCAGCTCCTCTCCGGTACGGGGGTCGTGGTAGGTCGAGCCGGGCGGTTCCGACACGAGCGCCCCGAAGAGACCGTGGCGCCAGGTGCCGATGGCGTTGACGTGGTCGTGGAAGTAGGCGGTGCCGAACTGGCTGTCGTTGTACCAGCGGTAGCGCACGAACTCGCTGCTCACGACCTCGCCCACCCCGTGGGCCGTCTTCAGCGGCTCGGCCAGGGTCACCACGGCGCCGTTCACCGACGCCACCTTGTGCGCCTCGAACTGCTGGCCGGCGTCCATCCCGACGGCGACGAGCGCACCCGGCTGGAAGCGGGAGGAGGGCTGGGCCAGGTGGAGGCCGGTGGACCCGGCGGCAGCCGGCGCGGCGAGCGTCTCACCCTCGATCCGGTAGGGCCGGACCGACTGCTCGTAGTTGAAGCCGGCGACCACGCCGTCGCTGGCCTGCACGTCGAACTGCACGAAGTGGATGTGCATGTTGACCTTGGAGAAGCCATGAGCCTCGGGAGTGTCCCCCAGCTCACTCGTGAGCAGGACGTCGACGCAGTCCTCGGCCGCGTTCGACCGGATGGCCAGCGGGACCCGCTTTGACGGGTCGGCCTGGATGGCGGGCACGTCCTCCTTGAGGGCGTAGAGCAGGCCGCCGGAGTCGACGATGCCCTGCGTCTGGTTCACGGGCACGGCCACATTGATGGCGTGGACGTCGAAGGTCCTCGACCTGGTGCCCTCGGGGCACAGACCCCCCCGGCCGCTCGTGCCGGGCGGCGGCGGATCGGGGCCGGCGTTGCCGGGGTCGAGGTACGGCGCCGGCCCGTGGCCCGGCGCGAACGGTGGTCGCTTGCCCAGGTGCGGCCGCAGGAGCGGGTAGGCCAGCTTGCCCGTGACGGGGTCGAACAGGATGGCCGGCCGGGTGCCCGCCGCCTCGGGTACGTAGCCGGGCCAGGACTCGCCCGTCTCGGGCTCGTTGCGGTAGACGTTGCCGTCGAGCGCCCAGTCGAACACCGATGCGTCGTAGCCGCGGGGCCTGCCCGGCGGTGGCAGCTGAGGTTCCACCCACCCGGCCAGATCGCCGGCCGCCAGCGTGCGGGCGCCGCCGGGGGTACCCGCGCCGACGCTGCGGCCGACCAGCTCGTCGGAGGCCACGGCGGGCACCACCTTGCCGGCCCTGTCGGGCAGCTCCGTGAGCGGCGGCAGATCGTCGGTGGACGCCGCTCCCGCCTGGGCGGTGTTGTAGACCCGCCACAGGCCCCACATACCGGCGAAGTAGTGCTCCGCCACGTGGCAGTGGTAGAGGAAGTCGCCGGGCGACGCCTGGCAGCCGCCGCTGCCGCACTCGTTCACCACGTCGAACGTCTGGCCCGGGCCGATGCTCTGCGAGTCGGTGCGCTCGCTCGGCCCCGGCAGCACGGGGGGTGTCTTGTCGAGGCCCTGCCTGGACGGCGGGGTGGCCACTCCCGGCTGGCGCCGCCAGCGGGTCGCCCCACCGTGGAGGTGGTGGACGTGGAAGACCTCGGAGCCGCCGTGGATGATCCGCTGGCGGCTGGGGTCGCCCAGGTAGCTGCGCATCAGCGGGGTGGCGGGGTCGCCGAATGCATAGGAGCTGTAGGCGACGGCCTCGTCGAAGGTGCCCGGGCCGAGCGGCGGCCGCGGCACCTGGAGGGCCAGGCGATTCCCGAACGGCTCGCTGCGGTAGTTGAGGGCGCGCCCGTCCGGGCGGTAGGCGCTGGTGAGGGGGTCGACAAGCGGGATCTGGCCGCCGTCGCGGTTGCGCAACTGGAAGGTCTCGTCGCCGAACTCGTGGTAGAAGAGCGCGAATTCCCGGAAGTCGGGCTGCCCCCTGGCGCTGACCACGGCGTCCCAGCCGGTTCGCACGGGCCGGCCGGTGCGCGGGTCGCGCCATGTGGAGCCCTTCGGCTCCACGATCACGGCACCGAACAGGCCGTGGCTCGTCTGGACGCGGGTGTCACCGTGGCTGTGGAAGTAGTGCGTCCCCTCCGCCTGCGACGGGCTCACCATCCACTCGTAGACGACCGTCCGGCCGGGACGGGCCACCGACAGCGGGTTCGTGGCGATGGCCGGCCCTCCCGAGCCCTGGAGCCGCAGCGACGCGCCGTGGAGGTGAAAGCTGACCGCCTCGTCGCCCGGCAGGTCGTTGCGCACCGAGACCCGGAGACACTCGCCCGGCCGTACCCGCAGGGTGAGGGGCTGGATGGCGTCGCCCTGCAGGCCCCGGCTCACCATGGACTCGCCCTGCCCGGCTCGGGCCCGGTCGTTGGCCGCCTCCTCGGCCCGCACCCGGTCGAGATCCTGCTCGAGGACGAACATGCGCCCGTCGGGGTCGTGGTCGAGGAAGCGGTTGACGGTTATGTCCACGGCGACGGCCACCGCCTGGTACACGCGCACCGGGGCGCCGCCGGCGCACGTCGGTGCTGCGCCGCCGGAGCGGGGTGGAGGGCTCGCGGGAGGCGACTGGGCCGAGGACGGCGGCGTGACCAGCCCGAACAGCACGACCACGGCCGCGGCCAGGGCTGCGGCGCGCACCCGCTCCCGGCGCACGGCGCAACGGGAGCGGGTGAAGAAATGGCGTGCGGCAGCGGTCACCTCAGGTGACCTTGACGGTGCCTTCCATGTCCGGGTGCACAAGGCAAAGGTACCGGTAGGTGCCCGGCTTCGAGAAGGCGAGCGAGTACTGGAGGCGTGCGTCGGGGAACGGCGCCCCGCTGGCGTGGAAGCCCTGGCCGTCCCAGGTGCCGGCGTCGACGGGGACCAGTGGCGGCGACCCGTCCTGGCTGGCGGCGGCTGGCTTCGGCGGGTCGGGGATGGGCGGGCTGGCGGCGGGCAGCAACGACTTCTTGTTCCCCACCAGCACGCCGGCGTCGTCGAACTGCAACCACGGCCGGGCATCCTCCGGGGCGTTGAAGGCGATGACATGGAAGCCGTCCACCGTCCAGGTGACCTTCTCGCCCGGCTTCACCGTGATCTCCTTGGGGAAGACGTTGATCCCGGCGCTCGGGATGGCCCTGTCCTCGGGACGGCCCCCCGCAGGCGCCGCCGCGGCCGTGGATGACTGGACCTTGGCCGCTTGGGCCTTCACCTTGGCCACGAACTCGTCGAGGTGCATCCGGCCCTCGGCCTTCACCTGCTCGGTGCCGGGGACTGCGGTGGCCTTGTCGACCACGGTGACCTTCTCGGTCATCTCCGGGCCGTGGACCAGGCACATGAAGGTGTAGTCGCCGGGCGCCATGCTGTCGGCCAGCTTGAAGCTCGCCCTCGCCTGGTCTGGGAGGAAGCCGGAGTTGAGGAAACGCTCCTTGCCGGTGATCTCCTTGGGCGGCTTCTGGCTGTCCTTGGGGCACGCCTCCTTGGTGGGAGGCTCGTCGTCGGCCAGGTAGCAGGGCTGCGACGCCGCCTGGACGAACAGCGCGTCGTCGGGGCCCGTCGCCTGCTCGAGGACGGACGGGATCTTGTCGAGGACGGTCTGCACCTCCGGCGGGGGTGGCCCCGGGTGATCCTTGTCAACCTTGGCGAACGCCTCGAGGCCCTCGTTGATCAGCGTGCCGAAGGCCACGGTGTGGGGCTCACCGGTGAAGGTGGAGGTGAACTCGAGGGTGTCACCCGGGTGGGCCTTGACCTCGTGCGGGAAGAAGTGGATCCACGAGGAGGCGAACCCCTCCGTGCGGGCGTCCACCCCGATCGGGATGGTCTGGGCGCCCTTGCCGGTGTCGCTGCCGTGCGTCGTGGCCGTCGTGGCGGCGTTGTCGCCGCTGCCGCACGCGCCGCCGAGCAGTGCGAGGAGGGTCAGGAGCGTGGCAAGTCGTAGGCGCATGTCGTTCCCCTTTGCGTCCCAGAGGGCTCCGCCGGCCGCTGCCGGGGCGCGCGAAACGTAGCAGCACCTCCCGGAGCGGCTGACCTGGCCTCGGGCGAGCCACGTTCTCCGCCGGGCCGGACGCGCCCCTGTCCGCCGGTTTCGGCCCGGAACGGGAACGCGACGGGCTCCGCCGGCGTTGACCCAATCCCCTCTCCTCCTCCGGCCCGAAGGGGAACCGCAATGGCGAATCCGAACAACCGACGCGACCGTGAACCACAAGAGGACCTGGTCCGTCTCTACTTGAACGAGATCGGCCGGTACCCCCTGCTCACCAAGGCTGACGAGGAGCGCCTCGGGAGCGCGGTGGCGCTGGGTCTCGACGCGGCGGCCGAGTTGGCGGGCGGTGTCCCGCTGTCACCCTCGCGCCGGCGCCACCTGCGGGCCTGCGTGGCGGCAGGCGAGGGAGCCACCACGGAGTTCTGCCAGGCCAACCTGCGCCTGGTCGTGTCCATCGCCAAGCGGTACCAGGTGTCGGGCCTCCCCCTGCTCGACCTCGTGCAGGAGGGCAACCTCGGGCTGCTCCACGCGGTGGAGAAGTTCGACTACACGAAGGGATTCAAGTTCTCCACCTATGCCACGTGGTGGATCCGCCAGGCCATCACACGAGGCATCGCCAACACAGGCCGCACCATCCGCCTTCCCGTGCACGCCGGCGACCTGGTGAACCGGGTGCAGCGCGCCCAGTCCCGCCTCGAGGCGCAACTCGGCCGCCGGCCGGCGCCCGAGGAGTTGGCCGCCGACGTCGGACTCACGCCCGGTCGAGTGGTCGAGGTGCTGGCCATGTCGAGCGAGGCGGTCTCGATCTCGGCGCCGCTCTCGGACGATGGCGACGGGGAGTTTGGCGACGTGATCGAGGACGTCACCGCCCTGTCGCCGATGGAGGAGGCGATGGCCAACTCCGTGCCGACCGAGCTGGCTCGCCTTCTGGCCGTCCTCGACGAGCGCGAGCGCGAGATCCTCCGGCTCCGCTACGGCCTCGACCAGGGCGAGCCGCGCACCCTCGAGGAGGTCGGCGAGCGCATGCACCTGACCAGGGAGCGCATTCGCCAGATCGAGTCCCGGGCCTTGTGCAAGCTTCGCCACCCGTCGCTCGAGACGGGAGCCCGTGAGCTGCTGTTCGGATAGCCGCCGGCGGTCGCCTGCGACGTACGCTTTGCCGCGATGGCGATCGAGATCGAGGTTGACCCCTCCCGTTGCAACGGGTCGGCCGTCTGCCTTCGTGTCGCGCCGGGCGTGTTCCACATCGATTGCGGCCTGGCGCTGGTGATCGACGAGGAGGCGGCACCCGAGTCAGCTGTCCTGACGGCGGCCCGGGAATGCCCCACCTCGGCCATCGCCGTGACCAAGGACGGCGTGCCGCTCGCCTAGAGAGGGAGGCCCGTTCCTCCCGCGGCCCTCGCGTCACGACCGCGGCGGGCTGCCTGGTTCGGTCAGGCCTTGACGAGGCGCTCGACGAGGGAGCCCACGTCGCGCATGGCCTGCGAGTCGGGCTCGGTGTCGAACGGGGCCACGCCGAGGTGGTCGGCCCGCTCGACGGCCGGGTCCTCGGCCACGGCGACGACCTCGACGCCGAGGATCTCGGCGAGCCGGGCCACGTCGTCGTCGCCGTTGGAGCGGTTGGCGACACCGAGGATGCGTCGGACACCCATCGACTCGGCCAGCCGGCACGCCCGCCGCGCCACCTCCACCGCCTTGGCACTGGGCTCCGCCACCACCAGCACGGTGTCGTCGGGGCCGGGCTTGGTCCACATGAGGTCGTTCAGGCCCGCCTCCAGGTCGGCCACCACGGTGCGGTGGTCGGCAGGAAGCGAGCCGAAGAACTGGCGGGTGGTGTTGTGCGAGCCACAGCACAGGCAGGAGTCGCTGGGGCGCTCGATCTTGCCGGTGGCGATCAACATGATGCCGCCGGGGGCCTCCAGCCCGTACCTGGCCAGCAGGTCGTCGGGCTCCGGCGTGGGGTCGTTGTGAGTGTGGCCGCTGGCCAGGAGGGCGTTGAGGATCGGCTCCATGGTCTCCACCGACTCGCGGGGGAGTCCGATCGAGATGCCGAGGTTGGGATTGGGGTCGGCGTCGACGGCCACCACGGTGTGACCGGCCTCGGCGAGGCTGCGGATCAGGGCGCCGGCGATGGTGGTCTTGCCGGATCCGCCCTTGCCGGTGACGGCGATCTTCACGGTGACACCTCCTGAGGTAGGAACAACTCTGCCAGTTGCTCGACGGCCTTGATGGCGGCCGCTTCGGGGCAGTAGTCGATCGGCGCTACCCCGAGTCGCTCGGCTTCCGCCACGTCGGCGTCGAAGGGGATGCGGATGACCGGCTCCAGGCCGGGGTGGTCGGGCTCGTCGCGGAAGCGGTTGGCCACGATGACAGTGGGGACGTCGCCCACGATCGGCAACAGGCGCCGAGCGGTGAGGCCGGACCGCCACGCCGGGCCGACCACCAGGATGACCCGGTCGGCGAAGGAGTGGTAGCGCTCGAACGGCGTGGTGGGGCCGGCCTCCATGTCGCCCAGCACATCCCAGTCGGGTTCACCGAAGCCGTTGAGGATCTGGCGCATGGCGACCACCGTCTGCTTGGCGGCCTGCTTCTCGGGCTCGTCGATCTTGCCGAGGCTGAGGAAGCGGGCCCCATCGGGAGCCGGCACGGCGCAACGCTCCACTGCCTCCTCCGGTGTCACGTCAGACGCCAACCGCCAGCCGTAGGCGGCGCCGGAGTGCTCCTCGACGGAGTGTGGCACGCCGGTGGCGTCGGGCACGAGCCCGAGGCCGAGGCTGAAGGCCAGCCCCGGGTTGGTGTCGAGATCGGCGATCAGCACCTTGCGGCCCTGGCGGGCGAGGATCCGCGACAGGGTTGCCGAGATCATGGTCTTGCCCGCACCGCCCTTGCCGGCGACGGCGATGCGGATACCCAGGCGCCGGGCGGCGGCGTCGCGGGTCGCCTCGTCGGCGCCGTCGATCTCCTCGCGGGCGCCGGCCACGCTCTCTCCCAGGCGATCGAGATGGGCGGTGAGTTCGGCCTCCAGCTGTTGCATCCGCCGGGCGGTGTTCCAAGAGCGTGCCTCGCGCAGGTAGCGCTGCGCCTGGCGCTCCACCCCCATCCACACCAGACAGCGCTCGGGCTGGCCGTGGGTGCCCTCGGCCCGCACGCGCAGCGCGTCGACCACCGCGAGCTGGCTGTTTACGTGGTGAAGGAGGTTCCTTTCCCTCGGGCTTCTGTCCCCCTCCGTGGCTGCGGCAGCCATATTCCCCTCGGTATTTCAGATGTCTCGCCCGTCCAGGGTATGCGAGGCGGGACCGGTGGTGACCACCCCGCACCGCACCTCATACCGCCGGGTCCCGCCCGTGCCCTAGGTTGGCCGGGTGAAGGTGACCATGATGCTCTGCGACGCCGCCCAGGTGGCCGAGGGCAAGCTTTTCATCCTCGGCGCCGGATGGAGCATCACCGGCCCCGACCCGGCGCCATCGGCCATCGCGATCAAGCTCGAGGTCGACTGGAACGAGGCCGGCTCTCCGCACCACTGGGAGCTGTTCCTCGTCGACGCCGACGGCCGCGAGGTGCGCTTCGACACCCCGGAGGGCTCCCAGGCCATCGAGATCAGGGGCGACTTCACCGTCCAGCGCCCCACCGGCGTACCGGAGGGCACTCCGGTCGACCTGCCTCTTGCCATCAACCTCGGGCCGCTGCCCCTCCCACCCGGCGCCCGTTACACCTGGCGGTTCACGGTAGACGGCGAGACCGACGCATCCTGGTCGCTCGGCTTCACCAACCGGCCGGCAGCCACCGCCTGAGGGCCTGCGTCACCACGATTCCCCGCTGGGGCTCCTGCCCGGGCAGGCGGGCCCGCTCCATGGGCGCGGGCGCGGGCGCCGGCGTACGGGGCGGCGCGGCCATGCCAGCCGGGGCCCGGTCCACTGGCGCCCCGCGGTAGCGCCAGTCGACGCCGTAGCCTCGGGGCCATGTCCTCCCGGCGACGGCTGCTCCTGTTCGCATTGGCCCTTGCCGGCGTCACGTCCGGCGCGTGTTCGAAGGGCGGAGGAGCCGTCGAGCCCTCCGGTCCGACCGCAATCCTGGCCGGCGCGCCGGCCAGGACCATCGCCGCCAGCTCGGCCCGTATCGCGATCAACGCCGCCGTCAAGGGCCAGATCAAGGGCACGTTCGCGGGGGAGGGGGCGTTCGCCTTCGGGACCGAGCGGGGCCGGCTCGTGCTCGACCTCCGCCCTCTCGGCCTGGCCGGGACCGACCGAACCGAGATCCTTCTCGACCGCGACGTGGTGTTCCTCAAGCTGGGTGGCGCGCTGCCCGGGCTCGGGCAGCGGCCGTGGGTGCGCATCGACCTCAGCAAGCTCAAGAAGGGACAAGGCGATGGCATCGAGGCGCTTCGCCAGTTGCGGGCCAACGACCCGCGGGCGGTGATCAACGAGCTGCGGGGCGTCACCGGCGACGCGGAGAAGGTCGGCACGGAGGCCGTCCGTGACGTGGAGACCGTGCACTACCGGGCCACCGTCGACCTCGACAAGGCGGCGGCCGCCTCACCGGCTGGCGTGCGCGACGACCTCCGCGAGGTGGCGAGACAGCTGGGCACCTCGAAGCTGGCGGTGGAGGCGTGGCTGGATGCCGATGGCCGTGTCCGGCGACTCCGGTACACGGTCGATCTGGCCCGGCTCGACGAGAACGCGCCGGCCAAGGGCGCCGGTCGCGGCACCGTGGTGGCCACCCTGGACTTGTTCGACTTCGGCACCGATGTGGCCGTCGCGCCACCTCCGGCCGACCAGGTCACCGACCTGGCGGACCTCCTCGGGACCGCCCGGTAGGTCAGTCCGTCGGCCGTTCGGCCGATCCGGCGGCGCGGAACCGCTCACTGGCTGCCGCCGAACCTTGGTGACGCACAGACCCCGAGGGACGAGAAACCCTTTCATTGCACGGGTTTCTAGGGATCCATCTGGAGAAAGCCTTGTAGAACAAGGGAATCCGTTGGGGAAATGCTTGACCTGGACCGTCCGTTCCTCTTTGATTTGGTGCTGTACTTCCCCGATCCCAGGAGGATGGCGTGAACAAGGCTGAACTGATCGAGAAGGTGAAGGAGGTCGCCGGCCTCTCGAGAAGCCAGGCCGAGTCTGCGGTCGACGAGACCCTCGACTCCGTGGTGACCGCCGTCAAGGCCGGCGAGCGGGTGAGCCTGTTCGGTTTCGGGACCTTCAACCCCTCGGCTCGTGCCGCCCGCACCGGCCGCAATCCGCAGACCGGCGAGCCCGTGAAGATCCCTGCGTCCAAGGGCGTGCGTTTCGCTCCCAGCGCTGCCTTCAAGGCAGCGCTCAATCCGAAGGCGGCAGCCAAGAAGGCGGGCAAGGCCGCACCCGCGAAGAAGGCCGGAAAGGCGAGCGCCGCCAAGAAGGCGGCACCGGCGAAGAAGGCCACACCCGCCAAGAAGGCGGCACCGGCGAAGAAGGCCGCACCCGCCAAGAAGGCGGCCAAGTCCACCAAGAAGCGCTAGTGAAAGGGCGGGACCGAGCATGAGCGCAGCAGTAGCGAAGAAGGCGGGCAAGGCGGTCAGGAAGACGGCGGTGGTCACCAAGGCAGCCGCCGTGACGAAGGCGCCAGCCAAGAAGGTCGCGGTCAAGAAGGCAGCGCCCGCCAAGAAGGCGCCCGCCAAGAAGGTCGCCGTGAAGGCCGCCGTCAAGAAGGCGCCCGTCAAGAAGGCGCCTGCGGCGAAGAAGGCGCCTGCGGCGAAGAAGGCGCCTGCGGCGAAGAAGGCGCCTGCGGCGAAGAA
>Ga0307504_10000091_pt1 | contig 18556 bp, 19 predicted proteins | sample 19_S_MG_FD_194516 | JGI IMG/M metagenome (GOLD analysis project Ga0307504, IMG submission 194516) | Soil microbial communities from Populus trichocarpa stands in riparian zone in the Pacific Northwest, United States - 19_S | ecosystem: Environmental > Terrestrial > Soil > Riparian zone > Trees... | reverse complement strand
AGCCCGGGCGGCCGGAGACGACGGGCCGGTCCTGCACCGCCCTGCGCCCCGGCCGCCGACTGACCCAGGTCGTTGCGGGCCCGCACCGCCTCCTCCACCGCCCGCACCGACAGGCCCTCGTTGACGGTGCGCTTGGCCAGTGCCTCTTGGAAGGCCCGGTCGGGCGTGCCGAGCAACGCCCGGGCGTGGCCCTCGGCCAGCTGCCCTTCGGCGACAAGCCGCTGGATGGTGGGCGGGAGCTGGAACAGGCGAAGGGTGTTGCTGATGGCCGCCCGGCTCTTGCCCACGCGGGTGGCCAGCTCCTCGTGGGTGAGGTGGAAATCCTCGATGAGCTGCTGGTAGGCGGCACCCTCCTCCAAAGGGTTGAGGTCCTCGCGGTGCAGGTTCTCCACCAGCGCCTGCTCGAGACTGGCGTCGTCGCCCACCTCGCGGACCAGGGCGGGAATGGTCTGCAGGCCTGCCCGCTTGGCCGCCCGCCACCGCCGTTCCCCCGCCACCAACTCGTACCGGTCGTCCCGGGAGGGCCGTACCAACACCGGCTGCAGGACGCCCAGCTCCCGCACCGACGCCGTGAGCGAAGCCAGGTGCTCCTCATCGAAGTGCTTACGGGGCTGGAAAGAATTGGGAATAATGCGGGCCAACGGGACCTCGATGAGGGCTGACCCCCTGTCGCCGGTGACCTCCGACGGGATCAGCGAACCAAGGCCTCTACCCAACCCGCTGCGGCGCGCCACCACTCACCTCCTTGGCCAGCTCGCGGTAGGCGATGGCCCCTCGTGACGTGGGATCGAACACCACGATCGGCTGGCCGAACGAGGGCGCCTCACTGAGGCGCACCGTGCGGGGAACGATGTTGCGGCACACCTTGGGCCCGAAATGGCTCCGGACCTCGCCGGCCACCTGGTCGGCCAGCTTGGTCCGGGCATCGAACATGGTGAGCACGATGGCGGTCACCTCGAGCCTGGGGTTCAAGTTGGTCTGCACCAGCTTCACGTTGCGCAGCAGTTGCCCGAGGCCCTCCAGGGCGTAGTACTCGCATTGAATGGGCACGACCACCTCGGTGGCGGCGGCCAAGGCGTTGACGGTGATGAGGCCGAGCGACGGCGGGCAGTCGATCACCACGAAGTCGAAGTCCTCCAACACCGGCTCCAACGCCCGCCGCAGCTTGAGCTCCCGGCTGAAGGCGGGCACCAACTCGATCTCGGCCCCCGCCAGGTCGATGGTAGCGGGGCACACGAAGAGATTCCTCAGGCTGGTTGGCTCGATGCAGTCGTCGAGGGGGACGTCGTGCATCATCACGTCGTAGATCGACGACTCCAAGTTGCGGGGGTTGATGCCAAGCCCGGTGGTGGCATTGCCCTGAGGGTCGAGGTCGATCACCAGGACGCGGTAGCCCAGTTCGGCCAGACCCGCCCCCAGATTCACGGCCGTGGTGGTCTTACCCACCCCGCCCTTCTGGTTGGCGATGGCCATGACCCGGGGTAGGTCCCGGGCGAAACGGGTCGGGGAATAGGTGGAAGGATCGGCGTTGGTGACGTCCGAGCCAGCCAGCAATGAGGTGGCCTCGGGCGGCATCCCCAAGGGCACGGGCCCCGGTGAGGCACGCTGCTCATCCGGCTCACTCCGTGAGGAGGTCGGCGCCTGCGGTGAAAGGGTGGGGGTTGCAGTTGCCAGCTCGCCGACACCGAGGCCGTCAGCCGCGCCAGGTTCGCCAGGCTCGCCCACCCCGGCGTCGGCCCTTCCGTCCTCCGTGGCTTCGTCGCCACCGTCGCCGGTGCGCTCAGAAGCCTCACCGGAACGTTCCTGGACGTCGACCGCCGCCACATTCGGTTCCAGCGCATCAGCGTCGGCGGGAGGGTCCCTGTCCGTCACGGCTTCCGCCTCCTCAGGGGTGACGGTTGTGCGGCCGTCGGCCGAGGACTCGTCGAGGGTCTCCGGTTCCGCACCGGCAACCGGTCCGGCGTCACCATCCACGTCTGCTTGGCAGAAATCGAGCGGACTGGGCACCTGGGACGGCACAGGGCGGGGGCCATCGACGAAATCGTCCTCGCGGTCGAGCGCGGGGGCGTCGCCGTGCCGAAGCTGCTCGAAGATGGCTCGTCCGCGCTCCACCACGTCGTCCTCGGGCATACTCACCACGCCACTCTTGCCGCGAAACGCCGGCCGGTCAAGGATCCTCGCTTCTCGTACCCGGTTCCACGTGAAACCTCAACCCGGGAGCACACCGGCACTTCGTTTCACGTGGAACGTCAAAAGAGCGGGCGTTTTGCCGGGACGCCGACCCGGCGCGGGTAGGTCGGCGGGCAGGCCTCCTCTTGACGCAAGATCTGAAATCGTGAGAAGGCCTGCTCGAAGCGGCTGACTGGACGTAGGCCCAGCTGCGCCAACGGCCCCTCCGGCCAACGGTCGGTCGGATCACCGGGTGGCTCCGAGACGACCAGTCGACCCCCGACCGCGAGCAGCGGTGCGGCGCACTCGGCGGTGACCGGCGGCGGCCCAAAACTTCTGGCCAGCACGACATCGGCCCTCCCCCTCCACTCCGGGTCGTGGCCGGCCTCCTCTGCACGGGCGTGACCAACGACCACCCGATCAGCCAGCCCCAGCTCGTCAGCCGCCTCGGCCAGGAAGAACGCTCGTCGCTCGTTGCTCTCGAGCAGGTAGAGGACCGCGTCCGGCCACGCAGCTGCCACCACCAGTCCTGGGACACCGCCACCACTACCCAGATCGACCACACGCGCCGGATGGACGGCTCCCACTGCCTGGACAAAGCCGGCGGCGTGCTCGATGTGCCCGGCCACCGGCCCAGGACCGAGGAAACCCAGATCACGGGACCGCCCGAGCACGGCGTCAAGCGTGCCCACGGGGCGGATACCGCTCAGCTGGGGGAGATCACGACCCGGCGGCGTGGCTCCTCGCCTTCCGACGTGGTGCTCACCCCGTCGAGGCCGTTGACGGTGTCGTGTACGACCTTACGGTCGGCGGCGTGCATCGGCTCCAGCGCCTTGGCGACGCCGCTTGCGATCACCTCTGTGGCTACGCCCTCCACGAAGCGTTCGAGCGCTGCCTTGCGCTTCCGCCGGTATCCGGAGACGTCGACGACCAGACGCCCGTTGCGGGCTCCTGTACGCCGCTGTACCACGCGCCGGGTGATCTCCTGGATGGCGGTGAGCGTCGCCCCCCCGTGGCCGATCAAGAGCCTCAGGTCGGCGCCGCCCTCGACGGCCAGTTCCATGGTGTCGTCGTCCACCTCGCGGGCCTCGACCTTGCCATCGGACTCGAAGGCGGCCAATAGCCCCACCAGAAAGTCCTTGGCGATCTCTGCCTGATCCTGCAGCGGTACATCCTCGTCCATCGTGGCTCCTTCAGGCGTGGGGGACACTTCTCTCGGCGCAACCGGCCGGGGCCGGGTCGGGCGTTCACTGCGGGAGCGGCCACGCTCCTTCGGCTCAACCGTCGGCGGGGTCGGGGGGGCTGATGACGGTGTCGGGGCGGCAGGGGCGTCGCCGGTCCCCTTTGTGCGCCGGTTCCGGTCGTGGCGGACCTCCTTCGATCTGGGTCGGTTGGGGCGTACCCGCGCCCGCACCCGTGCCTCCGACCGCACCCGTCCGAACAGGCCCAGCCTGGGCTCCTCCAGGACCTCGAACTCGGCGTCGTTCTCGTCGATACCCAACTTGTCGAGGGCGGCGTCCTTGGCCTCCTCGACCGTCCGGCCAGTGGTCTCCACCCACTCCACGGCTAGCCGTCCTCCGCTCTGGGGTACCCCGTGTCGGGCCGGGCCATCAGCGCCCCTTCTTGCTGCGCCGCTTCTGCGGTGGGCGAGGCGGTGGGCGGCGCCCGTTGCCACCGGTCTTGGCCTGGCCCCGGGGCAGTCCGTCGGGTTTGGAGCCGTTGCCGCCCTTGACCCCGCCTGGCCGCTTCGGGTCGGTCTTGGCCCCGCCGGCCGAGCCCCGACCGTTGCGTCCCTTCGGTTCCTCGACATCGACTGCCTTGGCCTCGATCTCACCGGCGTGCTTCTTGGCGTGCGCGGACAGAGCAGGATCGAAGCGGTACATGGCCGCCGTCTGGGAGACCCGGAACAGGGCCGAGACCAGGAAGTACACGTTCACGGCAGCCGGGATGGACAGCGAGATGAGACCGAAGAACCCGGGCATCACCTTCAACAGCATCTGCTGCTGGGTGGTAGCCGCTTTCGTGTTGCGGGCCATGGTCTGGCGCGTCTGCAGATACTGCGTGAAGACGACGAGCGCCACGATCACGAAGTACGGCAGGGCCTTGCCGAAGCCGTGCACCTTGCTGGCGCTTTGGGCCAAGTCGATTCCGAACGACTTCATCTTGCCGCCCGAGCTCACCAAGGCGCGGTAGAGATCGGTCTTCTGATCGATGTACTTCGGGTTCACCCGCCCGTGGGTGATCTGCGTGAGTCCGCGGATGACCCGGTACATCACCAAGAAAACCGGCATCTGCAGCACCATCGGCAGGCAGCCCGCCACCGGGTTCACCTTGTGCTCCTTGTAGAGCGCCATCATCTCCTCGTTGAGCTTCTGGCGATCACCTCCCTTGTGCTTGACCTGCAGCGCCTTCATCTCCGGCTGGAGCTTTTGCATGGCCAGCATCGAGCGGGTGCTCTTGAGGGTGAGAGGCGACAGCACGAGCATCACCGTGAGGGTGAGCAGCGCGATGGCGACGGCGTAGTTGGGGATGACGGAGTAGAAGAAGGCCAGCAGGCCTGCCAGTAATTGGAACATCAGCCCTCCCGGGCAGGTACGGGGTCGGCACCGAGGCCGCCCCAGGGATGGCAGCGGCCGAGGCGGCGCGCCGTGAGCCAGCTCCCGCGCACAGCACCGTGGACCTCGAGGGCCTCCAGGGCATACGAAGAGCAGCTGGGGACATAACGACAGGGGGAGAGTCGCCCGGCCCGGGCCGCCTGGTACAGGCGGATGGGCGCGGCGACGACACGGGCGGCAACCGTCATCGGCGCGCCCCGGAGCCGCCGGCGTCGTCGAACGCTCCCGAAACCATTTCTTTCAACTCCTCGAACGAGAGGGTCGCCGCCTCCGGAGCGGCGCCCACCAGGTAGGCACCCGGCCGCAGCTGCGGGCCGAGCTGGGATACAACGGCACGCATCCGGCGCCGGAGCCGGTTGCGCACGACGGCCCCGCCGACCGGGCGGCCGACGGCGTAGGCCACCCGGGGAGGCCCGGTCGGGGCGCCGGGTAGGAATGTTACCGTGATCGGGCCCCGACGAGCCCGCCGGCGGCAGCGGCGGAGCGCGCTGAACGTGGCCTTGTCACTGATCCGGTGGATCAGGCCGACAGCTTGTGGCGGCCCTTCAGCCGCCTCGCCTTGAGGATGGCCCGCCCGGCCCGCGTGGACATCCGGTGGCGGAAACCGTGGCGCTTGGCCCGCTTCCGGGTGTTGGGTTGGAAGGTTCGTTTCACCCATGAGCTCCTGTCGGCGCGGGAGGGCCCGGCCTCGTCCACGCTAGAGCCATCCTGCGGCGGGTGCCAACGCCGGCGCCGGAAGAGGCTGGTCACGAAGCTTTCACGACCGGCTCTCGCCACCGTCCGGGGCCTGGTGCTACCGTCGCCCTGGCGCCCCGAGCGGCTGCTCCGACTTCCCCCGGAGGCTGCGTAGGCGGCGCTCGGCAAAAAGGCCTTTCGGGATCCTTCTGTGTTTATACACAGATGTGGACGACGTTGTGGACACGGAGCGCGTGGGGAAGGTAGAGCCGCCGGTGACGGACGCAGAGCAACTGTGGGGACTCTGCGCCGAGGCGCTCAGGGGCATGGTCACAGACGCCGCCTGGCGCATGTGGTTCGCCCAGATCCAGCCCTCGTGGGCCGACGAGCACCGCCTCGTGCTCTCGGTGCCCAGTGCGCTGGCCAAGGAGCGCCTGCAGGCGCTGCACCTCCAGACCATCACCGATGTGGTGCGGGAGTTGGCCGGCAACCCGGTGGCCGTGGAGTTCGTGGTGCGGGTGCCGTCCGGCAGCGCCGACGACGAACTGGCCGGCTTCAACGACGACGCCGACGATCTGGCCGGGGCAGCGACGACGGCCGACGATGCCGGCGGCCCACTCCGGGCGGGCGCCGACGGCAAGGGAGTCGGCGCGAGCGCCCCGTCCGCCCCGGCCGGGCCCGGCGGGCGCGGCCAGGGCGGTCTCCAGCCCAACTTCACCTTCGATGCCTTCGTCACGGCCGACTCGAACCGCTTCGCCCGAGCAGCCGCCGGCGTGGTGGCCGAGACGCCCGGCCTCGCCTACAACCCCCTGGTCATCTATGGCGGCAGCGGCCTGGGCAAAACGCATCTCCTGCACGCCATCGGCAACTACGTCGGCCAGCACTTCCCGCACTACACGGTGCGCTACACGCCCACCGAGGGGTGCATGAACGAGTTCGTCGAGGCGTTGCGCACCAAGACCACCCTCGCGTTCAAGAAGCGCTACCGCGAGTGCGACGTCCTGCTGATGGACGACTTCCAATTCATCATGACCAGCGACCGCCTGGGCGAGGAGTTCTTCTACACGTTCAACGAGCTCCAAGAGGCGTCGAAGCAGATCGTCATCGTTTCCGACCGTTCGCCCACCGAGATGATCTCGCTGCACGAGCGCTTCCGCAGCCGCCTCCTGGCCGGCCTGGTCACCGACGTCAAGCCGCCCGACCTCGAGACTCGTATCGCCATCCTCCGCAAGAAGGCGGAGAAGCACCTCCGGGTTGTGCCCGACGACGTGCTGGTGCTCATCGCCACCAACATCCGTGACAACATCCGCGAACTCGAGGGCGCCCTCACCCAGGTCGTCGCCTTCGCCCACCACAACGAGGAGCCCCTCACCCGCGAGTTGGCTGAAAAAGTGCTCGCTGAAGCCCTGTCCAACACCCGTCCCCGCCCGGTCACCCCGGAACTGGTGATCGAAGTGGCATCCGAGTTGTTCGGGTTCACCACCGACGAGCTGAAAGGACCCAGCCGTAGCCGCACCCTCGTCCAGGCCCGCCAGATCGCCATGTACGTCCTGCGCCAGCTCACCGACTACAGCTACCCCGCCATCGCTGGCGCGTTCGGGGGCCGCGACCACACCACCGTGATCCACGCCGTGAAGAAGATCGAGGGCCTGATGCCCGAGCGGGCCAAGGTGTACCAGGACGTCCAGCAGCTCAGCCGGCGCTTGACGAGCGGTGAATGACGTTGTGTCGGACCAATGTGATTTCGGGGGACGAGGTCGGCTTCATCCCCGGAGCATCACCGTGGTTGTCCCAACCCTCTGCGAACCTGTGGACGCAGCGGGGATGGCTGCACCGCCTCTGACCTGGGAACGGACCGGGTTCTCCCCAATCCACACCCCCTACTACTGCTTCTAGGTAGTTCTCTAAGAAAGAAAGGCAGTTGCTTGAAGCTCCGGAGTGAACGAGACACCCTGGTGGAGGCGCTCACCACCGCCGGCCGGGCCGTCACCAGCCGCGGCAGCGCACAACCCGTGCTCTCCGGCGTCCGCCTCGAGGTCCGGGGCGACCGCCTCTTGGTGGCCGGCTCCGATCTCGACCTCACGATCCAGGTCGACGTGGCGGTGGGAGGCGGCGCCGACGGTGTGTGTGTGATCCCGGCCCGCCTCGTGTCCGACATCGTGCGTGCCCTGGAGCCCGGTGCTGTCACATTCGAAGCGGGCGACGACGAGGTACGCATCACCGCCGGGCGGTCGCAGTTCGCAGTCCGGATGCTCCCGTCGGGTGACTTCCCGCCGCTCCCGCCGGCCGGCGGTGGGGGGGACTCCAGCGAGGCGGTCACCCTGGCGGGCGCCCAGTTCGCCGATGCGCTCCGCCAGGTCGTGCGGGCCGCCTCGGCCGACGACGCTCGACCGATCCTCACCGGCGTGCTCATGGCGGCCGAGCCGGCGGGGCTGCGGCTGGTGGCCACCGATTCGTACCGCCTGGCCGTGCGTGACCTGCCCGGCACCACGGTCCTCGGCGAGGGCCAACAGGTGCTGGTCCCGTCGAAGGCACTGTCCGAGCTCCAGCGCCTTCTGTCGGCCGACCAGGAGGTCACCCTGCGCCTCGGTGAGCACGACGCCACGTTCGACGTCGGGGGTGTGCGCCTCACCACCCGGCTCATCGAGGGCGAGTTCCCCAACTACCGCCAGCTCATCCCGTCGTCGTACCCGAACCGCCTGGTGGTGGGCAGGGAAGCGCTGCTCGACGCCGTGCGCCGGGTGAAGTTGCTGGTGCGCGACGCCACCACCCCGGTGCGCGTAGCCCTGCGGTCCGACGTCATCGTGCTCACGGTGGTGAGCACCGAGGTAGGCCAGGCCAGCGAGGAGGTCGACGCCAAGTACGAGGGAGCCGAGATGACCGTGGCGTTCAACCCGGGGTACCTGATGGAGGGTGTGGAGGCGGTGGCCGGCGACGAGATCCTGCTGGAGACGCTCGACGCCCTGCGACCGGCCGTCATCCGCTCGGTGGAGGGCGAGGAGTACATGTACCTGCTCATGCCGGTGCGGGTGTCCTAGAGGGTTGGCTCGGGTGCGGCTACGGCGCCTCTGGCTCACCGACTTCCGGAACTACACGTCGGCCGAGGTGGAACTGGCCCCGGCGGGCCTCACCGTGGTGGCAGGTGGCAACGGGCAGGGAAAAACCAACCTCATCGAAGCGGTGGCCTACCTGGCCACCCTCGATTCATTCCGGGGGGCGCCGGCTGAGGCGCTGGTGCGCACGGGATGTTCCACAGCGGTGGTACGGGCCGAGGGCGAGCGGTCCGGACGTTCCCTGCTGGTGGAGGCCGAGATCAACACGGCCGGCCGTTCCCGCACGCTGGTGAACCATCAGCCACTCCGGCGGGCGGCCGACCTGCTCGGTGCGGTGCGGGTGAGCCTGTTCTCGCCCGACGACCTGGAACTGGTGAAGGGCGGCCCGGCGGCCCGGCGGCGCTATCTCGATGATGCTCTGGTCGGGCTGCACCCCCGCCACGGTGCCGCCCGCGCCGACCTGGAGCGCGTGCTGCGCCAGCGCAACGCCCTGCTCAAGCAGTGCAAGGGGCGTCTCGACGGGCCGGCCGAGTCCACCCTCGACGTGTGGGACACCAAACTGGCCCTGTCCGGTGAGGAGTTGGCTGCCGCCCGGGAGGAGTTGGTCACCACCCTGGAAGGCCCGCTCGCCAAGGCCTACGACCAGTTGGCCGGTACGCCCGCCGACGTGACCGCCGTCTATGAACGGTCCTGGCAAGGGCCTCTCGGCGCCGCCCTGGCCGCCGCCCGCGCCGACGACGTACGCCGGGGTCTGTCCACAGTGGGTCCCCACCGCGACGAGCTGCGCCTGTCGATCTCGACCATGCCGGCCCGCACGCATGCTTCCCAGGGTGAGCAGCGGTCGCTGGCCCTGGCACTTCGCCTGGCCGCCCATAGGGCCGTCACCGACGCGGTTGGTGAACCACCGGTGCTGTTGCTCGATGACGTGTTCTCCGAGCTCGACGCCGAGCGTACGGATGCGCTTGTGGCCCACCTGCCCGACGGCCAGGTGGTTCTCACCACCGCCGGCGCCGTCCCCCCCGGCGCCTTTCCCGCGTTGACGTTGCGGGTCCGCGACGGTCTTGTCCTGGCATGAGTACGTGGAGGCCGCTTCCGGGAGGGTCGCCGAAGACCCCTGAACGGATCGACGGGGCGCTGGACCGGCTGGCTCGGCGGTTGGGGACGCCGGGTACGGCAGCGCTCCGGGTGGTGTTCGGGCGGTGGCCGGAGGTGGTGGGCAAGGAGGCCGCCGCCCACTCCCGCCCACTCCGGTTGGCGGGCGGGACGCTTGTCGTGGGAGTGGGCGATCCGGCCAGGGCCACCGAGTTGCGCTACCGGGGGGCGGAGATACTGGCGCGGGTGGCGGAGGTCGTGGGCGCACCGGTGGTGGAACGCCTTGAGGTGCGCGTGCGGCCCCCTCGTTGAGGTGCCCGCAGAGCCGTCGGTTGTCGCCCCCCTGGTGGTAAACTGCCATCATTGCAATTCGGGCCTCTGAACAGCTGTTTTGCACGGTTGAAGCAGCGGTGTAGCGCCCGAGTCGCCCTCTCATCCGCACCCTGTGAAAGGTCGCGCCTGCATGGCTGAAATTGGGGACGGCAAGGGCCGTTCCGGCTCCTACGACGCCAAGGATCTCACCGTCCTCGAAGGTCTTGAGCACGTCCGCAAACGACCGGGCATGTACATCGGCAGCACCGGGTCGAGTGGCCTTCACCACCTGGTGTGGGAGGTCGTCGACAACTCGGTCGACGAGGCTATGGCGGGGTACTGCACGTGCATCGAGATCCACCTCCTCGCCGACGGCGGCTGCAAGGTGGGCGACGACGGTCGTGGCATCCCGGTCGACCGCCACCCCCAGCACCGCAACAAGTCGGGGGTCGAGATCGCCCTCACCATGCTCAACGCCGGCGGCAAGTTCGGGGGCTCCGGCTACAAGGTCTCCGGTGGCCTCCACGGCGTCGGCGTGTCGGTGGTCAACGCCCTCTCGTCCCGGCTCATCGTCGAGGTCGACCGGGGGGGCGAGCGCCACCGCATGGAGTTCGCCAAGGGGGGCAAGCCCCAGGGCGCACTCGAGGTCGCCGGCAGGGCGCCCGGCAACCGTACCGGCACCACGGTCATCTTCTGGCCCGATCCCACGGTGTTCGAGGACGTGGAGTTCCGCGCCCAGACCGTGGTCGAGCGCCTCCAGATGATCGCCTTCTTGAACAAGGGGCTGGAGATCCGATTCCGCGACGAGCGGCCTGGCCACGAGCAAGAGGTCGTCTTCCGCTACGCGGGCGGCATCGTCGACTTCGTGAAGCACCTCAACGCGGCCAAGGAGCCGTTGTTCAAGAAGGTCGCCTCGTACGCCCAGGCGGCCCCCGACGGGCCGGCCCAGGAGGTCGAGGTCGCCCTGCAGTGGAACTCCGGATTCCACGAGGGCATCTACAGCTTCGCCAACGGCATCGCCACCATCGAGGGCGGCATGCACGAGGAGGGTTTCAAGAAGGCCCTCACCAACGTGGTGAACAAGTACGCACGGGCCAAGAACCTGGTGAAGGAGAAGGACGCCAACCTGCTGGGCGAGGACATCCGCGAGGGCCTCACCGCCATCATCGCCGTGCGTCTCCAGGACCCGCAGTTCGAGGGCCAGACAAAGTCGAAGCTGGGCAACGTGTCCATCCGCGGCCTGGTCGAGAAGGCCACCAACGAGAAACTGGCCGAGTGGCTGGAGGAGCACCCCACCGAAGCCCGACAGGTGCTCAACAAGAGCGTGCAGGCGGCGCGGGCCCGCAGTGCAGCGCAGCAGGCGCGCGCCCTCATCCGGCGCAAGTCGGCGCTCGAGGGCGCCGGCATGCCGGGCAAGCTCACCGACTGCTCCACGCGGAAGCCAGAGGAGGCGGAGCTGTTCATCGTGGAGGGCGACTCGGCGGGCGGCTCCGCCATCCGTGCTCGCGAGCCCCGCAACCAGGCGATCCTGCCGATCCGCGGCAAGATCCTCAATGTCGAGAAGGCCCGCCTCGACAAGATGTTGAAGAACACCGAGATCCAGTCGCTCATCGGGGCTATCGGCGCCGGTGTGGGCGAGGAATTCGACCTCACCAAGATCCGGTATCACAAGGTGATCCTGCTGGCTGACGCCGACGTCGACGGAAGTCATATTCGCACGTTGCTGCTCACCTTCTTCTTCCGCCAGATGAAGGACCTGGTGGAGAAAGGTCACGTGTTCGTGGCCCAGCCGCCTCTGTATTCCACATTGGTCGGTAAGGAGAAGGTGTACCTGAAGGACGACGTGGCCAAGGCCAGGTTCCTGGCGGGGCACCCCAACCACAAAGCCGAGTTCGGCCGGCTGAAGGGCCTGGGCGAGATGGACTTCGGTGAGCTGGGCGAGACCACCATGAGCGCCGCCCACCGCACTCTGCTCCAGGTCACGGTCGAGCAGGCGGCGATCGCGGACGACATCTTCTCCATCCTCATGGGTGACGACGTCCCGCTGCGCAAGCAGTTCATCGTCACCAACGCCAAGGACGTGCGCTTCCTTGATATCTGATTTCGCCTCGCAACCGGAGGTTGCCCGGCGAGTTCGATCGTGCGGCGGCCGACCGGCGGAGCCGGATCGGCCACCGCTCCTTTGTCCTTGGCCGGCTGCGCCGACGGTGGCGGCCGGCCAAGGGGGGCGGCCTTTGGCGGCGTTCGCGGCCGGGCGCCAAAACCTTATCTCGCGGGTTGTTGACTTCTGGAGGAATCCTTGACCGACACGATGGTTGGCTCTGGCGACGACGGCTTCTCCGGTATCGAGCCGATCGAGATCCAGGAGGAGATGGAGCGCTCCTTCCTCGAATACGCGATGTCGATGATCACGCAGCGGGCGTTGCCCGACGCGAGGGACGGGTTGAAGCCGGTGCACCGGCGGATCCTCTTCGGTATGCATGAGCTCGGCCTGCGGCCCGACCGGCCGTTCATGAAATGTGCCCGTGTCTCCGGCGAGGTGATGGGCAAGTTCCACCCCCACAACCAGCAGGCGATCTACGACGCGCTGGTCCGCATGGCCCAGCCCTTCAGCCTCCGCAACCCCCTGGTCGACTTCCACGGCAACTACGGCTCGCCCGACTTCCCCGCGGCCGCTGAGAGGTACACGGAGTGCCGTTTGCCGCAGTTGTCGATGCACATGCTGGCGTCGATCGACGAGGACACGGTCGACTTCGTCGACAACTACACCAACGAGTTCCAAGAGCCCACGGTGCTGCCGGGGCGCTTCCCCAACCTGCTGGTGAACGGCAGCCAGGGAATCGCGGTCGGGATGGCCACGAACATCCCGCCCCACAACCTGGGCGAGGTGATCGACGCCACCATCCACCTCATCGACCATCCCGAGGCCACACCTGACGACTTGATGGCGTTCGTGAAGGGCCCCGACTTCCCCACGGGCGGCTTCATCCTTGGCCGCCAGGGGATCCTCGACGCCTACCGCACCGGCCGGGGCAGCATCCGCATGCGCGCCCGGGCCGAGATCCAAGAGACCAAGACCGGAACGTCGATCGTGGTCACCGAGCTGCCCTACCAGGGGAGCGCGGCGGCCCTCGAGCAGCGGGTGGCCGAGCTGGTGAACTCCCGTGAGCTCGACGGCATCCGCGACATCCAGAACCTCTCGGCCGGCATGGACACCAAGATCGTCTTCCCGCTCAAGCGCGATGCCAACGCCAACGTGGTGCTGAACAACCTCTACAAGCACACGCCGTTGCAGACCAGTTTCGGCGTGAACATGGTGGCCTTGGTCGACGGCATCCCCCGCACGCTGAACCTCAGCCAGATGCTGGCCGCCTACATCGACCACCAGGTCGAGGTCGTCACCCGCCGCTCGCAGTTCCGCTTGCGCAAGGCCCAGGACCGGGCCCACATCGTTGAGGGCCTGCTCAAGGCGCTCGACATGATCGACGCCATCATCACCCTGATCCGGGGGTCAGCGGACCGAGGTGTCGCCCGCGACGGACTGATGGCGGAACCATTCGCATTCAGCGAGATCCAGGCCAACCACATCCTCGACATGACCCTCGGCAGGCTCACTCGCATCGGCCGGGCCGACCTCGAGGAGGAGATGGCCAAGCTCCGCGAGACCATCGCCGAGCTCGAGTCGATCCTCAACGATCCCGGCGAGCTGCGCGGCGTCATCAAGACCGAACTGGGTGAGGTGCGCACCCAGTTCGCCACCGGCCGCAGGGCCCAGATCACCTACGACCCCGGCGACATCGGTATCGAGGACCTGATCGATGACGAGCCCCTCGTTGTCACCATGACCCGAGCCGGCTACATCAAGACCGTGGCGGCCGGCGCCTTCCGCACGCAGGGCCGGGGAGGACGGGGCATCCAGGGCGCCCGCCTCAAGGAAGAGGACCTGGTCAGCACCGTCATCCACACGACGGCGCATGCCTACCTGCTGTTCTTCTCGAACCAGGGCAAGGTGTACCGGCTCAAGGCGCACGAGGTGCCCATGAAGGAGCGCACCGCCCGGGGCACCGCCATCGTGAACCTCCTGCCGCTGGCCAACGACGAGCACATCCAGGCCATCATCGACACCCGCGAGTTCGGCGACGACGAGTTCCTGGTGTTCGCCACCCGGCTCGGCCAGGTGAAGAAGACCACCTTCTCCGAGTACGACAAGTCGCGCCGGGACGGCTTCATCGCCATCAACCTCAAGAACGGCGACGAGCTGGTGCGGGTCATCCGCACCACCGGTACCGACGACATCTTCATCGTCTCCCGCCACGGTCTCACCATCCGCTTCTCCGAGGACGAGGTGCGCCCCACCGGGCGGGCTGCGCAGGGCGTCATCGGCATGCGGCTGCGCGAGGGCGACGAGGTGGTGTCGTGCGACGTCGCTCGCGACGACGTGGCCATCCTGCTCGTCACCGACGCCGGGTTCGGCAAGCGCACCCAGCTCGACAAGTTCCCCAAGAAGGGCCGGGGCACCATGGGCGTCAAGGGCATCAAGCTCACGGCCCGCCGGGGCTACGTGGTGGCCGCCTTCATGGTGGGTCTGGAGGACGAGATCATGCTGGTGTCGTCGTCGGGCGTCACCATGCGGCTGCCGGTGCGCGGCATCCCCTCCCAGGGCCGTGACGCCACCGGCGTCCGGGTGATGAACCTCGATGCCGGCGCCGGCGTCGCCTCCGTGGCCCCGATCCTGGCTGCCGACGACAGCGAGCCTGTCACCACCTAGGGCGCCCGGCGCCCCGCGCTTCCCCTCGACGGCAATCGAGCAGATGTGGAGGACGGATGGACGAGCGCGCGCACGACAGGGGTCAGGTGCTGCCCCTGGTGACCTTGGTGGTGGTGTTTGCCGGGCTGGTGTGCCTGGCGGCCGGGAAGCTGGGCGGAGCAGCAGTGGCCAGAGCCCAGGCGGCCACGGCGGCCGATGCCGCCGCCCTGGCCGGCGCGGCCGCCGGGCGGCCGGCGGCGCTGCAGGTGGCTGCCGCCAACGGCGGCCGGGTGAGGTCCTACGAGCAGCTCGGAACCGACGTCCGGGTAGAGGTCGACGTCGGCAGGGCGTCGGCCGGGGCCCGTGCCCGGAGCAGCGTGGCGCCGGCCCCAGGCGGCGTCAGCTCTGGCGGCGTCGCGCCGGCCATGCGGGCCGCCCTGGCCCGGGCCGCGCAGCTCGTGGGCCGGCCGGTGCCACTCGTGGCCTCGCCGCGTGGGATCGCCTTGCCGGGCGACGCCGGCGACCGCCACGCACACGGCCTGGCGGTCGACGTGGCCCCGTCGTTCGCGGCCCAACTGGCCCTGGTGGCGACCGAGGCCGGGCTCTGCCAGCCCTACCCGGAGTCCCACCCGGTCCACTTCGAGCTCTGTGCGTACCGACTACCGTGAGCGGGTGTCGCAGGGACGCCGGCTCCGCCGGGTCATCCGTAGGGTCGACCCCTGGACCGTCCTGCGGTTCTCGCTGCTGTTCTACGGCTGCATGCTGGTCGTCGGCATGGTGGCCGGCCTGCTGCTGTGGGCGGCGGCCTCCGTCACCGGCGTGATCGACAACGTGGAGCGGTTCATCCGGGAGTTGTTCGCCTTGGAGTCCTTCGCGTTCAACGGCACCCTCCTGCTCGAGTCCACCCTCATCGGTGGGCTGGTGTTGGTGCTGCTCGGCAGTGGCGCCAACGTGTTGATGGCGGTGCTCTACAACCTCACCGCCGACGTGGTGGGTGGTATCGAGGTCACGGTGCTGGAGGAGGAGCCCACCCGCAGCCCCGTGCTGTGAAGGGTCGGCGCGGCCGGCGACGGGGTAACGTCGAGCGTCCCTCGGGGCTATAGCTCAGCTGGTTAGAGCGCAGCACTGATAATGCTGAGGTCGATGGTTCGACTCCATCTAGCCCCACTCCCGGAGACGCCGAAACCCCAGGTCAGGCGGGGGTACGCCGGCGGCGGGCTTCTCTGTACATTTTGCGCCCCCTACGGTCGGAAAATGAACACAGAAGGGGTCCGTGCCGCCGGCGCCGGGTCGAAGCCCTACGCCGAGATGTGGAACGGGTCGGCGCCGGTGTGGTAGTCCTTCCCGGCGCCCGTGCCACGCCGGGCGGCATCCCCCAAAGGAGCGAAAGATGAGCAGCGAGCTAGGCAAGGTCGTCGGTCGTTGCCACAAGTGCGATCGGCCCGTGCGGACCGGGGGACACGAGGGCAGGCTGGCCTGTGAGGGCTGCGGCCTACCCACCGACAACTGCACCTGCACCGCCGGGAACTGATCGCCACCGCAGTCAACGGCGCGCGTCTCGCCGGTTCGCTGCGCATGGTCGGCGCAGATGCCGGGTAGGTGACAAAAACACTTATTGCACGCCAATGTCTTGTCGCGGAGTATCGAGCAAGGTTGGCCGAGTTGTATTCGGCGATCTGGCGGGTCGGTCCGACGAACAGGAGCATGGCGAAATGGCGACGAAGGATCTGGAGCGTGTGACCTGGGGTCACAAGTGGATGGGCAGCCCGTACAACGACGAGAGTCACGGGTTGATGGCCACGCTGTGGGCCGACCTGCGCAGGAAGCAGCTCCCGAAGACGGACACGTCCGAGGATCAGCTCTGGTACGAACAACAGCAAGAAGAGCGCCGTCAGCTCGCCGCCCGCATGGGTCGGGCGCACAACATCGACCCTGACCGCCGCGAGAGCTGGCGCCGGCGGTACTGGAACAGCTAGCCGCAAGTCAGACCGGACGAGACGAGAATCGAGACCATGGCAACCCCCCTGTACCTGAAGTGCAAGTCGTGCAACCGCCAGTTCTTCTCGGGCGTCGACCTGCCGCCGCCCGAGCCGCGTCCCCACGAGTGCATGTGGTGTCACGCCGCTCCTGTGTACGAGCTGAACGACTACCAGGCCGGCGTCGTCGAGCTGTAGCACGACGCTCACTCGCTCGGGCGGTGATCGCGCCCGAGCGAGTGCCGAACTAGACCGTTCGGGCTATGGCCGTCCGTCGGTCCGTCACGTACCGTTCGGCCAGATGCCGACGCTCATCTGCGACGACGATCCGCGCCTGCGGCTGCTCTACCGCCAGGAGTTCGAGTGGGCGGGCGTGGACGTCGTCGAGGCCGGTGACGGCGACCAGTGCATCGAGGTGGCCAAGCGCGAGCGGCCTGAGCTGATCGTGCTCGACCTGGCCATGCCGAAGCGGGGCGGGCTGTCAGCCCTACCCGAGTTGCGCCTCTGCTGTCCGGAGACGCCCGTGCTGGTCGTGACCGCTCACGCCGCCGTGGAGGTGCTCAGGCGTACCCGGGAGATGGGCGCCACTGCGTGCTACAGCAAGCCAGGCTTTCTGGCCCGTATCCCAGAGGTCGTGGAACGCTTCGGGTTGGCGGTCGCCGGCCAGCGTGATGGAGCGGCGGGCCAGCCGGTCGGGCCCGTACTAGCGTCGTCTCCGACCGACGACATCGCCGCTTCCTGAGTAGGCGTCGCCGTCGAGCCACACATGGTGAAGACCCTCCGCCGCACGCTCGTCGCCCTCTGCGGGGCCGGCCTTGTAGCCGGTGTCCTGCGCTTGCGGGGCGGCACGCCGCCGGCACGCAGCGGCGGGTGGCGGGAGCTGTCCGGGCCCGATCTACGTTGATCCGAAACCGGTGAGGGCCGTGGTGGTGGGCACGGGAGCGGTAGGTGCCCGGGCAGCCCGCCAGTTGGTCGACGTGGCCGGCCTGACCGAGGTCACCATCGTGGACACCAATGCCGCCCAGGCAGCTGCCGTCGCCGGGTCGCTCGGCCCGCCGTCCATCGTCGGCCAGTGGGAACCCGACGATCTGGCTGTCGGCGACGTGGTGTTGCTCGCGTGCCCCGTTCCTCATGCCGACCTGGCCCGCGAGGCGGTGCGTCGCTGCGCCCATGTCGTGTCGCTCGCCGACGAGATCGACGATGTGCGGGCCCTGCTGGCTCTCGACGGGAATGCCCGCCGCCTCGGTGTCTCGGTGGCGGTGGGAGCCGGGTTCGCTCCAGGGCTCACCTGTGTCCTGGCCCGTCACGCGGCGGCCGGCTTCGACTCGGTGGACGAGGTGCACGTGGCCAAGGCGGGCACGGGGGGGCCGGCCTGCGCCCGCCAGCACCACGGGGCGCTCACCGAGCAGTCACTTGATTGGCGTGACGGCGAGTGGGCGAGCCGGCGGGGCGGATCGGGCCGCGAGCTGTGCTGGTTCCCCGACCCCCTCGGGGCTCTCGACTGCTACCGGGGCGGCCTGCCCGACGCCTTGCTCCTGGTGCCCGCCTTCCCGGGCGTTCGCCGGGTGACCGCCCGTGTGGCCGCCTCACGGCGGGACCGCCTCACGGCCCGGCTCCCGATGCTCCGCCAGCCTCATCCCGAGGGCCTGCTGGGCGCGGCAAGGGTGGAGGTCCGCGGTCGCCGAGGCCCCGGCACCGACGTCTGCGTGCTCGGGGCCCTCGACCGACCGGCCATCGCAGCCGGGATCGTTGCCGGCGTCACCGCCGCCTGGGCACTGCAGGGCCGCCTGGCTCGCATCGGCGCCGCCGGCCTCGGAGAGCTGGTGGGCGAGCCGGTGGCCTTCCTCCACGAGTTGGCCCGCCGAGGTGTGCGGGCCGCCGCCTTCGAGGGAGCGGGGTCCGCCACGACGACCGCCA